>JAEEGL016730365.1_pt1 | contig 32241 bp, 17 predicted proteins | sample 9134231 | NCBI WGS metagenome assembly JAEEGL01 (sample SAMN16246548, study PRJNA631951) | gut metagenome | biome: gut microbiome; feature: rumen; material: fiber-attached | host: Bos | place: Iran: Karaj | collected 2018-10 | reverse complement strand
AGGTGCCTATGTCGACACCGATACCACGGTGTTTGCGGGAGAGAACTTCCGGGTGGAAAAGGACTACGCGAGGGTCGAAGAGAATGCCGGCAGCACGCCGGAAGCCCCCGATTACAGCTATACGATGCAGCTGCGCGCCGCTTATGAGGACAGCAGGGGCGCTGTCCCGACGCATATCCGCTGGTTCCGCAACGATGGCACGGACGCCTTCCATGAGGACCCGTCCGGCGGCGGGTCGCTTGCGGTCAATGAAGCCGTAAAGATCCAGGGAGCCCTTTCAAGGACCGGTTATGCCTTCCTCGGCTGGGCGCTCATGGAAGAACCCGCGGACGGAGACTCCGCGGCACTTTCGGCAGACCTGGGCGCGGACGATCTCTTCCTTAGGTTCGACGGCGGCGCCTACTACACCGCAGGAGGTACTGCGGTATCGCGGATCGCCGCGGATGAGATCGCGCCTTATGATGCGATGTTCGCGGTCTGGGAGCAGAACAGCTACACCGTAGCCTTTGATAAAAACAGTGATGAGGCCCAGGGCTCGATGGAAGACGAGACCTTCTTCTATCAGGAGGAAAAGGCTCTCAGCACCAATGCCTTTACAAGGGAAAACCACCACTTTACCGGATGGAATACGAAGGCGGACGGAAGCGGAGCTTCCTACAGCGACGGTGAGACGGTCTCGGATCTCACGCTGGAAAACGGCGGCGTGGTCACGCTCTACGCACAGTGGTCCGCGGGAGAGTATGAGTATACGATCCGGCATTATCTCCTGGGAACGGAGATCCGTGTAAAGGAGGACGAGTCCGGATCCGCGGTCTTCGGAAGCGCGCTCACAGCGCAGCCGGCTTCCGAGTATCAATCCCGGGATCTCAGGGTCAACAGCTATGACCCGGCACAGAGCATTACTGTCGGTTCCGATAACAATATCATCACGATCTACTACACGCTGCCGCTTACCATCTCGGCCCGTACGGACAGCAGGATCTATGACGGAACTCCGCTTTACGGGCACTATGAGGTCTCGGGCGCTCTCACGGAAGATGAGGAAGCGATCACAGCCGCGCTGGGAGAGATCCCGGCTGTCACCAATGTGGCAGACGGCCCGCTCACTTATCTTGCGGCAGAAGATGTGTCTGCGTTTACGGATGCGGGGATCCCGTCTTACTATGAACTCAGTACAGAACCGGGTACGCTCACGGTGACAAAGAGGAGAGTCCACCTTGCGAGCAAAGACGGTACAAAAGCCTATGACGGAACGGCACTGACGGCGTCAGACGGTGCGGGCGGCGGCATCACGATCTCCGGCGACGGGTTTGCCGAGGGCGAGGGTGCTTCCTTTGAGATCACCGGCAGCCGGATCCTGGCAGGCGCATCGGATAATACATTCACCTATTCCTTAAATGAAGGCACGGCGGCGGACAACTATGAGATCACCGTCTCCTTCGGCACGCTCACGGTAACAGATCGGAGCGAACCTTATGAGATCACGGTCAGAGCAGCGGACAGCTCCGTAAAATATGACGGAACAGAGCATGCTGTAAACGACCTCGGAAACACGGAGTTTACGATCGGCGGCGCTATATTTACCGTGGAAGGCCTGAGTGCGGACGGTCGGGGTGTAAATGCCGGAGAGTATCCTGTCCGTGTCACCGGCACCCCGCTGGTAAGGGACAGCTACGGTAATAATGTCACCGGTCAGTTTACCGTTCACACGGAGCCCGGCACGCTTACCATCGGAAAACGCGCGGTTACGCTTACGAGTGCTTCCGGAGAAAAAGAATACGACGGAAGTCCTCTTACCGCGGCAGAAGGTCCCGATCACGGCATCACGGTATCCGGCGACGGATTCGCCGAAGGCGAGGGTGCTTCGTATGAAGTCACCGGCAGCCGCACCGCGCCGGGCAGTTCGGAGAACACCTTCCGTTACCGGTTCCGTGAAGGGACCCTTCAGCAGAACTATGACATTACGGTCAGTGAGGGCACCCTGAGAGTTCTCGGACGTTCGGAAAAGTATGCGGTCAGAGTTTCGGCAAAGAGCGCCGAGGTGAAGTACGACGGCCTGGTGCATGAGCTGGAAGGCCTTCTTTCCGACACCGTTTCGGCAGGCGGGCATACCTATATGCTCAGCGGTCTCACGGCACATGCCTCCGGGACCGATGCAGGCACGTACGAGGTCAGGATCTCCGGCGCGCCGGTCATCACCGACGACGCAGGCAACGATGTGAGCAGCCAGTTCGACGTGGAAAAGGAAGACGGAAGCCTCGTGATCACGAAGCGGAGCATTTCCTTTGAAAGCGCTTCCGCGGAACGTGAGTATAACGGGACTGCACTGACTGCATCCGACGGCGCGCATAAAGGCGTGCTGATCGGCGGCGACGGCTTTGCCGTCGGAGAAGACGCGGACTTCGATGTCACAGGTTCGCAGCTCCTTCCGGGATCCTCAGCCAATACGTTCAGCTGGGTACTTACCGGCGGCGCAAAAGACGATAACTACGAGATCGAAAAGACCGAAGGCGTGCTCACGGTCATTGACAGGACCGATCGCTATGCGATCACTCTGGAGCCTGAGACCGGCACCGGTGCCGTCCTTTATGACGGTACGCCGCATACGGCCGAAGGTTTTAAGGAAACAACATTCACCATCAATGGGGAAACCTATACGGTGAGCGGCATCAGCGCGAAGGCGGAAGGTACCGACGCCGGAACCTACCCTGTCATTGTCACCGGCACGGCAGTAGTTACAGATGCCCACGGGAATGATGTTACCAGTCAGTTTTCGATCAATACGGCAGACGGAAGCCTCGTCATCAACAGGAGAAACATCACCCTGACGAGCGCGTCCGGTGAAAAGGAATATGACGGTACCCCGCTTACCGCGGCGGAAGGTGATAACAACGGCGTCACCGTCACAGGCGACGGGTTTGCGGACGGCGAGGGCGCGGTCTGCAGCGTCACCGGCGCAAGGACCGTTGTCGGAAGTTCGCCGAACAGTTTCAGCTATGAACTTGCGGAAGGCACCAAGGCGGCAAACTATGAGATCGTAAAGACGGAGGGCATCCTCACTGTCGTAAGCCGCGGCGCGAAGTTTGCGGTCACCGCCAAAGCAGTGAGCGGCACGGCTGTTTATGACGGCACGGAACAGACGGTTACAGGCATCGAAAGCGATGTCTTTACCGTCAATGGCGGCACTTACCACCTGGAAGGCCTCACCGCTGAAGGCCGCGGCGTGAACGCGGGCGAATATGCGGTCACGGTCAGCGGTACGCCGGTCGTGCTGGACGACATGGGCAACGACGTCTCGGACCAGTTTGCGGTCAGCGTGGAAGAAGGAAGCCTGACGATCACGAAGAGAAAAATCACCCTTACCAGTGCGTCCGGCGAAAAGGAATATGATGGCAGTCCGCTTACTGCGGCAGAGGGCGAAAACTACGGCATCACCGTCACGGGCGACGGATTCGCAGGAAACGAAGGTGCGGATTATACCGTCACCGGCAGCCAGCTCCTTCCGGGCAGCAGCGGCAATACATTCAGTTACCGGCTCCATGAGGGAACACTTGCTTCCAACTACACAGTCGAAGAGGCGGAAGGCCTCCTGACCGTCCATGACCGCGCGGAACGGTATCCGGTCACGGTGAAGGCAGTCAGCGGCAGTGAAAAGTACGACGGAAGGACGAAGACCGTAAGCGGTCTTGAACAGGATACCTTTGAGGCAGAAGGACACAGCTATAAGGTCGAAGGCCTGAGTGCAGAAGCGTCAGCTGCGGACGCCGGGGTCTACACGGTCAGTGTGACCGGCACCGCCATCGTCAGGGACAGCTTCGGAAACGATGTGAGCGGGCAGTTTGCCGTCACGGCGGAGGATGGAAGCCTTGAGATCTCCAGGCGCTTTGTTACACTCACCTCGGCATCTGCGGAAAAGGTCTATGACGGCAGAGCGCTTACCGCAGCAGACGGAAACAACAGCGGCATCGCCATCGGAGGTGACGGTTTTGCCGAGGGTGACGGAGCCTCCTTTGACGTCACCGGTATGCGCGTCATCCCGGGCGAGAGTCCCAATACTTTCAGTTACCGTCTGGATGAGGGGACCGGTGCGAACAACTACGAGATCGAGACGGCAGAAGGCGTTCTGACCGTTATTCCGAGAAGCGGTGAGGACCGCTTTAAGATCACGCTTCAGACAGATGCGCCTGCCGACGCTCTTTATGACGGAACGGAACACACTGTCGACAGCTTCAGCGAAACAGTATTTGAATTCAACGGGCAGAGCTTTACCGTAAGCGGCATCACTCCGTATGCTTCGGGCACCGACGCGGGCACCTATCCCGTTGAGACGACAGGCAGCGCAGTGATTACGGATGAAGCCGGCAATGACGTCACGGATCAGTTTGAAGTAAGCTTCGGCGGCGCGGAGCTGGTCATTCGTCCGCGCAGTGTCGTACTTACGAGCGCTTCCGCGGAAAAGGATTATGACGGAAGCGCCCTTACGGCGGATGAGATCACCGTCACGGGCGACGGATTTGCGGAAGGCGAGGGCGCAGACTATGCGGTGACCGGTACGAGGACGCTGGTCGGAAGCTCCGATAATACTTTCGGCTATACGCTTCATGACGGCACAAAGACCGAAAATTACATCATCACTGTCGTTCCCGGGACATTGACAGTCCTGAACCGCGGCACGCTTTATGAGATCACGGTAAGGGCGCTCGACAGCACGGCGGTCTATGACGGCACGGAGATCAGCGCCGGCGGGCTCGTTACGGATACGTTCGTCATGGACGGTGTGAGCTATAAGGTCAGCGGTCTTACGGCGAACGGCACAGGTACCCGTGCCGGCAGTTATCCGGTGCATGTTTCCGGTACGGCAGCCGTTACGGATCCGGATGGAAACGACCTGACGAACCAGTTCTCTGTCACGACCGAGGACGGTACCCTTACGGTACAGCCGCGCAGGGTCACGCTCAGCTCCGCGGATGCCTGGAAAGAATATGACGGCACTCTGCTTACGGCGGACGAGGTAACCGTTACGGGCGACGGATTTGCGGAAGGAGACGGCGCATCCTTTACTGTCACCGGCAGCCAGACCCTTACCGGCAGCAGTGAAAACAGCTTCACCTATGAACTTGCGGAAGGGACGAACGCGGGCGATTATATCATCAGCACGGTCCCCGGTACGCTGACAGTACGTGCGCGCGATGAAAAGTACGTGCTCACGGTGAAGGCCGCAGGAGGCACTTTCCTCTATGACGGCACAGAACACGGGGTCAGCGGCTTTGAAAAGACGGAATTTACCGTAAACGGCCAGAACTACAGCATCGGCGGGATCGAAGCCCATGCTTCGCTCACCCATGCAGGCACCCTTCCGGTCGAAGTGTCGGGAAGTCCGGTGGTATATGATGCGGACGGCAACGATGTCTCCGATCAGTTTGAAGTCCTTGTAAAGGCCGGCACCATTGAGGTCACAAGGAGAAATGTGACTCTTGAGAGCGCGTCCGCTTCCAGGATCTACAACGGAAGCCCGTTGACGAGCGAACTGGTCACGGTCACGGGTGACGGCTTTGCGGAAGGCGAAGGCGCGGTCTATCATGTCACCGGCTCGCAGACCGTTTCCGGTTCGAGCAGCAACAGTTTCAGCTATGAGCTGAATGAAGGCACGCTGGCGGATGACTACAACATTACGATGAGACCCGGCACGCTCAGCGTCACGAGCCGCGAGGCGAAGTATGAGATCAGGCTTGAGGCTTTGAGCGGTTCCGCCATGTACGACGGAAGTGAACACAAAACGGAAGGCCTGAAAGCGGTCTCCTTTGAGATCGAAGGCAATACGTATGAGGTCAGTGGCGTTACAGCTTCGGCAGCCGCTGTAAATGCGGGCAGCTATCCGGTAGAGATCAGCGGAACGCCCAGGGTGACGGATGCCGCGGGTAACGATGTTACAGGCGAATTCGTCATTCACCAGGCGGACGGAACGCTGGAGATCACAAAACGCCGGATCGTGCTCCGTTCCGGCAGCGCATCTGCGGAATATAACGGCAATGCGCTTACGAATACGGAGGTGGAAGCAGGCGGCGACGGCTTTGCCGAAGGCGAAGGCGCTTCGTATGAGGTCACCGGCAGCCGGACGCTGGTCGGTATTTCCTCCAACAGCTTCACTTATACGCTGAACAGCGGTACCGATGCCGATAACTATGAGATCCGGACGGAACCCGGCAGCCTGGAGGTTACCGGCAGAGCGGCGGATGCGCTTTACGAGATCCTGCTGACAGCGGAAAGCGGAGAGTTCCTCTATGACGGACGGGAGCATACAGTCAGCGGACTGAAGGAGCTCAGTTTTGAGATCGAAGGAAACCGGTACACGGTCTCCGGAGCCGGGGCATCCGAAACAGCCGTAAAGGCGGGAAGCTATGAGGTCCCGGTCACCGGAGACTTCACCGTGACGGATGCGGACGGCAACGATGTCACCGATCAGTTCAGGATCCGGACAGTATCCGGAACCCTGAAGATCAACAGACGCCAGGTGGAACTTGTCAGCGCGTCGGCAGAGAGCGTATATACCGGCAAGGCCCTTACGGTCTCCGGTGTCACGGCCTTAGGAGACGGCTTCGCGGAAGGCGAAGGCGCTTCTTACACCGTGACCGGCATGCGGATCCTTACAGGCATCTCGGATAATACATTCAGTTATATGCTCAATCCGGGCACGGATGCGGCGAACTATGATATCATTACCAATTACGGCACGCTGACGGTCCTGAACCGGCCGGCAGACGAGCGCTTCGAGATCACGGTCAGGGCCGAGAGCCTGACAGCGCTTTATGACGGAAGCGGGCATACGGCAGACGGACTGAAGGAAACGTCCTTTGTCATCGACGGCGAGACTTATACTGTGGAAGGTCTTGCGGCATCCCGGACAGAGAGTGCCGCGGGTACTTACGATGTCAATGTCACCGGAACGGCGCGCGTACGGGACGCACAGCAGAACGACGTAACGGATGAGTTTGCCGTACATACGGAAAAGGGACAGCTCCTTATCAGGAAACGCCAGCTCGTCATGACCTCGGCGTCCGCGGAAAAACAGTATAATGGCACACCGCTTACGGCAGCGGACGGTGTTGATCATGGGATCACAGTCTCCGGCGACGGCTTCGCAGCGGGTGAGGGGGCATCCTACCGCGTGAGCGGCAGCCGTACACTGGTCGGCATTTCACCCAACAGCTTCACCTACACCCTGAACGAGGGAACCGAAGCACGCAACTATGAGATCACGGTCAATGAAGGCACGCTGACGGTCCTTCCGCGCGAGATGAAGTACGCGCTGACTGTTACCGCGGCGAGCGCGGAGAAAGTCTATGACGGGGAGCCGCTCAGGGCGGAAGGCCTGATCAGGGACACCTTTGATCTGGACGGCAGCACTTATACTGTCGAAGGCATGACAGCAGAAAGAGAAGAGACTTCGGCAGGCACCTATGAGGTCAACGTCACCGGTACGCCGGTCGTAAAGGACCGGGAGGGCAATGACGTCAGCGCCGAGTTCCTTGTGACGGCTGTGCCCGGTACGCTTACCATCCGGAAGCGCAGCGTGACGCTTACGAGCGCCGATGCTTTCCGTGAGTACGACGGAAAGGAACTGAGAGCGGAGGAAGTCTTTGCGGGCGGCGACGGATTCGCCGAAGGCGAGGGTGCTTCCTACAGCGTCACCGGCAGCAGGGTCGTTCCGGGAGAGAGCGAAAACAGCTTCAGCTATACGCTTTCGCAGGGCACCGATGCCGGCAACTATGACATCGAATGTGTGTACGGAAGACTCGTGGTCGGAGACCGCGGCGAAAAGTTCGCTCTGAGCCTGAAGGGCAATTCGCTGGAGACTCTGTACGACGGCAGCGAAAAGAGCGTTTCCGGATTTGAACAGGAAAGCTTCACCGTCAATGATGAACGCTACACCGTCAGCGGACTTTCAGCCGGAATTACCGCGAAGGATGCGGGAATATATACGGCGGAGGTCAGGGGAAGTGCTGTCGTACAGGACGCTTCCGGCGAAGATGTAACGGACCAGTTCACGGTCGACGTGATACCTGGAAGCCTTTCGATCGCAAAGCGCAGCATCACTCTTCGTTCCGCTTCGGCTTCGAAGGAATATGACGGATCCGCACTCACGGCAGGAGACGTCACTGTCGAAGGAGACGGCTTTGCCGACGGAGAGGGAGCTTCTTACAACGTAACAGGCACGCAGCTCGTCAAGGGTTCGAGCGCGAATGTATTTACCTATACTTTAAACAGCGGCACCGATGCGGCGAACTACCAGATCAGTACGGCCGAAGGCCTGCTCTCTGTTGTGGACAGAAGCGCGCGCTATGAGATCACCGTGGAGGCAAACGGCCTTGAGGCACTGTATGACGGCAGTGTACATACCGCAGAGGGGCTCAAGAAACTTAACTTTGACTTTGACGGCCACAGCTACGAGGTACGCGGCATCACGGCGACCGCTTCGGCATCAGACGCCGGCACTTATCCGGTCAGGATCACCGGCGACCCGGCGGTCTTCGACGGAGAAGGCCACGATGTTTCGGACCAGTTCGTGGTCAGCCTGATCAACAGCAGTCTCGTTATTGAACCGCGAAGCATCGTTTTGCGCTCGGCAAGCGCGGAGCGGGAATATGACGGAACAGCGCTTTCGGCAGGCGGCGTTGAAGTGGAGGGAGACGGCTTTGCGGACGGAGAAGGCGCAAGCTATGACGTGACCGGCAGTCTGACCATCGTAGGCAGCAGCCGCAACAGTTTCACCTATACGCTCGATCCCGGAACAAAGGCGTCGAACTACCGGATCCGGACCGAAGAGGGTACGCTTACCGTATTGAACCGCAGTGCCCGCTATGCGATCACTGTGGAAGGCGCAGACTACGAGACGATGTATGACGGCGGTACCCATACGGTCAGCGGACTGAAGTCACAGCGCTTCACGGTGGGCGGCGGTGTCTATACCGTCTCCGGACTGGAAGCGGAGGCGACAGGAAGGGATGCGGGCACCTATTCGGTGACCGTGACCGGCACACCTGTCATAAGGGATGCCGCAGGCAATGACGTAAGCGCGCAGTTCCTGGTCAATACCAGAAACGGGGAACTGAAGATCACGAAGAGAAGCGTTACGATACGTTCCGCCAGCGGTGAGAAACTCTATGACGGTATTCCGCTCACTGTTTCCGGTACAGAGATCAGCGGCGACGGATTCGCGACGGGAGAAGGCGTTTCCTGCCGCATGACCGGCAGCCGTACGGTGACCGGTATCGGCGAGAATACCTTCGAATTTACTTTCAATGAAGGAACGAACCCGGAGAACTACATTGTCAGCAAAGTCTGCGGAACCCTGACGGTCCTGAACCGTCCGGAAGACGCGCTTCTCGAAATCGACGTAGCAGCACCCGGCGGAGAGTTCCTCTATGACGGAACACCGCATGAGGTCTCCGGCCTTGAAGGCGGCATGACGCTCTACGGAGCAAAGCGCGGTACGGATAGTCCGGCGGGAGACAGCACGGTGCGTGTCGAGCTGAACGGCGAGACCTATACCATCAGCGGACTCAGCGCATCACGCGCCGAGACTGACGCAGGCACCTATACGGTCAGTGTGACCGGTACGCCTGTCGTGAAGGACTCCGCGGGCAATGATGTGAGCGCGCAGTTCCTGGTCCGGGCGCACAGCGCACAGCTTACCATCCGGCCGAGGACCGTCATTCTGACATCCGGTTCCGCAAGCCACGCCTATAACGGCCGCGCGCTGACCAGCGATTCGGTCACGGTCTCCGGCGATGGTTTTGCCGAAGGCGAAGGTGCTTCGTATGAGGTGACCGGCAGCCGGATGATCGTGGGCGAGAGCGAGAATGCCTTCACTTACGAACTGAACAGCGGCACAAAGGCGGCAAACTACGAGATCCGGACCGTATACGGCAAGCTGTCCGTCACGAACCGTGACGCGCGTTACCGCCTGACGGTGACCGCTGCAAGCCTTGAATCGGTCTATGACGGAACGGAAAAGGAAGTCAGCGGACTGATCGCGGACAGCTTCACACTGGAGGGCGTACGCTACCATGTCGGAGGCCTGCGCACTTCTGCAGCCGCAACGGATGCCGGCATTTACGAAGTGCCTGTGACCGGAACGGCAGTCGTTACGGATGAAGAGGGCAATGATGTTTCCGACCAGTTCATGGTGGAGACCGTGAACGGCAGTCTGAAGATCCATCCGCGCGCTGTAACGCTGAAGTCGTCCGACCTCAGCCGTCCGTACACGGGATCGGCAATCAGCGGAGGCGAGGTTACGGTCACGGAAGGAAGCTTCGCGGAAGGCGAAGGCTTTGCCGCGGAACTTACCGGCAGCCGCATCCTTGTGGGCGTCAGCCCCAACAGCTTTACTTACGCACTTCTCGCGGGCACGAAGGCTTCGAACTACGAGATCCGGACTGAGGAAGGCCTGATCACGGTGACAAACCGCGACGCACGTTATGAGATCACGCTCCGGGCACTTGGGGACAATGTTCTTTACGACGGTGAGGAACATAAGGTCAGCGGATTCCGGGAGACCGCATTTACGGTAGAAGGCAATACCTATACTGTGGAAGGCCTTGAAGCGGAAGCGCATGGCACCGAAGCAGGCACCTATCCGGTCAGGATCAGCGGCGCGGCGGTTGTCCTCGATGCCGCCGGCAATGACGTTACGGAGCAGTTCGCAGTGAGTGTCGAAGGCAATACCCTCACGATCCGGGCATTATATCGGCTCACGATAAACTATGTCGATCGGAAGGGTGAAAAGATCGCAGGATCCTTTGTAGGAAACTACGAAGCAGGCGCGGCGTTCGGACCGGTCGTTTCTCCGCAGATCAGGGGATACAGGACAGAGACGGCTTCTGTCAGAAGCGGTGCGGAAGGTATGCCTGCAAAAGATGTGGAAATAGATGTCGTCTATGAGGCGGAACGCCGGAAAGGCGGATCGGAAACCACAGATACAAAACGTCCGGAACCGGATGATCATCCGGACGGACCCGCGGAGGAACCCGGCGGAGAAACGTCAGAACCTTCAGAAACTGCCGGTGAACCTGTCAGCGGACCGTCCGTGGGAGCTGACATCACCGTTCCTTCAGACGGAGCTCCCGGCACCGGAGCGGGCACCAGCAGCCAGACGACAGCACCCGGAACGGTCGTTTCGGACAGCGGAGACGAGGAAGACGCGCTCTTTGTATCCGATGAAGAGCCGGATCCGGCCTATTTGCAGGGCGCGATCCTTGCATTCGCGGAAGATGAAGAACCGGTCCTGAAACGGATCGAAGAAACAGAGGTACCGCTTGCAGAGCTTCCGCGTTCCTATGGCTACTGGGCATTGATCAACCTTCTTGCCGCGATCTCGACCGTATTTGCTGCACTCCTTCTGCTTGCAGGCATCTTCCGCCGCAGGGATGAGGATGATGAGGAAGAGAATGGCAGCAGGACGGTACCTGAAGACAGCACCGGAAAGGAGAGCAAAGCTGCGGGAGAGACTGATGATCAGAAAACGGATGAAGAGCGGAAGGAAGAACAGCAAAAGCGCCTGTTCCGGGTATTCAGTCTGATCCCGGCGATCGCATCCGTCATCATTTTCATCCGTACCGAGGATCTCAGCAACAGCATGCGCCTCGTCGACGGCTGGACAATACTCATGATCTTCTTCCTGGCAGTACAGCTGATCCTTGCGATCCTCTGCCGAAAGAAACGCGGAGATGAGGACGGAGAAGAGGAAGAGGCGCGGAGCTTCTGATCTCTGAAAAAACAGAATTCAAAAGTATAAGATAACAGAGGGCAGCGGTCGATTCCGCTGCCCACCGTTTATCTTTCAGACAGGTTTACAGATTTTAGTTAACATAACATGATGTACTATCAATATTTCAGAAAAGTCAGAATTTGACACCAATAAACCGTTTGATTTGGTTTACATAATGTTGCATAATATCGTCATTTTTCAATATACGGAGCATTTTCGATTTTGACACCATCAAAATCAGCATTTTCATTGGTGTCAATTTTCGAGTATGCCATTATATTGAAAGCCTAAAATTTATGTAAACTAATTTTGTGAGTTTTCGACCTCTTCATTGGTGTCAAAATTACAGAATACGCTTATTTGGAACAATGCCTATGCGGCGACATGATATCATGAACTCATGTCTCGGACAGCCAGGCTGATTATGACGGCAGTCACTGCAGGTTCAGCAGTTCTGCGGCATTGTCGTGCAGGATCTTTCTTTTTTCGTCGTCTGTGAGGAGAACGTTTGCAAGATAATATCGGACCACACCTGCCGTTTTCCCCGGCATCACGCGGGAAACGGGATAGTCGCTGCCGAACAGGACCCGGTCGAATCCTACGGAGGTCCTGATTTTTTGGATCACTTCTTCTTCGCTCATCATTCCCCATACCGCAGCAGTGTCGGCCCAGATGTTTTCATGCTTTCGCATTGTATCCAGCGCGTCTTCGAACCAATAACCGCGATGTTTCCTGCCGTAGGCCCCGAAATGCGCGAGGATGATCGGAACATCGGGATAACGGGATGCGGCGCCGGACCATAGAGAGGGCCTTGAATCCGGGTTCATCAGCGGATCTTCAAATACGCCCGGCGCACACCCGCTGTGCGTCAGGATTGTCCAATGCTGTCTGCGGCACCAGCTCATAAGCAGATCCATGTTTTCATTGGTTTCCGGGTCAAAAAACTGGGAGAAGGGAAGAAGCTTAATACCCCGGAACGGGCGCTGTGAAAGCCATGTTAGTGTTTTTTCCACATATGCCGGATCCCGGCAGAGATCTACGGACCCGAAACCGGTCAGCTGTCCGGGATAATCTTCGATCCAGTCCGCAATATCCTGATTGGTCACATGACCCGGTGAATAAAGACTGTCGCCGATCTGCTGCAGCACTTCGTCAAAATTCATGTAACCAGCGACGTCGGAGCGGGTATAGTTTGCATGGATCCGGTCCCGGATCTCTTCCCGCTCCAGATCGACGGGATCCGTATCAGTCGCAAGGATCACAGCATGGCGGATACCGGCATACAGCATTTCGGTCAGCAAGATTCCGTCAGGTTCCTTCGGATGCACATGGACATCAATGACAGGGAATTCCACTTCACTAGCGTAAGAGGAAACCCCTGTGCTTTCGGGTCGGAATCTTGCACCATACCCCCGCATGATCTCCACATCATCCGGAGGCAAAGGACGCTGCAGGAGACGAAGTGCCAGCGTGATCCTGTAGGCAGTCCGGATATCAATGTCTGATTCGGGGTCTTTCAGATACGAATTCAGTAATCTCACCGCCTGTCCCCTGACGTCAGGACGTGTTGAACGGGAAAGTGCCCTTCCGGAACGCCATCTGGCTTCTTCCGGGTCAGATATTACCCGCTGTACCAGTTCTTTTGCTGTATCAGGATCATGAAATTCTGTAAAGGGTGACTGCATGGTCGTCTCCATATGCGATCTGTTTTTGCCGGTTTTCCTGTGTTAAAAGAATGGCTCGGCCAAGCTATGACCAGAAATGAAAAAGACACCTGATATCTAAGTATATAACAGGTGTCCGATCAGAAGTGGAGTTAACGAGACTTGAACTCGCGACCTCCTGCATGCCATGCAGGCGCGCTCCCAACTGCGCCATAACCCCATTCGCAATTACAAAAAGTACCTTACACTATTTTCAGAAGAATTTCAAGAGATTTTTTAGAGACGTGCCAAAAGCGTTTATTTTTGATATACTGTCCAAAGAGGATAACTCTGATTACCTGATGAATGAGGAGGCTGATCATGGCAGACCTTTTGGAGGAGCTGAAAAAAGAAAGCAGACCTTATATTCCCTGGGAGAAGATGAACCGGTTTCTGATCGATGCTTTCAAGGGCTACGGCGTGCCGGCAGAGGATGCCGCGATCTGTGCGGATGTTCTGCTTGAGTCGGACCGCCGCGGTATCGAGAGCCACGGCTGCAACCGCTTCAAGCCTATATATATCGACCGCATCGTGAAGGGCACTTTGCTTCCGGTCACAGAGCTCGAGATCCTGAAGGAGACCCCGACTACACTTGTCATGGATGCGCATGACGGGATGGGCATGGTGGCAAGCTATCATATGATGGAGCGCCTGATAGAGAAAGCGAAAGCGAATGGCATGGCGGGCGGCGCGATCCGCAATTCGACCCATTACGGGATCGCCGGATACTGGGCGACTATGGCCAGCAAGGAAGGCCTGATCGGCCTGACCGGCACCAATGCGCGCCCCTCGATCGCCCCGACCTTCGGTGTGGAAAATATGATGGGGACCAATCCCCTGACCTTTGCGCTGCCGACCGACGAGGATTTTCCATTCTGTATCGACTGCGCGACATCTATCGTACAGCGCGGCAAGATCGAGTACTATGCCCGGGAGGGCAAGGAAACGCCGGCAGGAATGGTCGTGACCGAAGAGGGCGGGACGCTCACGGACAGCCAGGCGATACTGAAGGCGCTTGTCGACGGGACTGCGGCACTTGCGCCGCTCGGCGGCATCGGTGATGAAATGGCTGGTTACAAGGGTTACGGATATGCTGCAGTAGTCGAGATCCTGTCCGCAGCTCTTGCGGGCGGTCAGTTCATGAAGGCCCTGACCGGCGTCAGTCCGGACGGGAAGCCGCAGATGTATCATCTGGGACATTTCTTCTTTGTGATCGATCCTGATGCCTTCATGGGGCGGGATACTTTCCGCAAAGTCGCCGGAGACATCTGCCGCGAGCTTCGCGCCTCAAAGAAAGCGCCGGGCCAGCCGCGTATCTATACGGCAGGTGAACGCGCAAACCTGATCTGGGAGTATCGCAGGGATAAGGGCGTTCCGGTGAGTCCGGCTGTACAGAAAGAGATACTGGAGATCCGTGACAGGCTGGGACTTCCCTACCGCTTTGAGGAACTCGGAGAGTAAGCGGTGTGATAAAGGGGGAGATCATACAGTGTCAGGGCCAATAAAAAGACGTACGGTCACTTTCCTGGCAGCAGTTATCATCATTATACTGTCACTCCTGATGCCGGCTTATGCAGCTGCGGGCAACTATGCCCATGACCCTATGGACAACCCAAAGGCTGCACAGGATATCGTGGAAAACCCGGATGCGGTCTATGGGTATTCGCCCAATCCGGATTCTGTCAGGCTAAGGGACTATGTGGATCTTGACTGGACAGATGAAGCAGCAGTTGATCAGATGAGAGTGCAGCGGGAAGCGTACCATGCAAGCATACAGGAACTGTACGATCTGATCGCTTCCATGAGGGCAGCCGGGAACTCAACGGAAGAGATCGCCCGCGCAGTCAGCACGAAACGCAATGAGATCCGTCTGGAAGCGTATAAGGATGATCCGGAAGGCCTGGAGAAGGTAAAGCAGAGCAACCTGGATACCTATGGCAACGAGAACGGAGGCACACCGGAGTTTTTCTATGAGAAATACGGTTCATGGGAGACCGTCCTCGAAAAGAGCCTTTCTGCCAACGCCGGCGCAGACGCCTGCCTTGGCCTTTATGATCAGTATTATGATACGTATATCCTGCCGGCATCCGATCCCGTCGGGCCCGTGGAGGATCCCGCCCCCGGTATCTATACGGTGCAGAGCGGTGACAGCCTGTGGAAGATCGCGGTGATGGTGTACGGAGACGGTGCTTTATGGCGTTCCATCTATGAGCTTAACGAAGACACCATAAAGGACGCGGACCTGATCTATCCCGGACAGGAGCTGAAGATAAGGTAAGATCAGATACAGTAAGGAGCAGTAATCAATGGATCGTCATTATGATTATCTCGTCGTTGGCGCGGGACTTTACGGCGCCGTCTTTGCGCAGCAGGCAAAAGCAGCGGGCCGGTCCGTCCTGGTGATCGACCGCCGGGATCATATTGCGGGCAATGTTTATACCGAAGATGTGGAGGGGATCCATGTCCATCGGTACGGAGCCCATATATTTCATACCAACGACCGCAGAGTCTGGGATTATGTCAACCAATTTGCGGAGTTCAACCGTTTTACAAATTCTCCTGTAGCGAACTATCATGGAGAGCTCTATTCCCTGCCCTTCAATATGTATACCTTCAACCGCATGTGGGGTGTGGTAACGCCGGAGGAGGCTGCCGCAAAGATCGAAGAGCAGCGCAGGGAAGCCGGTATTACCGAGCCGCGGAATCTTGAGGAACAGGCGATCAGTCTGGTCGGTACGGATATTTATGAAAAGCTGATAAAGGGTTATACGGAGAAGCAGTGGGGGAGGCCCTGCACAGAGCTGCCGGCGTTCATCATCAAACGTCTGCCGGTACGGCTGACCTTCGATAATAATTACTTCAATGCTCTGTTCCAGGGCATTCCGGTCGGCGGATATACACGTCTGGTGGAACGGATGCTGGATGGCATTGAAGTAAAGCTCGGGGTGGACTATCTGAATGCGCGCCGTGACTGGGACGGCGCGGCGGACCGTGTGGTCTACACAGGTCCGATCGATGCATACTTCGGCTACCGGCTCGGCTGCCTCGAGTACCGTTCGGTACGCTTTGAGACAGAGCTTCTTGACATACCCAATTTCCAGGGCAATGCCGCGGTCAACTATACGGACCGTGAGACGCCCTGGACCCGTATCATCGAGCATAAGTGGTTCGAGTTCGGAAAGGATGAGACAGGCCGGGATCTTCCGAAGACCGTCATCAGCCGTGAGTACAGCTCTGAATGGAAGACGGGCGACGAGCCTTACTATCCTGTCAATGATGAGAAAAACGGTGCGTTGTACACGCAATACCGCGCGCTCGCGGATGAGGAGAAACATGTCATATTCGGCGGACGCCTTGGTTCCTATAAATACTATGATATGGATCAGGTGATCGCCGCGGCACTGGATATGAGTGAAAAGGAACTGGCATGAGTATAAATGTGACCCGTTCTTCCATGCCGGATTTCGACGAGTACTGTCGTGAGATCCGGGGACTTTGGGACAGCCACTGGCTTACCAACATGGGTGAAAAGCATATCGAGTTTGAAGCTGAACTCCGGAAATATCTCGGGGTCGATTTCCTGAACCTGTTTACCAACGGGCATCTTGCGCTGGAAGAAGTGATCGCCTCTTTCGGATTTCCGAAAGGCGGCGAGGTCATCACCACACCGTTTACCTTTGTATCGACGACACATGCGATCGTGCGGAACGGCCTCACACCCGTATTCTGTGATATAGATCCCTGTGATTTCACAATCGACGATACGAAGATCGAAGCCCTGATCACGAACCGGACCGTGGCGATCCTGCCGGTCCATGTCTACGGCAATCTTTGCCACATAGAGGAGATCGCCGGGATCGCAGCCCGCCACCCCGGCAATGCCGCAGCATTTTCAAAAGCAGCCGGTGTTCCGAAGGAGATTTATGACGGGGACATCCGGGTGATCTATGACGCGGCGCATACCTTCGGAGTGCGGCGCAGGGAGATGTCTTCCGAGGAAGAGACGCTCTGGCGTTCTGCCTGTGACTACGGGGATGCGGCGATCCTGAGCTTCCATGCGACCAAGGTATTCAACACCATTGAAGGCGGCGCGGCTGTGAGTCATGAGAGCCGCCGCCGGGAGGTCCTGGACGATCTCAAGAACTTCGGCATACGCGATCCGGAGACCTGTGCCTGGATCGGGGGCAATGCCAAGATGTCCGAGTTCCAGGCGGCCATGGGCATCTGTAATCTCCGGCATATCGACGCAGAGATCGCAAAGCGAAAGGCAGTCTATGAGCGTTACGCGGAAAGGCTGAAGGATGCCGATGCGGCCGGAATGCTGCGATTATGGAGACCGCAGGCGGACATTATGCCAAATTATGCGTATCTTCCTGTTATATTCGAAAATAATACAGGAAACAGGAGGGGCAAAACCCCAGCAGAAGGCGGCAATAAAGGCAGGCTTCGTGACTGTGTGTGGGAAGCGCTGAAGGCAGAAGGCATTACGGCACGCAAGTATTTCTGGCCGCTGACCTCGGACCTGCAGTGTTATGAGTATCTGCGAAAGCATGCGGGCGGCGGCAGCGATACGCCGACGGCGCGGGATATCGCATGCAGCGTTCTGACACTCCCCATCTATGCGGACCTGTCCCCGGAGGACGTGGACCGGATCTGCGGTATCATTCTGGATACGCTGCAGGGACATTTTTGATCAATACATCATGCCGGCATGAGGCTGGCAATTATATCAGCAGCATATAAGGAGGAACAAAATGAGACAGATCACACTTGGCAGTACCGGCATTACCGTACCGCAGAACGCGTTTGGCGCGCTTCCGATCCAGAGAGTCAGCAAGGAGGCGGCAGTCGCGCTCCTTCGCAGGGCATATGAAGGCGGAATGCGTTTCTTTGATACCGCGCGTGCCTATTCGGACAGTGAGGAAAAGGTCGGCGAAGCCTTTGAAGGCATGCGTGACAAGGTCTTCATTTCTTCCAAGACGATGGCGAGGACTCCGGAAAAATTCTGGAGCGACCTGGAGGAGAGCCTGCGTCTTCTGAAGACCGATCATCTGGACATTCATCAGTTCCATTGTGTGGATCAGTGCTATAAGCCGGGAGACGGTACCGGGATGTATGAGGCAATGCTGGAAGCGAAAGCACAGGGCAAGGTGCGTCATATCGGCATTACCGCACACAAGATCGGCGTGGCGGAGGAGATCGTGGCGTCGGGTCTGTATGAGACACTGCAGTTCCCCTTCAGCTATCTCTCCGGCGACCGTGAAGCGGCACTGGTAAAAGCCTGTAAGGATGCAAATATGGGCTTCATCTGCATGAAGGCCATTGCGGGCGGCCTGATCACCAATTCCAAGGCAGCAGCTGCCTATATCTACCAGTTTGACAACGCGCTTCCGATCTGGGGCATCCAGAAGGAAGAGGAATTGGACGAGTGGCTGGCCCTCTTTGATGAGACCCCGGCAATGGATGCGGAGATCGAGGCATTCATTGCGAAGGAAAGAGAAGAGCTTTCCGGTGAGTTCTGCCGAGGCTGCGGATACTGTAAGCCCTGTACTGTTGATATCTCCATCAATGACTGCGCACGCTGGTCCCTGATGGTCCGCCGCGCGCCGTCGGATGTATGGCTCAATGAGGCTAACCAGGAAAAGATGCGGAAGATCGAAGACTGTATCGACTGCGGTATCTGCATGACACGCTGTCCGTATGAGCTGCCGATCCCGACACTGCTTCGGAAAAATTATGAGGATTTCCAGAACATCATTTCGGGAAAGACCAAACTTTGGAACTATAACTAAGGTAAATGCAGACAGACCAAAGTCAGAATAAGATCATCAGACTGATCCGGGACCTCGCGGGGGCGATCCTCGCGGGGCTCCTTTTGGTGCTGCTTGTGAACCGGGGCGTGCTGATGCATGCCAATGACGGGATCGGCAGGAGCCTGTGGACAGCTGACTCCGGCAATTCTACGACAGTCGTCAGTCACGACGGGTCTGTCCATCTGAGTCTGGATGCGTTCGAGACCGGCATATACACCGGACGACTGTCATTCGAACTTGAGAATTTAACAGAAAAGCCCCTGAGCCTGGGCATCCGCGTAAGCTCCCTTCGCAATAAAAGCAGCCTGACGGAGTATGAGTTTACGGATTTTCAGCCGATTTATCTGGGAAATGAAGTGCTTACGATAGACCGGGAACATGTAGTGGCGGTCGATATTTATCCCGTGCAGGAGGAGGAAGCAGCGGCAGAGGGGAAAGAGACTGCCGGGACGGATGATAAAAGTTTTCCGGACAGGGGAGTGCTTTCCGCTCCCGTCTTCCGGATCGGGGAGATCCGCATCGACAATCGTTTCCAATGGGATCCGTATGTGCTTCTCTTCGGCTTTCTGAGCGCATTTGCTCTGCTTTTACTGATCGATCACCGTGCTTATTTCCATAAGCGTCCGGCGGCAGCTTTCTGTTTGATCGCGCTGACGATGGGCTTTTCCATGGTGACAGGACTTCCGCGCAACAAGATCGGCTATGATGAAGAAACACATCTGCAGGCAGTCATGGATCTCGCAAGTTTTCCATCCGGGGAACTGCATGTGTCGGATGCCATGCTGAATCAGCTGCTGATCACGGAATACAACCATCCGGACGCGCAGCCGGGCAATTATCCGGAAATGGATGAATGGGACGCCAGGCTTGGAGCATTGGCGGATTACCGGCTGGGAGAGCATACCCCGGATTTTTATACCCTGCCCAACCGCGTTCCGGCTTATCTTCCGATGGCGGCTGCCATGAAGCTGGGCAAAGGACTTCATCTGTCATGGCCCGAACTGCTGACGGTCACACGGGCGGCAAATCTGCTGATGTACACGGCAGTCATGACGCTGGCGGTCTGGCTGGCTCCGGCGGGGCAGTGGCTGATGATGCTGATCGGCCTTTTTCCTGTCAGTCTCTTTCTGGCCTGTACAGTGAGCTATGATCCGTTCGTTACAGCGTTTCTGTTCCTGGGCTATGCCTGCCTGATGCGCGGAAGACGCTGGAGCGCAGCCGCGCTTGCCTGTTTCTTCCTGGGATGCCTTCCAAAGGCTGTATATGCCCCCGTGGCGCTGCTGCCGCTGATCTGGCTGAATCAGAAGCATGTTACGGCTCCGTCCGCTGCCGCACGGGACGGCAAAGCTGCAGGTCAGGGCCCTGATAAGGGCGCGCTCGCGGACTTTCTTCATCCGGATACGGCCGACTGGCTCCTCCTGTTTGGCTGCGGCCTTTGCTTTGTCCTGCTGGCAGGGACCTTTATCCTGCCGACGCTCGTTTCTCCGGCAGAAGCGGGAGATGTCAGGGGCGGCGCGACCTCGGAAGTATCCCAGGTCGGCTTTATCCTGGGAAATCCTCTGCGCTATGCAGCCATTCTGCTCAGGCAGATCATCCTGTGGGTCCCGCAATGCTGGTTCGGTGCCGACTGTACGACGCACATGGGACATATCGTCAACGGATATACAAGGTTCAAGGGGTATTATCCTGTTTATCTGTTCCTGCTTGCGGGAACCGTGATCGCAAGCTGGCGCGGCGGACGCAGGATCCTTGTAAAAAATACAGGACCGGCAGCCCGCAAAGATGAGATCACGATCAATGTGGATGCACTGCACCTCCCTGCCAGGATATGGACTTTCATGATGGTGGGAGCGGCATCCGTCCTGATCTGGACTTCTATGTATGTTGCGTTTACCGAGCCGGGAGCATCGGAGATCGCGGGCGTGCAGGGGCGGTATTTCCTGCCGCTGATGTTCCCTCTGTATATGGTCCTCAGCGGACCCGTGCCAAGCCGGGATGCTTCACTTGAAACAAGACCGCGGTTGTGGTATTATCTACTGGAATTGGCGGGACTTATAGTCCTGTCCCTGACCGTCTGGACGACGGTCATCAGCCGTTTCTGCCTGTGACGCAGGCAGCTGCCGGCTCTGACAATATATCGATATCGATCAGGAGTTTGACGAATGGGTCAGATCAAAGTGACAAAGTGTGAAAAGAACGGCCGCGTGATTGAGGGGCTGTATATTATAGAGCCTACCGTGCATACCGATGCCCGGGGGTATTTTGTGGAGACTTACAATAAACGGGATTTTGAGGAAGCCGGACTCACCATGGAGTTCGTCCAGGACAATCAGTCCTGTTCCGTTCGCGGTGTTCTGCGCGGGCTGCATTACCAGAAGCAGTTCCCGCAGGGCAAGCTGGTCCGGGCACTGAAGGGACGCGTGTTTGACGTAGCGGTCGATCTCCGCACGCACTCCGAGACCTACGGCATGTGGTTTGGCGTAGAGCTGACCGAGGACAACAAAAAGCAGTTTTACATCTCCGAAGGCTTTGCTCACGGATTCCTGGTCCTGAGCGATATTGCCGAATTCGCATACAAATGTACGGATTTCTACCATCCCGGTGACGAAGGCGGTCTCATATGGAACGATCCCGAGATCGGAGTGGAGTGGCCGGTTGAAGAAGGTATGGAGCTGCTTCTTTCAGAAAAGGATACGAAATGGGACGGCCTTTCCGGGACGTTTAAATTTCAGTAACTGTTTCTATGCATCTTTTAAGACAGTTTGTACATGAACTGAAAGATAAGCGGAAAATGATCGCAGACCTGGCGGGGTCCGATTTCAGGAAACGTTTCGCCGGGTCTTATTTTGGTGTGGTTTGGATGTTCGTCAATCCGGTCGTGACCGTGCTGATCTTTTTCTTTATTTTCCAGCTTGGAATGAAATCGGTACCTCCGGTCCCGGATACCCCTTATGTGATCTGGCTTATCCCGGGACTTGTACCCTGGTTTTTCTTCAATGAGTCGGTCTCCGGCATCACAAACTCCCTGCATGAGTACCATTACCTTGTGAAAAAAGTAGTATTTCCGGTGGAACTGCTGCCGGTCATCAAGGTCTGCTCCTGTGCCCTGGTACATGCCTGCTTCCTGGTCATCATGTTTGTGGTCTTTCTGATCGGCGGAAACATGCCGCTCGTCACATGGATCCAGGTCCTGTATTACAGCCTGGCGACATTGATCCTGGCGCTCGGGATCGGCTTCCTGACTTCTTCGGTCAATGTCTTTTTCAAAGACATGACGCAGATCGTAGCGATCTGCCTGCAGTTTGGCATGTGGCTTGCGCCGATCATGTACTGGGATGGCATGTTTACCGCGGAACGTCCCTGGATGGCGCCGCTTTTCAAGATCAACCCGGTCTACTATATCGTGACCGGCTACAGGGATTCCATGCTCACCGGCAACTGGTTCTGGGAGCGTCCCCTGAATACCCTCTATTTTTGGGCGGTGACCGCAGCGATCTTCTATATCGGACTGAAGATCTTTACAAAACTGCGTCCGCATTTTTCAGATGTACTGTAAGGAGAAAACATGATCCGTGCGATCTTAGTTGTATTTTTCTTTTTTTGCTTTTTTTTCTTTGGCATTCCGGTGGTTGCCGTATTATTTATTATCCGGCATTTTAACAAACAGGCGGAACTGAATGCGACCCTGAAGATCATTCAGGCTTTTCTCCGCTTTGAGCTTTGGGTCTCCGGCACAAAGGTGAATGTAGACGGGCTGGACAACATCCCGGACGACGAGCCCTGCCTCTTTGTCGGCAACCATCAGTCCCTCTATGATGTTCTCTGCACCTATGTATGGATGAAGCGGCCCACAGGCTTTATTGCCAAAAAATCGATTGCGAAAGTTCCGGTCATGGGGTGGTGGATGATCCTGATGAACTGCCTGTTCCTTGACAGGGACAATGTCAAGCAGGGCCTGCAGACCATACTGACGGCGATCGAGTACGTAAAGGAGGGAAGCTCCATATTCATCTATCCGGAGGGCACCCGCAACAAGGGAGAAGATAAGACGGAACTGGGAGACTTCAAGGAAGGAAGCCTCAAGATCGCCCAGAGGACGAACTGCCCGGTCGTCCCGACAGCCATCAGCGGGACGGCGGATATTTTTGAAAACCACAAGCCTTTTGTGCGGCCGGCTGAAGTAACTGTTCATTTTCTGCCGCCGTTTTACATTAAAGACCTCGAAGGGGATGACCGCAAGAAGCCGGCAGCCTATACACGAAAACTCATCATGCAGGAGCTTCGCGGAGAAAAGTCGTCAGAAATCCGTTGATGAAAATTTCGTGAAACTTCAAGAATTTTCAATATATTCCCCGGGTTTTACGATATAATGAACATAAGTTGAAATGACGACGCGGGAGGTTTTCCCGCGGACACATTTCCGGTCCCCATACGATATCCCGTGAAAGGAGAATGCACATGCCGGACATCAACATCCTTGTCGTAGATGATGAAAATGAAATTGCCGATCTGGTAGAGATCTACCTGGTTTCTGACGGTTATACTGTACACAAGGCGTCCAATGCTGAGGAAGGCCTGCGGATCATCGAGGAAGAGGAGATCCATCTGGTACTCCTTGACATCATGATGCCTGGGATGGACGGCATCCAGATGTGCAAGAAGATCCGTGAGACATCCAATGTCCCGATCATCATGCTGTCTGCGAAGGGAGCGGACCTTGATAAGATCATGGGATTAGGCGTCGGTGCCGATGACTATGTCACGAAGCCGTTCAATCCGCTTGAGCTGACCGCCAGGGTGAAGTCACAGCTTCGCCGTTACACCCAGCTGAATCCCAACAACCAGGCGGCGGCAGCTGAGAACAGTGAGATCCATATTCGCGGACTCACGATCAACAGGGACAACCATAAGGTGACCATCGACGGCGAAGAGATCAAGCTGACGCCGATCGAGTTCGATATCCTCTATCTTCTGAGCTCCAACCCGGGCAAGGTCTTTTCCACGGATGAGATCTTCGAGAAGGTCTGGAACGAGAAGGTCTATGAGGCCAACAATACCGTAATGGTGCACATCCGCCGCCTGCGCGGCAAGATGAAGGAGGACCAGCGTCAGGACAAGATTATTTCCACTGTCTGGGGCGTGGGTTACAAGATCGAGAAATAAGTGTAACCGTATCGGAACAAGTCCAGGATGAAAAACGATATTGCCAAACGATACCGGACGCGTTTTATCATCAATTTAATCATTGCCGCATTTATCACGTGCGTTATTGAAAGCCTGCTTATATTTAATATCGGCAGGCTTATCTTGGCGTTCGGAGAGAATTCGGATGCGGGGAGCATTTCGAACATTGCCGTGCTTTTGTTTGTGTTCAGCGCGGTGCTGATCTTCGGTATCGTCTTTTATCTGCTGCAGCTGCGTTCCATCAACTATATCGCCGACCTGAGCCGGGCGATGGAAGACATTGCGGACGGAAAGCTGGACACGAAGGTACGGGTGGAGGGTGACGATGAGTTTTCTCAGATGGCTGAGAATCTCAATAATCTCGGCGCGGACCTCGAGAAGCTCCTGGAGGTGGAGCGGGAGGCAGAGAAATCGAAGACGGACCTGATCACCAATATTGCCCATGATCTCCGTACTCCGCTGACCTCCATCATCGGTTACCTGGATCTGCTTTCAGGCAAGAACAGTGCTTACCTGAGCGATGATCAGCGTCAGAAGTACCTTCGGATCGCATTCAATAAGTCCCGCCGTCTGGAACAGCTGATCAATGATCTTTTTGACTTTACGAAGCTGAGTTATGGCAAGATCACCATGAAGGTCAGCTATGTCGATATCGTGAAGCTTCTTGAGCAGCTGCTGGAAGAGGCTTATCCCAGTTTCCGAGAAAAAGGCCTCAGCTACGAGCTGAAGACCAATGTGCCTTCTCTTGAGATCACAGCGGACGGCGGACTGATCGCGCGTCTTTTTGATAATCTCATCGGCAACGCGATCAAATACGGGGCTGAAGGGAAGAAGGTCATCGTCCGGGTCAATGCCGAGATCCCCAATGATGTGGTGGAAGTCAAGGTCATCAATTATGGCTTCGTCATAGATGAAAAGGATCTTCCCCTGATCTTTGACAAGTTTTATCGTGCGGACCGCGCCAGATCCACCCAGACCGGCGGCACCGGACTGGGACTGGCGATCGCGCGGGATATCGTCAATATGCACGGCGGCACCATTACAGCCGCCTCGGATCTGAACGGTACTGTCTTTACTGTTCGTCTGAAGATCCATTTCGACAAAAACAGGGAACATATCAAACGTGCATGAAAAAAGGTTTTCTTTGTAAATGTATCCTCTCTGTGCTTTTGCCGGCTGTCCTTATGACAGCCTTTTCGCTTTGCGCCAAGGCAGAACCGCAGGAGGGATTCGTGCAGGAAGGAGACCTTTCCCCCGATTTGGCGACAGACAGCGGGCAGACGGGCGCTGCTGTGCCCGGCCCTTCTCCCGGAGGCGCGGGCCCGTCTCCGCAAGTCGGCGGTACTGTGGGGACGGATGACACCTCTGTCAGCTTTATGATAGACACGGGCGCAGGACCGGGGCCGGCGGAAGAGGAAGCCGTGGGCGGTGTGAGCCTTTCTTTCAGTTACGGTTTCCGCAATATCGTCAAATCTACACGAAGACTTCCCTTTGAAGTGGAGCTGAGGAACCATGAGGACAGCGATCTTTCCGGGAGACTGGAGATCTCTCTGCCCGGCAGTGTGGAAACAGGCCGCAACCGGAGCGAAGCGGCGGAGATCCGTTATGTTTACGACGTATTTGTGCCGGCGGGGGAGACCGTGACGATCCAGGATATCATATCCGCGGGAGAGAATGGCGGAACGATACGGATCCGCCTGTATGACAACAGCGGCGAGCTCCTTCGTGAACAGCAGGAGACCATCAACATACAAAGCATCGGCCCTGAGCTTCTGATCGGTGTCCTCTCGGACGATCCGGAAAAGCTTGGTTATTTTCGCGGGATCAGTGTAGCCGGGACAGCCCTCAGGACAAGGATCGTCGAGCTTGACCCGCAGGATCTGCCCGATACACCTGCCGGCCTGTCACAGATCGATGTCATTGTGATCTCCGATCTGGACAGCCGCAAGCTCCCCGAGGATGGGATCAATACCATACGTGAGTGGGTCAGCGACGGCGGAGCCCTGCTTGTTGGTACCGGCGCGCGGCCCTCTACAGCCGTCCAGCTTTTGGGCAACATCCGGGGTTTTACGCTGGATGATGCGGACGAGCGGGATATCGATATGGGGATGAAATACTCCAAGACCGGACCTGACGGCGCGGTGATCCGTCTGCTCGTTCGTGACGTGAACGCGGCATCAGGGACACAGGTGATGCAGTCGGGCGACACGGTCATCCTTACGACGATACCGCGCGGCAATGGCGTTGTCGGCGTAACTGCATATGACCTCTGCGATATTTCTGATTTTTGCCGCGAAGAGATCGGCTATGTGGACGATCTGCTCCAGGGTCTGCTTGGAACTGTCAGGATCGGGAGACTGTCCGGTGAAGAAGAAGGATCCGGATTCTATGCATCCGTGCGTCCGCTCGTCGGCCTGACCGATCCGGAACGGCTGCCGTCCGCAACGCTTTATGTGATGTTTGCTTTGGGGTATCTCGGCCTGATCGGTTTCGGTCTGTACGGATACTTAAGGACGAGAGGACTGGGGATCTATTATCATGCTTTTGTGCCGATCGCAGCCTGTGCCGGCGCCCTTGTCGTTGCCGTGATGAGTCTGGGGCTGAAATCGGGAGACCCGTCGGCAGAGTATGCCATGGTCAGGGAGATCAGCGGCACCGATGTTGCGGAAGAAGGATTTGTGCGTCTGATATCTTCTTCGGGAGATGATTTCAGTCTGAGGGCATCTGACAACACTGTCGTGATCCCGGTAGTCCGCGAGGCGGAGGATGAAAGTCTCCTGTCCGGAAGTGCGGGGACAAAACAGGAGCCGCACTCAGTCCTGGAGATCCGGGACGAAGAGGAAAGCTGCGGGATCCGGGCTTATCAGATGAAACCTTTTTCTGCCAGCCTCCTGGAGTACAGAGGAAGCAGCCGGATCGAAGGCAGCGGACTGGAGACGAAGATCACGGTGTTCGACGAGAGCCTGGACGGTATTATCCGCAACGGGACCGGAACCCGTCTGGAAGACGTTTATCTTTTGATGTACGGAAGGCTTGCGAAGATCGGGACGCTGGAAGACGGCGAAGAAGTGTCTCTGGATGAGACCGGTCTTCTGAGCACGCCTTCGGGATCGCCCGGGCTGATGGCAGAGTACATGACCGGAATACGGGACCTTAATCCGGGCACCGGGGATCATATCCGCGCACTGCGCCGGGCGAGGCTGCTGAGCTGGTATATAGAGAACAACCTGCAGTCGTATTATGAAGGTGTCCGCCTGATCGCGTTCACGGACGACGGGACATGTCCGGTCCTGCACGAGGACAAAAGCGCCGTACCGGGAAACGGCACGACTCTGTGTATCGGATTTACGGATGCGGAGTTTAACCGGGGCAATACCGTATGGCGCACTTCTCTCAGCACGGAGCCGAAGCTCATCTCCGGAGACTACGATGCCGCGGCCAACACGACCCGCGGCAGTGTCGTCCTGGAATACAGTCTGGGCAATGATATCAGTATCCGCTCCCTTACATTCTGTGAGCTTTCGGAAGTATTCTCGGGAGAGAAACTTGTCCCGTTCACCGGGACGATCGCAGTGTATAACTATGAGAGCGGCAGCTATGACCTGATCCGCAGGGACAAGCTGCGTTTTTCCGCATCTGAGATCCGTCCGTACCTGTCCCCGGATAATACGATGACCGTACGCTATGTACCGGATGAAGGCGCTGCCGCCTCTGTCCCGATGTATCTTCCGGTACCGGACGTAACGGGTGTAGGACGATAAAAGTTGAGTTCCCGGTAACGAACATGCTGAAAGTAGAACATGTAAAAAAATTTTACGGACATTTCTGTGCTCTGGACGATCTAAGTATGGAGATCGGCGAGGGCTCCCTGTTCGGCTTTGTCGGACCCAACGGTGCCGGCAAGACGACAGCGATCCGCATCATGACCGGCATTATTGCCCCGGATGAAGGGACCGTCAGCATCGCCGGTCTTCCGGCAGGGTATGAGAATGCGGAAGCCAGGAGCATGATCGGGTATATCCCGGACGCGTTTGGGATCTACAACAACCTGAAAGTCAGCGAGTACATGGAGTTCTTTGCGGCATGTTACGGTTATGACGGGATGGAATCCCGAAAAAAAGCGGAGAGCCTGCTGAAATATGTGGAACTGTCTGACAAGGCGGATTTCTATGTGGAGTCGCTCTCCCGGGGCATGAAGCAGAAACTCGCGCTAGCCCGGGCACTCATCAATGACCCTCCGCTTCTGATCATGGACGAGCCGACCTCCGGTCTGGATCCGAGGACACGGTATGAGTTCAAGCAGATCGTGGGTGAGCTGTCCGACCGCGGCAAGACCATCGTGATCAGTTCCCACATCCTGAGTGATATATCCGAGCTTTGCACGGATATCGGCATTATCGACCAGGGCAGCATCGTCATGTCCGGCCGCCTGATGGATGTTATGAAGATCGTCACAGCGGAGAACCCCATTATCATTTCGATGGCAAAGCGGACGACCCAGGCGATCCGTTTCCTGAGGGACGAGAGCAGGGTCCGTTCCATGGCGATCAAGGGCAATGACATCATGATCAATTTTGACGGCGGGACGGCAGAGGAAGCGGAGCTTCTGAAGCGGCTGATCGAAGCGGGCCTGCCGGTACACGGATTTTCACGGGAGAAAGGTTCCCTGGAATCCATTTTCATGCAGCTGACCGGACACGGTGAGGAGCACACAGTAGCAAGTTATGCAGCTGAAGCCGATTATTAAACGGGATATGGAAATACGGAGCCGGGGCTTTCTGCTTCCGGTCCTGATGACCGCTGTCAACGCGGTCCTGTTTCTCGTGTGCCTCCTTGGCACCTTCGGTGTCGTCTCCGGTATGCGCCAGAGCTATTCCGCCGATTATCACGCTTTTCTCAGTATCTATATGATCACCGTGCTGACCGAGTATGCACTGATCATGCTGATCGCGCCGCTGTATACACTGTCTTCGATCTCGGGCGAGCGGGAGACAGGGACCTTTGACCTCCTGATCACGACGCGGCTGACACCTCCGGATATCGTTGCAGAGAAACTGGTTTCGGCGTTCGTGAGCGTATCGGTGATCATTATTTCGTGTCTGCCCGCCATGCTCGTGCCGCTGCTCTACGGTGGTGTCGGCGTGCAGAGCGCCATCGGATTGCTTCTCCTGTTCATCCCCGAGGCGTTTGTCATGCTGGCAGTGGGGATGTTTGCAAGCTCGGTCAGTTATTCCGTGGTGCGCAGCACCGTACTGGCGTACGGGATCGTTTTTGCTTTAAGTGCCGGGACCATCCTTCTGGCATTGCTGATCAAGCCTTTCTGGATCGAAGGCGGAAACCGCGCAGGCTACCTGCTGACACTGAATCCGCTGCTTCCGGTCGTTTCTGTGGTAATGGACCAGGTCGGTGAAGCAGGAGCCGCCGGCCGCGTTTTGTCGATGCTGGGGCTTTCGGCTGACCGTGCCTACCTGGATCATATCGTCCTGATCAGCGTTGCGTCCCAGCTGGCATTTGCCTTCGGACTGCTGGTCATTTCCATCCTCAGCATCACGCCGGGGCGCCGCTTTCTTCTGCGCACGGAACGGAAGAGGGGCAGAAAAGACGCAGGGGAAAACGGCTGAAACGGAAAAACGCTCCTCATTCATAAGAATTGTGTTGAAAAATGGCGCGGTTGTCTGTACAATGCGTAAGGTAGCAATTATGCAGTTATCAGCCGTGAGGGCGGTTAGAGCATGAAAAAGATCGTTTTGACAGGCGGCGGTACAGCAGGGCATGTGACGCCCAATCTGGCCCTGGTCCCGAAACTGCGGGAACTGGGATATGATATCCTGTACATCGGCAGTCTGAATGGCATAGAAAAAGAGCTGGCACAACAGGCGGGACTGGCCTATGAGGGGATCGCTTCCGGCAAGCTGCGCCGTTATTTTGATCTCAAGAACTTTACGGATCCGATCCGTGTAAATAAGGGATTCCTGCAGGCGCACCGCATCATCCGGCTTTACAAGCCTGACATCGTGTTTTCCAAGGGGGGATTTGTCGCAGTTCCTGTAACTATGGCAGCCCGCACTCTGAAGGTACCGGTCATTTCCCACGAGTCTGATATGACGCCCGGACTGGCCAACCGCATCGCGGGACCGTTTGCGACCAAGATCTGCTGCAATTTCCCGGAGACGCTCCGGCTTCTCCCTAAGGGCAAGGCAGTGCTTTCCGGGTCGCCCATCCGGGAGGAGATCCTGACCGGAGACGCCGCCAGGGGACTGGAGTTTCTGGGGTTTGACGGGGCAAAGCCCCGGCTTATGATCATCGGCGGTTCTCTGGGTTCCGTCCATGTCAATGAAGCTGTCCGCAGCATCCTTCCCGCGCTTATGGAACGTTTTGACGTCATACATATCTGCGGAAAGGGCAACCTTGATGAGAGCAGGAAAGACCTTCCGGGCTACCGGCAGTTCGAGTATGTCAGTACTGAGCTGAAAGATCTTTTTGCTGCGGCGGATATCGTGATCTCCCGCGCAGGCGCCAATGCGATCTGCGAACTGCTTGCCCTGAAAAAGCCCAACCTTCTGATCCCGCTTTCGGCAAATGCCAGCCGCGGTGACCAGATCCTTAACGCGGAGTCCTTCAAGAAACAGGGATTTTCCATGGTGCTTCCCGAGGAAAGCCTCAGCGACGAGTCCCTGTACAATGCAGTGGAAGAGCTGTGGAACAGCAGGCAGACATTTACGGAGACGATGGCTGCATCACCGCTGCATAACGGTGTGGACACTATCATCGAACTGATCGAGAAATATAGAAAACAATGAGCAAGCTTATCCAGGCTGCACACCTTTTTTACGATTACCTGATCCGTGATGAAAATGATAACGTCATGGCGACGGAGCCGGCCCTTTCCGATTTCTCTCTGGAGATCGAACAGGGCTCTTTTGTGTGTCTGCTCGGACACAACGGATCCGGAAAGTCCACCTTCGCAAAACTCATCAATGCGATGAACCTGCCGAAGGAAGGAACCGTTCTGGTGGCAGGCATGGATACGCGGAATGAAGACAGCCTTCTGGACATCCGTATGAAAGCCGGCATGGTATTCCAGAATCCCGACAATCAGATCATATCCAATGTTGTGGAAGAGGATGTGGCCTTCGGCCCCGAAAACATCGGCATTCCCACGGAGGAGATACTCCGCCGCGTAGACGAAGCGCTGCACAAGGTCGGCATGAATGCTTATCGCCTCAAATCTCCCAATCAGCTTTCCGGCGGACAGAAGCAGCGCGTTGCCATCGCGGGCATCGTAGCCATGCGTCCGGAATGCATCATTCTGGATGAGCCGACCGCCATGCTGGACCCCACAGGACGCAGGGATGTATTGGAGGCTGTCCATGAGCTGAATAAAAAAGAGGGCATCACCATCATCCTTATTACACACTATATGGAAGAAGCGGTGGATGCTGACAGGATCGTGGTCATGGAGCATGGAAAGATCGCGAAAGACAGTTCCGGCCGTCTCATGGATGACACACCGCGTGAGATCTTCTCCCGCGTAGAGGATCTTAAGCGTCTGCAGCTGACGGTCCCTGTGATCACAGAGCTGGGTCATGAACTGAAGCAGGCCGGCATTCCCCTGCCGGACGGCATCCTCACGAGGGGCGAGTTCGTGGAGGAACTGAAGAAACTCCGCAAATAATGATAATATGATCAGAGACATCACTATAGGACAATACTATCCCGTTGACTCCGTGATCCATCGTCTGGACCCGCGCACCAAGCTGGCAGGAACGATGGT
>JAEEGL010358557.1_pt1 | contig 32242 bp, 26 predicted proteins | sample 9134231 | NCBI WGS metagenome assembly JAEEGL01 (sample SAMN16246548, study PRJNA631951) | gut metagenome | biome: gut microbiome; feature: rumen; material: fiber-attached | host: Bos | place: Iran: Karaj | collected 2018-10 | reverse complement strand
TGAACCCACACGTCCAGTATATAGGACTGTTGATGGAGAACAAACTATAGTAACAATTACCATGGACCAGGCTAATGAGGATTTTGTATCACACTTTTACAATAAAGCGTTGTTTTTTGAATTTCCTGCCATCAGAAAAGGGTATGTGGCCTCTGTCTTAGTAGTCTTATTTGTACTTTTCTGCATATGGTGCTACGTTCAGAAAAAGGAAGACGAACAGTCATGGATGCATAAGACGATTTATACAGTTGCCATAGCCTGGCTCATTTTCTTTGCAAATGCTTCACCTACACCATACTGGATAGTAGTCATGTATCCGGCAATGTTTTTGCTCATATTTATGAAGCCTGAAAGGATTAAACTCAATATGCTTATCCAGAATATATTTACAATAAGCATGTTTCTCATATATGTCGTTAGTATGGAGTGGGTATTCGGGGGACCTTCAAACCTTGACAAACTTCTGCTTAAAGGGCTGCTTAAAGAAGGACACGATTCAGAGAATGGACCTGCAGTATACAGATATCTTCACAACATGGGAATAGATAATTACATGAATGTGATCATATCTATCTGTTTGGCTACGACAATAGCTATTGCTATCATCAATCACCCTAAATGCAAGATAAATGAAGAACTATCTGATAATGAAGAGACAAAACTGATGCATGGTTTTGCCATATGGCAGATAGGCTTTTTGGCAGTATGGTATATGGTAAACGTATGGGTAGTACAGAGATGGTGATATGGAAGATATTAAAGTAAGTATCATAACTGTCTGTTTTAACAGTGAACAAACAATAGGACGGACAATAAAAAGTGTTCTTGATCAGACATATAAAAACATTGAATATATCATCATAGATGGCGCTTCTACTGATAAAACACTTGAGATAATAGACGGATATAGAGATAAGTTTAAGGACAGACTAAAGGTAGTATCTGAAAAAGATGACGGCATCTACTTTGCTATGAACAAAGGTATTGCTCTCTGTACAGGGATACTGATTGGAATTATAAACAGTGATGACTGGTATGAAGCTGACGCAGTTCAAAAGATGGTCGATGCATATGAAGTTGATCATGACAACCCTATGACTATATATTATGGAAATACAGGCATGATCAAGGGTGAAGAATTGTTATTGATATCTGAGTCAGATCACAACAGATTGGAAGATGACATGATATCGCATCCATCTTGTTTTGTAACAAGAGAAGCATATTATAAGTTAGGAACATATAATACTGCCTATTCCAGTGTAGCCGATTACGATCTGATGTTAAGATTTATAAGATCCGGAAAAGTTGATTTTGTTCATGTGAATGAACACATAGCAAACTTTACTCTTGGCGGGATGAGTAGTACAGGAAGGGCATATATAGATCTGTTAAAGCTTAAAATGAATTATAGAAAAATCAGTCAAATTAAAGGCTGTTTAGAGATAGTGAAAGCAAGAGTTGCCATGTTCATGGAAGGGCATGGTATGAAGCAGATAAAGATTAAGAAAGGATGAGTTTTATTAATGAAAGGTACTGATACCGAAAAAAAAATAAAACTGTTTTCTTCCGGAAGACTGTGCTTATTCGGAGAGCACAGTGACTGGGCGGGACAGAACAGAGCTATGAATTCTTCAATTGAACCAGGAAGAGCTATAGTGACAGGAATAGAACAGGGGATATATGCTGAAGCCTATAGAAGTGAAAGGTTTGTTATTATAGACAGGATAAGTGGAACTGAAGAAAGACGATTCAGCTGTGATATGAGTCGTGAAAAACTCAGAGAAGAAGCAAAGGGGGGCGGGTATTTTTCCTATGCATGCGGAGTGGCTTCTTATATCTGTGAATGGTATAGAGTTGGTGGATTAACGATTGAGATATATGATCAGACTCTTCCGGTTAAGAGTGGATTATCGTCAAGCGCAGCGATATGTGTACTTGTGGCAAAGGCATTTCATCAGTTGTATGACCTACATATGAACACCTTAGGACTTATGAACATAGCTTATTGGGGAGAGCAAAGAACCCCGTCTCGCTGTGGTAGACTTGATCAGGCGTGCGCCTTCGGTGTTGCTCCTGTAAGTATGACTTTTGATGGACATGAAGTGGATGTTGACAGGATATCGGTACGCAAACCATTACACTATGTATTCGCTGATCTTATGGCCGGCAAGGATACAGTAAAGATACTTGCCGAACTCAGTAAAGGTTATCCATTTGCTACAAATGAAAAAGAAGAACGTTTGCATGAAGCACTTGGAAAAGACAATCTGGAAATCACAAGAAAGGCGATGGAGTATATCTCAACTGGTAAGGTTGAAGAACTTGGGAAGTTGATGATCAAGGCACAGGAACTATTTGATAAAAAGGTAGCGCCAATGTGTCCTTCAGAACTTACAGCGCCTGTATTACATGAAGCATTGAATGATCCATATATAAAAGAAATTACATTTGGTGGAAAAGGTGTTGGATCACAAGGGGACGGAACAGTACAATTCTTAGCAAAAGATGAAGAAACGCAGGAAAAACTCTACAAGTATTTGATAAATGAAAAGTCAATGACAGCATATAAGCTGACGTTGCAGCCCAATTCTGCTGTAAGAAAAGCGGTTATTCCTGTAGCTGGTTTTGGAACAAGGTTATATCCTGCTACAAGAGGTATCAAGAAGGAATTTTGCCCTGTTATAGATAAGGACGGATTGGTGAAACCAGTTCTTCATGTTCTTTTAGAAGAACTTGACAGAGCAGGAATAGATGAGATATGTCTGATAATCAATCCAGATGAAAAGACGTTTTATGAGGACTATTTCTTTAAACCGATTTCACTCAATCATTATAACAGTCTTCCTAAGCAGATGAAACAATACGAGGATGATTTTAGAAGAATTGCTGATAAAATCTCATTTGTTATGCAGAAACAACAGAAGGGCTTTGGACATGCTGTTTATCAGGCGTCTGATTTTGCTGGAGATGAGCCTGTGCTACTTATGTTAGGTGATACCATTTATTCGAGTTTTGATGAAGAACCCTGTGCGAAACAGCTTATGAACATGTATGATACATATGGAAAATCCATGGTTGCCATCCATAGCGTACCACTTGCAGATGTATCGACATTCGGTATGTTTTCAGGAGCTTGGGAAGACCGTAGCCAGAGTGTGATGAAAGTTGAGAGAGTATTTGAGAAACCAACTGTGGATTATGCAAGTGATTATATGGGAATGCAGAGACAGGATGATGACAAGACATATTATTATGGCGCTTTTGGCATGTACATTCTAGACAAAGCGGTATTCGAAGAACTCGGTATGATGTGCAAGGAAAATAATGAAAAGGGATTAACTTCAGAGGTACAATTAACAGAAGCACTTGAACATATCATGAAGAAAGACGGACTTCTTGCATTTGTCCCACAAGGGGAATCATTTGATATAGGTAATGCTAAAGCATATAGAAATACCTTTAAGCGATTTGGGAGAAAAGATAAGGTATGAGAAGAGCTCTTGTGACGGGAGGAACGAAGGATGATATCGCTCCGATAGCTGTATTCATAAAGAATATCAAAGAGACAAACAGTCATCTTTTTGATGAAATTGTTGTATATCATGATGGTATAAAAGAAAAAGATCAGGAGCTGATCAAGAGTATATACAATACCAGATTTATTGAATATACATATAGGCCAAATACAAAGAACGATGAGGTGTTGTCTTATTTTTCAAGAATGGTCTATTGTAAATATGAATGCTTTGCTCTTTTATCAGACTATGATGAAGTTGTATGGAGCGATTACGATGTTGTTGTACAAGATAGGCTCGATGAGTTTTGTACAATAAAAAATGATGAGTTTAACATACTTACTTGTTCAGATAAGCTCAAGACCATGTTATATAAGGATATAGAAAATCAAGATATCTTAAAATATAACTTGGAATCTGATGGTGTTGGCACACCATTGTTTGCATTATCTAGCAAATTGGAAAAGTATAATGAAATATATGAATGGTGCTATGAGAAGACTACTAAGTGGGGAGCTGATCTTTATCTTCCAGAACAGTGTATTTTTAGTCTTGCTGTCCAGGAGTTTGATATAGAACTAAAAAGATTTAATTTCAGTGAATATGCATGCTACCCTACTAAGGCAAAAGGGGGAGAAAGAATCATTCATGCAGCTGGTCCTATAAAGTTTTGGAATGGTTTAACCAATGATACTTGGAACAGATTGTATAAAGAATGGCTGGATATGGGTGGCTCAAAGTATAGTAATGTACAAAAAAAAATTAAAAGAAAATGGCTGTTCATATATACAAGACTTAGAGGAATAAGGTATAAGGAACACGGTTAGAATTTAGATTTGCAAAGAAAAAACAATAAAATACGTTTTGAGCATAATGAAATCTTTAATTGAAATCTAGTTTGTTAACTCCAATTCCTTGCATATTTTGGGTTTGAACATATTGAGGGGATTAATTGGTGAAAAAGCCTATAAATACTTCTAAAATATAAAAGGACCATGGAATTAATCTGTAATTATTTCATAGAGATGAAAATCTAATTCTGAGATGACACACCTATAACAGACATTATATTACGAGGACATTTATGTTATTCAATTCAATTCAATTCCTTATCTTTTTCCCTTTTGTCACAGTGGTTTATTTTTTTATTCCAGCAAGAATTAAATATCTTTGGCTATTAGTTGCTTCGTATTATTTTTATATGAATTGGAATCCCAAGTATGCAATATTACTGCTTTTTACTACTGTAATTACCTATTTGAGCGGGATGTTCATTGAACGAATAGCGCAGAGTAGTCTAACGGATCAACGAAAAAAGACATTAAGAAAGTTATTTGTTGTTTTTAGCTTTATTTGCAACTTTGGCGTGTTATTTTTCTTTAAATACCTTAGTTTTGCAGTTGGGGTTATTTGCAAAGTACTTGGTCTTTTACATATACGGTTAAGTGTTCCGAATTTTAATATTCTTCTACCGGTAGGGATTTCGTTCTTCACATTTCAAGCCCTTAGTTATACTGTAGATGTATATCGAGGTCAAACACGTGCTGAAACAAATTTTTTTAGGTACGCTTTATATGTTTCTTTTTTTCCTCAACTTGTTGCCGGTCCAATAGAAAGATCGAGAAATCTGTTGCATCAGCTGGCCAACCCTGTGAAATTTGATTTTGATAGAGCAAAAGATGGCTTTTTACTTATGTTATGGGGATATTTTCTAAAAATAGTAATAGCTGATAGAATAGCTATAGTAATAGATACTATATATGGAGATCCCACTACATATACTGGTTTTTACATAATTGTGGCCACTGTATTGTTTGCCTTTCAAATATATTGCGATTTTGCTGGATATTCTACTATTGCTATAGGTACTTCGAAAATTATGGGAATTCATCTTATGGAAAATTTTAATGCCCCTTACCTTTCGACTTCTATAGCAGATTTTTGGCGAAATTGGCATATTTCATTAACGTCTTGGTTTAGAGATTATATTTATATACCATTAGGGGGAAGCAAAAAAGGTATATTGAAAAAATATATTAATTGCTTAATAGTTTTTTTGTTAAGCGGTCTTTGGCATGGTGCCTCTTTTGCTTTTGTTTTGTGGGGCGGTTTGAACGGAATATATCAGATTTTGGGTTCTGTAACAGCATCAATACGTACAAGATTTATATATTTTCTTAGATTAAATGAAAAATCAATAGGGTTTCGTGTGTATAAGATAATAATCACTTTTTTGTTAGTTGATTTTACGTGGCTATTCTTTAGAGCAGGTTCTATCGAGGTCGCAAGAACCGTTTTAAAATCACTTTTTTTTGAATACAATCCTTGGATACTTTTTGATGGATCATTATATAATTGCGGATTGGATCAGAAAAACTTTAATTTTGCATTGATATGTATATTAGTACTTATGTTTGCTGATTACTTAAAACTCAAAGGAAAGAAAATTAGAGCGATAATTTGTGAACAAGATTGGTTATTCCAAATAGTATTTATAGCATTTGCAGTGTGCTTTATTCTCATATTTGGAGTTTGGGGAAGTACATATGATGCTAAAGAGTTTATATATTTTCAATTTTAGAGGAAAAATGAAGACATTTGTTAGTAAGTTTTTGGGTGTTCTTTTGGTAGTTCTGCTTATTCTAGCGATAATATACAATACTAATAATTTATTCGAAAACAAGCAAGGCGGTGCCAAATGTGAGGCCTTTTTTATTTCACCGCATGATTATGATATTTTTTATTTTGGAACATCTCATGCCGTAATGGGTTTTTTACCAATGGAATTATGGGACGAGTATCATATGACTAGCTTTAATTTTGCAAATTATGGTCAGTGGATACCTGTGAATTACTGGCTGCTTCAGTTGGCAATGCAATATCAAAAACCCAAGCTAGTTGTAATAGATACTTATGGTTATACTTCTGATGACAAAGCCAGTGAAGGTCATAATGAAATATTTGACACTTTTCCTTATTCTACTATAAAGAAGGAAGCAGTTGAAGATTTGTTTCCAACTACACATAGATTGGATTACATATTTCCTTTTTCAATATATCATTCGAAATGGAATTCTATAGATAAGAATTGCTTTATGAAAGGAACTGATCTATATTTCTATGGAAAAGGTTCTGATGAAAATGGATTAAATGGAACAGATTATCCGATATGGGTTGAGCCACAAAATGATATAGGCCCGATAAACGATACTGATGTGGTAAATGTGGAATCAGTCGGTAAGGATTATCTTATAAAAATGATTGAACTATGCCAAGAAAATGATATAGACGTATTGCTTACTACCATACCTTATTGTGTCAATGATATAACTATAGGATACAATAACGGTGTATATGAGATTGCTGACAATAACGGAGTTCAATTTTATAATGGTCTCGTTCAAGATATTGTTGATGTAAATACCGATTTTTGGGATGAAGGACATTTGAATTCCTCTGGTGCACGAAAATGGACTCATAGTTTAGGAGAATATATATCCAATACATATAATATTCCAGCATACAGTAGCGGGAATATATACAATAAATGGAAAACTGAATATGAAAACGCTTATATGGAGAATAAATTATCAATCATATTAAAAAGTACAACATTAGAGAATTATCTAATGCTGTGTTCAGACAAAAACCTATCAGCTTGTATATATATCAATAATGTAGTTAATTACGAAAACAAAAATGAATTGATTTCTCTCATGGAAAATTTGGTTGGTCAAAAAACATTGGAGGGGTTAAAGCAAGCAATATCTAATAAGGATAATTACTTACTTATTGTCAGCAAAGTAGATGAAGAAATAATAGAAGTGGATACAAATTGTGTCTATAAAGAAGCGTTCTCTTTTGGCGAGGTATATTATGGTGATCATATTCTGACGATTAACCAATCGGAAAATTATCTGGTAGAACAGAATATCGATGAAGTAATTCCCTATATGCAAATTGTTCTTATTAATAATAAAACTCACCAGATAGTAGATGTAGCCAGATTTGAGATTAATGGCGAGAATAAGGCAATCAAAATACAATAATGTTCACTGATAGAATATGATATAATCATGAAGTGAATTGAATTCATCATAATAATGCTGAGCTGTTTAGGATACTGGATTAAAGAAAGTTTTTGCTCAAAAATGTATGGAAAAGAGAATGGGTTGTGCAGAATATAAAAACATTTTTTAGGATGTATAAACAATTGAATGAAATATTAACCGAGATTGAAAAGCGAAAGGCAAAAGTAATTGCTTTTCTTTCTGTGTTTTGTGCACTACTTGAGACACTGGGCGTGGGAGTGATACTTCCATTTATTCTTGCAATGTTACAGCCTGAACAGTTAATGGAGTATCGGAAGGTGGCATATATACTCAGTCTATTTAGTGTAAAAACGCCAACAGAAATAGTGGCATTTGTTGGAGTTGGGGTGATATGCGTATATGTAGTAAAGAATGTGTTCATTCTTATGTTTAACAGATATAGGCTCTATTTTAGAAATAATCTAGAAAGAGATTTGTCAATAAAGATGCTTAGAGCATATATGAGTAAACCGTATACATATTTCCTAGATGTGAACAGCAGTGAGATAATGAGAGGAATAAGCGGTGATAATGCTGCTGTAGCAGCTACTCTTGATGGTTATACCACTCTTTTTAACGAAGGGCTCACATGCTTTATGTTAGGGATAATGTTAATTATACTTAATCCAATAATGGCACTTGGCATTACTGTGCTGGCTGGTGGATTGGTCATAATAACAGTAATTGTATTAAAAAAGAGAGTCAGTGAATATTCAATAAAGGCACGAGAGGCATTTGGAGACAGATACAGGTTTTCATATGAAAGCATAAATGGAATAAAAGAGATTGATGTAATGAAAAGACAGGACAGGTTCGTGGCGAAATTTGCAAAGGCATCTAAGATTGCCGCGGATAATAATACAAATTATCTCTTGATAGCCATGTTACCTAGCAGACTTACTGAGACGGTATTTATCAGTGGTTTAGTTGTAATCGTAGTTATTGCGTTTGTATTTGCTAAAGATATTTCGCTTATAGCTGCGCAATTGAGCGCACTTGGCGTAGCCGCTGTAAGAATTCTCCCCTCGGTTTCAAACATGTCTAATGCGGTAAATTCGCTTGTGTTTCAGCGCCCTGCACTCGAAAATGCCTATAATAATCTTGTTAATGACAATATAAAAAACATTCAAACGGAAATAAAAACGAACGATAAAAAAAGAGTAGGAAATAAGGGTTTTGAGAATTCTATAATTGTTGAAAATATTACATGGACATATAGGGAGGATTTGCCGAATGTTCTTGAGAATCTTTCGTTAACAATAAAGAAAGGAGAGTCTGTAGGATTTATTGGAGAGTCGGGCGCGGGTAAAACGACTCTAGCAGACGTAATACTTGGGCTTTTTGTCCCAAAGACAGGGAATGTATATGTAGATGGCAAATCGATATTTGATGAAAACACTCAATGGCACAAAATGGTTGGTTATGTTCCGCAGAGTGTTTTCCTTATAGATGATACCATAAGGAATAATATTTTGTTTGGTATAGATGAAAAAGACGCCGATGATAAACAGATAGAAAGGGCTATAAAGCAGGCCCAACTTTCAGATTTTGTTAGCAAACAACCGAAAGGACTAGATACCATTCTTGGTGAAAGAGGTGTTAAAATATCAGGCGGGCAAAGGCAACGTATAGCAATCGCAAGAGCGCTTTATTATGATCCAGAAATACTTGTATTGGATGAGGCTACTTCAGCACTTGATAATGACACTGAGGCGGCCGTTATTGAGGCTATAAATGCTCTTCATGGACATAAGACTATGATTATAGTAGCGCACAGACTTACGACTATTGAGAAATGTGATAAGGTATATGAGATAAAAGGTGGAAAGGCCATACAGGTACGATGATGAAAAATATTGAACTGCTTGACTGTACTCTTAGAGATGGCGGATATGTTAATGACTGGGAGTTTGGTCATGATAATCTGGTAATACTTTTTGAACGTCTTGTGAGTTCTGAAGTTGATTATATTGAAATCGGGTTCATCGATGACAGACGTGAATATGACGAAAATAGGAGTATTGCACCAGGAACTGCGAATATGAGCAGGCTGTATGAAGGGCTTGATAAAAAGGATGCATTTGTAGTTGGCATGATAGATTACGGTACATGTGATATATCTCTTATCCAACCGCAAGCTGAGACTATCATGGATGGTATCAGAGTAATCTTTAAAAAGCAAAAGATGCATGAAGCCATAAAATATATGAAACAGATAAAGAGTTTGGGATATAAGGTTTTCTGCCAAGCAGTATCAATTACTAGTTACGATGATGATGAACTTGAGGAACTTATAATGCTAGTAAATGACCTTGATCCATATGCTTTTTCACTTGTTGATACATATGGCTTGCTACATAAAGAACAATTGATGCATTACTATAACTTTGCCAATATTCACCTTAACGAGGATATTAGGCTTGGTTATCATGCTCATAATAATTTCCAGCTTGCATTTGCAAACTGTGTTGAACTAATAGAGTCGGCAGATGATAGCAGAAAGATATTAATAGATGGTACGCTTTATGGTATGGGGAAGAGTGCGGGAAATGCACCAATAGAATTGCTCGCAAACTATATGAATTCACATCTTGATAAGCATTATCATGTGAATCAGATGCTCGAGGCTATAGATGTAACGATTATGGATATATATAGGAGGATTCCATGGGGATATAACATGAAGTTTTTTGTATCCGCGTCAAATGATTGTCATCCTAATTACGTTACTTATCTCATGGATAAAAAGAAACTATCAATGAGTTCTATTAATCACATCTTGGCAAAACTTGAAGGAGAGAAAAAGCTTTTGTATGATCAGGATTATATAGAGAGTCTGTATTTGCAGTATCAGAATAGAGAATGCGATGATACTATAGATTTTGATACTCTTAAAGAACAGTTCGAAGGCAAGGAAATACTGCTTTTAGCTCCAGGAAAGAAGATATACTCTGAGAAGGATAAAGTCCACAAATACATAGCAGATAAAAGACCTGTCATTATATCCATTAATTTCATACCTGAGGAATATCCAGTTAACTTTGCTTTTTTAAGTAACTCAAAGAGATATGTAGCCCAGGCGACCAAGATCAGTAAAAAAGATGTAAAGCTTATTGCTACATCAAACGTGACAAAGGCAGAAGGACATTTTGATTACGTATTCTCATATAGTAAGTTATTGGATGAAGAAGCCCTCATTGCGGATAATCCTATGATCATGATTATAAAACTATTACGAGATATGAACGTTAAAACTATAGCTCTTGCAGGCTTTGATGGATATGAGAAGACCGCTCTACCTAACTATATCAATGCTAATATGGAGCATACATTTAGCAAGGAGCTTGCGCAGGAAATCAATGAGGATGTAAAAAAAGGGATGGAAAAACTTGAACTATCTATTCCTGTTAGATTTGTTACATCGTCACTGTATGAATAGAGAGAGTAAATTCATGAAGATAAAAGTATCAGATTATATTGCACAATTTATGGTTGAGCATGGTGTGAAGCATGTCTTTACCGTAACAGGTGGTGGAGCGATGCATCTTAATGATTCCTTTGGACATAAAGATGGGTTGACTTGCATATACAACCATCATGAACAGGCTAGTGCTATAGCAGCTGAAGGATATGCAAGGTTGTCAGGAAAAGTGGCTCTTGTATGCGTAACTACTGGACCTGGAGGCACCAATGCGATAACTGGTGTTGTGGGCGGATGGCAGGACTCTATACCCATGTTTGTTATATCAGGACAGGTTAAGAGAGAGACGACTACATGGTCTACGGATGCACCGCTGAGACAGTTGGGAGATCAGGAGTTTCAGATAATTGATTCTGTAAAGAACATGACTAAGTATGCAGTCATGATAACGGAGCCTAAGGATATTAGACATCATTTGGAAAAGGCATGGTATCTGTGCAACAACGGAAGAAAGGGACCTGTTTGGATTGATATCCCTATAGATATTCAGGCAGCTGTTGTAGATACTGATGATATGCAAGGATACAATCCGAATAAGGATGATAGTAAACAGAATCCAGTATATGACAAAAGCTTTACAAGTAAAATAACAGATAGAATCCGCAAAGCAAAACGACCGGTCATTCTTGCGGGAACCGGTGTAAGATTGGCAGGAGCATCTAATGAGTTTTTGAAGTTCATTGACAGATTAAAGATACCTGTAGTGACAGCTTGGAATGCTCATGACCTTATTCCGGATGATAATCCATATTATTGTGGAAGGCCCGGAAGCGTGGGCACCAGAGGAGGAAATTTTGTAGTACAGAATTCTGATCTTCTGTTAGTGATTGGATGTCGTATGAACATTCGACAGATAAGTTACAATTATAAATCATTTGCTAAGAATGCATATAAGATAGTCGTTGATATTGATGATGCAGAATTAAGAAAACCTACTGTTTATGTTGACATGCCGATTCATGCTGATCTAAAGGATGTTATAGATGCATTCCTTAGCTCAGAATATGATTGTGGCGAACATTCTGACTGGCTTAAGTGGTGTAGAAATGTAAATGCCAAATATCCTGCAGATTTGCCTGAGTACTACGGAAGTGACAAGCTTAATCCTTATGTATTTATAAAGAAGTTCACAGAGCAATTAAAAGAAAATGATGCAATAATATGTGGAAACGGCAGCGCTTGTGTTATAACCTTCCAGACTGCCGTAATAAAACACGGGCAGAGATTGTTTACAAATTCTGGATGTGCTGCTATGGGTTATGGTTTCCCGGCAGCAGTAGGTGCGTGCATAGCAAGAGATAATCAAAGAACTATATGCATAGATGGTGATGGTTCCTTTATGATGAATATTCAGGAGCTACAGACTGTTAGATATAATAAGCTTAATCTGAAGATATTCATCATCAACAACAATGGTTATCATTCTATACGACAGACACAGAATAATCTATTCAAACCGCCGCTAGTTGGGGTATGTGACGGTAATGGTATCAGCTTCCCTGATTTTGAAAAAGTGGCATATGCATTTGATATTCCTTATGTGAAAATTTCATCTGAGACGGATATAGATTATATTAATATGAGAGTTTTAAACACCGCAGGACCAGTTATATGCGAAGTGATTGTGGATGAAAATCAAAACTTTGAGCCTAAACTATCTTCACGCAGGCTCGAAGATGGAACCATGATTTCACCTGAGATTGACGATATGTATCCTTTCCTTAGCAGAGATGAATATGAGAGTAATCATCTATGAAAAGAAGTATTAAACTGTTTTCATATATTTATATCATTGTTATAGGGGCATTCTGTGTTTATACATGTGTTGATCATAAGATAGTAATAGGTGGCACAGATGGCATTAATCAGCACTATCGATCAATGCTATATATATCAAATTTATATAGAAGCATTATTTCTTCTATATTTTCTGGGAAAATAGCTTTGCCTATGTATGATATAAACATTGGCATGGGCGATGATATACTAACTACGCTAAATTATTATGGATTGGGTGATCCATTTTATCTGTTGACTATCTTTGCAAATCATAATACGATGCCGTATTTCTTTACGGTATTCTTTTATTTCCGTCTGTATCTTGCGGGTATAGCTTTGATCCTTTTGGGAACAAGATTATTGCCAGGAAAAAAGTGCGAAAGTTATGTTGCTGCAGCATTTGTGTACTGCTTTTCTGGTTTTGCGCTAGAGGCAAATTGTCATATTATCTTTATTCATGCGATGATGTATTTACCTCTGATTATTTGGGCGATTATTGGATGCTATGAAGGAATTATATACAGCCCGATATTGCTAGTAGCTTTAGTAATGTTTTTATCCTGCTCAAATGTGTACTTTTTATATATCATATCGGTAATAGCATGCATTTATACTGTTTCATTATTATTTGTATATAAAGAACACCGAATAAATATTTTTAAGATAGGGCTTAGTTATTTGGCTGGATTGTTATGTGCTGCAGTGATATTAGTTCCAATTGTAGTATCTGTGGTAGAGAGTAACAGGAGACAAGTTGCAAACTCAAAGTCCTATATAAGACTGTTCTATACGTTTGAAGAGTACAGAAAACTGTTTTATAGATTTTTTTATGTGACGGATGACGTAAGGGGGATGGCAGCTGTTCCGATTATTGGGCTTATATGTATATTATTGGTGGTAATAACAAAGAAGAATAAAAGATTGATTTGTTGGTTGCTGATAGGCGGAGTATGCTATTGCCTGCCAATTATATCTTGGCTAATGTCTGGGATGGGGGGAAATGTATATGGCAGATGGGAAATAGTGCTAACATTGATTATAGCATTGGCGGTGGTAGAAGCTTGGGATAATCTAATTAATATACAAAAAAAACAATTGAGTATAATATGGATAGTTGCGTTGCTATTGATATTCGTTGGTATTCTTGATAATACCATTATGGAAAGATGTTATAGGAATTCTTTGCTAGGATATTTGGCATGCTGTGTTATGCTTACAAATACAGCTCTATTTAGGGGTAAATACGAGAAGAAAATCAGATTCATCGTTACAAGCATGGTGATAGCTTGTTCATTATTAACATGGAAAACAAACGTAATAAATTATGGAATCAACAGTATACATGATGACAGCAATCAAATAAGCAAGATAAAATTTGTAGATGACAAAAGCTTTTATAGGATAGATAATGTAAAGGCTTATACTGTAGAGGATAATGAACTTAATCTATCGATGATCAATGATTACTCTACTACTACTGAGTATTTTAGCATAGACAGTCCAGGATATATTTATGGAAGGTACAATTTAGGGTTGGGTGATTCATATTTGATTACTGGACTTGATAACAGAAGTGTTTTGCAATCACTAGCTTGTGTTAAATACATATTTTCTGAAGGAAGCTCAGGATATATACCGCCGTACGGCTTTGTTCGTGATGAGACATTGTCAGATGGTGATACTGTGATATACAAGAACAAATATGACTTTCCTTTGATAAGTGTATACAGTAAAGCCATATCAAAATCAGATTATTCTAAATTTAATCCTGTCGAAAAACAGATAGTCATGGTTGAATATATAACATATGAAGATGGAAAGCATGTGACGAAAGAAGACATAAATGAATATATAATTGAAAATGAGAGTGTTACAGATGTACATATAGAGTCGAAAGAAGGCGGTAAAAGATACTATATAACCTTTACATGCAATAAGAATAAAGAAACTTATCTTTATATAGATGATTATCAGTTTAATGGTAATATTATAGTTAATGGATGTATTAAGAGAATTTGGGGGAATGATGTCAATTATACTAATCTGGGCTATTATAATGAAGATACAGAGGTTACTGTTCAGTTTGATAGTTATGGAACGATAGATTTAGAGAAAATTCATCTCATAGAACTTGATGTTGTTCCTTTGTTTGAAAAAAAAGTAGCTAAACTTAAAGAAAATAGCATAGAAAATGGTATAATCAAAAATGATACTGTTACTGCTGTTGTTGAATCACAAGAGGATGCATATGTGTGTTTATCGATACCCTACTCTATGGGGTGGAATGCATATGTAGATGAAGAAAAAGTCGAAACTTTTGTAGCCAATGATGTTTTTCTTGGCATCAAAATTCCCAGCGGTAAACATGATGTAGAATTTAGATATGAAACACCAGGAATAAAACTTGGTTTTATCATATCGTTGATTTCGATTACATGCATCTTGAGTGTTTGTATTATTGAAAGGACTAAGAATGGTTTCAAAGGTGCTGCATTCTATTAAGAACAAACATAGAAAAAAAACACATGAAAAGCAGTTCAAAATGTGGGAAAAGTATGGAAACTTACCAGAGGATAATTGTTATGATGATTCCTTCAATATTATACTGATGGATACAGAAAAAGAGCGAGAGTATATAGAAATAGGGCATCATAGTGTTCTTGCAGGAAATTACATCTTTGAGACAAATACTGGTCATATAACAATAGGTAATCGTGTACATATCGGTGGAAGCACATTTATATGCAGATCGTCCATAATTATAGAAGATGATGTGACAATCGCATGGGGGACAACAGTATATGATCATAATTCGCATTCAGTTAAGTGGAGTGAGAGACAGAATGACACCATTCAAGAGTATAAAGATAGCAGAGAATGTGGAAATGTTGTTGCGAACAAAAATTGGGAAGTAGTTAAAACAGAACCAATAAAGATATGTTCAAAAGCATGGATAGGTATGAACTGTATTATTTTAAAAGGCGTAACAATAGGAGAAGGAGCGATTGTTGCAGCAGGTAGTGTAGTTACTAAAAATGTGGCACCATGGACTTTGGTAGGTGGTAATCCCGCTGTATATATTAAGGATGTGGCAGAAGGTGAAAAGATTTGACTTAGCTTGGATACCATATGAAATAAAGTATCATAATAGTATTCGGATAGAAAAACAGGCCCACAAAAACTATATTCAGACAGCAGAAAGATATTCAAAAAGAGAATTATTGGATCCTTATGAGGTTAATAAGACTATATATGAATATATAGATAATAAAAGACCTTGTTTTGTAGGAAGAGTGGGTGGGAGCGAGATGAAATTCATGGCATACTATTTAAGAAATCGCTTTTTCCCATTCAGGACTGACGCAAGAAAGGATTATCTTCATAATCTGTGTATTATGTCAGGATTCTTTCCGGAGGATATGGAACTCGGAAAGAAGTTTGTATGGTTGAATACTATTTCTGCAAGAGAACTTGATGTTACAGGTGTATGGAACAATTATATGGAGGAGTGGTTCTTATACAGATACGCATCAGAATCTAAGATTACTTGGTTACATAATTTAGAGCCATGGAACGTAGTTAATAATGTAAATGAGCCCCCATGGTCTTATGCGTTGAAAAATAAGAGAGTCTTGGTCATACATCCATTTGATGTTACTATTAAAAAACAATATAATAATCATCGGGAAAAGCTTTTTAAAGATGTTGATTCAAGGATTCTACCTGAGTTCGAATTAATCACATTGAAATCTGTACAATCGCTTGGAGGGAAAGCAGAAGGATATAATTCGTGGTTTGAAGCATATGAATACATGCTTAATGAGTGCAAGAAAATCAACTTTGACGTAGCAATAATTGGGTGTGGCGCATATGGATTTCCTCTTGGAGCAGAGATAAAAAAACTTGGGAAATGTGCTATTCATCTAGGTGGAGTCACACAATTGTTATTTGGTATACAAGGCAAGCGATGGGACAACTATGGAGGGGTGTATGATACCATGGTTAATGAGTTTTGGACGAGGCCTTCGCAAGACGAGATCAGTCCGACCATGAGAACACTTGAAGACGGTTGTTATTGTTAGGGAGTCAGTATTGAAAATTTTAATAATAGGTATAAACGGATTTATAGGTGATAACGTCGCAAGTGATTTCGAACGACGCGGCTACGATGTGAGTGGAATAGACAGATTTGCTGGAAATGGGAAACATCAGACAGATATATTTGATGTTACACAAGAAGACATAGACGATTATCTTAAGAAAAATGACCCTGATATTATAATAAACTGCGCAGGGCAGGCAAATGTCCCTAATTCGGTTGAACATCCGGAGGGAGATCTTCAGGAGAATACTGTTTTAGTTCACAAAATACTCTTTGCGATGAAACAATGTGGTATGGCAAGAAGAAGATTTGTACAACTTTCAAGTGCTGCCGTATATGGAAATCCTGTAATTCTGCCTGTTAAAGAATCGTCGGAATGTAAGCCATTATCTCCGTATGCACTTCATAAGAAGATGTCAGAAGATATCTGCGAGTTTTTCAATAATACATATGGATTTAATATTATTACATTAAGAATATTTTCGGTATACGGACCAGGACTTCGAAAGCAGATATTCTGGGATCTTTTTCAAAAAGTTAAGAAAACAGGGAGAATGGAAATGTGGGGAACTGGAGATGAAAGCAGGGATTATATATATATCGATGATTTGACAGATGTTATATACCTAGCTGCTACTGTATCAAATCCAGATACTTGCATATGGAATGTGGCTTCGGGTAGAGAAGTATATATCAAGGATGTAGCAAGCAAATATGCTGAAACAATAGGCATTTCAAAGGAAAAAATATCTTTTAATGGTATCATCAGGGAAGGAGACCCACTTAACTGGTGTGCTGATATATCCGAACTTTCAAAATATGGTTTTAAACCCCGAACAGATATAGAAACTGGAATTAAAAACTACGTGGATTGGATAAAGAATATATGAGGATTTTATTCAAGGCATATAGTGACGATATATGGATGGGAGCGGTATATTATGTGAAAAATATAGTGTATCAGTTCCTTGAATATGCAAAAACTGATGAAAAGCATCAGTATGAAGTATTCATATACACCCCTGAGGAAAAAGCGAATCTGTTTGATTTTTGCAAAGATTATGATAATGTCCGTTTTATATATGCAAAGAAAAGACCGTGGAGCAAAGGGGGAGGATTCATAAATCGAAATTTACGTGAACTGGAGTGGATACTTAGGGTATATGGAAAACGAATAGACTATATATATCCAAGTTACTCTCCTAAAAGTATATATCGGAAGAAGAGCATATCTTGGATACCTGATTTTCAACATGTCTATTATCCAGAGTTTTTTTCTAAAGCAGAAAAAGAGTTTAGAGATTCATATTTCAGAGAGATGGCAATGAATCACTCCAAACTGGTATTAAGTAGCAAAGATTCCTATGATACATATTGCAGACTATATCCTGAATATGTTAACGGTGTGGGAGTAGTGCACTTTGTGTCTGCAATTGAAGAAAAAGATACTGATGGAGATATTCAAGAGATTTTGGCAAAGTATAATATCAAAGATGATAATTATTTTTTAGTGTCGAATCAGTTTTATCGACATAAGAATCATAAATGTATAATTGAAGCAGTCAGAATAGCGATAGATGATAATAAAACTGATATTAAAATCATATGTACAGGATTGACACAAGATTCTAAGGATCCGACTTTTTTTGCTGAGATAGAAGCTATGATAAGTGATTATCATCTTGATGATAATATACACATTCTTGGACTAATTCCAAGAAATGATCAATTAATACTTATGAAGCATGCTATAGCAGTAGTACAGCCATCTCTTTTTGAAGGCTGGGGAACAAGTGTTGAAGATGCAAAAACTTTAGGGAAAATTACGGTATTATCAGATATCCCGGTTCATAAAGAGCAGGCGGATGATCAATCACTTTTCTTTGTCAAGGATTCATCTGTTGAATTATGTATGGTAATGATTGGTCTTTGGAACAGATTTAACGGAAAGCCAAAGAAATATGATTACGGAATTAAAAATGCTGTGCAGTATGGGCAACGATTTGCGGGAATTATTGGAACAAAATAGTATATGAATGATTATGATATTGTAGTGTCTGTTCTTATGCTTTCATATAATCATGAAGACACAATTGCTAGAGCGATAGATGGTATTATCTGTCAACAAACCAAATATAAATTAGAGCTAATTATTGGAGATGATGCTTCAACAGATAAAAGTCAGAAGATTATTAGGGAATACGCATCGAGATATAATGATATTATTGTACCAGTTTGCAGAGAAGAAAATCTTGGGATTAATAAAAACCTTCGAGATATTATTATGAGAGCTAAAGGAAGATATATAGCTTTTTGCGAAGGAGATGATTATTGGATTGATGAGAATAAGTTAGATAAACAGATTACATTTTTAGAAGAACATTCAGCTTACAGTTCTTGCTATACTAGGTGCTGTATGCTAGTTAATGGTATTGAAGTAGAATATCCATTTGCAACAAGTGAAACAGCTTCCCTTGTTGACATGCTGAATGGAGGAAATGTAAAACGCTACGCAACTTGTACTTTTGCATGCAGAAATTTGTATAGGGATTATCCGCAATTACTCAATGCATTTGAAAGAGGAAGTGTTGGGGACATAATAATGCAGACTATAGCTGCAAAGTATGGGAAGATATACTATATAGATACTAATACTGCAGTATATGATAAAACTACAACTGGGGAATCATTTTCTTCTGGCTCCATTGAAAGACAAATTATTTATATACGAGAAGCAATAGAGACATGCAAAACTTTATCTGGGAATGAGAATTCTTATTTGTGGGATATGTATATGGCAAACTATGATGCATCTTGTTTTTGGGCTATTAAAGAAAAGGATTCTATAAGAAGTATAAAATGGCTTATGGGATTGAAGAGAAATGAACGTAAAGCCGTGATTAAGAGAATTATTAAAGATTATAAAGATACTAAAAAGTGCATTATATGAGTTTGACATAATAGGACGGGGTTGGTATTTTTAGATAAAATTTTTAGGGATCATATTATATTATGCAAGAAATAGAAAAAAACATTTTAAAAAGAATAGAATTAACTTCTCAACAGAGATTAGCATGTGTTAGCTCGATAATTGCATGTTTGATTGCTCATTTAAATTTCATGTGCAGTATGATATTTAATGATGATACTATATCACTGTACTATCAAATGACTTATCCGTATAAGAAAGAGTATTTTTTGGCTGGTGCCGCATCGGGAAGATGGATGATACCAACTATTTATTATCTTGCATCTTGGTTTAAAACCCCCTTTTTTTGTGGAGTTTTAATCATACTATGCGTTTCAATACTAGCCATTATCATAGTGGATCTTATGGAGTTGAAATCAAAAATAGCGATTATTACGTGCGGAGCATTAATAGCTGTTTATCCAACTATTGCTGCTTTTATGTCTTTGATGGATATTGGATATATGATTTCGGTTCTGTTGGTGGTTGCAGCAGTATACAATACCGAAAAAAATGGAAGAATAGTGCTATCAATAGTCTTAGCAGGACTAGGGCTTGCAATATTACCTATTAACATTATGAGTATGTTGGTTTTGGACATATATCTAGTAATTAAAAAAGCATTGCTCACTGATGAAAATATAAAAAAAACAATTATTCAACAGGCTATAACTATACTTGGGGGAATTTTTATAGTGTATTTGGGAATAGTATTAGCGCTAAATGTTTTTCATACTGCTACAGAAATTTCTACATATCAGGGTGGTGAAGCTGCGATAACTGGGAAGTGGATTAATAATCTAATCCCAAACATAATTTCTGCTTTGGAAAAAACGCGAAAATTTCGAATTGGAACTATGCAAATAGTACCGCAATTGAAATTCACATTTCGTATTTGTTACGCTATACAAGTAGTTGCTGTAATTGTATTAGGGGTGATTAATAAAATACATCGCAAGAAGAGTAGAGTATGTTATCTTATAATTGCAATAATGTTTCTCCCTATAGCTGTATCAGCAATAAGCATTGTAAGTCCAGATTTTCAATATTCATTGCAGCATAGAATGCAGTGGGTTTTTATATTTTGCGGAGCGTTAATGCTATCTGAAAGACTAATAGAAGCATTATGGTCCGAAAGTGCTGATAGAAGATTAATCTGTAAAATAGTATACTGGGTCGTGTCTATTAACATGGGGTTGATGGTATATGGATTTGCTATGACTGATAATATATGGTGGAGAGCAAGTCAATATGTTGTAGAAAAAGATAGTGCTTTATGTATCAGAATACTAGCGGCACTAGATTCGATTGATAATTTTGATTATGCAAATAATACAGTATATTTTTTTAATATAGTTGAGGAAGCCAATGCTGAGAATACTACAAGTTTACTAGGAATTGAACCGGATTTATATAAAAGCTTCACTGCAGATTTAGAGACGAATCTATGGTGTTATGATGATCATTCAATATTAGCGCACATAAGTCTATACGAAGGAGTGGATATTAAGAGACCCGATGATACAATTCTTGCTAGAATTGGTGAGAAATACAATGATATCAGGAATGATTACTCGGATATGGAATATGGTGATTTTGAAATATTCAGGTTTGAGGATACAGATACCTATATTGTGGTCACTAAAATGTTTGTTTCATATGGAATACTAGAGAATAGGTGATAATACTTCATGAAAAAGATTTCGATAATTGTACCAGTAAAAAAGATTAATGATTATATAAGAGAAGCAATACCATATCATATGCAGCTCGATTACGATGACTTTGAACTTATTATATTCCCCGATGAAGTATCGGAGGAAGAATTAGCAGATCCTCTATTTGCTGATGAAAAGATAAGGATTATACCTAGCGGAAAAACTGGTCCTGCTGAAAAGCGAGATATGTCTATGAGATATGCCACAGGTGATATATTCGCATTTATTGATGATGATGCGTATCCTAGAAATGACTGGCTTAAAAATGCAGCGAGAATTCTTGAAAGAGAAGATGTCGGAGCAGTCGGTGGACCGGCAATCACTGAACCTAACGATCCTATATTACTTCAAGGAAGTGGACGAGTCCTTGAAAGTTTTATGTGTAGCGGTAAGTATACTTACAGATATTTGCCGGGAGAGGCAAGGGAGGATGACGATATACCCAGCGTAAATCTCATAGTTAAGAGAGCAGTGTTTGAACAGGTTGGAGGGTATGATTCGAACTTTTATCCGGGCGAAGATACTAAATTATGTATGGATATAGTAAATACAGGAAAAAAACTAATTTATGATCCTAGCGTGTTGGTATTTCATCACAGGAGGGCCCTATTTAAGGGACACCTCAAACAGATAACAAATTATGCAAAACACAGGGGATTCTTTGCAAAAGAATTGCCACAGACTTCCTTACGACTTACATATTTTATACCTACTTTGTTTGATTTGGGAATATTGGGGGGATTAATAGTATGTCCTTTATTTCCGGTCCTGTGGGTGGTGTATTTCAGTGTTTTGATTATATATCTGATTTTATGTTCTTTTAGTCTTAGAAAATGCGGTAGTTTAAAAATGTTTTTGATTTCATTAATGGGTATAGTAGCTACGCATGTATCGTATGGCATATTTTTTGTAAAAGGACTACTTTCTAAAGAATTGGAAAGATAGTAAGTTATGTGATATAATACCCACTATGAGAATTGCGATAACATACCCACCATTAGAGAATAAGAAGGGAATACCACTGCTTGGACAGAACAGACAGTTCCAGTGGTTTAATAACCCTACGTATATATATCCTATGGTACCTGCATATGCGGCCACTATGCTTAAGGAGGCTGACTTTGATGTAATATGGAATGATGCTATAGCAGAAGGCTGGACATTCGGCCAGTACCTTGAGTATTACAGCAAAGAAAAGTTTGATCTTGTAATGATAGAGTCCAAGACTCCTGTCATAAAGATGCATTGGGATATAATAAAACAACTCAAATCTTCATGTCCAGATACGTTGATAGTACTGGTTGGAGATCATGTGACTGCCTTTCCTAACGAATCGATGGATAATTGTCCGGCTGATTTTGTTTTGACAGGCGGAAATTATGATTTCCTCCTTAGGAATCTGTGTATCAATCTCAGAGAAAACAATGGACAATTGAATAAAGAAAGCCTTGAAAAGGGAATTTACTATCGTGAGAATGGTAAAGCATGCTTTACTGGTAGTTTTGTGCTAAATCAAGATCTTAACGAACTTCCAATGATTGACCGTGATCTTACAAAGTGGAAACTCTATAGCGAAAAAAACGGCAATTACTCTAAACTTCCGGGTACATATACTATGGCTGCACGAGATTGCTGGCATCACAGATGTACTTTCTGCAGTTGGACTACACTTTATCCACAGTATCTTAGAAGAAGTCCAGAGTCATTACTTGATGAAGTAGGTGTTCTAATAGAAAAGTATGGCGTTAAAGAAATTATGGATGATTCAGGCGCATTCCCTATAGGTGAATGGTTGCGGACCTTCTGCAAAGGTATGATTGATAGGGGATATAATAAGAAGGTCATCATGGATTGTAACATGCGATTGTGCGCATTATCTTTTGATGATTACAAACTTATGAAAGAGGCTGGTTTTAGATTTGTGTTATTTGGCATGGAATCGGCAAACCAGAATACTCTTGACAGGATAGACAAGGCTGAGAAGATTGAAGAGATGGTAAAGAGCCTGAGAATGGCTAAGAAGGCGGGATTATCACCTCATATTACACTAATGTTTGGTTATCCATGGGAAGATGAAGAGCAGATTAAAAATACAGTAAATCTGGGACAGATGATTCTTAAGAAAAATCTTGCTCATACTTTACAGGCTACGGTATTGATACCATATCCGGGGACTCCGTTATATAGAGAGTGTAAGGAAAATGGATGGTTACTGACAGAGAACTATGAGGATTTCGATCAACGTATGCCTGTTATGAAAACTCCAGTTGGCTCAGACCATATTAAAGAGGCGGTACAATCTGTTTACAAGGTTGCATTCAATCCGGAGTTTATTTGGCATAGATTGGTAGGAATACGCTCTGTAGAGGATATTAAATTTATTTTCAGAGCTGCAGGCAAAGTGTTTGGTCACCTTGCTGATTTTGGTGAGAAGAATGAGTGATTTATTAGCTGTAACTATAGTTACGCCAACATTTAATATAATGCGCACTTTGGAAGAATATATGACAGCTATATTATCACAGGATTATCCCCATGATAAGTTAGAGATAGTATTTGCTGATGGCGGTTCAAAAGACGGCACTTTAGAGGCTATAGACCAATACAGAAATAATATAGATATTAAGATAAAGGTATATGAGAATCCTTTAAGAACCGCTGAAGCCGGAAAGGCTGTAGCAGTTAAGCATGCTGGTGGCGACGTGGTCCTATTGCTTGATTCAGACAATATCATGCCAGACAGTAATTGGATTACCCGAATGATGAAGCCTTTTGAAGAGGCAGATATAGTAGCGAGTGAACCCATAGAGTATACATATAGAAGGCAGGATAGTGTTATTAATAGATACTGTGCACTAATTGGCATGAACGATCCTTTATGCATATTTACTGGAAACTATGACAGATATTGTAGGATAACAGGTAAATGGACAGAAGTTGAACGAGAAGAAGAAGACAAGGGCGATTATCTGTCAATTAAATTTCGGGTGGATATGATCCCAACAATCGGAGCAAATGGCTTCTTTATGAAAACGAAAGAGTTAAAGGAAAATTTCGATGGGGATTACTTGTTTGATATAGATGTATTATGGGAGCTTTTTCAAAAGGATTCCAGTCTGAGGGTTGCAAAGGTTAAGACGGGGATTGTTCATTTATTCTGTCCGGACACTAAAACTTTTATCCGCAAACAAAACCGTAGAATAAAAGATTTCTTGTATTTTAGTGAAGCTAAGGGAAGAAAGTATCCATGGGGCAAGATAAGTAAATTACGTATAGTATTTTTTGCTTTGTGTTGCATTACTATAATACCCTTATTGATCCAAGCAATCATAGGGTATTGCAGAAAACCTGATATTAAAGCTTGGGCATTTCATATCATAGCATGTTGGATAACACTTTGGATTTATGGATGGGGTACTATAGGTGGATTATTGGGTAAAAAAGAAGCTGCAAGCAGAGATAATTGGAAACAATAGGTAAATTCTATGAAGCGTATAGAGATAGTCGTACCATGTTATAATGAAGAACAATGTGTAGAGGAGTTCTATAAAGTTACTAGTACTGTACTCGATGAATTGAGAGAGTATTCTTATTCTTTTTTATATATAAATGATGGTAGCAAAGATCATACTCTTGAAAAGATCAAAGGATTATCTGATTTGTATGGTAAGGATAAAGTAAAGTATATTTCATTTGCCAGAAATTTCGGCAAGGAAGCTGCCATTTATGCGGGGCTTGAGAATTGTTCGGGCGATTATGTTGCGTTGATGGACGCAGATCTACAGCATCCTCCCGAGTTATTGCCTCAAATGATCAAAAGACTGAATGAAGGTCATGATTGCTGTGGAGCAAGAAGAGTAAGCAGAAAGGGAGAACCTATAATTCGAAGCTTCTTTTCAAAGGCTTTTTATGGCGTTATTAACAGAATAACTGCAATGAATCTTGTACAAGGGGGATCCGATTATCGCATAATGACTAATCAGATGGCAAAGGCTATTGTGTCGCTATCTGAAAGGGAGCGATTTATAAAAGGGCTTATGTCTTGGGTTGGGTTCGATACTGTATGGGTAGATTATCAGAATGTTGAAAGATTTGCAGGATCTACAAAATGGTCGTTTTGGGGGCTTGTGAGATATGCGTGGCATGGCTTTGTTAGTTTTGCTACAACTCCTTTGCGCGCGGTTATTTGGCTGGGCCTTTTAGTGGTCTTTATATCTATGATATATGGGATCCGATTAGCGTATCTTAGTTTTAATGGAATAAGACCTTGGGCGGATACAACCACAATACTAATTCTATTGATTTTTTTCGCCGGGATTATAATTTGTATTCTGGGAATAATTGGTGAGTATTTAGCAAGAATATATCTGGAACTAAAAGCGAGACCAATTTATATAACAAAGGAGAGCAATATACTATGACTCCGCAAAAGCACCTTTTATGCGGGACAATATTATCATTAGTCGTTCTATTAAAATATAATGAGTTTGACACCGCAATCGCATGCATAGGCGGAAGCGTTTTGCCAGATACGGACCATATTTTAGAATATATGAAGTATTGCTCTGACTTTTCTGTAAAACCAACGATTGGTGAGTTCGCAACTGGTAAATACTTTGATGAAAAACAAACCGTATATGTATTGTTTCATGGATGGGAATTCGTTATTTGTGGAATACTATATTTGCTGTTTCGAGGAAAGAAAAATAGAAGCAGATTAATCAAGGGACTGACTATAGGTTATACTTCTCACATGATATTAGATCAAATAGGCAATAATATGAATGAAAAGAGCTACTTTTGGTTATATAGATGGTGGAAAAATTGGAAACAAGAAGAATTTCTATCTAACAGAAGGAGAATGTAATATGTTTCTGGCTGTATTTGCAAAGAAGCACTTAATAAATAATAGAGTTGGGGATGCGATAGTCAATGCTATACGTATCAGAGCTATAGATGAAAAACTTTATATACCGGCTGGATTATTACAGTATCATAGAGAGAAAAAGAGTCCATCAGTAGAAATGCTAAAGTCAAAAGAGTTCTTTGAAAGGAACACTGATGCAATACAAAACAATATAAAGCTGTTGCATGATACAGAATCTAAAGAATGCTATGAAAAAGCAATTAAGTATCGGTATACACATGATATGAGTAATCGACCGATATATACTAGGGATATTTACTTTGTTAAAGGTATAATTGAAATATCCCCCGTTGAGGTATTTGTTGACGGTGGAGCATTTGTTGGAGATACAGTTCGGAAGTTAAAAAGAATATCTCATAATAGGTTTAAAAAGATTATATGCTTTGAACCAGATACATACAATTATAAAATGCTTGGCCGGATAACAGATAGTAGAATAAAGACAATAAATAAAGGGTTATCAGATCAAAATAAAGAATTGACCTTTTTTAATAATGGGAGTGTCGGCAGTAGAGTGCTAGATGATAATGAAAAGGATATTGACAAATCAAAAATCTCTTCCATTCGTGTTGTAGCTATAGATGAAGTTGATGAATGTAGGGATGCAACTTTCATAAAAATGGATATAGAAGGTGCTGAATTAAGTGCTTTAAAAGGGGCAGTGGACACCATAAAACGAAACAAACCAAAACTAGCTATATGTTTGTATCATTCGGACGAGGATATGCTATCAATAATAGAATATGTACATGCTTTAGTTCCAGAATATAAATTGTATGTTAGACAGCATTCTTTATTTGCTGCGGAAACGGTATTATATGCATGCATTTAAGTGTACTTTCGAAGAAAGTGGGTAAAATGTATTCTCATATAGCGAAAAGATGATTGCGTTATTAGATATCATAGCAAATGTTTTTTGTGGGCTGTATAACTAATAATCTTATGAATATATATTTTGAGCCATATAAGGAATGAGTGTTAATTTAGTTTGCTGAATAATTAAAAGCATATATCAGTTATTTTCAGACAATCAATGATCGGTTATAAGTGTAGAATTAAGGGTATTATAGTCAAGAATGAGAGAGAATATGAGTATAAGAATATATAATTATTTATATAGACTTTCAATAAAACTTAAAAGAAGCTCGATAGGAATGAGAATATATGAGGTTTTGGATTGCCTGCGTATAAGGGGAGGGGTTAATAGATTCATTCATTGGAGGTATAGAAAAAACAGATTATCTCAAGAAGAGCTTATGAAAAATAGAGCATTTTTTGATGGGAAGAACGATGAGATAAATGAAGTTGTAAACCTTTTACATGATAATCTGTCAAAAAATGTTTTGCGTTCAATGATAAGGTACCGATGTACAGGGAATTACAAGGATTTGCCCCAGAACTCATTTAGTACACAGTACTTTATTAATGATTTCTTTGAATATCATTCAGGGGAAGTGTTTGTTGATGGAGGTGCATATGATGGAGATACAGTTATAAGATTTAAACGAATAATGGCAAAAAAACGTATTAAGAATTATAAGATAATTGCTTTCGAACCGGATGAGGAGAATTTCGAATTATTAAAGAATACACATAAAGATATTGTATGCAAAAAATTTGGTTTATGGGACAGCGAAGAAACGCTAATGTTTGATTCGGAAGGAACTCTTTCATCTAGAATTAATGAGAATGAAACAGCTGAGAATTCTACGAAAATCCGTGTAACTAAACTTGATAATTGTGATGAGTGTAAATCGGCATCATTTATAAAGATGGATATAGAAGGCGCTGAGTATAATGCGCTGATGGGAGCAAAGAGTATTATTAAAAGAAATCAACCCAAATTAGCAATATGTATATATCATTCAAATGAGGATATGTTAAGGATTGTGAAACTAGTTCATGAACTAAATCCAAATTACAAGTTATATGTTCGTCAGCACACAAACGCTTTATGTGAAACAGTATTATATGCGCAAGTATAAATGAAATAATCTGGAATGTTTATATTATTGAGGGATTGTTTGGGTTAATAAAAATCATGAGGATGATATTATGGATGAAAGAATGATTAAATCATTGTATACAACGAAATTTCATTTAACATTATCCCATATTGAATTATCAATCAGAAAAATGCCATATTTACAAAGAATTATATTAAATATCGACAAAAAAGAATAGAGAGAATAACAGTATAATAAAGTGTAAACAAGGAGAGAAAAAGGTGATTCCATTAGTAAAGACATATATGGCTCCCCCAAATGAAATGATGCCTGCGATTGAAAAGGTATTATATAGCGGATATACAGCTGTTGGTGAATCAACTGGAGAATTTGAAAAGAAGTTTTCTGAATATATTGGCAATCCATGGGTGGTAGCTGTAAATTCAGGAACGGCTGCATTACACATTGCGCTTGATTTGATTGGTGTTGATTCTGGAGATGAAGTGATTAGTACACCGATGACAGCTGAGCCGACTAACACTGTGATTCTGAATGCAGGCGGCACAGTAGTTTGGGGCGATGTGGATGAAAAGACGGGGTTACTAAATCCAGAAGATGTAGAAAAAAAAATAACTGACAAAACAAAGGCAATTATACTTGTCCATTATGCAGGAATGGTATGCGATATGGATAAGTTTTTGAAAATATCAAAAAAATATGGTATCCCAATTATTGAAGATTGCGCACATGCTTTGGGAGGTTGTTATAACGATAAAAGCGTGGGAGCGTATTCTGATTTTGGATGTTATTCATTTCAATCAATTAAACATATGACGACAGTGGATGGGGGGGCGCTTGTTATTGGTAGTAATGGTACGATTAGTGGCAATCAAGAAGCTTTAGTTGACGAAGCATTAAGATTAAGGTTCTTTGGATTAAATAAGAAAGTATCACGACTTGATAATAATATAAAACATGCAGGATTTAAGTATGGTATGAATAATCTTAATGCAACGATTGGAATAATTCAACTCGAGCATGTTAACGAGATAATTGACGCCCATATATCAAATGGTAAGTATTTTGATGAAAACTTGAAAGGTATCGATGGTGTAGAATTGATTTCGTATAGTAGCAATACGCAACCATCCTACTGGCTGTATACATTAATGGTAGATGATAGAGAAGGATTTATCAAAATGTTGCAGGATAAGGGCGTAACTGCATCTATTCTACATCATCGTAATGATACTCATGAATGTTTTGTTGGCAGCAAATGCTTTCTACCAGGGATGGAAAAATGGTATAGACGCTTCGTACATATCCCATGTGGATGGTGGATTGGCAGGGAAGAAAGAGAGAAGATAGTTGAATATATAAAGGAGGGGTGGTAATATATGATACCTTTGTATAAGCCGTATATGCCTGAACATACTGAACTTGATAAGATACTTCAGTCGGGTCAGTTAGCATATGGTGAGTATAGTAAAAGATTTGAAAAAAGAATAGGTGACTACATAGGTAATGATAAAGTATTAGCAACAAATTCATTTAGTATGGCAATTTCAGTTGCAATATCTACTTTAGATATATGTGCTGATGATGAGATTATCGCTTCACCAATGGCTTGTCTGGCATCTACACAACCCTTTGCTACTTATGGTATAAAGGTGAATTGGGCTGATGTTGATCCGCAAACTGGTACGCTTGATCCTGAAAGTGTAAAGAACTGTATTGGGAAAAAAACCAAAGCAATAATGCATAATCATTTTTGCGGGTATCCAGGGTATATTGATGAAATTAATGATATAGGGAAGGAATATGGGATTCCTGTTATAGATGATGGTATAGAAGCATTTGGGAGTGAATATAAGAGGACACAGATTGGAAACTGTAACACAGATATAACTGTTTTTTCTTTTCAACCAGTAAGAGTCCCAAATACAATTGATGGGGGAGCAGTTGTTTTTCGCGATAAGGAATTGTATTCTAAGGCAGTTTTGGTTAGGGATTGTGGAATAGATAGAACAGTATTTCGGGATGATATAGGCGAGATAAGTCCGAAATGTGATATAACACTAAAAGGACATAGTGCAACTATGAGTAATGTTAATTCATATATTGGTATATGTCAAATGGATCACGTGGACGGGATTATTGAGAAGCAACGGCATGTAGCTTCACTATGGAAGAGCGTGTTGGCGGAACAAAAATATATAAAAGTATTGGGAAGAGAAGAAATACGTCCCAATTATTGGGTACTGGGGACGTATGTAGATGACAAATATAAAAGAATATGTGAATTTAGAGAGAAGGGATGGTATGCGTCAGGTGTTCATATTAACAACAATATTTATTCGGTGTTCGGAAAATACCGATATTTAAAAGGGGTAGAAGAGTTTAAGGACCATTTTATGGCATTACCATCGGGCTGGTGGGTTGGAGATGAGTTGGTGGATTATAATGCGTGATATGATATCGATAATTACAACTGTATATAATACGCGCGTAGAATATCTTGAAGATTGTATAAATTCGGTCGTTAACCAGACATATACAAACCATGAACACATTATTATTGATGATGGTAGTACAAATAAGGATACAGTAGATTATCTTAAGGGATTGTCGAAAAAAGATAGTAGAATAATTGTTGTATTTCAAAACCATAATATGGGAATAGGCGCTAGTAGAAATAGGGGAATAAAAGAAGCATCTGGTGATTATTTATGTTTTTTGGATAGTGATGACTATATAACATATGATCACTTAGAAAAGCTGTACGAGCCTATTCTAAATGATGATTTTTATGATATGGTTATTGATGAAGGATATAAATGTGTAGATGATAATAGTAAACAGATTAATGAAGTATCCTGTGCAACGACCAATCATGAAATGGTATCATATTACAGCGTTCCTACTGGATGTAGATTGATGCGTCGATCCATTATTGTTGAATATGATATCATGTTTCCTGAAGGACGTGTGATTTACGAAGATAATGCTTTTTGCACCGCAGTGACGGTTGAATCAAAGAAACGAACTCGTATATGTAATAAAGGATACATCAACAGAGTAAATATTCAATCATATTCACATAGTGATAGATATAGAAAGTTGCAATACAAATATATACCAGTAGAATATATTAACGAGAAAATAATTAAAAGATATAGACAAAATGTTAACTGTTATGATGATGAAGATATAATAATTGCATCTTGCATCCTGATGTATGCAACGTGTATGCTTTTTTTTTGTAGGGAGAGTGATAGTGGCGCAAAAATAGAATTATTAAAATGTGTTAGCAGAGATATAAGGAGCATTGTAAACAAAAACTTTATTCGGTATATAAAGGAATGGTTTAGTGGGGTTCCTAATGATTGGAGAAAAAAGTGGATTTACTATGGATTATTTGCTTCTATATCCATAAAAGCAGAGATTTACTATTCTGTTGCCATTCATAGAATAATTAAGTGCTTTCAAATCAAAAAAACAAAAAATGAAAGGAAAAGGCAAAAAGGCCAAGGTTTTCAATGTTAAATAATAAAACTATTTTAGTTACAGGTGGTACAGGATCATTTGGAAAATGCTTTACCAAATATGTCCTTTCACATTACGATCCCAAGAAGATAATAATCTATTCAAGAGATGAATATAAACAGTTTGTCATGGCAAACGAGATGAAGGAATATGCAAGCAAGCTTCG
>JAEEGL012578689.1_pt1 | contig 32243 bp, 27 predicted proteins | sample 9134231 | NCBI WGS metagenome assembly JAEEGL01 (sample SAMN16246548, study PRJNA631951) | gut metagenome | biome: gut microbiome; feature: rumen; material: fiber-attached | host: Bos | place: Iran: Karaj | collected 2018-10 | reverse complement strand
TGGCGAAGATGCTGAAAATTACGTTTTGGCATTTGAAACTGTTGATTTGAAAGCAAACATTACAGCAAAATCAATTGCAATCAGCAACATTACGGCTGGAGAAAAGGTTTACGACGGCGAAACAACTGCTACGCTTGCATTCGAACTTGAGGGGGTTCTCGAAAACGACGAAGTTGAAGTTTCATATACTGCAAACTTTGCAGATGAAAATGTTGGCGATGACAAAGCAGTAACGTATTCGTTCGCAAAATCTGGCGAAGATGCTGATAATTACACTTTGTCGGTTGAAACAACTGAATTGAAAGCGGACATTACGGCTTACACTTCGGTAGAGGTTACAATCACCGAGAACAGCGGAACAGAAACGTATGACGGCACAGAAAAAACAGTGACTGGCTACGCAGTTGAAATCAATACTGAGTTGTACAAGGAATCAGATTTCGCATTCAACGGAACGGCAGAAGTGAAAGGCACTAATGCTGGCGAATACGAAATGAACATTGTTGCTTCGGATTTCGAAAACACCAACACCAACTTTGCCGATGTCAAGTTCACCGTGGTTGATGGCAAACTCACAATAGAAAAATCTTCGGAAACGCCGAATATGCCTGAATTGACGGCTGAAACACGTCTTTTGAACATTACCGATGTGGCACTGCCTGAAGGTTGGGCTTGGGCTGACGAAACTATTGCGTTGGTTGAAGGCGAAAACTCTGCCGTTGCCAACTATGTGGGCGACGATGCAGGCAACTACACTGTTGAATCGGTTACAATCACAATTACTCGTCTTCCTTGCCTGCACGACGGCGAATACACCATTGTTGACGCGCAAGAAGCTACGTGTACGGTTGACGGCTATACTGGCGACCACAAATGTTCTATCTGTGGTGCGATATTCGAACAAGGTTCGGTAATTCCTGCCATAGGTCACAATGCTGGCGAACCAGTTGTTGAGAACTACAATGCTCCAACGTGTAAAGAAGCTGGTTCGGTTGATACAGTGTATTATTGTACAATCGACGGCGACCTAATCAGCCGTGAAACATACGTGCTTCCAATTGTCGACCACGTCCCAGGCAAGAAAGTTGCTGAAAACATCATTCCAGCAACAACTACCACCGAAGGTTCGGTTGACTCCGTTGTATATTGTATGGTTGGCGGAGAGGAATTGAGCCGTGAACATTTCGTTCTACCAGTTCTCGACCACGAACACATAGCTGGCGAGCCAGTAGTTGAAAACTACGTTGCTCCAACGTGTACCGAAGCTGGTGCTGTTGACACAGTCGTATATTGTACCGTAAACGGCGAAGAACTCAGCCGAGAACATTATGTACTTCCAGCTCTTGGTCACTTGTTAAGCGAGCCTGTTGCTGAAAACTATGTTGCTCCAACGTGTACAGAGGCAGGGTCAGTTGACACGGTTGTATACTGTACAAGAGACAATGAGGAAATCAGCCGTGAAACATACGTACTCGAAGCAAAAGGTCACCAACCGAGCGAAAAGGTTGCCAAGAACTACGTAGCACCTACATGTTTGGTTGCAGGTTCAGTTGATTCCGTAGTAACTTGTACAGTTTGTGGTGAAATATTGAGCGAAGAACATTTTGTACTTCCTGCCCTTGGTCACACGGCCGGCGAGGCAGTAGTTGAAAACTACACCGCTCCAACGTGTAAAGAAGCTGGTTCGGTTGATACATTGTATTACTGTACAATCGATGGCGACCTAATCAGCCGTGAAACGTATGTGCTTCCAATGCTTGAACACGTTGCAGGCAAGAAGGTTGCCGAAAACTACGTTGCTCCTACCTGTTTGGTTGCAGGTTCAGTTGATTCGGTTATAACTTGTATGGTTTGTGGTGAAATATTGAGCGAAGAACACTTTGATCTCCCTGCTACAGGTCATATTGCTGGAGAGCCAGTAGTTGAAAACTACACCGCTCCAACGTGTACAACGACGGGAACGGTTGATACGGTTTACTACTGCACAATCGACGGCGAAGAAATCAGCCGTGAAACGTATGTGCTTCCAATGCTTGAACACGTTGCAGGCGAAAAAGTTGCTGAGAACTATGTAGCACCGACGTTCACCGCAGTTGGTTCAGTTGATTCGGTTGTATATTGTACAATTGGTGGCGAAGAATTGAGCCGCGAAACGTTTGAGTTGCCAATGCTTCAGAAGGCAATTGAGAAAATCGAAGTTTTGTCAATGCCAAAGACAGAATATGTTGTTGGCGAGGACATCGACATTACAGGTGCAAAGATTTCGGTTACATTCAATGACGGCTCTGTTGAAGAAATTGACCTTACAAACGAAATGTTGAGCGGTTTCGACAACACGCTTGTTGCCGAACAGGACATCACCGTAACGTATCTCACATTCACCACCACAATTCACGTGACGGTGAACGAGAAAACGGCAATTTCCGACATTGCAACTGATGCTACGTCAATCTACGCATACGGTCACACAATCGTGGTTGAAACTACGCTTACGGGCGACATCATTGTGAACGATGTGAATGGTAGAATTGTTGCCAAATCGCAATCAAATGGCGACCGCACTGAAATATATGTTCCAAAAGTTGGCGTATATGCAGTAAGAATCGGCACCGTTTCGCAAAAAGTTGTAGTTCGATAAACTAACATTGTGTAAATCATAATGCACAATGGAGATGCCTCACATCGTTCGGCATGACGGGCGGTGAGGGATAAAAGAGAGGGAAAATTTGCAAAGCAAATTTTCCCTCTCTTTTTCTTCTTCCCTTGAATAATGCTTTCGAAAATGGCCACAAAAAAAGGAGAACAGAAATGTTCTCCTTTTCTATTTGTAAGAGATGGTGGATTATTTTACCACACCTTCTTTAATCAAATATTCACCAATTTGAACGGCGTTCAAAGCGGCGCCTTTCTTGATTTGGTCGCCGACCAACCAAAGTGTCAAACCATTTTCGTTAGCCAAATCTTTGCGAACGCGACCAACATACACATCGTCTTTGCCAGCCAAGAACAATGGCATTGGGTATTTTTTGTTTGCCGGGTCGTCCATCAATTGGATTCCTTCGCCATTTGCTATGGCGTTTTGAGCCTCTTCAACCGAAATTGGACGTTCTGTTTCAATCCAAACTGCCTCGGAGTGTGAACGCAACGAAGGAACGCGAACGCACATTGCCGAACATTTCACGTCGCTGTGCATAATCTTGCGTGTTTCGTTGAACATCTTCATTTCCTCTTTTGTGTAACCGTTGTCGGTGAACACATCGATTTGAGGAATTACGTTGTATGCCAACTGATACGCGAATTTATTTACCGTAACTGGTTTGCCGTCAAGCACTTCGCGGTATTGTTGCTCCAATTCCGCCATAGCAGCCGCACCAGCACCACTTGCTGCCTGATAGCTCGCAATGTGGATTCTCTTAATGTGAGAAAGTTTTTCGAGCGGTTGCAAAACCACAACCATCATAATTGTCGTACAGTTTGGGTTTGCGATAATTCCTTTCGGACGAACCAACGCATCTTTTGCGTTACATTCAGGAACAACAAGAGGAACTTGGTCGTCCATACGGAATGCGCTCGAGTTGTCAATCATTATGGCACCGAATTTTGTGATGTCTTCGGCATATTCTTTCGAAACGCCTGCGCCAGCCGACGTAAAAGCAATGTCAACGCCTTTGAAGTCGTCGCCGTGTTTCAACAACTGAACTGTGTATTCCTTACCTTTAAAGGTATATTTTTTACCTGCGCTTCGTTCTGAACCAAACAAAACCAATTCATCCATTGGGAAATTTCTTTCGTCCAACACGCGAAGAAACTCCTGACCTACGGCTCCACTCGCACCAACTATTGCTACTTTCATATTTTTATATTACTTTTGACCGTTAAATTTTAATGCCGCAAATGTATGAAAAAATTGTTGATACTAACCGCATTTTTCTGCAACAGTGTATGTGCGAACGCACAAATTTTTGAACAATTCACCGAATCGGGGATTGGAAATTCGTATTCCTCGGGTGCTTTCGTTGGTAATGGTGAATTACGTTGGAATTACGTGAAAGCTCGTGGGAATCAGCAAACTACCACGAACGGTGACAAGGCAATCAGTTTGAATAAAGCCGCCGATGCCTGCATTTTTTCCGATACGATTCCCAATGGCGTGCGGTTTATTCGGTTTCAATACGAACAGGAATTGACCGCAAACTGCGATGCGGGCGTGTTTGTGAACGATGTGTGTGTGGGCACGTTGCGTACGGATTCTGAAGTGGATGAGACGAAGATTTTTTCGGTTTCGGTTGATTCTGCGTATGAAAATGCTGTCGTGCGGATTCAGCAAAATTCCGCCGCGTCAGGGCAAATTACGATTGACGACATATATATTGAATTTGCGAAAACACCATTTGTCTGCACGGAAATTGTTCGGAATGAACACAGTATTTTTGCACGGTTTTCACACAAGATTTTGTCTGCCAATGTGGTGAGTGATGCGATTGAACGTGTTGAAATAGAGCAGAATACAATTTTTGCAAAATTAAAAAACAATCTGTGTGGCGAGTTTTCCGTCGCATTCAAACAGGTGGTTGATACGGCTCAGGAACCGCTTCCCGACACTGCAATCACGATTGCCTTTTTTCAAGAACCGTCTGTAAACCAGGTCGTAATAACTGAGGTTATGATGAAACCTACGCCTGTTGTCGGTTTGTCCGAGTTTGAATATGTTGAATTCTGTAATTTGAGCGATTGTGCCATTCAATGCTCTGACTTACAATTGGTTGTTGGTACTAATATCTGCGATTTGCCGTCAAAGATTCTTCTTCCACGGGAATACGTGTATGTAATTTCCGAAAAAGCACGTGCAAGTGTTTCTGATACAACACATTGCATATTTCTTTCAAAAATGCCAGCAATTACGAATGCGCGGCAAACGATTGCACTGATTTACCAACAGAAAAGTGTTTCTTCCGTTACTGTTGACGAAACGTGGTATGGCGATGCGTTCAAGGCAGATGGCGGTTGGAGTCTTGAAAAAATTGATGTGGAGAATTTTTCCGAAACAGCGGAAAATTGGACCGCGGCAAACAATAGGGTGGGAGGTACGCCAGGATATGAAAATTCCGTTGTACGCCGCAATGACGATAATGAACCGCCAACCCTTTCGTCAATTCAAATTCTAAATGATTCGACGATAGAAGTTGTGTTTTCAGAACGGATTGATATAGAACAAGTTGACAGGTTTTCCATTGCGCCTCAAGTAACGATTGACACCATTTTGTCGGTTCACTATATGGGCGAAAAATGCCAAATTCTGACACAATCCGCACTGTTGCCAAAAACGGAATATATTCTGCAAATTCCTGATGATTGTACAGATTTCGCAGGCAATCAATTCGCTGAAAATCAATATGTTTTTGCTGCAACGGACTCTGTGCTTGAAAGAAATACCATTTGTATCAACGAGATTTTGTTCAATCCAAAATCTGGAGGAGCTGATTTTGTGGAATTGTACAATAATTCTGATTCATATTTTGATTTATCGCAGCTGTATTTGTCTAACGGACAGAATTTTAGCAGGATTTCCCATTCCTTTGTTTTGTTTCCGCCGCAGTCGTATGTGGTTGTTTCTTCTGATGCTGAAGCATATAAATTTGATAATCAGTGTGATAATAACATTTTTGTTAGAAATTCATTACCTTCATTGCCCGACGATGAAGGAACAATTATGGTTCTTAATCGTTGGGAAGAGGTAATTGATTCGGTTTCTTATTCCGAAAAATGGCATTCTTCGTATCTTTCTGACAAAGAAGGTGTTTCGTTGGAACGCATTGCATTTTCAGTGCCTTCGGAATGGGCAAATTCGTGGTGTTCGGCAGCAGAGTCAGTTGGGTTTTCTACGCCAGGTTGCAAAAATTCGCAATCACATAAATTATATTCCTCACCGATGGTTCAGCTTGAATCAGAGGTGGTTACGCCAAATGGTGATGGCGAAAACGACGAAATGGTTTTGTTGCTTGGCAACAGCGAACGGGCCTCACAATGCTCGGTGCATATTTGTTCTCCAACAGGGAAGGTTATTGCGCAACTTGCAAACAATCAACTAATTGGCGTAAGCGATTGTGTTCGATGGGATTGTACAAATTCTGATGGAAAACTTGTTCCTGCGGGCATTTATCTCGTTTCGGTGGAAGTCTTTTCAGATGGCAAGAAAACCTTTGGCAAAAAATTGAGTTGCACCGTGTTACGTGACTAAAATCCATATCTTTGCCGTATGAACCAGTTGTATATTTTCAATCCAGACCACGATTTGGCGCTTGCGTCGGATTCCGACCATTTTGATGCGCCACTTTCTGCAAAACAATTTGCCACGGATTTTTCATTATTGCCGCTTTGGTATGCAGAAAAATATTCGTGTATTTGGGCGGAACGCGTTGACGTTGAATGGTTTGAAAGCATGAAGAAACTATTCCCGCAATTCAAAGATTATCGTATTGTTTCGTCGTACGAAGATGTTGATGCGATTCGTCCGTGGGGTTGGAACAAAACAATTCGGCGGACCTTGGAAAAACATTCTGTCGCTCATTTGCCAACTGTGGCGCAGCTTGATGCGCTTCGCGAGTTGCAGCATAGAAAATTGTCGATAGAAGCGACATCGTATTTGCAAGATATTCAAAGCGATACATTGAGACTTGCAAAGCCGGCGCAATTACTTTCCTCCAATGAGATTGTTCAATTTGTTGAAAATCATCCGTTTGCTATATTCAAAGCCCCATGGTCGGGGAGTGGAAAGGGAATCATTCGCAGTTTGGGCTCGTTATCGGAAAATTTACGTAATCGGGCAAAAAATATTGCCTCAAAGCAAGCGGGAATTATTGCCGAGCCGCTCTATACGGTCGTTCAGGATTTTGCAATGGAATTTCGGTGCGAGAATGGCCAAACGCGGTTTGCGGGCTATTCGTTGTTTTTTTCGAATGAACACGGCGCATACGTGGGCAATTGGCTCGCCACCGATGTACAGATTGCGGAACGCCTTTCGCGGTGGATTACTCAAAGTGATTTGTTGCGGATTCAGGAAAAACTGACCGCTTTTCTTAATAAACGTGTTGCTCCTTTATATTCGGGAATCTTAGGCGTTGATATGTTTGTGTATCAGCAAGATAATGAATATTTCGTTCATCCTTGCGTGGAAATCAACCTAAGAATGACGATGGGAATGGTTGCTCGAACATTCTATGATACGTTTGTTGAAATGGGGAAAACGGGAACGTACTTCGTTGAATTTCATAAAGATAGCGGTGAAATTTCTCAGGATTTGCAAAGTTCGCTTGTTGTGAAAAATGGCAAAATCCAAAACGGATGTCTATTCTTGACACCGAGCAATGCCAACACCCATTATTGTGCGCGGGTTGTAATTGATTGATTTTACACGTTTTGCGAAAGTGCGTTCCACAAATTATCGTTGGGAACGGGCGCAACTATGGTGATAGTTTCTTTAGAAACAGGGTGGGTAAATTCAATCGAACGTGCGTGGAGCGAAATACCGCCGTCCTTGTTGCTGCGTTCCGCACCATATTTCAAATCTCCTTTGATTGGGCATCCAAGGTTTGCCAACTGACAGCGAATTTGATGATGCCGTCCTGTATGTAGGTCTATTTCAAGCAGATGGTAATTGTCCGATGAAGCAATCATTCTGTAACTGAGTCGTGCTAATTTTGCATCCTTTGCGTCTTTTTTGCAGACGTACGACTTGTTTTTTTGCGCATCACGGCGAATGTAGTCTTCAAGCGTCGCTGACTCTATTGCAGGACGATTTTTCACTATCGCCCAATATGTTTTTTTCACTTCTTTTGAGCGGAATTGTTCGTTTAAACGGGTGAGTGCCTTGCTTGTACGGGCAAACACCACCACGCCGCTTACTGGGCGGTCAATTCGGTGGACTGCGTTCAAAAACACTGCTCCGGGCTTGTTGTACTTAACTTTTATGTATTGCTTAGCCAAGTCTTCCAACGCTACGTCGCCAGTTGTGTCGGGTTGCACCAACATATTGTTCGGCTTGTTGGCGACCAATATGTGATTGTCTTCGTATAAAACTTGGAAATCCATTAATATTGCTCGTTCTCGTTAGGAAAATCGCCTGATTTCACGTCTGCTATGTATCCTCTTGTGGCTTCGGTTATCACGGAGAATAAATCCGCATAACGACGAAGAAAACGTGGAGAGAAATCTTTGTTGATTCCTAACATATCGTGTAGCACAAGCACTTGTCCGTCAACGCCGCCGCCTGCTCCAATGCCTATGATAGGCACTTTTACCTCTTTTGCGATTTTCCCAGCTAATTTTGCTGGAACTTTTTCTATCACAATGGCAAAACAACCTGCTTCTTCCAATTTGTGAGCGTCGGAAATGAGTTTTTTCGCTTCGGCTTCTTCCTGTGCGCGAACAGCATACGTTCCAAATTTGTTGATAGATTGAGGAGTAAGTCCCAGATGTCCCATCACAGGAATTCCTGCGGTAATGATACGTTTTATGGAATCGACCACTTCCTCGCCGCCTTCCAATTTCACTGCGCTACAGCCCGTTTCCTTCATAATTCTGATTGCGGAGTGCAGAGCTTCGTGTGAATCGCCCTGATATGTGCCAAACGGCAAATCAACCACCACCAAACTACGGTTTACCGCGCGTTGCACCGAGGCGGCGTGATAAATCATTTGGTCGAGCGTGATTGGTAACGTGGTAATATTTCCAGCCATCACATTCGAGGCGGAATCGCCCACAAGAATGATATCAATTCCCGCTTGGTCAAGTATTTTCGCCAACGAATAATCGTACGCCGTAAGCATAGAAATTTTCTCGCCACGGCTTTTCATCGCGCTCAACACGTGGGTGGTGACAACCTTTTCTGAAATTGTATTTGCTGTTGACATATATCTTTGTTTTTTATTTTTTCTTTATTGGTTCGCTGGTGAAATCAACGCCGAGCTTTTGGAATATTTTGCGGTCAACTTCGCCCAACATCACGGTTGTATGCACCTGACAACCTTTCAGTGTAGGCAATTGAGCAATGGCTTTTTTGCAATTTTCGTCATTAAGGCTGAGCATTGCAAGCGCCACCAAAACTTCGTCGGTGTGCAGGCGGGGATTGTTTCCATGAAGGTACGAAAGTTTCAAATCCTGTATTGGTTCAATCATTTCCGACGGAATCAGTTTCACTTGATGGTCGATGTGTGCCAAATGTTTTATCGCATTCAGTATCAATGCGGCACAAGCGCCCAACAACGACGAAGTTTCCGCTGTGATGATGGTTCCATCCTCAAGTTCGATTGCCGCCGACGGCACTTTCGATTTTTCCGCACGTTCTTTGGCAGCAATGGTTGTTTTTCGGTCGTTTGTGGTGATTTTTGCCTGTTGGAGCAACAATGCAATCTTGTTCACTTCGCTTTCGTCGCACGTGCCTTCCACCAATTTATTTGTGGCAGAATAGTAGCGACGGATTATTTCTTGTTTCGAGGCAAGACAGCACGCTTCGTCGTCGATTATGCAATTTCCTGCCATATTTACGCCCATGTCGGTTGGCGATTTATACGGATTTTCACCGTAAATGCCTTCGAAAATGGCGTTCAACACAGGGAAAATTTCAATATCGCGGTTATAGTTCACCGTGGTTTTTCCGTATGCGTCAAGGTGGAACGGATCAATCATGTTCACATCGTTCAAATCGGCTGTGGCAGCCTCATAGGCAATGTTCACAGGGTGTTTCAACGGAATATTCCAAATCGGGAATGTTTCAAATTTTGCATAGCCCGCTTTTATTCCGCGTTTGTTTTCCTGATACAGCTGGCTCAAACACACCGCCATCTTGCCACTGCCCGGACCCGGCGCGGTAACAACAACCAACGGACGAGATGTTTCCACATAATCATTTTTACCAAAACCCTCGTCTGAGTCAATCAGCGCGACATTTGATGGATATCCGTCAATGATGTAATGATAATATGTCTTGATATTCAATCGTTTAAGACGATTTCTAAATGCTTTTGCACTTTCTTGTCCTTTATAATGGGTAATGACAACCGAACCGACCATCAAACCACGACTTTCAAATTCACCACGCAAACGGAGCACATCGGCATCGTATGTGATGCCCAAATCCTCGCGCATCTTGTTTTTTTCAATATCAACCGCGCTAATCACAATCACGATTTCGGCATAGTCGCTCAACTGCATCAACATTCGCAACTTGCTGTCGGGCTGAAAACCAGGAAGTACGCGGCTTGCATGGTAATCGTCGAATAATTTTCCACCAAATTCCAGATACAATTTATTACCAAACTGCGAAACACGTTCTTTAATGTGTTCAGACTGGATTTTCAGATATTTTTCGTTGTCAAAACCTATTCTCATAGCTGTTCGTTATCTTGTTGTGGCTGTTCAGGTTCCGTTTGCTCTGTCGGAGTTGTTTCTACTGGCGCTTCAGGTTGTTGCTGCTCAACACCGTAATTTACCGCCATCGCTATTTTTGTCTTCGACGGGAACATTAGAACTTGCCAAATGATGGAAAATACAAAATATATAAAGAAATAAATATCTTTCCAGATTAATGCAAACACCAATGCTGTCGTTGCTATCACTGTCATAGTGACATAGCGGACCAATGTTGACGATTTAAAAATCTGTTCTTTCGCCTCTACGCTTTCCGATTTTTTTAACTGACTATTCCGTTTTAGTAACGAGATTATGTTCCACGCGCAAAAGATGATTGTCACAGCCAACATAATCCACCCGAATACGCCTGTGATTGTGGCTAATTCAAAATGAAAATCTCTGCGGAGATACAAAACCATAAATAAGAAAAACAATTGAAGTAGCAGAATCACAGCCACTAACGCTTGCAAAGGCAGAGAAAATGATTTCCGTACACCGTTCAAATTGACAAGATTCGACATCGTTATAGATTTTACAAAGCAAAAATAATTTTTTTCGGTTAATCACACGGATTATAAAACAAAAAGGTTGCAAAAATTTGCAACCTTTTTTAAACCACTCAAAAATGGACTAAACTTTATTTCTTCCAATACTTGATAGAGCCTTCCTGTGTTTGAATGAAATAAGCGCCCGATTGCAAAACATTCATATTAAAAGATTTTGTTGCTTCTGCAACTTTCTTTCCTGCAACGTCGAACACCGAAATTTGACCTTCGGAATAAACAACGCCGTTTTCTACTTGTACGTCAGATTTTACAGAAGAAATTGCCGTTTCTTCACCTTTATATGTAAAATATGCTTTTGTAATTTTCAGACTACCAGCCTCGCCTAACTGAACCCACATTCCACGAATATCGGGAACTATACCGCCGACAAATTCTTCGTCATCAAACAAAAGAGTAGCCGAAGTTGCACCAGCGTCAGCAACACTTTGATGGTTTTCTCCATTTTCTGTGCCGTCATCAGTTTGAACAACAACTTGAACTTGGAAATCAACAGGTTCAAATTCAATTGTAAAACTTGCAAAGTCGCTTGCAGACAAGTAAGTGTTACCTGCAGTCAAAGACCAAGTCCAAAATGCCCAACCGCCGGCTGCACTCCATGCACATTCTGTAATTGTATGAGTCTCTTTATCGTATTCGTAAGTACCACAGTCGTCCCAAATATTAGATATTTCATTCAAGTCAAGTTCCAAAATATCGCCTGGTTCTGGAGCTTTTGGTGTTTCTGCCGTACAAGTAACGGTGATATTTAATTCCACGTCAACATACGTTGCAAAATCGTCTCCGCTGAGGAAGAAACAAATTACAGGTTTTTTCACATCGTTTGCAGCCGTAAACGAAAGCGAGCCCGAAACTTTTCCACCCGAAACTGCAGCTTGATTGCTCCAACCCGTAAGATTTTCCCATTGTGCCTCACCAAAATCGTCTTCGGCAGTTTCAACTATCAATACACCTAACTGCGTATCGCTACCGGCAGTTGTTCCTTCGAACGAAACACTTACTTTATCACCCTTTAAAATACTTTTATTCGGCGTGATCTCGGTGAAACCTTGAGCATTTTCGCCACCATCCCACTTGTTGTCAATCAATTTCACCGTAATTTCTTGTGCATTTACACTCAATGCGAAGAACAATGCACCTACAAAAGAATAAATAATTTTCTTCATACTATTGAATTTTAAAATTAACAGACAAATATAGGCAACAAAAAAGGGAAATCAAACTTTTGACTTCCCTTTTTTAAAAAACAAAGTGTAAAATTTACACTAACACTCTAATTAATTGTTCTTTATCTCCAGGGAGTAAATCCATCATAGGAACCTCTGGCATTGTGTATGCACCTGGTTGCTGCTTGAACGTGGCACGAATTGAACCGACCAAAATCTGAGCCGTAAGAGCCGGGTTGTTGATTGTCATTTCGAACTTAAACCGTTGATTTTGAGTTTTTCCCGAAACGCCTTTTCTTTCCAACAAAACGCCATGTCCCATATCGCGGCAGTTGTCAACGCTGTCGACAGGAATCACGTGAAGTTCGTCGTGAGCAAAATAATCATCGGCTTTCAATTCGTCATACACTTGTTGAGCGGTGAACCCGTCTTCCAATTCCACATAAACTAAACGACTGTGGATTCCCGCACCTTGCGGCATTGTCATTGAAAGAGCGTTTTTCACTCCTTTTTTCGAGCGGGCAACAACCGAGTGACCCATACTCATGCCCGGTCCGAAGTTTGTCCACGTGAGACCTTTTGGAGCTGCAGCCTGCAATAAAGTACGAATCACAGAATCGCTTCCTGGATCCCAACCGGCAGAAATAATTGCGACGGAGTTGTTTGCCTTTGCAACTGCGCCCAACGACTCGTGCAAATCCCAGATGTTTCCATGAATGTCGAAACTGTCAGCCGTATTGATGCCCATCGCAAGATATTTTTTTGCATTCTCTTCAACACTACGGCTTGGAGTAGCGAGAATTACACCATCAACTTTCCCAAGTTCCTTCACGTCGGTTACAACTTTGTAAGGTGTCAATTCCAATGGCATTTCACCCGAAACCGAACGGCGGACAATGCCCGCAATTTCCATATCTGGAGCCACTTCTAACGCTTCCAATACGTATTTCCCAATGTTTCCGTATCCTATAATTGCTATTCTTTTCATAACACTTAATTTTTGATTAACAAAAGTAAAAATATCTGTCAATTCAAATTTATAGGCACTAATTTTTTTATCACAAAGCAAGTGAATTTTAGTATTTTACTCATTCAAAATAAGTGATTTACGTATAAAGGTTATCTCTCGGTTGGATCCAACAACGCAGTACATTTCTTCATGCACGGAAAGCGTTTAAAATAAAATCATCGTGGCACAAAAAGGCAGGTTTCTGTCGCCTGCCTTAACTCGTTTTCTGTCGTAAACTTTTTTCGACTTGTAAATCCGCTTATGACAAAGCGGATGTCCATAACGGGAAACCTCCTCCTCGCGGCTTGCCTTTCTGTTGGCACGGAGATAATCCTCCTGCGTAATTTTGTCTTTACGTTTCATGTCAATCTGCTTTTTATTTTAACGAAGAATATTGATTTTGCCAGTCCGGGTCTTGAGAATCTTTCACCAAGCGCCACATATCTTCGCCATAAAGAAATTGGCTTAATTCGCTATAGTGATAGTTCCGTTTCAAAAAACTCCATTGCGAATCACTCGGAACAAAGTCTTTGCCCGCCCAACCTTTTTCTGTGTTTCCGTCGTATGGATATTCAGAATAGCGCAGTTTCCATAAATTTTCGAACGACTGCCACATTATTTCCTTGTCTTCCAAGAAATTACGCTTTTCAGGATTTGCTTTCGACACCGTTTGACCCGTAACTTGCTGTAAAAATTGCTCTCTCGAAAGCCAAGTAATTTGTTCCTCGCCAGTTGATTTAATTTGAATGAAACCATAGCGTACAAATCCCGAATAACTTGTCATAAGACTTATTCCAAAATATCCTTTGACAGTTACTTTCAGTTCCGGATTTTCGTCTCGAGGAATAAAAATATTGTTTCCAACCCTGTTCCCAGGCTGGGCAAATGCCTGTCCTGCGAACAGCACGAACAAAACTAATATAAGACGAAACCGTTTCATACCGAAATTTTTCACTAAAATAACTAAATTTTCATGTATACCAAAAAATGAGCCAAAAATTGTTTTTACAACTCTATCTGCAACAACAAGTTGACTTGGATTTTCCCAGTTCCTGTATACAAGTCGTAGGAATCGGGAAGGTCGTATTTGTCGGTATACTTTGTATAAGCGATTTTTGACTGGGCAATGAATCGCTTTGCGATTTTCCATTTTAAGACGGCGTATGTTTTTGTTCCTGCATAAAACATCTGGGAATTTGCAAAAATGTATTGCACATCGTCTTCCCATGCATAAAGACGATTGTCGAACGGTGCGTCGAATTGGGCTGTTCTACAACTTATGGTCAATTGCGAATTCGGTTTCCATACAATGTCTTCGTAAATCATAATTCCAACAGCATCGTTCCCGTAAACCGCCTGTGCCATTGCTTTTAGCTGCAATGTCCGGGTGAGTGGACGTGAAAAATAAAATTTATGGGAATATTTTGGCATCATATTATAGCCGTTTTCTACCGATTTGGTTTGTCGGAGATACGACAATTGGTAATACGCGGACATTCCCGAGAATGTTTTGTAGGATAATTTTACTTTCAAGGCGTTGCCCTGTGTCGGGATTTTTACGGTTGACTGTTCGGCAGGAAAGTAGAAAACGTCGTTTCCCACAATCAACGTAGTTTTAGGAGAAACTACGACACGTAAATTCATGTCGAAACCAGTTTCGTTTGCAATGGAACTTTTTCGTCCGACGGCAGAGCTCATAAAACTTTGATACGATTTTCCATAATAGCGAAATACACCTGTCGCCGTCAATTCTTCGCATACTGCATGCTGAATACCGTTGACGGTGGCAATATTAAAATCGTGGTCGGTGGCAAATTCGCCAAACAGCCGTGTGTGTCGTCGAAAGTAGTTATAAAACAAGCTCGCATTTGCTATTGTAGCTGATACCGTGTCTTTTTCGAAAGAATGTCGAAGGACGGCACAGCCAACTTTCCAGCGATTCAAGTCGGTTACTAGATGTAAGCCTGTCAAAGTATACGAAATCTGTTCTCTCGAAGCCTGTTCCGACAAGGTTCTGTGATATCCAGTTTTGGAAATGACGAATGGGAAATCTGGTTTGTCGGAAATGTGCCCGTCGAGGTTACGAAACGAAGCAAATGGAGTTACTTGGAATTTGCCAAGTTTTACGGTCATTCCACATCCTCGCGAAAAAATGTATTCCGACGTAGAACTATGTTTTGTCAGCACATACGACTGATTTCCTCCCGGTTGCTCCAAACTTGAGCCAAATCCGCCTCCTTGCGACAAAGTCAGCCCCTGTGCTATCGAAATCTTATAATCTCCCAAAATCAAATTCGACAATACTTTCCTGTTTTTTATCTGAACATACATAGAACGGGAATCAAAACCTTCTTTCGAAAATGTTTCGCCCATGTCTTTTTTCATCGTTATACCCCAAAACAAATCGTTGTAGGAACTAAAACGATAACGAAAAATTTCTTTATTCGGTCCACCATCGTAATGGTTGAAATCCTTGTATTCCTCTTTGGGAATGATCACGGCAGACACATTCAAGGCCAACGTGTGGTGTCCCTCTTCAATCAGGTCAGACAGTGGTTTTCGCACTGTCGTCGGCGAAGCATACAAAAATTGCGATAGTATTTTCATTTTCTCGGCAGGAAGGCCAAGCACAAATTGCAGTTCATAAATACTGAACAACGGTTTGTTGTGCGAAACGTAGTAAAGCAGGCTTTGTTTCTCGAAATCAGAAAGGAATACAAATTTCGAGCAATCCTCCTCCGATAGCTCGTTCACATTGAATTTTGCGTAATATAAGTCCTCGAGAGCGGAATAGGAATCCTCGTCATAATCTTCGGGAAATTCGTCATTCAGCAGAGACAAAACATCGTCCCATTCTTGTGAATAACAAGAACTTACAATACAGAGACATAAAAACACAATGCCAATGTATACCAATGGAGAACGCGGCATTTCCATACCGCAAATATAAGAATTTTTCCTTGATTATTGCATTCTCAGCGATAAATCCGCCAAAACAATTGCAGTTGCACATTCAACCACAACAGGAACTCTCACGGCAATGCATGCATCGTGGCGACCTGCAATTTCCAAAGGTTCCACTTGACCGCTGGCAAAATTGAATGTTTCCTGAGCAAGAGAAATGCTCGCAGTCGGTTTCACGGCGAGTCGAAATGTGATTTCGTTTCCATTGGAAATTCCTCCATTGATACCTCCGGCATAATTTGTCTTGGTCGTACCGTCGGCATCGATTATCATATCATTATGCTGACTGCCGTACATTTTTGCCGCAGCGATTCCACTTCCAAATTCTATGCTTTTAACCGCTGGTATTGAAAAGATAATATGTGCAATTTCTGATTCCAAAGAATCAAAAAACGGCTCACCTAAGCCCACGGGAACATTTTTGCAAGAACACGTCACCAACCCGCCTACTGAATCGTGGCGTTGCATAGTTTCGCGGATACATTCGTCAATGTCGGTGCGACCACCAACTTCCACTAGTTCGGAACATATTTCGACGGGGGCAATTATTTTTTTCGCAATTACGCCTGCGGCGACGAGTCCCAATGTAATTCTTCCCGAAAAATGTCCTCCACCGCGCGGGTCATTGTAACCGCCATATTTCACCATACCTGTGTAGTCGGCATGGCCAGGACGCGGATGGTCTTGCAAATTGGAATAATCCGCCGATTTCGTATTTGTATTTTCGAAAAGAATTGTAATCGGTGTTCCGCAAGTTTTTCCGTTGAAAACACCGCTCACAATATGAGGAATATCTGCTTCGATGCGTGGTGTAGTGCCGAGTTTCCCTGAACGACGGCGCTGCAAATCTGCCGTAAAATCATCTTCGGACAGCGCAATTCCCGACGGACATCCGTCAACAATAACACCCACGTTTTTACCGTGGCTTTCGCCAAAAATCTCTACACGGAATATTTTACCAAAACTGTTCATCTATAAAGTTTTTGAGTTATTTTGTTTTGACTATGTGTTCATACACTCCGTCAAGGTAGTTCCATTCTTTTGCGTTAAAACTGCTGTTGTGCCACAGACAGACAAAATTTCCGTGATATTTCTTCACCATTTTTATCAACGAATCCACCCAGGCGATTGCTTCGTCATAGTTCCGAGCATGCTGCAAGGTTACATCCATCAGTGTCAGCGGAAGTTCTTTTATTTTCATCTGGCACCGTTTTTCGCAGTCAAAAAGCGAATGTTCTATACACATTCCCGTGCGGAAACCAATGTGATGGGAAAAATACAAACTGCTGTCCTGCAGAATGTTGTTTTGTTCCAAAGCACGCATTGTCTGTGGCATGCGAACTTTGAGGTAATGCTGACGATTTCGTGTCAGTTTTTGTCCGAGAGTTGCTTCGTAGAACTGAATGTCAGTCGCAATTTTATCTGTATCTTTTTCTAAAAAGTAATTGTTGTGGATTCCAACCTCGTGCTTACGGGCGAGAATATTCGATACAATTTGTTTTCCTCTGTCTGTAGAAAGACACCACGCATTCATTTTTGTGTTCAGGAAATAGAACGTTGACTTTTCGCCCGCCTGTTCACTTAGGCTCATAAGCATATCGTAGACATCATACGGATCTTGATTGCGTTTGTGTAATTCAATCGTATTTTTTAAACTTTTTAACGAAAATCTTCGGAACAAATCTCCTAAACACGATTTAACAAAATCCGACGTTTTGAACCACTTTAATAAATAGTCCACATCGTGTGTCAACGTTTTCTTGTATGAATGTAGCACTGGTATTTCCAGTCCATACTCGGCGGCAATTCTTCGGATAAATTCGGCATAAACATGCACTATAGGCTGTTTAATCAAGCCAAATTTGACAGCACTGGAATCTTCTTCCGGGAATCGTCCCCAGCGGTCGTAAGACTCGGCGACATATTCTTCCCATCGACTTAGCATGAAAAATGCCGTGCCAAACAAATCGCCTCCGCAATACAGCGAATTCTGATGTTTCGTGAACACATTGTTTCCATAGAGAAACGGCATTGTTTCGCCCTCTTCGTCAGTTTTTAGTTGGATTAGACGCTGCGGAAGAAACCGTCTGTCACAATAACTGATTGACTCAGGAATGTTGCAGAAAAAGTCGTCTTTTATTTCTATGAAATTCCCCATCGGAAAAACTATTTTGTACACTTGGCTTACCGAAGTGTCAAATAATTCATAATCAATTCCAAGTATTTCGTGGAAAATCACATGAAACGTATATTGTTTCTCTGGCAGGAACTTTGATTCTGTGTAAATGGTTATTTTTTCTTTCATAGAAATTTTGTTCCCGAATCCTTATTTAAAATTTGACCGAATTTTTTCTGCTGTTGCCGCCAATTCTTCTTGCGAAGGAGAAAGTTTCGGACCTCCGAAGTTCATTTCTCCTACAGAATTTTGCAATGGAATTAAGTGAATGTGGCAGTGCGGGACTTCCAATCCAACAACTCCAACACCGATGCGAGCGCATGGAACAGCTTTTTCGACAGCTTTGGCAACGCGTTTTGCGAACACCATCATTCTGCCGAGAAGAGCATCGTCGACATCGAAAATATACGGAATTTCCTGTTTCGGAATCACCAACGTGTGACCGACAGCCATAGGATTTATATCAAGAAATGCCAAAAATTCATCGTTTTCGGCAACTTTGTGAGCTGGTATTTCGCCAGCAATGATTTTTGAAAATATTGAAGCCATAATTAACGTGATAATTAACGTGATAATTAACGTGATATTTCAATGATTTCGAAAGGAATTACACCAGCTGGAACCTGTACTTCTACAATGTCGCCGACTTTTTTGCCAAGAAGACCTTTTGCAATAGGAGTGTTGACAGCGATTTTCCCTTGTTTTAGGTTCGCCTCTTGTTCCGCAACCAACGTATATTGCATTTTTGCGTTGTTCTTCGTGTTACGGATAGTGACTTTCGACAAAATCTGTACAACCGAATTGTCTAATTTTGACTCATCGATAACGCGTGCGTTTGCCATTGTTTCCTTCAACTGGGCAATTCTCAATTCCAACAATCCTTGAGCTTCTCTTGCAGCATCGTACTCAGCATTTTCGGAAAGGTCGCCTTTGTCGCGAGCCTCTGCGATTTGTTGTGAAATTTTCGGACGCTCCACTGTAGTGAGTTGTTCCAATTCTTGTTGCATTTTACGCATGCCTTCAGCAGTTACATAAGATACCATATCAATTATTTTTACAAATTACACAAAACAAAAGGAATCCCCGCTGAAGGGATTCCCATGTATTTTTATTTCTTGCAAATATACTAAAAAATTATTGCAAACCAACAGACGATTTACCGATTTCTTTTCCGTCACAGAAAATTGAAACCTGATACGTTCCGACTGCGAGTGCCTCGTTCTCGGCATTGTAGAAGATTTCGAACTTAAAATCTTCGTTATTATAATGAATCTCTTTCTTTTCGGTGTACATGATAGTTTTGCCTTCGAAATCGAATTGATTTGCGTTTGTCGCAGTCAAAACTGTTCCGTTAGGGGCAAGTATTCTGACAAATAATGTTTTTGAACCCGATTCTGCCAAATTGTTCTTCAACAATGTTCCTGCCACGCCGAATTTTGCAGTACGACGAGCTTTAGTGGCAACTTTTCCGTTTTTGTTATATCCCTTGACGGAAATGTCGCTAATTCGCAGTTGAGAACCAATTTCGACTTTTTCGCTCAATTGTTCAATTTGTTGAGTCTTTTGGTAGTCCAAAATCGTCATCGTGTCGATTTTCTGTTGTTTTGTGTTATTTTCAAAATTCAGAGAATCAACTTTATGCTTCAGCATATCGTTTTCGCGGATGAATTTTTCGGCAGTCTGACGAAGTACTGCGATTTGCTTCTTATATGTTTCAACCAAAGCGGCATCAGCTTGTGCAGCTTGCAATTCAGCACGAGTCTGTTCTATTTCGGCAAGACGTTCTGTCAACACTGAATCCATTTCTTCGTTAGCCGCAACTTGTTTTTTAATTTCAACTTCGAGAGAATCCAAACTATTCAACAACTGCGATTTTTCCTGTTGTACCACAGCGATAGTATCGGACATTGTTTCTATTTCAGCCTTCAACCGAGTGTTCTGCCAAGCAAAGAAGCCCATTCCTAAAGCCAAAAGCAAAGCAACTACGCCAACTATAATTACACCTGATTTTGAGTTCATGTCTTTAAATTTTAATTTTCGCAAAGGTACACTTTTTATTATTCATACAGATTTTTCAAAAAAATTTTTTAAACACGTTGCTCACCGAGGAATGACAATGATGGATTTTTATTGGAACGAAAGTTCTTCTGTTTCGAATAATTCGTTATTTTTGTATGACGAATCAAAAATTTTGAAAAATGAAAAAGATATTTGTCGGTCTCATTGTAGCCATTGCCGTAGTAATTGCAATAGTTTTCATTTTTGGCGAAGAACAAAGTATTCGGTATTCCACAATTCCCGAAATAGTTGAAAATGCGGTTGCTCTTGACAAAAAAGATGTTGTCATTACGTTGACAGGAAAAGTAACTTCGCAAATTTCAAAAAAACGTTTCTGGTTTCAAACTGCCGATGGTGAGTCAATTGTGATGGACGTAAAGAATGAAATGGTTCCGCTTGTGCCGGCAACCGACCAAATTACCATAAAAATCATAGGAAAAGTTGACTGCGAAACAACTTCAGGCGAAGGGGTAAAAATTGATGTTGACGAAATTAGTTTCGACCAAGAACAAGAACCTGAAGAAGAGCAGTTTATGTAATCTCCACATTTACAGCATATAACGTATCTGGAAATATTGGCGTCAACGGCAGATAGCCGCGTTGGATTTTCCACTGTTTCACATCAAGTGGTTTTTCGTTTTTTCTGCGTTCGCAGTCTTGAAGCAACATATTCGTGGTCTTCGCAAAATCTACAGTAAACATTCCCGTCCGTCCTTTTTCGACAAAATTGTCGTAAAATCTTCGAGCAACCAACCCCATGGTCATTCGCAGATTAAATTCCACGCATGGATGAAGAAAAATTTCATCATGCCATCGAAAAAAAAACATATCCACACCGACGAACCCCTCGTATATTGGAGCAATATTTTCGCTGATAAATTCAAGCATTGATGCACGGACAGCTTGTAAATTTTGTTTATTAATCCATTGCGACAGCCTTGTTTCTATTTGTTCATCAGAAGCGAGCAAATTTCCCGTATAAGCGCCATGTTCGTTTGTAAAAAACCATGAATAGCCTGCGAAATCAACTTTTTTCTGCGAGCAGACAAATTCCATGGCAAAATTTTGAATCACATCGTATAGCGGTTCTGCAAGTACACCGTTCTGTTTTTCTGCAATATTTCGGACACGGCGCAACAAATTTTCCGACAATCCATTTAAGCTCCTAACAATGCCTTTGCCACTTCCCGACCACGGTGCTTTGAAAATTGCATACGGCTGTTTGGCAACAAAATCGGGAATTTCATCTTTTGTGAGCAAAAGAGCGGGTTTTACAATTCGTAATTTGTCGCTTGCCAGAACAGACATTTTTTTTGTCGCTTCTATTGACAACTGGCGATGCTGCAGCATACGAAGTTCATTCAAAATTTCGATGCTTGGAAGATTTTTCACTCCTTGTATTTCTGCCTGCCGACGAATGGTTTTATTCCAGCCCCATGGCTCGATTCGGTCTGTCCCGTTGAACGAAGTTGAGCAAGAGCGACATTTTAACTGAGGAAATAAATTTGCCATCTCGTCGAGCCATGCGGCAGAAGTCGGTTCCGACACAACAATGCCTGCGTTTTGTGCGTACCAAATCGGCAGAACGGAACAATCATGAGCGAACGTGCGTGCAGATGCCGGTGCGTCAAAATGATCGGAATCCGAGGCAAGTGCCAAATCGTGATCTGGATTGAAAACATACGCTGTTGTCATTGTTGAACGAAAATTTTTCAAAGATAGAATTATTCTCTCAACACCGAGCAGGAGAATTTTTCTCTGGCGATTTTTTTGCCGTTGTAGTACATCTCAACTTGAATGATGTAAATTCCTGCTGATACAAGTTCTCCATTGCCGTCGGTCGCGTTCCATTGAAGTGCATCGGATTTTCCAAGTAATTGATTTTCTGCAATTTGACGAACAAGTCTTCCCGAAGGTGTAAAAATACGTACCGAACACATTGTACCCAATTCAACTTCGCCACAAAATAAAATCATTTCGTCATTTTCACCATCGCCATTCGGCGTCACAACATCCGACAATAGTGACAACGACTGCCTTGTTTCGTTGATTTTTTGCTGAGAATTCGGACAACCCGGAGTCGAGAAGCCCGCAGACTCCGCAGCCGAGAACCAGAAATGAAACGCGTTAAACGTTCTTTCTAACGAAACACCTTCTTTATCACGAATGTACGAAGAATGAAATTTTTCGTCATAGTAAACGGAGTCGATAATTTCCTCCCAGCGGTTTAGAAGCATGACTAATCCTTCTTTGTCGGGAAGTGTGGGAAGATTTGCAGAGATAAAAATTCCGTCGTTGCATCGGCAATTTGCTTCGTAAAATTCTGCATCGGGAGAAATGACAACATAGGCTTTGGGCGGAAACAACCGATAATTCTCTGTAATTCTTACATATGAATCGCCGTTGGAAATGAATAAATCCGCCAAATCGAAATACGAATCACTATTATTATAAATTTCCACAAAGTCGGAAAATCCAGATTTTGGATTGAAAAGAATTTCTGAAACAATAATCGATTTTGGCATTAAAACGGAATCAGTTTTGGCAAAAACATGTCGCGAATCTTCAATTTCGTTTCCTGCAAAATCGGTAAAGTTTTCAGTAATAAAATTATATTCTGTATTGGTAGACAATGGAGTTTTCGTAAAAATATGATACTTTGAAAGAAGATTTTCTGTAGGACAAATTTTTCCTATTTCCACATCTGGCTCAATTATAATTGAACGAAGATATTCTCCATCAATATTTTCAGAAAAACTTACAACAACTATCGTATCGTTCTCAATTTGAATAGTTTGAATGCAAGGAGGTTCGACATCAAGATTTTTTTCGGAAACGGAATTTTCATAGCCCGGAGTGCCGCCCAGTCTATTTTGTGCAACTTTCCAATTTTCTTTTGTTTCGGAAAAATTTTCCACATCGATTTTTTCGAGACTCCAACCGCCGTCTTTCTTAAACGCATCGCAATACCATGAATCCGAAAACGAAAGCGACGAGATTATCTGACTGTCATACATCAAGGCAATTGATTGTCCAGAATTGGCGATTGACGGAAACGAATTCAAAAACAACACGTGCGATGTATCTTTTATGTTTTGTTTTGCCTTCGACGAAATCAAACAAACATATTCCTGCGGTTCCATTATTCTTGAAGGTAGTTTGTAACTCATCGAGCCAACAACAAACTGTAAATCAGAACATTGCACGGCACAATCTCCGAGATTGCAAAATTCCACATATTCAAATTCTGGCAAACCGACAACGGGAGAAGGGTCGGCCATGATTTCGGTAAAGACTATGCTGTTAAGACGTGGTTTCCCATAAAAAGCCAACTCGACAGTTGTGTCCGGCAACATAGATAAGGCTGTGTCTTTCAGCCCCGAAAAAGTAATACGTTGTTTTCCACATAAACCACCGAACAAAATGGCAGTTACAACATTTTTCTCAACTTCTACTTTGCGAACAACATTCTCCTTGTCTGCCACGACATTTGCGTGCAACAAATTATGCGAAAATGTGGCACGAAGCACAGTGTCAAACCATTCAATTTTATTACACTCAAAAGGAGTCTGAGCTAATTCTATATAAATGTCGTCAATTGTAATTTGTCCCGATGTTTTTGAATTTTGTTGAATTTTTACAACGGCATTTTCTAGAAAATCCGTCAACGTAACAGAAAAAAATTTCGTCACATCAACTTCTTGGTCGGTCGTTAATTCTCCGACGCACACATCGTTAACAAACACGCTTGCATCACAATTTGCAGTCAATTCTTGTTCATATTGAAAACTCAAAAATCGTATTCCGGCAGCTATTGTATCGGAAAAAATACAAGCATCGGCGGCTTTGTTCAAACTGACCGCCTTGTCGCCATTTTCCGTAGTCTGCTGATTTCCACGCGCTTGGACATAATTCCAACGAACATTTCCGTCTCCGACAAAACTTCCATTTGTGTACGAACTTGCAATTCCAGAATCTGTAAAACGCTCAAAAATTTGGGCATACGTAAGGTTTACGTAAAAAAATAGTAAAGAGACAAAAATCTTTTTCATAATACGTTATATTTGTGGCGTTAAAATTTAACGGTCAAAAATAATATTAAAATATGAAAGTTGCAATAGTTGGTGCGAGTGGTGCCGTAGGTCAGGAGTTTCTTCGCGTATTGGACGAAAGAAATTTTCCGATGGATGAATTAGTTTTGTTTGGTTCAGAACGAAGCGCAGGTAAAAAATATACCTTCAAAGGTAAGGAATATACAGTTCAGTTATTGAAACACGGCGACGACTTCAAAGGCGTTGACATTGCGTTTACGTCGGCTGGTGCAGGAGTTTCGAAAGAATATGCCGAAGACATCACAAAACACGGAGCTATTATGATTGACAACTCGAGCGCATTCCGTATGGACGACCAAGTGCCTCTTGTTGTGCCAGAGTGCAATGCAAAAGATGCGTTGGTTCGCCCGAAAGGAATCATTGCAAACCCAAACTGTACAACAATTATGATGGTTGTGGTTTTGCAACCACTTGAAAAACTTTCTCACATTAAGAGAATCCACATTGCAAGCTATCAGGCAGCAAGCGGTGCTGGTGCGGCAGCTATGGCGGAATTGGAACAACAATACCGCGAAGTGCTTGACGGCAAACCAGTTACGGTAAACAAATTCGCTTATCAGTTGGCATACAACGTAATTCCTCAAATCGACGTATTCACCGACAATGGTTACACGAAAGAGGAAATGAAAATGTTCAACGAAACACGCAAGATTATGCATAGCGACGTAAAATGTTCGGCAATGTGCGTGCGCGTTCCTTCGTTGCGTTCACACTCCGAGGCAGTTTGGATTGAAACAGAACGTCCAATTTCGGTTGAAGAGGCTCAAAACGCCATAGCAAATGGTGAAGGAGTCCAATTGATGGACGACCCTGCAAACAAAAAATACCCAATGCCGTTGTTCTTGGCTGGCAAAGACGACGTATATGTTGGTCGTGTCCGTAAGGATTTGGCTAACGAAAACGGACTGACATTATGGTTGGTCGGCGACCAAATCAAGAAAGGCGCTGCTTTGAACGCTGTTCAAATTGGTGAATACCTAATTAAAGAAGGGGTAGTAAAATAATTTTTCATTAAAAAGTAGAGACGCGATTAATCACGTCTCTACAAATCATTCAATAAAGAGAGACAATGTGTAACACATTGTCTCTTCTATTTTAAAAGCAATTTATTTCTCAATATCTTTTACTTCCAAGAACAATTCATCCAACTGTTTTTGGTCGATTGCCGAAGGCGCGTCAAGCATAACATCGCGACCAGAATTGTTTTTCGGGAATGCAATGCAGTCACGGATGCTGTCCAAGCCTGCGAACAAGCTCACCCAACGGTCGAGACCGTAAGCCAGACCTCCGTGAGGCGGTGCACCGTATTTGAATGCGTTCATCAAGAAACCGAATTGTTCTTGTGCCTTTTCAGGCGTGAAACCTAAAATTTTGAAAATCTTTGCCTGCAACTGACTGTCGTGGATACGAATTGAACCTCCGCCGACTTCTACGCCGTTGATTACCATATCGTAGGCATTGGCACGAACCGAAGCCGGGTCGGTGTCGAGCAACGGAACGTCCTCTGGTTTCGGGCTGGTGAACGGGTGGTGCATAGCCATCAAGCGACCTTCTTCCTCGCTCCATTCGTACATTGGAAAATCTACAACCCACAAGCACGCAAATTTGTCCTTGTCGCGAAGACCCAGCTGGTTGGCAACTTCAAGACGAAGTTCACACAACTGCTTGCGTGTCTTCATAGTATCGTCGCCACTCAAAATCAATATCAAATCACCTGCCTCGGCATCGAAAGCCGCTTTCATTTTTTGCAGAACGTCTTGCGAATAGAATTTATCCACGCTTGACTTTACATTTCCGTCGGCTTCCACACGGGCGTACACCATTCCTTTGGCACCAATCTGCGGACGTTTTACAAACTCCGTAAGCTGGTCGAGTTGCTTGCGAGTGTACGTTGCCGCTCCTTTGGCACAAATACCGCCAATATATTCGGCATTGTCGAACACGCCGAAGCCGTAGCCCTTGAGAACGTCCATCAGTTCCACAAACTTCATGTCGAAACGAAGGTCGGGTTTGTCGCTGCCGTAATATTTCATTGCATCGTGCCACGTCATACGTGGAAATGCTTCTTTAATGTCGATGTTGCGAATTGTTTTGAACAAATGTTTTGCCATTCCTTCGAACAAGGTGATAATGTCCTCCTGTTCCACGAAACTCATCTCGCAGTCGATTTGAGTGAACTCTGGCTGACGGTCGGCACGAAGGTCTTCGTCGCGGAAACATTTCACAATCTGGAAGTAGCGGTCGAAACCGGCAACCATAAGCAATTGTTTCAAGGTTTGCGGACTTTGCGGCAAAGCATAGAATTGTCCCGGATTCATACGCGACGGCACCACGAAATCGCGGGCACCTTCGGGCGTAGAGCCAATCAACACAGGAGTTTCCACTTCGAGAAATCCGTGTTCGTCAAGATAACGACGAACCTCGAACGCCATTTTGTGGCGAAGTTCCAAATTCTTACGCACGCACTGACGACGCAAGTCAAGGTAACGATATTTCATACGAAGGTCATCGCCGCCGTCGGTGTCGTCCTGAATGGTGAATGGCGGAATTTCCGAGGTATTGAGCACCGTAAGTTTGGAAACGATGATTTCAATGTCGCCCGTGTCCATTTTCGGGTTTTTGCTGGAACGTTCCACAACCTTGCCTTCAATTTGGATGACAAATTCACGGCCCAATTTCTTGGCTTCCTCGCACAAGGCGGCATTTTGATTTTCGTCGAACACCAGCTGCGTGATGCCGTAGCGGTCGCGCAAGTCAACGAATGTCATACCACCAAGTTCACGGGATTTTTGTACCCAACCGCTCAATACGACGGTTTCTCCTATGTTTGCGGCACGTAGTTCGCCGCAGGTTTTTGTTCTATACATAAATTATTGTTTTTCATGCAGATAGACGATTCATTCCGCAAATCCACATAGTTGTGCAAATATATTGTTTTTTATAGACAGACTGAATTTAAACCAAAATAAAATCATTGTGCGTAAAAAAGGCATGATAGAAACTCCATCATGCCTTCACAAAACCATATTATGAAAACTTATGCTTTTTCAATATAAGAAACTATCCATGCACCAACTTCTTTCGTGCCATATTTTGCTCCGCCTTCAACCTGAATTTCAGGAGTGCGTACGTTTGCGTCCAACGAAGCGTTTACCGCCTTGCGAATCAATGTTCCTTCTTCTTTCAAGTCGAAATATTCAAACAACATTGCTACGGAAAGAATTTGTGCCAACGGGTTGGCAATATTCAAACCTTTTGCCTGTGGCCAGCTACCGTGGATTGGCTCAAACACTGGTGTATGTTCGCCTGTAGAAGCCGATGGCAACAATCCCATAGAACCTGTAATACAAGAACCTTCGTCGGTCAAAATGTCGCCAAACGTGTTTTCGGTAACCATCACGTCGAAGAATTTTGGTTCTTGAATCATACGCATTGCAGCGTTGTCAACATACATAAAATCTGTTGTCACGTCGGGATATTGCGGAGCCATTTCCTGAGCGATTTTTCTCCACAAACGGCTCGAAGCCAACACGTTTGCCTTGTCAACCACCGTCAAGTGTTTACGACGTTTGCGAGCGTAATCGTATGCAACTTTCAAAATTCGTTCAACCTCTTTACGAGTGTAATAGTTTGTATCGTAAGCCACATCGTCGCCTTCTTTCTTTTCGCCGAAGTACATTCCGCCAGTCAACTCACGGATACAGATAAAATCGGCACCTTTCACCAATTCTTCTTTCAGTGGAGATTTGTGAACCAAGCAATCGAATGTTTCCACAGGACGGATGTTTGCGAACAAGCCAAGTTTCTTGCGCATAGCCAACAAACCTTGTTCTGGACGAACTTTTGCATTAGGGTTATTGTCGAATTTCGGGTCGCCTACCGATGCGAATAATACTGCGTCGGCTTCCATACACGTCTGAAACGTTTCTTCAGGGAACGGGTCGCCTACTTTGTCAATTGCGTCGGCACCGCAAATTGCATATTTATATGAAAATTCATGTCCGAATTTTTTACAGATGGCCTGCATAACGGCTACACCTTGTTCCATAATTTCTGGTCCGATACCATCACCTGGAAGAACTGCTATTTTTGCTTTCATTGTTTTTTATTTTAAGTCACGGCAAAGATAGTATTTTTTGAAAATTAAGAATTAAAAATGAGGAATTAAGAAAACAGGTACGCCATTTATTCCCTGTTTGCAGGCAAATGTAATGGACTGACGATAGTAAAAATTGTAATTTTCTAACTAAAAATTTTGTAAATCGAAAATTATTACTACTTTTGCCTCACCAAATCGGAGTGGTAGCTCAGTTGGTAGAGCACAGGACTGAAAATCCTGGCGTCGGCGGTTCGATCCCGCCCCTCTCCACGAAAGAGGATGATTTTTTAGTCATCCTCTTTTTTTATGCAATAAATCCACAAAAATTCGTTTACTTTGTGTCAAGACTTTTTTAGATGAAACGGATTCTTTCAGTTTTGATATTTCTCCCGTTCTCCCTTTTCGCACAAATAGGAGGTGGCTCGACGTATGAGTTTGTCACACTTCCGTTTTCGGCTGCGGAAAATGCGTTCGGAGGAACGGTCGTAAGCAGAACCACCAAAGATTTGTCGTTTGCACTAAAAAATCCGTCTCTCCTCGATTCAACATATTCCAATGAAATAGTGGGGAATTGGGGATTGCTGCACATGAAGGAGACTGGCATCGGAATCGGAACTATCGGATACGCATATTATTTGCCCATTGGACTGGCATTACAAAGCGGAATACATTTTATCAATTACGGAAAATTTGCCGGCTACGATGAATATGGCAATAGCATTGAAAGTTTCGTGCCGGCGGAATATGAGTTGATTTTTGGAACAGCATATTCTGTTCGAGAAAATTTGACTGTCGGCGTAAATCTTAAACCAATACTGTCGTACATGGAAACGTACTCATCATACGGATTGTTATTCGACGCCGCGGTTTCGTACCGTCCCGAACGTTCATGTCTTTCCTTTGAAATCCGCAATGTCGGCTGGCAACTGAAGCCATACGTGGAAGGCAATCGCGAGGAAATTCCGTACAGCATCGACCTCAGCTTTTCGCAGGAACTTGCCCACGCTCCGATACGTTTCAATGTGGCTTATAATGACATTCAGAAATTTGACCTGTCATATACAGAAAACAAAAAGAAAAATATTTTAGTTGACGGCGATGATGAAGAACGGAAATTCGTCACGTTCGGAAAAAATTTTCTAAAACACATAAATCTTTCGGCTGAATTGCTAATTGGCAAACACATTGTGCTGATGGGCGGATATAACTATCGCAAATCCGAGGAACTCTCGTTCGGGAGCTCAAAGCACGGAGCTGGACTTGGTGTGGGTTTCGCACTGAATTTTTCAAGATTCAATCTTTCGTACGGCTGGGCGAAGCAACAAGCCGCCGGCGGTCGTAACTTCTTCACTCTCAATTTCAACGCCGAAACAATCTATTCAATTTGTAAAACCTCTATACAAAAAAGAAAAACTTCTGAATTATGATAATTGCAATCGACGGACATTCATCGTGCGGGAAGAGCACAATTGCAAAGGCATTGGCAAAAAAACTTGGTTTCACCTACGTTGACACAGGCGCCATGTACCGTGCGGTAACGCTTTTCTGCCAGCAAAACAATTTGATTCAAAACGGCGTGGTTGACGAAGAAAATCTTGCAAAACGCATTGGCGAAATCAATATAAGTTTTGCTTTAAATAATGACACGCAACAACAAGATACATACTTAAATGGTATCAACGTCGAGAAGAAAATTCGTAGTATGGAAGTTGCACACGATGTTAGCAACGTGAGTAAAATTGGATTTGTGCGGAAAGCAATGGTTGAAAAACAGCAAAAATACGGTGAATCGGCTGATGTAGTAATGGACGGCCGCGATATTGGCACGGTTGTTTTCCCCAATGCCGACTATAAATTTTTTATCACCGCATCGCCCGAAGTCCGCGCACAGCGTCGCTATGACGAACTTATGGCAAAAGAAGGCCACGCGAATTTTGATGAGATTTTGGAAAATTTGAAACAACGCGATTTTCTTGATTCTACTCGTGCAGAAAGTCCGTTGCGACAAGCCGACGATGCTATTTTGGTTGACACAAGCAATATGACACGTGAAGGACAATTAGAATGGATTCTAAACAAGATACAAAAATAGAAATTGATTCAAAATCAGGGTTTTGCTTCGGGGTAATTAATGCAATACATCAAGCAGAAAACGCACTCGAAGAAAAAGGATCTTTGTATTGTCTCGGCGACATTGTCCACAACGGTGCCGAGGTTTCGCGACTGACAAAAAAGGGGTTGGTAACTATTTCTCGCGAACAATTCAAGAATCTGAAAAACTGCTCCGTTCTGCTTCGTGCCCACGGCGAACCGCCTGAAACATACGAAATTGCACAACAGAACAATATAACAATTATAGATGCTACTTGTCCAGTGGTGCTTGCATTACAAAAAAAAATAAAGACTGCATATAAGGAAGCGCAGAAGAAAAACGGGCAAGTGCTTATTTTCGGTAAACCCGGACATGCCGAAGTGGTTGGCTTGCTCGGACAGACAGACAATTCCGCCATTGTCATCAACAAAATTGACGATTTGCAAACTGTTGATTTTTCGAGACCTATAGTTTTGTTCTCGCAGACAACACAAAATATTCATGACTTGAAAATTATTCAGGAAGAAATCGCCCGTCGTGCAAGTGCAGTCGGGAATAGCGATTTTATATGCCACGATACAATTTGCAGACGCGTGGCAAACCGCGAGGCTGATTTAATACAGTTTGCACAGAAATTCGATACCATTATTTTTGTGAGCGGCAAAAAAAGTTCTAATGGCAAGGTTTTGTTCGACATTTGCAAGAAAATCAACGAAAACACTCATTTTGTGTCGAATCTTGCCGATTTGGCGGAAATCGAATTTGCTACCGATAAGTCGGTGGGAATCTGCGGAGCAACATCGACACCTAAATGGTTAATGGAAGACATCGCAAATAAAATTCAGGAAATCATTACTTTACAATATGGATTTAGGAACAATACGACAACGGAATAAAAGAAGAAACAACAGAAATTTCTACATTATTACAATAGGCTTTATTTGTTCGCTTATTGTTGTGATTTTTGGAGCACAAAGCATGTTGATGAAGATGGGGCAAAAGAAGATTCACCTTCTTCATTGCGAAATCGAAAATAACACATCTGCAACAATTTTGGGCAAAATGAACATAGGCGACGTCATTCTATTTGAAGACACTTTGCCACAAGGAAAAACAAATTTTGAATATAAATGGCATTTCGACACAACTAAAACTATCACTTCAAATTTCAACAGTCAATCAACTGAAATTCAAGGAATCTCCGTTCCCGATAGTATTAGTTATCTTATGATTATTCTTTCTCCGAAAGACACTTCTTTCAAAGTGGATTATTCGTTTTGTAGAGGCAAATAATTATCTGCCTCTACAAATCTTTTACAGCACAATATTCACAATCTTTCCTGGAACGACTATCACCTTCTTGGTTGGTTTGCCGTCGAGCCACTTGATTGTACGTTCGTCGGCAAGTACGGTAGATTGAACCTCATCGGGAGTGGCCGATTTTGGAAATTCCATCTCGAAACGTCGTTTGCCGTTGAATGAAACTGGATAAATCACTGTGTCATCAACCAATTTCGACTCGTCGCATTCTGGCCATGGTTCGTAAGCAAGCGATTCGGCACCACCATACATACTCCACAATTCTTCTGCCAAATGC
>JAEEGL012226950.1_pt1 | contig 32243 bp, 23 predicted proteins | sample 9134231 | NCBI WGS metagenome assembly JAEEGL01 (sample SAMN16246548, study PRJNA631951) | gut metagenome | biome: gut microbiome; feature: rumen; material: fiber-attached | host: Bos | place: Iran: Karaj | collected 2018-10 | reverse complement strand
ATGCATGGTGATTTATTTATTTGTAATGTATGCGAACAAAACAAGAAAGATAAATGATGATTCGATGTTTATGGAATTAAAATTTCCAAATAATGTCATCTTTTTTCCGTTTTTCTTCCGCTTCTCTCTTTTTTTTCTCTTGCAATTGCTTGATCTTTTGGGGATCCTGTTTCTTGAACTCTTGCAATACGTACTCATTGACTTCTGGATTTCTGCTTGTATACCTGCCATCTCCCGTGATCACGGCACCATGTTCGTAGAGGTATTTCACGAGCTCAAGATTCGCAACCATATTAATCGCATTGCTGAAAACAGAACTGAAGCCCGTATCTGCATTGACATCTGCTCCGTTTTCAACAAGAATTTTTACAATCGGGAACAAAACATCGAAATCTTGCTCTGCACGCAATTCCTGAATCGCAAATTGCAAAGGCGACATTTCATCGTCCGGTTTTAAATCAACCTTGTATTTGACAAGCATTTTGACTGCTTCAATACTCTTTTCCTTTATTGCAATCGTCAATGCGCTTTGCCCGTTATAGGAGCAATTCGGAGTTAATCCGCTCTTAAGCAGTTTTTCAATCGTTTGAGGATCATTCTCCTTGCAGGCCATGATCAGCCATTCGACTTTTTCTACCTCTGTGGCTTTTTCAAAATTTCGTGTGTCGACGACGGAAGCGAACTGAACAAGCGGTTTTGGATAATAAGCAATACGGAAACCGGAAAAACCGCTCATCGACATATCCATTCCTGTCATTGAGGCATCTCTTTTGTTACGGCTTGCTGAACGGCAAAATTGCGCGTTAACGCAGGAACTACTGCGTGTAACGCGTTTCATCATCAATGGCTTGTCTGAAATGATTCCCACAGGGTCTTCTTTATTCTCCAATGAGTAATTCCCATAAAAATCAAGACACCATTCTTCGACATTGCCATGCATGTCATACAAGCCCCAGGCGTTGGGCTTAAAACTACCGACTTTTTGGGGGCCAGTAGCTCTTACAGAGTTGCCTTTTACAATCTTTGAATTGCCGAAATAACGCCCTAATTCATTCAAATTCGGACATTCTTCATCATTTGTCAGATCTTTCCCTGAATTCAGCGCCGTAGTTGTTCCTGCACGGCAAGCGTATTCCCACATGGCTTCTGTCGGCAGATCAAACAGAAGCCCTGTCTTTTTTCGGATGATGTCCATAAAAGAATCGGAGTCAACTGCATGACCATAAGATGGCCAGCCGGCTCCGCCATTGTGACGTTTCCCGCGAATCTTTTCATATGATTTGTATTCTATTGGCTTGCAATCTTCTTTTAGTGTTTCCTTTGCTCCCATCACAAGTTCCCATTGTTTCTGGGTAAATTCAAAGATTCCAATATAAAAATCTTTTGTGATACTCACTTCATGCTGAATCTCATCAGCTTTATGGCCAAGTTCCCCTTCAGGGGAACCCATGATAAATTTCCCGGCTGGTATTTTCCGTAACCATAATTCAGTCGTGCGACATTTGTCATCGTTGACATCGGGCGGTATATTGGTGAAATGATATGGATATTTCTCGGCCTGAATCCCTTCTATCAAATCAATTACCAAGTATGAGTCTTTTTCAAATTTTTGATTGACTTTATTGATTACTTGATTATCGTCGTGTGAAGCTGGATTATTTGCCTGTGTGTTTTCTTGATTTTGAGAAAATGAACAAGAATAGATAAAAACTGATATGAATAAGAATGATCTAAAATATTGTTTCATGTATGTCACCATAAATTGATTTTGTTTGATTTTAAATGTATAATAAAATTAATATACTGTGTTATTTTATCATTATATATGGTTGTTATTATTTTGTGGTCTTTTTAAACAAATGTGCCTCATTCAGCCATCCAAGAATTTTTGAAGCAATATCAATTCGAGAGAGTCCAATCAGACTTTTTAGCTGTTCCTTGTCAAATTGATAACTTGGGTAAAGTTGATTCCTGTTCCCAGTTATCGTCACCATGTGAGGATTGGACATGGGTTGAGAATCATTAAACATAATTGCTGAACTCATTTCAGGCCTATATGTTATTTGTCTGGCATTAGTATCATAGTAAAATCTTGTGACATTGAAGATGTATTCAGTCAATTCGCCAATAACATATCCAAGATCACGTCCAGCCATGCATAATGGCTCTGAAGCAAAGAAACGATTAACTGCGCTTCCTATTTCATCCAGTCTATTTTCATGTAATAGTTTTTTTAGCTCACTTTTTGTGACAAAGCATACATGATTATTGTATGAAACCAGACATTCACTATCATTGCTTTGTACTGATATGCGTGATTGGGATACTTTAGACAAGCATCTCCAAATCTTATCTTCTTCTTCTTCTGTCAGTTTAAAACTCTTCTCATGTAAATAATTGCCATTATCGATTGCTTGTTGAATTCTTCCTGGAAGATCGAGCCAGTTAGGAAAAATGATTTCACAAAGCTTCAACTTATCCTCTTTTGACAACATTCCTTGCATGGGAATATTAAATTCTCGTAAACGTGCCTCCCTGGTAAAATCACCTATTTTCAAGAGCCATCGTGATAATTCTCCAGACTGATATACATTGATCATTTCATTTAGTGTAAAAGTATTCTTTACTTCTTCAAGTGTGGTCAAAGAATGTTTTGGGGTATCTGAAGGAACATCATCTTCAATGAACGTAGAATCATCTTCTTCAATGGGAACAGGCCGATTTTCTATGTTTGTTACTGCTTCCGTTTGGGACGGTTGTTGTGCTGGAAGCATTTCTTTCGGTGGTAAATTTCCATTTTTCCCTCCGGCGTTGTTTTTTCTGGAGTCCGCCATAATCAAATGGATGACAATATCCACAACAAGCAGGACAATGATGACAGTCAACATAATGGTAGTCATGGTTTCTCCTTCAATACTATGTTTAAGGTAATATCAATTTATTTGTCAATATTGACTTATTCATCATATTGTGTTAATGCAGTTTCATCTGACTGCTCAGAATTTGCTGGCCCTATATTCAATATGGAGGTATCAATGTTATTTTCTTGTTGTGAAGATAGTTTTCTCAATTCATTTGGGGAAACTCCGAAAAATCCTACTTCCAAACCATGGGATTCAAGAATGTCTGAAGCTCGGTGTGACAGCGAGGAAAAGAAAATGGATAAAAATAAATAATGTAATATTGGAATATATACTATATTCTTAATAAAGAAAGAAACAAATAAATTGTCAGAGAGTATTAGCATGAATAGGGAACAAATTGAAAATATACTTGTAATTACCAAAGGAAGAGATAAAATAGAGGTGACAGTAATTGATACTTTTCTATCAATTTTTAGCATACTAGATAATTTGTAAATTATGAAAGGTAATCGCCAATTACAAAATGAAAGGATCACAGAATATATGGTTATGCCAAAAACAAAATATGTATAGGCCATATATAATTTGTCCAGTGGATATTTAATTGAGAAAAGGTAAATAGATGTTAAGATGAAATTTAATGATAATAATGAAAATAAAGTAAAACCTATATGCCCAAAATATGTTGCTTTACAGAAATGATGATGAGCAGTGGCAATTTCTTTAATTTCGTATATGTTATTTTGGGGTAATGTTGTATCAATATCATCATGAGAATATACGAGGGTCTTAAAAATTCCATCATGTACAATGTCAGAATTTTTTAGAATTTTATAAATATATTTATTAATATCCAAAGAAATGATGATTCTTTCTTTTTTGTTTTTACTTATGAATAGAATAATTAAAGGAAGAATGACTGAAATTATAAAAGTCAACATGGGGATATTAAAAGCTGATACAGATATTTTTGTCTCAAAAGTTAATAAAAAACTAAAATATAAACATGATAGAAATGCTGGAAATGAAAACATTTCATACATGATTAATTTGAATGGAATGTTACTATTTCGTGCTAATTTTTTTGTTTCAATTATATACTCTTTGTGCATTTTCAGGTTAAAAATAAAAAGAGCAAGTAGCAAACATAAATAGAGAATATGAATGTGATATATTAATGAATATAATTCAAATATGTGAAATAATAACCAACACAAAAAGAAGAAACAAAAAATAGATATTAAATAGATGTTTTCAAAATGATGAATTTTTTTGAAAAAAATATGAAATTCGTTCAGCTCATCAAGTGTGAAATCTTTCTTGAAGAATTCATTTCCTGATTTATCTGTTAGTAATCCGTTTTTTATTAAAATATTATGACTTTGTCTGAAAATGCTAAAATAATAATGCATTCCAAAAAAAATCATTTGAAAAACATATAATAATAAAAAATTTAATGTTATAAAAACAAAATATGTATTTGAAGAAGAAAGAGAATATTTAATTAGGGCAGAAAGTACAAATGGCAATCCCCAAAAAAATAAATAGGATAACAGAGATAATATTATTTTTTGTTTGTAGAAATTTAATATACAGCAGGTTTTATAGAATTTTGATAAAACAAAGCTAATGCAAAAAGAGAAAGCCAATAAAGAAATGATTGAAAGCCAAATATTCTTTCCTGCAAATAGCCATCCAAGAAATATGAAAATGCCAGGCATAAACACTAGCAAGAATCTTTTTTTGTAAAAACGATTTAAAAAAGTAAGATCTTCTTTTGAATAGTTTTCCATAGTAATATTTTCTTAATATAAAAAAGTTTTCACTCATTCTCTTGTTCTTTTTCCGTAATGACAGGTGGACGACAGACAATGCGGAAGCCAGTATCCTCATATAGTTTATCATCCCAGTTAAGTCTGATGGTAGGAGTACCATTCGTTTTTAATCTACTAGCTGAACGGCATTGCTCAGGTCTTGACTTCCAGCCACCGCCGCGTATGACACCAAATTTATTATTTGTTGTAATAAGAGGATCAGGTATGGGAATGGAATTTAATTCATATTTGCTGAAATAATCAAGACACCATTCTTGAACGTTGCCATGCATGTCATAGAGGCCCCAAGCATTGGGGACATATGTTCCAACGGTCTTGTGTTGTGGTGATTTTTCTCCGTTCTTTTGATATTTATATTTTCCCAATTTATCCAGTTCTGCATCATATCTATCTGTAGCGACAAGATTTTTGCCTGAATTAAGAGATGTTATGGTTCCTGCACGGCAAGCGTATTCCCATTGTGCTTCCGATGGTAAATCAAAATACAATTTTGTCTTTGTCAAATTTCGTAGTTTTCCGATAAAAGAATTTTCACTTGCATTCCTATTGCCCATTTCTCCTCGGATATCATTTATACTCACATGTTCCACTGGATGGTCGTCCTCTTTAACAATTGATGGATTATCATTGTCTCCCATGACCATTTTCCATTGCTTTTGTGTGCATTCGAATACGCCAATATAGAAATCCTGAGTAATCAATACCTCATGCTGAGGTATTTCATCGTTTTCAACACCTGGTTCATAGTCCATAGCTCCCATGAGGAAGTTTCCTTTGGGAATACGGCGAAGCCATAGTTCTTCTCGCTTCCACACTTTGTTCCATGATTCAGGCTCTTCCTTTTCATATCGATAAGAGCCATCTTTCAAATTAACGACTAAATAAGCCTTTTCATCTGTCCAAGCTGTATTATCCGATTCTGCAGATGATTTTTCAGCCGCTTCACTTACCCATTCATCCGGGACTTTGGAATCTGCCTCATTTGCCAGTTCATCCCACATTTTCATCAATCGTGGTTTGACTTCGTTGAATTCCCAGGCGTTTATCATTTTCAACGTTTTTGCAACAATAGAATAGTCTTTTTTCAGACGATCATACTTTAGTTTTAGCTGATAAAGTTGATTTTTATCTGAAGAAAGGTAACGACTGTCTACCCAATTATACACATCATTTCTGTATTCAAAATATTTGACTTGAAATTTAAGTAAATCTTCCAAATGGGAAAAGAGGGTATTCATTTCTCGGAGATTGGTTTCGCATGCGGAATAATCATCATTTCGGGATAATTGCTTGTTCCCTTTGACGATATCGAAGAGTTCCCGCGAATAATCCATTTTTACTTTCATTTGATTGGCTTGCTCGGATAATTGCTCGTCTTTGAAGTCAAGTTTCCTAGCAAATTGGGACAAAGCCCCTTTATTGGATGAAATATCCTTGGTTATACTTTTAATGATTGACTTGACAACATCCAGTGGGAGATTTTCCCGCACATTGGCATACACCTTTTGGAATGACTCCTTATAACTAAATGAGTCTATCTCATGTTGGAGATCGAGCATTTGATGAATAACATCCTTGGGATTTCCATTTTGGGATATTTTGTTGTTTTTCATGCCAATCAGGGAATTATACCAGGCCAGCCATCTGCCACTGCCTTTTGTTCTGTTGTTCAAAGTCTCCAGCCAAGAGGCGAACATCGTCTGTTGCGACTGCGGCAGCTGGTCGTACCAAGATTTGACGAAACCTACATTTCCTGTATATTCTCTTAACGTGTTTTTCACTCCGGGATTATTCAGATGATTATAAGGCAGTTCTGATATGACATTGGAAATGCTTACCGATGTTTGATCGATTTTTCTTTTGACGGTTGAGAAATGGTTATTTAGTTTTTCATAAATGGCATTATGGCGCTTCGTCAAATCCTCATATTGCGATTGGCATTCATCATTCCATAATTGATAGGCTCCAACCACCCATTCTTCATTTTGCAAGATGGATGAAACACCAGAAGCATGCAACTTCAAGGATTGCGTTTTGGTTACAAAATCATCAATAGTTCTCTTCTTCTTGGCAATGTCCTTCCATGAACGAATGGCATCCTTAGGAGAATCAACGACCTGTTTCTCCAAATTCGATATTTGAGTATGCGAATCATTTAGTTCAGACTGAATATCGGGCTTGGCCTCAAGCAATTCATGATAAATTTGTTCGTTTTCAACAAAACTAGACTGATTTTTCAGATAAGACTTGATGCTAAGATAACCAATGCCTATGAGCAACAGAACAACAAGACAGGCAACTGCAATTTTTACTCCAATATGATTAGGTGGTGATGGTGGCGGTGGCGGCGGCGGTGGGGGATTGACAACATTTTGATCTTTCTTTTGCGTTTTTTCCTTCTGATTCGGTTTAACTTTCTCGGTCTGAGGTTTGGGAGGATTGGTTTTTTTAGTCTTTATCCCGTCAATGCTCTTTTTGATTGGAGCTGGATTCATCACCTGCTTGCATAAAAGCTTAAGTTCTTCGTCGATTTTCGATAGTTGAAGCTTGCCAATAAGCAAACGCAAATCCTCGATCAAATCGTTAGCGGTCTGGTATCGTCTTTCGACATCCTGAGCCATCATTTTCATGACAATCATCGCAATTGGACCAGGAACCTGAGGGTTGAAATCACGAGGATTAGGAACCCTGTTCAAAGACAATTCCTGAATCAGTTCCTCACGCCGTTGCGCAAACGGTAACTTTACGGACGGAATTGCATAAGGATGCTGTCCCGTCAGAAGTCCATAGAACACAACGCCAAGACTATAGATGTCAACACGAACATCAATTGGATCCTTGTGACGCAATTGTCCAAGCGGAATATAAGGTAGGGTTCCAGGGACTTCTCCCATTCCGAGAGGCGAATTGTCGTCCTTTCTGGCAATACCTAAATCCAAGACTTTGACTTCCCCGTCTTTGGATATCATGATGTTCTGGGGCTTGATATCACGATGTACAACATGGTTTTTGGACAAATAGTCCAGCACTTCCGCAACTCGTAGAATAACGAAGACAGCACGCATGACAGGCATTTTCCCCTGACGAGCTTCATAATACCGAAGCACTTCGGAAAGGCTGATACCTTCGATATATTCCATGACACAACAATGCAATTTTCGAGTTGAATCATAGAAATGTTCGATAGCCTTCACCAAGCCGCTGTTAAATAAACCTCTTCCAATGAGAACTTCCTGCTTGAAAGACGTCAAAATATGCCGATTATAGTTCGACGCTTCTGGATTTAGAAGCTTCATGGCAAATTTATAATGGCCACTATCTTCTATTTTATATACTTGTCCATATCCGCCTTTACCAACATAGCCAATGACATGATAATCAAATTCTCCGGGACTGACTTCCTTGAGGCTATCTCCGATTTTTAGCAAGTGTACGTTTTCCTGTAATGCTTTTTTAGTTTTTTTCTCTACTTGAGGCTGTGATACAGGTTGATTGTCATCCGCAAAATGCGTGCTTTCAATCAATGATGTCTGATCATCATCTGCAAGCTGAGTCTCGTCGTCCTCCGCCAGTTGGGTTTCGTCGTCTTCCGCCATCTGGGTTTCGTTGTCTTCCGCCAGCTGGGTTTCGTCTCCTGCGGGGACATTTTCTTCCACCAACAGTGTCTTGTTATCGTCTACAAGTTGAGTTTCATCATCTGGGGATTCATTCTCGACCACCATCTGTGTCTCATCATCGGCGAAAGCCGTCTTCTCGTCGTCAATTAAAACCGTCTTCTCCTCATCTACGAAGGCAGTTTTTTCGCAATCAATTAATACCGTCTTCTCGTCGTTGACGAAAGCGGTCTTTTCGTCGTCCATTAATACGGTCTTCTCATCATCCGTCGCTAATAGAGTCTCATCATCATCTTCTGGAAACTGTGTTGTCTCATCGATGTTTTCATCGCTGGCGTTCGTTTCGATCGGCTGATTCGTTGTTTTCTCCTCGACTTCAAACGCTCCTCCTTTCAGGATATTTTGGTTTGAGTAGTTTAGAATCACATGGACCCGGGCATTGGCGATACGCACGGTGCTGTCATTTTCCAGAACAAAGGAATCCAGCCGTTCTCGATTACTTGCATTCGACGCTTCTCCATAGTAATCCAGCATGACATGGTCATTTTCAAGACGCAGCACGGCCAGACGATCCATTGAGGAAGGATTGTCCAGATTGATATATCCATGATTGAGAACCAAGGCGACGCCGTTTTCGTCCAAATCGATAAAATTGGTGCTATGGCCCTTGAAGATGAATTTCATGATGATTTTCCGGTTAGATGATAAAAGTGAAAATAACGGAACAGGCAATGGCGGAGATATTATGTCAAAGATGTACAAATACAGAACACAATGATAACCAACAACAGAATACCGCCACCGATTAGCCCTTTGCGGATGAGTTCACGTTTGTCAAGAACAGCTTCTGGGATTTCCCCTGAAGGCGCTCTTGTGAGAAGATTCTTCATGATGGCGGTGCGTTCTGCTTCATCAGCCGGGCATCCAAGCTCCACTAGCGTCTCCAGCAGATAGTTGCTGCCGCCCGGACGATCTTCGGGATCTTCAGCCATCATGTCCACGAGAAGATCTGAAAATTCCCTTGAAATCAAAGGATTGGCTTTTCTGGGCGTCTTCGCTGGCTCTGGATGCTTGGCTCGGAAGGCAAGGACGTCGGCAGTTGATTTCCCTGGAAACGCATGTTGTCCGGTGGCGAAATCATATAAGGTTGCGCCAAGGCTGAAGATGTCCGAACGGTTGTCGATACCTAAATCCTGCTGCCATTGTTCAGGTGACTCATATAACGGTGTGCCGTTCTGGGGGATGACGGTTTTGCCGTCTTTTCGGTCAAGACCGACAGATACGCCGAAATCTGTCAAACGGACGACGCCGTTCACATCCAACATGATGTTTGACGGTTTTATATCACAGTGCAGGATACGGCAGACCTCCAGCGACTCCAAGGCTTGGCACATTTCGTAGGCGACGACGAGGCATTCCTGTTCCGTCAGCCAGCCGACACGGCGGTAAATGCTTGAGAATGACTCACCTTTCACATATTCCATGACGATGTAATCAACTCCCAGGGTATCATCATGTCCCATGTATACGGGGCGGACGATATGCGGATTCCGATGAGTCAGACGCGCGGGGAGGGTTGCTTCCCGCAGGAAATCTGGCGAGGTCTGCTTGTTGATTTTCAACGCCCTCATGATACTTCCCTGGCGTCTTTCTTCCTCTACCTTATAGACGGCGCCCATGCCGCCCTCACCGAGAAGCTTAATGATACGGTAGCGGTGACCAATGACATATCCGGTAGGCAAAGTCTTCTTGTCTGTTGCATCGCCTTTGTCGAGCGCTGGGAGTGATCTGCCGCTTGACAGTTTCTCAACATTGCCGTTGTTGCTTACTTGTCTGATGGAATTGCCCATTTGTTTCTCGCCTTTGCTGTTATTGCTGCTATTTGAATTTTTCATGTTGTTTGTTTTTGATGGTATTATCATCAGAATTTGATTGTGGTTCAGATGGGCGTTGCCGTAAATTGTCTTCCGTAACATCCCCCCAGGTGACGAGTGTCCTGTCCGTATCCAGCTGGGCGACCATCACCATCAGGCGATGGTCCCCTTTTATCCACAGGCCTAACAGATGCTTCTTGCCGTCACGTTTATTCTCCATACTATGAAGTTCACGGAACCCGCGCCTTTCCAAATGGTTCTTGATATGCCGAATGGTGGCTGTAAAAGTGCGCGACAGGATGCCACGCCGCTGCCAGCCGACATTGTCTTGCATAGAGAATGAGCCTTCTTCCCATGAGAAGTTGGAGAACAACGGTGGTTCAGCAGCATGTGCGAACATCATGCCCATTCCCAATAGCATGATTAGTGTCAATGAATATATTTGTTTCATTCATCCTCCGAAGAAAAAAACGAACCGAACTTTCGGTGGTAAAATGTAGTGGATGGTTTCTTTGCCGCCTGCGCTGCCTGTACTGCTTCATTGGCCTCGTTCAATGGCATGGCCATCCAGTTTTCTATGCTAGCACGCATCGCTCCCTCTACGAAGCCTTCAGCAGCCGCATAGTAGGTGAATGACTGCTCTTCATCGGCTATTGTCCAAGTGGATGCGACGCTACTCATGGGGAGACGACCATATGGCAGTTCTCCCATACGCGACACTAGCCAGTGACGTTGCCAAATGTTCTTGTCATCATCTAGGATGGTCCCAAGGTTGATTTCTGATAGCGTGCTATCAGAAATGGGACTTGCCTGGTTATAGACACCTTCTCCCATGAGCATCATACCTATAATGCCTTCAGAAACTTTCATGTTTTTTAAGGTGGCATAACTACTCAGAAGTGCACCCCAACTCGTCTGCGTGATTATGGATTTGTCGTCAGTATAAAAGGCTCTCGAATTGATGGTACCTTCTGGCTGAAAGTGGGACAAAGCGGCTTTGAAAGCGTCCCAGTTACTTCCCCAGAATGCGAGATATCCGAAAGCTACTCCTCCTTGCCTCACACGGCTGTCTGCTAAGAGAAGGTCACCAAAATAGCACATTCCTCCTATGAGCAACATGAACAGCGGCAGAACGAGTACGGTCTCCAAAAGCACAACGCCACTGGTATTCCATTTTAATCTGTCAAAGAATTTCTTCATACATTCTTTATAATTCTTATTCATTTGGGTTGTGAGTTGTTTTTAGCCCTTTGGTGACGACATATTAGGTATAAGGTTGCATATCATTCATCTTTATGTTGGATAATTAATTACCAGCTTTTAGAGGGATGGTATTATTTTGTTGTACTTCCTTACCTGTTTTAGGTTGTGTTGTTGTTGGGGTGTTAGTAGTGGAGGTGGAGGTGGAGGTGGTTGCATTTCCTCCAAGAATCTGAGTTGCCTTAGCATCAATGAAGCTGGATATCTCCTTCTCAGCCCACTTAATGCCATCGTTGTAGAGACTTGTCAGGAAACTGGAAATATCGGATTCAGAGATGCCTAGTGTGTTACCTAGAAGTTTATTAAGCCATCCACTGACTTTGGCAATTCCCTTGTTAACCCATGGTGTCAGATACTTGTTCACTAGATAGTTGATTCCACTTTTGATGCCGTTCTTAATGGCATTCTGTATGGCAGGTGAGTTTTTCAGCACATCGATCAGACTCTCGCCGTTTAGAAGTCCCTTGACTGCTGTAAACAGCTCTTTACCAAGACTGACAATGCTCTTGCCATCTTTCAATCCGAAAGCCGAACATATTTCCTTAAGCTTGCTGTTTTTCGCCAAAAGCGAGTCGAGCCCCTTGGTGACAATTGTCTCTAGTGTGTTCAAAGAAAACAACTTCTTGAATGTCCCAGTCACCGTCGATTTGACGTTGCTCCAGATGGTGGAAGTGGCGAGCTTTGCGTTGCTCTTGATGGAGTTGATGGCGTTGTCAACACTTAGTCCATTGTTTTTTAAATCATTATAGACATTCTGAATACCTGACCATACGGTATTGACCGTCTGGTTGAGTAGCTCATTCCCGCTTTCCTTGAGAATATCGACAGCCACGTCCGCAGCAGCGGAACCGAATGTCGAAAGCACATCCTTGCCCGTCATGCCTGTGCTGTTCGTACCGTCCGCTTTCGTTGTACTGTCGGCACTTTGAGTGCCGTCTGTTTTCGCTGTGTTGCTTGCAGCCTTGTCTTTCGCCTCATCATACATTTCCTCAGCCTTATGCAGGGCTTGCTCTGCAATGGCCTGCATCTGCTCCTTTGCCATTTGGGAGATGGCAGCCTTTGTCTTCTCATCCGTTGTATTGAGCATCGCTTGTTCGGCCGCCTTTTGAATGTTCTCCATGTACTGGGCGGCATTGGAATACACTTGATGGATCTTTGCCTTGTCCTCTTCGGAGATTTCCACATTGGCATCCGTTTTATTGACGGCGTCCGTCATGGAGTCCATTGCCTTGGACATGTCAGCGGTGTCCGTCTTGGTCGTGGTCGCATCGTTCTTGGTGTTTTCCTTTTGGTCAGGATTGGTCTGTGTCTTTCCATTGTTTTCGACTAATTCTTCGACTTGGCGATCGACCTCTTCCTTGATTTCCTGAACTTTCTGCTGCATCATGGCGGTGTACTGCGCCTTCGTCTGCTCATCTGGCGTTGAGGCTATCGCCGCGTCAAAACTGGCCTTCAGAACCTCCAGGACCTTTGCCGCATTGGAATAGACCTCTTGGATTTTAGCCTTCGTCTCCTCGGAAAGCTCTGCTTCTTCGATTGACTCTTGGCTTTGCGTAACCCATGACAGTGTGTCGTTTACTGGCGAACTGTCATCTTCTGTTGTTGATACTGATGGATTATAAAGGCTCTGAATATCTATGGTTTCTTCGCTTTGAAAGTCTAGTGTGTCGTTTTGTGAAATATTGCCATTTGAATTGTCATTCTTGACAATACTTCCAGAATATTTGGCTTTGAATTTCCCTTCATAACTGGAATTCAGAACCGTGTCGGTCCAGTCATCCTTTACAGTACCATATTCAAAAACAGCATCCCCCCAGTCCTTATAACTGTTTTGCAAGATGTAATACTCGTTTCCTTTATTCTTAATATTCCCAGAAATCACTCTGTCAAGCATGTCGCCTTTTGTCTTGCCTGCCTCAGATTTGCGCACATTTTTTGCGCGTGGTCCTGTATTGATAATTCCTTGCCACTTGCCGCTCCCTTTTCCAACTTTTCCTTTATCAACTTCATCATTATACCATCCTCCAACCTGACCGCCGGACTCTCTGATTTTCTCATGAATCCACAAGGTTGGAAGGGCATGCTTACCTCTCTGTCCTCCAGGCATGTTGAAACCTCCCCAATCGCCTCCAAGCGACTTGGGGCTGAACGTTTCCGGTTCCGAAAGGATGTAATTGTAGTCGCCCTGAGGTATGTCATTGCCCAAAAAGGACGATGACTTGTACATTTCAACGATTGTTTCATTTCCAATGCCCCAGTTCTTGCTCTTCTTGTCCGAACTAGTCAAGCCGGTTTTGTTGCCGTCTTGGTCTCCCGTCCATGTCAAATCCTCCTCCGCCGGATCAAGGGCGACAAGTCTTGTGAACGTCATTCCATTGGTATTTGACACCTTGGCACTCCCTGCCAAAATATGCGCTCCATAACTGTGTCCGATGGCAGCCGTAACGCCGGACACTTCATTGTGTTTCAACTCCTCGCTAACCAGTTCAGAAACGCCGTTGATCCACGTGCTCGCCGTTGGGCTGGCAGAATACTTGTCCCAATTGACGGTTAGGATAATGGCATTCGGATGATACTTTTTGATTGCTTTTGCGGTTTCATAGATCCAGTCTGTGTCATGTGTGTCGTAAATGCCATGTGAAAGGACATAAACCTCGCTGCTTTTCACGCCGCTTCCGTCGAAATTGACCCATGTGCCTCCATTTTCATTACCGTTAAAGTATTTCAGGAGATCGTCCTTGCTTATATCCAAGTCTTTTGTTATCTTCTCCTTGGCCGATTCTGTGTCTTTCGGAATGGCAGTCGCTATACTGCCAAAGATCAGAAGCAGACTACATAGAAATCGTGCGATGCTCTTCATCCGTCCACCTCCGCCTTAATGTTTATCTGTAACATTTTTCATTTTTATTTTCTCAAAGTACTCTTTATACAAGCCCATGTCGAACCATTCAAATTCAATGTCTTTGCTTTGTCCGACATGGACATATACCATCATCGCAAAACGCGGGATGTCCCCACTGATGAAAAGGTATTGTCTTTCCGTCTCCGTTCCCCAGTATCCGTATGGCGTGATGCCTTCGCGAATTTCCGGCCCCAGGGCAACAAGCAATTTGAACATCTCCAAATCATCGCCTCCCAGAAGCTTGGTAACCTGCTCTTCTGTAGCTTCTCTGAGAACTTTCAGCCAATTCATCATCTCATGGGTAATGCCCATGTCTCCGAACATGGTCTGGAGCAGTCTCAAATGCGCCACGGCGCGGGCACCGCTCATGGTGCGGGAGACAATATCGAAATTGTTCAGCTCTTCATCGTTTTCATCAAATGCCCATTTGTTCTTCAGATAAGATGTATTACCATATTTGTCGTCAAACACTTTTGTCGTCTTGGACAGCAATTCCATCCAGACCAGCGGCAACGGCTTTCCTTCAGTGCCTGTCAATGGCTCCAGAGATGGCTTGTCCAACGCGATTTTCTCATCTCTAAATGACTCTCCGCAACGTATTTTGAAGGCGGTGACGACATAACGCTTGTTTTTGTCCATTTCCAGACACATGAGGAAAATTGCATCCCACCATGGGTTGTATAAAGCTGAAATTTGTCTTTCCCCATCTGAAGCTCCAGACATGAGAATAGCTCCTGTGAAGAAATCGCCCCAGACCACAGGCTTGAACATCTTCTGTAATTGCATCCACTTTGTGTATTCTCGGAACAGCGATCTTCCGTCAAATGTTGTGATATCCTTCATGCCCTTTTCGCGGAAATCCTGAATGTGCATATTTTTCCGTATCAAATCAATTACTTCCTGGGTGTTGGCAGCGTCCTTGGGCATTTTGTCCAACAGTTTCTTAACACTGGGTGGAATCTCGGCGCCGTTCACTGAAGAGGCGGCCATGCACAGCCCGCACAAACAGACAATTGCCAATTGCTTGATTTTCATGATTGTTCCTTTTTATGGGAGAATATGATGTGGTGATTTGAAAAAAATATAAGTTGAAGGCTTGTAATGAATGGATGGGGTATGTGAGTTCAGGATATCGACATCTAGTTCCTCGTTGTTTTTGTAATCTATTCGGCTCCAATACTTGTTCTCCATGATACATCCAATATCCACGTTAGGATCCCTTGCTTCATGGATGGCCTGTTTGTAGGTGACACGTTTGGATCTCCCTTCTTCTAGTCCATTGAAGACAGCGGAATAACTGTAGCCTGTTGCATTGTACTGTATCGGCAGGAAGACTGCATCCCAATCCGTTTCACAAAGATTCCATGTCATCTTTAGACGATCGGCAATGAAGTTATTGTGATCAACATGTGGACATCCGACACGATACGGATAACTCGTTAACTTTTTGACGGAATCAACGCCTCCTGCATCTGCTGCGGCAATATTAAGATGGATAGGACCTTTTGACTCGTCTTTCTGGTCTATCTGATCGCTTGTCAGAACGCTGTATTTGGTCTGATAGACTCTGCCTTGAAGATAACTGCTATTTGTGGATGTTGTTCTCTCATTATATAGAGGAGAATAAATAAGAGGAAGAGGATTAATCAAGTGTGAGGTAAGCCTATTGATGACACTTATTTCGCGTTCGCGGTAAGCTGCCCGACTGGCTGAAACCGCACATATCCAACGCGGATCGCTGTTGCTGATGTTATTCATCGATGGCTTGCGCAGCATGTTGAATAGTGCATAGAGGCTGTTATCAATGACATTTCCTGAATCCAGCTTCTCATCGTCCGAACCGACCCAGGCAGTCAGCGGATTCCGCCGTTTCTTGGCAAGCGCGACGATGTTCGCGCTGCGGAAGAATTTTTCATTCAGTTTGACGGGCTTGATTCTAGGACCTGTATAGAGTTCATTGTATATTTCCTTGTCATCTCCGTAAATGCGTGTATGTCCAACTGTAATGTAGCCATTAAGGTTGTTGTTAGATTTATGTGTGTTGAGCATGATTCCTGAAACGTCATCCAACCCCATGACACAGGAGCGGTATTCGTCCCGTGTGTGGCTGGAGAAAGCATCGTCCTGTGAGTCGTAACCATGCTTCTCGCATCTGATTAGAGGGAAGAGTTTGTAGTCTTTTTCTGTTGTTGTTACCGATGGGGGCCAAAACTGGATACGGGTTTCTATTGGACACCACCAGCGCATGGACGCCCAATGATATTCCGCCACAAGCCCGTAGTTATCCTTTATTTCGCTGCACTGTTCTGCGAAAAATTTCTTTCCATTGAAGCAAGACGGATTCATGTCTGCTGTAGCATTCGTGAAATTGCTGATGATGTCCAGCAGTTTTTGTATTCCACCTTCCTTGGTGCCTTCCGTACTCAACGGAATAAACAGTTCTGGACAGGAAATCAATGACATGATGGTCGTGATGGCCGTCGCAGCCTGTCCAATGATGGCTCCTGTGGTGACATGGTTGGCCCGGTAGACGGGGCTTTCCTTGATTCCTTGCATACCAACCTCCTTGCGGTTGGCTGTCTTGTATCCCCGCCGGATACCATCCCCTGTGTAATTTTTTAAATCAGGAGATACGACACGTCCGTCGTCAGTCAGTACGCCCAGACTTCCTCGGACAAACCATTGGTCTATGCCATCCCCAAAGATATCGTGAAGACTGGCAGATCCTGTTGTCATGGACAGGAATTCCAATTCGTCTTCCTCCGTGTTTTGATAGGGGGAGAGGACCGAAATTCCTTGCTCATCATTATTTTCGGAAACACTGTTTGGCGTATACACCGATGACCAATATGGCCATGACATGTTTTGCATTTCGATGATGCAACGGTAGTCGTCCAGCTCATCAGGATGCACGGAGTTCTTTATTACCGTGCGTGCGGCATCCTCCATATAATGCATTGTTTGCAAACAGACCTGTAGAGAAAAGATGTCAAAAATCCCCAAGTCATCATATTCACTGTAAACATTCTTTTCCTCTTGTCCAATGAAATCGAAATACATCTTATCTTGTAATATGTCCTCCACCAGTTTCTGCGATGTCTGTTCGTCATAGATTTCTGACTGCAAGTCCTCTCTGGAGACGAATTTTCCGAATTGTTCGGGTTCTGGCGAACAGTTCTGCGATTCGTCCTCCTTCACATAGCCGATACGTATCTGGTGGTTGTCTCCTGGAGTCCAACCCGCCCAGCAAGTGCCGTTGCTGTCATCTTCTTCTCCTGAACTATGCGTTCCGCATTGCTTCGGTTCATAGATATAGAGTGCTCCATCTGAGATTTTAAAAGAAGGAATCATACATGCTTCGCTGTTCCATTCCTTGCACTTCTCCAAATCTTCGTCAAAATTGGCGACAGTCTTCTTAAGCCAGCAGTTGACGATATAATCCATCTGACGGCGCGTCATCTGGATGTATGTCCAGGACATGGCGCGATTGATTGTGGCGAGACGGCTCAATCCGTCCGCCTGTACGACGGACATGGAGTAGGAGGCCGCATCCGCGATGTCCTGCAGGCGCATCTTCTCCTCCGTTGCCGTACTGATCGCATAGACGGAGACACAAAGAATATAGAGGAAGAGGAACATTCCCAGCGTCATGATGATGACGGTTCCGTTTTCATCTTTCCGAAGCGAAAACAATCTTTTGCATAACAGCTCCCAGCAACTCATGGATTCGCACCTCCTTCTGGTAACCTGGCGTATGTTTCCGTGGAGTAGGGTTTCGCCATCAGGCAACTCTCCTTCATGTGGATGACGAGTTGTCCGTTATCGCGGTAGATTGCATTTTGCGGTACGGCGTCTGAATAGACAAGTTCGTAGATGCCGCCTCCATTTACGACGGCTTCAAAATCTGCCGGGGAATCGAAAATGCCATTCCTTGTGTCTGTGCCGCCGGCCAGTCCATAGGCCAGAAGCTCATCGACCATCGGTACCCATAGTGGACAATAGTAATGCACCGTAACTTCCGTAGCCATGCAGCCCGTGCCTCCCTCTTCGGTTCCTTCGATGCGAACACGATTCCAGCAGGCCGCACTGTCTTTCGGGAAATACTGGAATTCGTCCATGCCTGCATCTGGTTCAAGCCATGACATGACCATGCAGGCAGCAGTATGTAATGGAGTTCTAATATGGCGATAGACCACCTTCCCGCTCGCGTTGACATCCGCATAGTCATGGATATTGGTGACGCGTGTTATCCGTGCAGCCGAATAAGCGGCATAGTGCAACAATTGCTTGGCTATCCAGAAATGGGCGAATTGCAGGCAGGTGAAAAACAGCATCAGTATCAACGGTAATACCAGCACGAATTCAAGGGTGACATCCCCTTGTTGCCGTTTCAGAATCCATTTCATAGCGGCAGCCCTCCTAGAATGACATCCAGTATCAATGTCAACCACGCACCTCCGGCGATGGCCAGACCGAAAGGTGCCCAGGCATCTCGCCGCCAGCGTTTGGGGAGCGACTTCCGCCCCTCCTTGCGGTCGTATTTCCACCAGAAGAGGCACAGAAAATAATGCTTCAAGTAGCGATGATCCATAACTTTGGTACACATGAGCCCGATGGCCAGAATCAGCCCGATCCATGACATCAGGAACAGCATGGCGAGCAGGCGTCGTGTGCCAAGGGCGCAGCATACGCCTGTCAGCATCTTCAAATCACCACCGCCTGCCGCTCCCATCATGAATGGAATCAACAGGATGAAACCGCCTAGAAATCCTGCTATCGCTCCGTCCGCCATCATCCGCCATCCCCCGAATATGAGCCGCAGGATTAGTGCGACAACCATCATGGTCACCGTCCAGCGGTTGGGCAGCAGACGGAACTTCCATTCGCTCCAACAGAGATAGCAGAGCGCAGGCGTGATGGCGATTAGGATGAACAGAGGTTCGGACATACTTTATAAATGAAAAGATGAATAATCGGATTTTGGAAATTCGCAGGGGATTATTGCTGCATGTTTTGCATAATCATTTTCTGGAGCTCTTCCTGATGTTCTTGAACGCGTTTCATGCCCAGTTGGGCGCATTCCGTTGTCAGGTTAACTTGGTTCTTGATGAATTTCTTTCCCAATGGCGACTGGTAAAATTCCATGAGTTGTTGAATATCCTGAATGGTGAAATATTTCAGGTAGATGTTCGCCGTTTCTTTTTTCAAAGACTCATAACTCATGTACTTACGAAAGAATTCTAGCATGAGGGGCTTCAACTTGGCCAGTTGCGGGAGGTTTTTTGTTTGCATGTCAACCATTTTCGTGATGGTCTGTTCTGTCGTGTCATTCATTTTCATCACCTCAAACAAACGGTAGCATACCTTGTATTCTTCGGATGTATGTGCTTCTTGCGCATATATGGTGATGCTAAGGACATTGAGTAGAATGAAAATGGTCAATAATTGTCTTAACATGTAAGGCTCCGTTTTAAAATCATGTAAACCAGCTCTTGCCGTTATCTAGGACATACGGCAAGAGCTATTTCCCTTTTTCTGATTACCTATATAGGGGCAGTAATTGGGGCAGTAAAATTTGGTTTTGTATTATGAATATTGATATATTAAAATGCAAAAAATAATAGAATATATGAAATTTAGATAAAATGTATTATTAAAGTATCAATATTCTATTGAACACCAGGGGTATTTTGACCACCATGCCCTAAATCAGTTGGAGGAACATCAAGTCTTTGTGCTTCGAGCCAAGCATCAGCTGCGGGTTTACCATCCTGAATCCATATTCCTACCCATTTAACACGGTTCGCTATGGCACCACTCGCAAAATACAAAGCTGGCCCAATAACTAAAAGAACAACAATGGCTATAAGAGCATATTCAACAACTCCCGCCCCTGCTTGGCTCTTTCTCAATCGTCTGCAAAAACGTGTAATCCAAGGTGTTTTCTTGTTTTTCTCATGCGAGATTTTTTGTTCCATGCTTTCCATGTGTCTTTCCTTTTTTGTTTGTTTTTATGGTTTGGAACCATGTCTTGATTCCATTATTATCCATTTTTATATTTCTTCTTAAAATTTAACATTTACATATAATTTGCCTTGGTTGTCAGCTTGATGCTTCGAGTTTTTAGGTTTTTGCTTTCATGGCAGCGGCATGGCGATTCCCTCCAGTATCCGCTGCATGACACCTCTCAGTGCATCTCCCAGAACTCCGTGGAAACCAGCTGTTGGCGAATAGAACTCATCAATGAACAGACCATAGACTGCGGTGACGGTCATGCAAAGAAGTAAGACATACTCAAGCGTGACCGAACCACGTTCCCTTTTCATGGCATCATCGCAAGACTTCATTTCCTCCCTCCGAATTGTCTCAGGACTTCAGCCACTAAAGGGTCTCCGGGGATGCCACGTTCCAGTATCTCTTGTAATGCATTCTCACGTTTTGCTTCCGTCATGGGGCGTTTCAACCTGTTCTGAAAACTGTTTCGCCATTTCAGATATTCTTCGTATCGTGTATTGTAGTCGTCTTCGTATTTTTGCGGATATGGAGCCAGTACAAGAGCCATGCCAGTCAGAATGAGCGATTTTCGAAGAGCATCTGGCCTTGTATATTTTGCCGCTTCGGTCATCCATTTATCCATCATGTCTGTATAGTTGGACATCCGTGTCTCCGCCCAATCGAGCATCTTTTTCAACTTGTTTTCTCTACCGGGAAATGTGGATGACAGTTCATGATATTCTTCTGCTTTCATGAGGGAATGGAAACGTTCCAAGTTTGCATAATCCTGCTTTAATTGGAATAAATCCGGAAGTCGATGACCATTCTTTTCTGAATAGGAGTTTAAATCGCCTGAAAATTGCCCCTTGTTGTCTAGACATGCCCAGAAAAGGTCAATGCCTAGAAGACGGTCGTAGTCGTCAATCGGCCACTTGTGATCATTCGCCAAATACGTTTCATTCCGTAAGCAACCACAATTCAGAACTGCATGGTTCATGCTTTGCAGATTCTTCATGGGGGGCGAGAACAATTGGTTCCCGTAGTTCATGCTACTAAAGGACAACTTTTCTATGTTCTTCTCGACATTACCGATTTTTTCCAGAAGGTTTTCATGGCGTTCCTGCATCTTCTGGCATTGTCCATCAAGTGTCGGCCATTCCGGCAGTTTCTTCCAGGCATGAAGCGGTGTACCTTCCTGAATTTGGTCGAATTCCAGAGACATGGCAAGCTTCAAATTATGTTTGTAAACCTCTTCGGCCTTGCATAACAATTCCATCGGTGACAAGTCTTTCGTAATTTCCGTTTCACAGAGTTCGTGTAGCGCATTCAAGACGTTGCGGTAAGTCTTCCTGTCCTTCTTTTCTGCGATGTGTTCCTCAATTTCTTTTTGGAGACTTATTGCTTCGTTCATCGCTTTCCCCGCGCCATTCTCTTGTAATGCCGCAAGGATTTCTTTTAACCTTTTGTACTGTTGTTCCATTTCCAATAACTCGTCTTTCAGTGCAACCGCCGTACCAAGCAATTGTTGCACATAAGTTAAATCTTGGGGAACTTGGTTCAATGCTTTGTCCAATTCTTGTCGTATATTGGAAATTGAAGTGTTGTCTTTGATTTTTTTCTCTGTTAAGGTATGAACATCTGTCACTAAATCTTCTGCTTTTGAAATGGCGTTCAAAAGTTTATCCACAGCATCTGCTATACGATATTCATTCTCCATTCCTTCCCAGACTTTATCTCCGTTTTTCTGCATCAAAATGTCCATTTTTCTACGTGCGGTCACGAAATCTCCCTTTGTCAAGCAGACTTGTATCTCCTTCCAGTCTCTAGCGTTGGCTATTAATAAAGTGTAAAAACTTTTTCTGGCCTTAATCTCTTGAGAATATGATTCATGATGGCGCGCAGTTTCCGCCTTGACGAGAATTTCCAATGCTTTCCCATATCGTCCAGACATGGCTTGGTTGTCAGATTGTCGCACATAATCACCAGCATCTGGAAGAATCCAGATGATGATGACATACAGAAAAATCAATATTCCCATTGTGACAAAAGCCGTGAATATCGCAGGCACTATATAATCCAGTATGGCGACACTGCCCCGTTGATGATATCGAAAGCGGAGATATCCTAGGCTGATGATATCGCGGTCCTGTAGCAACTGTCCGTCTTTTAGAGTAAAAGGAAGATTTTCATTATTGATTTTTGTATGATTCCTACTATGCAAGTCCACTATCTTGCAGATGCGCCCTTGGTTTGTTATCTTGATTGCTGCATGGTTTCGTGAGACAGACGAATGGTTACAAACAATCAATTGTGTCTGAGGTTTGCTCCCATCTTCCTGAGCAGGGGCGGAGCCGAGGATGATGGTGTCTTGGGTCAGTTCATAGAACATGCCTTTGTCATCGCCATTTAATTGCTCAAGACGATGGAATGTCTGTTTGGTATTCGTGACTTGTTCATCGTCCTTCTCTGTAATAACCAGCTCTACATCACCCAGAACGCAACGCAAGCCAGGTCTCAATATCACTTCTGGGACATCCTTGTCTTGTACTTTGATGCCTCGCGTACTGCCCAAATCCTTCAGAAGGACAGGACCACGACGTAGAACAAGATTGGTGCGGCCACATGTCAGCATGGCATGGCGGCGGGAAGTCCGCCCTGACTCATCTTGAGGTATTTCCCATGGGCATGATGAATCACGCCCGATAAGTATGCCGCTATCGGGGATGTTGTAAGGGCGTAGTCCTTCAAGAGTCCTGCCATTAATACGAAGATCCAATGGTTCGCCGTGATGCATCAACTGGATAAACAAGCGACAGTTCTCACCATAACGGATTGCTTGGATGATATGTCTTGTTTCTTGACGTAGCATCCGCAGAAAATCCGGAATGGACAATAACATGATCCAAAACTCACGTATCACCTGAAGTAAGTGCGAGTTTTTCCCATCATGCTGTTGAGAATGTGATTGTCTGTTGAATCCCATGTCAATCCTGACCCCACGCTTCTAGGCGAATTTCGTATGTCCTCATATCATCTGGATTATTAAATATTTCCATGCATTCTCTGCGGATTTGCTCTTTTATATCAGCTTTCGTCTCTTGTCTAATTTTTACTAAATAACTGTCATAGGTATTTTTTTTCTGTTGACGGAGCTCAATCAGAAGTTCACGTGCTTTCTCATGCGCTTGAACCGCTTGGGGGGTGTAACTCAGGACAAGAGCAGCCTGCAAGAAAACTTCAGCTCTTTCCCAGTTCTGGAATGTTTTCTTATCTACTAGTTCTTGTGCTGCCTGCAAAAGTTCATCCAGTGTTCCGCTACATAAGGCATTACTGCCCTCCCAATGTGAAAAGAGAAAACTGATTATATCTTCTTCGTTTGTTTTATTATATGAAAAGAAATTATTTGCTAATAGGAACATTTCTCCTCGCCAGCGTTCCTCTTTGGGCATGTCAACGAATACAACGATTTGCAAGTCCGCATGACGATAGAAACGTACGTTGCCAAATACGTTTTTCCCGTTACGCCTTCTTGTGTAGAAGGCTGAGAGATATGGGAAGCCATTTTCGATAAACGAACATTCCAAAGGCAATGTTTCCTCGAAAATCCAGGATGAATCTATGGATTGTTTACCTTTCTGCCAATCTTTGAAAGCTTGTTCACGGTTGCAATGAAGAATACGGGTATTCTGACCGTATTCAAGCGTTACATGACAGAGAACTTCTTTCTTCTGCCCTGCAAATGTATCGACCGAAATTGTTGTATAGCCTTTGTCTGGATAATCCTGCTTGGTCTTTATCGGTCCATTGCCATTTCTTGGATATTGTAGCACGAAAGGCTGCTTGTCACCAGACATGTCTAACCCTGGCAATGTAAGAGGAGCGATGGCTATGGCGTATTCATTCGTACTGACCATCTTTCGCCAGACTAGTTCTTTTGCTGGCTGTCTATAGATAAGTGAATAGACAACTCCTAACGCAAGAAAAAACGCAACAAGCCCAACAATCAATCGTATCTTCCGTTTGCTAGCTTCTTGTTCATCTTTCTTTTGTAATTTTTCAATAGTTTTAGGATCTACCCATTGTGTTTTACCGTTGTCGTTTTTATTTGCCTGTCCGTTAGGGGTAGTCTGCATCACCGTTGGCGGCAAGGTCGGATCCAACTGTTGTGTTGCGTCTGAAGATGGTTTTTCATCGTTCTTTTCTTGCTTTTTGCCTTTGGTGGAAAAAACCTTTAGCAACCGTTTCAGCAGTGATTCTTTCTTGTTCGGTGTTTCCGTCACTGTCGGTGCGGTAGCACTCCCCTGTGTCTTTTTTCCTGGTTGTGGCGCATCATGATCCGAAGATAACGGGGACTCCCCAACCTTCTTCTCGTCAGGAACAGGCTGCGGCTTGTTTTTTTCCGTATTATCGTGATGAAGTTCGACGACAAAAATGGCGCCTTTGCTCAACTTTACGACTGAACCTTCATGAAGCGGATAAGGCTCTTCTCTCCGCTGTACATCCTGGCCGTCTATCTTTGTTGTATGCTTGCTGAAAACCGTCATTTCGACGGTATCTTCTACAACTTGCAATCGGACATGAAGACGTGAAACATACTCGGAAGCGATTTTGATGCCGCATGTGCTTTCTGGTTCGTCACGTCCAATGCTCACGCGGTTTGATCCCAGCCTATAAACTTTACCTTCAAGAGGACCGTATGTAAATCGAATCTGGTATTTCATGATGCCCTCCTGTTAAATTCCCCCAATAAATGTACTTGTGAGTTTCATATATGCGGCAAAGCCTAATGCTATCATTAAGGCTGGAAGTAGTATAAGAACTGTAGGTAGTAGCATCATAGTCGTCGCCTTTTCCGCTTTTTGCTGGGCTAAAGCAAAGCGTTCCCGCCGTAGCATGCTTCCCTGATTCTTCAACGTTTGGACGAGAGAAGCCCCGACTTTCTCTCCATGAACGACCGCAGCCACAAACGTCGTGAAATATTCGACTTGCACACGATCCGCCATCGCCTTCATGGCTTCTTCTCGTGTCTTGCCACCGGACATGTCCCGCAGAACCTGTCCGAACTCTTGTACCAGTGGATATGTATCGTCTTCATTGTTGACATAAAAACGTACGGCCGCCATGAAATCCTGCCCGGAACGCATGGCGGAACCAATCAAGTCTATGGCGAAGGGCAATGTGCGGATAATTGCTTGCTGTCTCTTCTGAGCCTTTTCATGAATCATCCAGAATTGATAGAACCAAAGAATAATTCCCAGCATGATCAACGCCAAGAGCACAGCCACCATGGAGCCGTCCTTTATCTTGGGAGACTTGAAATTACAGTAAAGGAAGGCAACCCAGAAATAAAGCATGATGGGCAAAACAAGGGAGGAAAGCAATTGGCATGTCAGAAATATCTCAACTGGCATTCTTACACCAGACGCTTTCAATTGACCAGTTAACTTACACAAAAGTTCCGATGGCCACAAACGTGAAAGGAATGTGCCCAGAGTATGAGAATACCGAACCATCGCGTTGTAGAGCCATTTCCATTTGTAGAAGAAAAGCATTTCCTGTGTCTGCCAGACACGGTTGTTCTCCTCTTCTTCGGTTACAGGCGGTGCGGAAACATACAGCCATGCCAGCAGATACCCAAGGAGGATCAGCAGAAATTCACTCATGCAGAAGATGAAAGAATCCATGGGCCTCCTTAAATCTCAATATCATTGATTTTGTGGATCCACAGTGATCCTACTATAACCAGCACAAAAACAACCAAAAGACAGATCCATCCTTGTGGAGTCTTCCATAAACAGCTCATCATGCTTGGAGCAATCATGCTTAAAAGAGGTATAATGATCAGTGGCAGAAATGACATGATTTTTGCATTCAGACGTCCATTTGCCGTCAGCGTTTTCAGATTCCGTTCGAATTCCCGCCGCTGACGGATTGTTTCGATGAGTTCGCTGAGCACCTCAACCTGTTTGCCGCCGGAGTCTGTCGTAAGGCGAACTGCTGTCGCGAACAACTTCATGTCCTCGAAAGGGTTGCGTTCAGCCAAACGGACAACCGTTTCCTGGAATGTGGTATTTAATGACTTTTCATTCAACATTTGCTGGAATTCCTCCTTGATGGGGCCTTCATACTGCTCCGTGACACTGCGTAACGCCGCCTCCAACGGTTGCCCCGCCTTCAACGAATCCACCAACGCGATGAGATAGTCCATCAATTTTTCCTCAACAGCTTTCAAACGATGGCGGAATTTCCATGCATAGTATCCGTAGGGAAGCCAGAAGCCCAGCATGGCCGCCAATAGTGCCACAGGAACGACTATTGACAGGCGTGTCACATGCACGACAAAAAGCCCGTAGCAGACGGCAAGCATTAGCCCACCGCCCCATCCGAACTGGATGTGCATCAACATTTCAGGCTTCACAAACCTGTTGAAACGATCGTATCGTTTCGCGACACTCTTGCGGTGCACCATGTCCATGACCACGGCATGTAGCATGTACAGGAAGCATCCGCTAACAATTAAGACAATGAGGAAAAATGTGATATAGAAAAGCATACCACCGACCTTGACGTAACTTACATCATTCCTGAACCATAGCCCATATCTGTGTTCAGATATTCTTCTTGAGGTTGGTCTTCCACAAACATGGAGCCATCGACATCTTCATGGGCGCTAAGCATCGCGTCCACGAATTCTGGAATATTGCCTGTCGGTTTGTAATAGCCTTCCAATATCGTTTTCCCGTTCACGGTCGAGAGCTTAGTCTGCTCGAACGTGAAGATATCCTGCATGAGAATCTTGTCTTCCTCCATTCGCGTCACTTCTGTAATAGCCACGATTTTCCTTGAATGTCCAGGCATGCGGGACTGGTGGACAATTAAGTTCACGGCTGAGGCGATTTGCTCACGGATCGCCTTTACCGGCAACTCAAATCCCGCCATCATGACCATGTTTTCCAAGCGGGCCAGGGCGTCTCGTGGGTTGTTCGCATGAAGTGTCGTCAAGGAGCCATCATGGCCTGTGTTCATGGCCTGCAGCATGTCCAACGCTTCCGCTCCGCGGCATTCGCCGACAACAATGCGGTCCGGCCTCATTCGCAAGGCATTGATAACTAGGTCCCGAATGGATACGCGACCGATTCCTTCCACGTTGGCGGGACGAGCTTCCAGACGGACGATGTTGTCCGCGTTCAGTTTCAGTTCCGCAGAATCCTCGATGGTGACGACACGTTGGTCTCCGGGGATGAAATCCGACAACACATTCAGTAATGTCGTCTTACCGGATCCCGTACCACCGGAAACCACGATGTTTTGGCGTTTTTCGACCGCTAGTTTCAGGAAGGCCGCCATTTTCTTGTCCATGGATCCAAAATCAATCAAATCATCCACAGTCAACTTCTTTTTTGAGAATTTTCGGATGGTGACGGAGGCACCGTCCAAGGCAAGTGGCGGAATGATGGCATTGACACGGGAGCCGTCCTCCAAACGTGCATCGACCATCGGGCTGGAAGCGTCAACGCGCCGTCCCAACGGTTCCACGATTCCGCGAATCATGGCGATAAGGCGCTCTTCGCTAAAAAACTTGTAGGGGGTTATGTACATGGCTCCGCCGATTTCAATGAAAATCTTATCAGGCCCGTTGACCATGATTTCCGTGATTTTTTCATTTTCAAGCAGTTCCGTAATGGGGCCATGGCCGATGATTTCATTGCGCAAGGCCTTCATGAACACTTCCGTTGGGAGATATTCAGGAATCTTATGCCGATACTTTGTGATGACTTCCTCCAGAAAACCCTCCAAACGGGCCACATGTTCAGGATTGTTCCGGTCGATCTCCCGAATATCGGTACGAGCCATGCAGTCCAATATCTCATTGTGCAGCATCTGCATCCATTCCATGGATTCTTCAGAATACAGCAAATCCGCATACTCACCACCATCTTCCCACATGGGAGTGCGGTGGATTACCGATGATGTTACAAGTTGCTTGACAACTTTCCGCTTGTTCTTAGGAGCATCCAGCATAATCAGAGTTCCATTTTCAGAATCCTGTTCATCAGATGGTTCTGAGGTGTCTTTCAGCTTTTCCATCTGTTCCACTTCGGAGGGTATTTCCTGCTTTTCTTGTATCATAAGCAAATCATCAGCATTTTCCGGCTGTTTTTCCATGGTCTGGCGCATGTCTGACGATTCTTCTGTTTTTTGTTCTTCCGCTGGTTTGTCTTCAATCGGCGACGGAACGTCAAACAGATCGTTCGATTCATTCGTTGGCCGTTGCAAGGACGGATCATTCTCCAATGGCTTCTCCGCTGGAGGATTCAAGGACTGTTGTGGCAACGTATCCAGCTTGTCCATGATATCTTCCTGTGGCTTTGCTAGAGGCGGTTCCTCCGCTTGGGGAAGAGCGCTGATTTGGGGGGCATTGTATATCGGGGCTTCCTGTATCTGCTGAGGCCGTTCTGTTATTTCATCCGGTTCTCGACGCAATAAGATTCGCCAGTTGCCGGGCAGCGTAATGGAGTCCTCTGGACGGACAGCCGTAATGACTTCAATTTTCGAACCATTGACCTTAGTGCCCCCCGCGCTGTGTTCATCTTGTAGATAGCAGCATCCATCAACTACTTGCAAACTGCATTGATTGCGTGACATGACTGTCACATCGGATGGCAACTGGATATCGTTTAGATTTTGTTTCCCGCGGCTTCTGCCAATATACAGACGTTGTCCGTTATTCATATCCATTTTGGCGAAAGATTGACCTTGGGGATCTAGAATTTCTATGGAATACATCATCTTCTCCGTTTTTTATGATTTATTTTATTTATTTATTTATTTATTTCCCCAACCATGTCCATGGTTTAATAACGCTTTTCTTGGTCGATCTTCCATCGTCATTCAATTCTTTTCCCTTATCCTTGCCTCCGTTTTCAACCTTGTCATAAATCTCCTTGGGATTGCCGGGATTAATGACCATGCCGGCTGGCGCTGGTTCATCTATGTGCGGACAGGCCAGAATCAACATTTCCACGTTTGTCTTTTTGTTTGTTTCTTCGGCGGCAAGCCATTTCACGACCGGAATTTTGCGCATCACAGGGAAACCGTCGTTGCTGAAGCTCGATTGCTTTTGCATGTTCGTCGCCACCACAATTGTTTCCCCAAGCCTGCAGTTCAATTTTGTCGATTTTGATATCTCTGTTTCATGAACGTCATCCTCCATGCCGGAATTCTTCAAATTAAACTCCAGTTCGGCCATCGTGTCTGTGGTGAGCGTTCCTCCTACATTCAATATCAGACCATATTCTATTGTCTCCATCTTTTCATTTTCATCGACCATTTTTGCCATGTATATGGTGCCGCCATTCTTGAATTCTCCGCTTGTCCCATCCATGAACTTGACCGTCCCTGCATCATACGAGGTGTTGATATGGTCGCTGTCCAGAAAGTTCAACACGCTTTTAAGCCCGATGCTAAAAGTGCCATGTCCATCCTCATTCCGCGATGAGGTCGATGTCCGCGATCTGTTCCATTCCTTTGTAGGGCCATCTTCAACTGCAGTACCTGCATTATAAGTACGGCTTGCCCCCCAACTTCGTCCGGAGACGAGATCAAGTACTTTCCCTAAGTCCACGCTTGCACTGAGTGGCGATTTGGTCCCCCCACGCGTCTTCGAATCACCGTTGCTGACACGGATGACGGCGATGTCGACGGCCAAATTGACAGGAATGACGTCAATCTTTGGCGCATTCAGCTTCATTTGCCCATGTGAGGGGATGCCTTCAAAGGCCAGCCATTTCTGTTCCTTCAGTGTTTCCATAATATCATTCAATTGCTCTTGGTTGCTGACCTGTCCCTTGACAGACAGGCTGTTGTTCGACAACATTCGAATTTGCAATTGGCGATATTTTTCAACCTTCTCTGATTTGATGCATTCGTATCCCTTGTCCGTGAACAACTGCTCCAGTTCCTCCACGGCCTTGGGCGACGGCACGAACAACGCCTTGTTCTGAACCAACTCCGCATCGGACGCACCTTCCAGGATTCCGTAGATACCGTTCCATATCGTGCCGGAATCCACCTTGCCTGCAATTTCGATATGGCCAAACGTCTTCTGGATTTTCACCCCCTTGCTTGTCGTGACGATTTCTTCCAACTGATTCAGAATCACATCATAATCCGTACTTGATTCGATGTTGAGCCAGATGCTGACTTCACCTTTTGACTTGTCGGCGTTCTTCTCTACCGCCAACCAAGGGAAACGTCCCAGTATTTTTAGAAGCTCATCTTTCCGCTTTTCCGTAATGCCTTGGCATGTAAGTGTCAACCCCACTGGGCCCATTTCCAGATGGACTTCACCGGGATGCAGCTTTTCGATGTCTTGTTCCTTAGATAATTTGAAACGTTTCCCTATTTCCATCTTGATAGACTGGATATCGTCATTGCCTGGACGATAGATAACTTCATTACTCACACGCTTTTGGTCCACCCCTCCAAGAACTCTAGATAGCATGTCCCAGTCATCATGGCGCTTGACTTCTCCCTTGATTATGGCTTTGTCCTGTCCTGCCGCGACAGACAAACCAGTGCCACGCAATTCGTGCTCCAAATGCTCCATGAGGACGGCAATGTCACTGACAACCGTGACATTGTAAGTCTCCTGCGTACCAAGACCTTCGACCTTCAATTCGCACTTCCCGACCGCCAAACCGACGAGCGTCAGCTTCGAGGCATCATCAGCGTCTTCCTCCACCCTGATAATACCTTCCTTGGGATTCATCTGGTATTTTCGGACAAGAAAATGCATAAACAAAGGCCTGCGAGTTCCGACAGTCAAAGTGAGCCCATTCGCTTCATCTCCTTGCACGTTCATCGCAAATGTCATCAACAAGGCAAGCAAAAACAGTCTTTTCATCATGATAATGTGCTCCTTGAACGCCTATCGTCCCCCTGATTTTCGCATATCCTGTGCGGATGACGGAAGATAAACCGAATCCAGCCCTTCTATGAATTTGTTGGTGTCCTTCTCGTCAAACAATCCGATATCCTCACGTTTCATGTTTCCGTTGTCATTCGGGCGGCGCAGAACAGGATATAGTTCGCATTTCTGCTGAATGGTGATCAGTACCAATGCCTGGTCTGGCGGAACAGAGAGAATAACCGTCGAATTGTTGATTTTGTTCAGGATTTTCACGCATGGATAGATGACATTAGTAACCGTCCGGCTGATTTCCTGTGGCTTGGCGTCGACATTCTTATCGTTTTTTACCAATTCTTTAATACGATAAGTCCCAATAATGGCGATTTCATCGCCGCGTTTCAGAATCGGAAGCAGAGACGTTTCGTTAAATGTTACGGGCACCCCCCATTCACCTTGTGCAACATCATTCCCCAGATTTCGCTCTTCCAAATGCGAATACAAAATGTATTCACCTTTATTGATAGGCCGCTGGATACGATGGTTCACAGCAAGTTTCCTGTCTGTCACGCCGCCGACTGGCATGGCGGATTCGCGGACAGACCGTTCCGCGATATCCGTCTCCTTCAATTCGTTTTCTCCCTTGGAGATGTCGTCCCAGGTGAAATCACGCTTCGCCACCAGAACGGTCTTGCTTTTTTCGTCCTTGCCGCCTGTTTGCGATATTTTGCCTTTGACCATCAGCACTCCGAGCAATCCAAGGGCGATGGCGATGACCACCGGTATGAAATTCTTGACTGTGTTCATATTCCAGGAATTTTAGTTTGAGTTTTAATGGATGTGTTTTCTTAACGAATGGTTGGCGGTGTTTCCGAAAGATCGCGGATGTTCTGCCGTTGGACGGCGCTTTCCTCCTCCAATTCCTGGTCGGAAGGTTCGTAGTCTTTGGGCAGGTCTTGAACCCGAATGACGATGATTGTCACATTGTCTT
>JAEEGL012947990.1_pt1 | contig 32245 bp, 41 predicted proteins | sample 9134231 | NCBI WGS metagenome assembly JAEEGL01 (sample SAMN16246548, study PRJNA631951) | gut metagenome | biome: gut microbiome; feature: rumen; material: fiber-attached | host: Bos | place: Iran: Karaj | collected 2018-10 | reverse complement strand
TCCCAGATGCCTACGCCATTTGACATTGCTTCCTGTTCTAAGGCAACAAATCTATCTGAGTGAGCCACATTGGGTTCTATTGTCATTACCCTTGCATATCCGTTTTTAAGAAGGTATTCCTGAACCATTTCTCCATCTTCAAAATATGCGTAGGCTAATACTCTGTCGTATTTATCATATTTTTCTACATCAAACTCAAGGAAAAGCTTTGTTCCGGCTGTAAGTTTTTCCTTCATAATATTGGAAATGTCTTTACCTTCCTTTGTATTTTCCTTGCCAGAAGCTTCCAAATACTCATCCGAAGCAACTGATTCTGGCGTATCAACACCGATTAAACGCACCTTTGTATCAGTTCCGTTTAAATTAACCAAATAGGTATCTCCATCTACTACACGAACAACAGAAACCTTTACCAAAGAATCGCTTTCTTCGTATTCAGGGACTTCCGAAGTTTCTGAAACCTCTGAAGTATCGGAGGTCTCATTTATAGTTTTTTCTTCGGTTTCTTTGCTTTCTCCGTTCCTTTCGGTGATACCCGAGATAATATTATTCACCTTTGACAAGGTTTCATCTTCCTCAACGGGTATTTCTTCCTTACTTACAACCTGTGTTTGCTCTGATATGGGAGAAACATGTATTGTAGTAACCTTATCCGGTTCTTTTTCGCATCCTACCAAAAGGGCGCTTGTAATAATGGTTGTTGCTACAAGTATTCCTATTTTTATTGCTTTTTTTCTTAACATTTTTTAATACTCCTTTATATACTTATATATGTAAAATTTTTTAGGAAAAATATAAAAATTTTAGCCCAAATAAAAATCCTCCCAAACTGGAAGGATTTTCTTAACTATGGCTCTCTTATATATTTTTCGTATTCGTTTAAGTTTCGCTCATATTCTTCGTTTAGTTCAACGGCTTTAACCATTGGCTCTTCGGATACATAGGAGAATTCGTTTTTTACTGTTGAATATGGAAAGACCATTCTCGGAGGATATTTTCTTATGGAATCCTCTTTGCCAAGAAACGCTCGTCTAACCTCTAAAGAACCACGCCTAAAGTCTCTTGCAGAAGTACGGTTAAACATCATCTCTGCCTTTATCGCTGCCGGATCCGATCTGTCTGCGTACATACCCTCGTACATATAACGGATATTTAAGGCCATATCGTTTAACATATCCTGTAATTTATATATGTTTTCCCAATCGCCCGTTTTAAACCAGCTTTTTATAATGCTTATGGAATTTGAGAATTCCTTCGCAGGGAGGAGATGCTCTTTACCGGATGCGTCAGTATGGTAAAATTTTCTTCTAACCTGATCGTCGAATTGGTTTAAATCATCGATTATTCTCTCGAATTTTCTCGAATTGGCTATTTTCTCATAACAAGGAACTCTAAAGAACGGAGCATCTCTTAATTCTTCAACAGCTCTTTGGGCTTCTTTTTTATTTTTAATACAGCCCTTTCCTTTAAAGAATTCTTCTTCGGTAATATTCCTTGCTTCAAAATAACTACCGGTTCTTTTAACTGTGATATGTTTTATTAAATCAAGAGTATTTGCAGTATGAGGGGCCCAAACCACTTTTCTTTTCTCTCGAATGGGGGCTATATGTGTTTTATTGTACTCATTATGCTCTCTGAATGCTTTTATTTCTTCCTGTGTGAAATATGAAAAGGTCACACCATGAAGTTCTCTTATTAAGTCTTTATAGAGACTTCTATGAGGTTTATAGAAAGCCTCATTAAAAGAAACCGGGGCTAAAATACAGTCAAGATAAGACTGCTCAAAGAAATGATAGGAATTAAGATGCTTTTCAAGAAGATCTAATTCCTTTTCTCTTACTTGTACGAGTCTGTTTACAAACTGTCTTATTCGTTCTGCATTTTCCGACAGGGAGTATTCAATATCTCTATAACCGCCTCGAATATCGTTCTTATATGTAATCATAAGATATCTTCCAAGCCAGAAAAGCTCGGGAGAAAGAGGCTCAATGTTATTCTTTTTACAAAATGAGGGGTAATCCGGGTAAACGAGGTATTCGAATTGCTCAAGATAGCAAGCATCCGCTAATAACTCGCCGTTTTTTCTATGTGTTTTTAAGTAATCCGAATGTAATTGTCTTAAATAAATATCTCTTTGTGTATCATTATATCCATTATTAAAAGGACTCATTTAATCTTCTCTCTTTTCGCTTTAATAAATACTCTTATTACCTATAAAAAGGTATCATTGTTTAGGGTTATTTTCTGCCCTTTTAATAATCTAAATCTTCTTCGATATTATCGGAAATAAGTTCGTGATCCAATACTTCAATTCCTTTTACATCCTTGAATTTGAAATACAAGTCCTCATTTTCCTTTTCAATATACCAGCCAACAGGTTTATAGCCGTGTTTTTCTGAAAATGTGGGACAGTATCTTATTGTTCCGGTTACTGAGGTATTATCATTGAATTCTACCACACATTTCTTGTCTCTGAATGTATCTGTATTTTGAATTTTCATCTAAATCTCCTTGGGCGAAAAGTATAAAGTGCCCCGAAGGGCACTTATTTACTCCATTTCTTCGTCAACTTCTTCTTCGGTATCGTCAACCTCATTCTCTTTATTATCGAGATTATATTCGCTTGATAACTCGGAGAAAGATGTTTTTGTTAACTCACCGTCCTTGTCTGCTTTCCAGATATCCAAATCGTCAAGATCCGAACCGCTTATTCTGCAAACTTCTTCACATGCGGGAGTTATCTGATTAAAGAGTTCTTTATTATTATTAAAGAACATTATGTCTGCAGGTGAAGTTCTAATGATTATTGCACTGTCTTCGAAGTTGTTTATCGAATTGAGGCATTCTTTAACCTTTTCAGGTGAAAGAAGTATGGTTGAATTACAACATACATAGAACTGGGAGAAATCAATCTTCTCTGCTACGCCTTCGATAATTCTTGAGAGCGACGAAATGTAAATATTTGAGGAAGTGAGGTTATTCACGGCATCATTATAGAGCGTATCTTCGCTTATTCCCCATACTTCCATAATCTCTTTTGTTATGGGAATCGTAATCTTCTTATCGAAAGCCCAGCAGTCGCCGGAGTTTTCTCTGTCTATAACAACTTTAAAGCTCATCTCTCCGTAAGGAGTGTTCTTAATCACGAGATCGTCGTTAGAAGTGTTCATACGGAAAGGAAGATTTGTATCGTCGATATCAGGCTTTTCTACCAAGAAAGGAAGAATGTTGGTCTTGATTTCTTCGTAGTTACCAATTTTTTCAGCAGCTTCGATTGCCGGCTTCTGATTTAAGTAATCTTCCTTTATAGGCTTATAGATATCGGCAATGTTTCTTGCAAGCGCTTCGAAAATAACACCTTCAGATTCTTCTGATGTACGATATAGTCTGTAATGCTCATTTAAACTAATCCAAGGTGCGCCATTTTCTTCATCTGCGATGCTCATTAAGTAATGAGTTCCATCAGAGTTCTCTTTATAAACGACCTGATTTACGTCGCAGTCCATATAGGTTGCTATATGATACTTCATCTCGTTAAGAAACTCTGAATATGAGCAGTATTCTTCGCTGAGAGGGATGTTGCAGTTATTCGCAACATCATCTCTAAAGAGTCTGTCATCCTCATTTGTTTCCCAGTCGGGATTTAAAAGTAAAGACTTATCATATTCCGTGTAATCGATTGTTGCTGTAACGCCTTCACGAGCCCTGTCTTCTTCTTCAAGACGGGATTTACCATACTCGACCATATTATCGAGAATAGTGTTAAGATACTCGTCCAAGCCCTTTTTAACAATCTTTTTAAGCTCGAAGTTATCGTCTTTTTCTTTGTTTTTAAGACTATCCCATTTATCCGATAAGATTTCTTCGGATCCATAGATAGTTACGGAAGTATAGTCCGGTGCGAAAACGATGTTTATATTGTTTCCATCATCTTCCTTGGGAGCAATAATGACATAAGGGAGTTCCCTTATATACACGGCATCTTCCGGGCTCTTGTCTTTAAGCTTTGCAAGTCGCTTGTTAGCGTACTTTTCAAGTTTTTCTATTGGGAAATTAGCATCTGGCATATTTTTCTCCTTTCGAGAATATATCTTAAATTACTTTCTATACTTATATATGTAAAATTTTTCTGGAAAAATATAAAAAAATTATTAGAAAAGGCAAAAATTTTTTCTAAGGGTATTTTAACATATTTTCGTCTATATTTATTATTTGTCTCTTTTCGATAATATTCATCCGGCCGATTAAACAGATTCGTCTTCTATCGTATATCTTCTCGTGATCCGTACTAACTTCTTTGATATATATAATTTTTGGTCTTAAATAATCAAAGATACTTTTAAAAACAGATAAAGCCTCTCTTATACTTTTTGCAGAGACATATTCTGTGAACTCAACCCCATAAGATGCTCTTATTTCAAAAAGAGTGCAATCTTCGGGGAGAGTCATTTTAGATCTGTCTATAAATTCGTAATTTGAGAGGCTTATATTATCCATTTTATTAACAGGCGAGGCTTAAACCTAACCTTTCATTTGAGTATTTATATAAGTAGTTCTTTATTATGTATTTTGCAAAGGATGCTATCGCTTGAGTAACTCCGTTTCCTACCTGTTGTTGTCTATCATTTATAGTACCGTAAAATTTGAAGTTTTTGTCAAGTCCCATTATTGCTGACGCTTCCGCTACAGAGAGGATTCTGTTCTCTGAGGGGTGAATTAGATTAACTTTTCGCCAGTTCGTAATGGTTACAGATGGCTCATTCTCGGAAAGTCTTCTATATACATTAGAATGTCTGTTAAGATTTTCCATTCCTTTGATGTTCTTATAGTTACCACCCTGAGGAACCTGTGCCATTTTTGCTTTGGTTTCTTCAGAGGCCTTTGTGATGTCATTATAATTAAACCATTCTGTTGTGACTTTCTTTAATGCGTCTTTAACGGTTTTCTTACTTACAAGTTCTATATTAGGAATTACGACTTTACCAATAGGTTTAATAGAGCCTATAAGGAGCATTCTCTTTCTTTTACTGTAACCGCCTACTTCCCAGTCATTTACAACCGAGTAGGTTATGTTATAATCGCCGGAGAGTTCGGATATTACTCTTTGTAAGTATCTGCCCTGCTCTTTTGTTATAAACTGCTCTACATTTTCTATTAGGAACATTAGGGGCTTTTTGGCTTTCACGATTCTAATATAATCGTCGATTAACAATCTTTTGGAGATATCCTTAATTTCGTTGTTTGCTCGATTTGCGTTTGAGTATCCCTGACAACATGGGCCGCCTATGACTAATTCTGCGTCAGGAACGCTGTTTTCATCCAAATCCCTTATATCCATACATAAAATATGGTCTCCTATATTCTTTTTATATGTCTCGCACGCAGACTTGTCAAAATCAACTGCAAACTTCAGATCGAAACTTTCGTCTTTCTTGAAAGGATAATCAAGAAGTCCTGCTCCGGAGAAAAGAGAGATTGTGTTGAACACATAAGATAAATCGCTTCTTGTTTTTTCGGAGAATAGCCCGGATGCTGTCAGCATTTCCGTTAAAACAGTGTCTTGATTTAGGAGTATCTCTTTATCCAAGGCAAATGAGATATCCGAAGAGTTATCGAGAAAATCGGTGATATCGGAGTCGCTCGGATTTTCTATACCGATCTTCTTCTTTACGATATGAACGATAATCTTTTTATCTAAAATTTCGACTTCGATGTAAGACGCAAGGCTTATAGCCTGTTTGATTTCCTCGTTTCTTAAATCGACAAGGGGCTTTGCGTTAATGCCCTTTTTAGACATTTTATATTTGCCCTCGTTGTCATGGATAATGATTACTTCGGAATTTTCAGTATCGATGACGTACCTGTAATGAGCCCCTACTTTGAAATATTCATTTTCTTTAAAAGAAAAGGTTAAGCCTCTGTTACTCTTTTTTATTCTCATAGAATACTCTCTCCTATTAAGCATCTTCAGATAAAAGCCAAGCGTACCAGTCCTCGTTTCCTATCTTGAATTCTTTAAAAAGTTCTACAAGGGCATTACTTTGTTCCTCATTGAGATTTTCATGTTTCAATGGGTAGGCAATGCTTTCGTAAAGTAATTTTAATCCCCAGCGCAAAGGCTTCAGTCTATTATCTTCAAAGTCTTTAAAGCAGTCCTCGCCGTTTCGGTGTTGCCATACATCAAAACTTTCGTCGAGGTGAGTATTACGGGTTAAATCCTGAATTGAATTCCATTCAAGATCGCTTAATTTGGTTCTGTAAACTGTTCTTCCCATAGCTTCTCCTTTATATTCCTTATACTTATATATGTAAAATAAAAATATAAAAAAGAGCATAAAAATACCGCCTTGCGTATAACAAGACGGTACTTGGCTAATAGCTAAACCTATTCTTTTTTAACGGTATTTCCGTCGTAAAAATATACCTCATTTTGAAGGATATCATTGGGATTGCATTCTCTCTGCTTCTTTTTAACCATTTCCTTGACTATTTCTTCTTTATCCTTGGAGGTATAAATAAAAATCCCGTTAATTGTTGCCGGAATCATATAAAAGGTTTCGCTTTTGATATCTTTTGCAACCTTTTCAAGAGTTTCTTTGTCAAACATTAAACGACTTCCGTTTATTTGGTCTTTGTTTGTTAGAACAAAATATAAAAGCTCTTTCTTTTTACTTACGGCAATATCGTATCCATATTCTTTTCGAGCATTTATTCGGGCAATTTCTCTTAATTCTTCCAGACTTATTTTATAGCTTTCAAGAGCAGCTTTCGGTAATTTAGCACACATATAATGCGGATTTGGTGCTAATACGATTTCATACGCTTCAACAAGATCTGTCCCGGTTTCCGTATAGGCAAGTTCGGCCATAGGATTACTCTTTGTCTTTTCTACTGTTTCTTTTCTTAAAACAATAGGATAAACTTTATCCTTTATATTATCCCAATTTAATACAGAATCCGTGTTTAATTCCGGCGTATTGTTTGCTTCTGTTTTAAGTTGCTCAATTACATCGTTGGCAATCTGTTCTATTGTCATGCCTTTAAGATAATTGTTGTAAAGCGTTTCCGGATATATCGAGTAAGCTTGGGTTTTACTTACTTTTTTGAAAAGCAAAATCGTACACCCTGTTCCACGATTCGGAAGCTGAGGAGGGATATTGCGTTCAATAACCTTTCCTTCCCATTTTTCCGACAAAACACTTTTTTAGTTCATTTATAAATCTCCTCATATTTTTACCTCTCCTGCTTATTATATAAAATATGCTCAAATTTTTAAATACGCATTGTGCATAATTTTGAAAAAATTATACCTGATTTTCTTTTGATATATCTATTTCTACTGCTCTATCGCTCGTTGCGTCATAGATAATCACTTTCTTTATATGCAAATCAGATCTCTTTGTGGAGAGATAGTGATATGCGAGAACCTGTCTTACGCATTTATCATCAATATTATTTCTTACCTTTACATCAAGAATTGTGTCCTCTGTTATATAATCGGCAAGACCAGATATATGTTCGATAGAAAGGTTTGGATCAATATTGTTCTCGGGTGTTCTGTTTGCATATAGAGCGTATCTTACGAAGTTAGCGGTTCTTTCGCCTAATGTTGTAACGACATCTACGAATTCATCATATTTGCCGGATAAGAGCTGTTCTTCCGAAGTAATCTTAATAAATTTAGATACTCCCATACCGTAACATTCGACCATTAGTTCTTTATATTTTTGCATACAGGCTCTTACAATAAGATATTTTAATTTCTTGTTGTGAGTATATGTGTAATCGTTTATATAATCGGACAGATAGGTTTTGCCGTATATTAAATATTTTGAATAATATTCGACACAGTATCCGACCATAGAATTACATCTCTTGTCAAAAGGGAAGTCATTTTTTCCTGTAAATAACTGCTCTTTGCCTTTCTTTAACTCATTTTCGTACTTTTGAGATATAAAACGGTTAAATTTATTGTATCCACCCATTTTGGAACTTACGGTCTTTGATTCAGTCCAAATTATATTCCCGTCAAAATCTTTAATAGGGCGCATTAAATCCGTTCCTATTATGGCACTTTCTTTATCATTTAATGTTTTGATATAAGGTTTTTTAGCTTTTTTAAGTGCATTTTCTATTTCTTTTTGGGGTATATAATAGCCGTAACGGTGATAAAATTTTTTTTCCACCAAATATTTTTCTGCTTCTGTTAAGGGCTTTTGGAGCACAGAAAAATCACATTTGGCAAAATCGACTTTACCTGAGTTTAAATTAGCCAAAGTTTTTTGAATATATTCCTGTATTGTTTGATTACAATAACTTGCACTTAATTGCATTTCACCGGGTTTTGAATTAACCCCATCAAGCAATTCATCGATTATTTCGAAATATCTGTAAATATGGTCTTTTGAAATATTTATAGTTTCCGAAAAATCATATTGAACTTTTAGAGCAAAATGAAATCCTTTATAGATAGTTTTTATATCATTTTCTAATATAAAATAGGTAATTTCTTCATGTTTTGGTAAGTCTTTGTATTTTTCTATATTTTTAGCACAGTTTTTTAGATGTTTCTTATACTCAGCCTCTAATAAATAGTTTGATTTATATGAAAATTTGTGTTTATCTTCTTTTATTCCTTGAATAAAGAAATACTTGATAAAAAGGATTTCATTTTTTGTGAAAATTTTGGATAAAGGTTGGGTAAAATAAGCTTCATATTCTGCGTCATAGACATCGGTTTTATCTATGCTTAATATATCGAGAACTGTACGAGAGTATGCCTGAGCATCAGAAATTCTTCCTCTCCCAGAGATTCCTTTATTCTTTTCACAATAATCAGTTTCTTCTTTTAAAAACTTCTTGATTTTCTTTATGTCAATACGTAATTTGTCAGCTTTACTTTGAATATCTTTTCCAATAATTTTTGAATAAATATATGCTCTGGTGTATTTTTTAGAAAGCATCAGAAATAAATCAATAACTTCTTCTGATATTTTGCATGGAACGTCTTTTTCTACTTCGTCGCCGGAGACATTGCGGTATTCATAACTGTGTTTTTCATTAGAATTAGGCAAAATATTACTTTCTTCATCGTAAAACCTCTTTTGAATTTGAATAGGAAATTTTACTATATCTTCAGCGGAAACTTTAAAGTTCCAGAAGTAAAAATAAAAATCATTTTTTTCTTGTTTTTCATCATAGAAGTTATTTATAGGATTAACAATATTAAAGCCTGTCTCTTCGTCAACTGTAATTTCGAAATCTCCGGTTTCGCCTTCAAGTTCCAGAATATAAAGTCCGTTTGCCAACTGTCCGTTATCTACATGAATTGTAGAATTAGGCTTTAATTCCTCGCAAGATATCTTATCGCAGAATGCATACTGAAGTTCGCCATCAGGATCTTCGTCGATTTTATATCCGTCGTTGTTATAAAATACGAAACATTGCCTTGTCTCTTCAAGAAGTTTCTTATTCTCGGGAGCAAGAATATCAATATCGTTCCTATAAAGAAGTGCATTTCTTCTGCATCTTCCGATAGCCTGAATAGTTGTTGATGCGTTAGCCGGACTCGACGAGAGCCATAAAGAATGCGCCCTTCTGATATCAATTCCTTCGTTGAGCTTGAATTTATTGATGATTACATCATTCTCGTTGTCGTCTTCGCAGAGTTTAGCCATGACATACGGATCGTCGTTTAGATCTATATATTTAAGGTTATATTTCTCACATAAACCGACAATTTCTGCGTGCAAATCGTCGTTTCCTGCAATACATCTAAAAATCGCACAGGGATTATATCCTTTTACGTCCTTGTGTGCTTTTTTTATTTCAAGCAGTTTTAAAATTGCATCTTCAGTAGTACCGTTTGTCTGATGAACTGTTCTTAACATCATTGTGTGCGTAAAATTACACTTAATGTCGCTTGTTGTATTGGTTGCGGAGAAATTAACTACCTTAAAACAGCGTTTAGATAATATTTCATCAAAACGATTAGTTTTAATGTGCCCCTCATCTCTTATCCAGATACATTTATTGCTATCAGGAATCTGACGGATAATGTCCTCTGCGTCAAGTTTAGAGTTAATTTTATAATCTGCACTGCCATAAACGATGAAATTATCGTTCTCGCAGTCCTCTTTTAGCGACTCTCTAACCTGTAAATGAAGCTGACCTTTTGAGAGAGTTGTAACTACAAAAAAATAATCGGGAAGACGGTTTATGAATTTGCTCATCATTTTAGTCTTTCCGGTTCCTGTGGGAGATGTAAAATTGACGGTCTTAACCATCTCATAAGATGGATCGTTAATCAGATCAATTAACTCTTTTACATACTCGTCCTGCGTCTTATTTATCTCTATAAAAGCTTCTTCTCTTGTCATTTGGGATTGCTCCGTATTTTTTATTTATTATACTTCAAATTGTTTAAATTATGGGGATTAAATTCGTCATAAAGGGCCATGCCTCTCTTTATAAAGTAAAGGTTGGCTGATAGCATCGATAAAGAAAGGGTTATAATGATAATAGCGGTTAGGATTTTATCCAATTTTGTCTCTCCTTATTACTTTCATGGTTTTATATATAACAATTAAAGGTATTGAGATCATTGCGAGAAGCGAAATGCCCATACCTATATAGATAAGGGCAACCTTAAATATCTCCCAAGTAAGTTCAAAGAGGATAGGAAGTGCTGATATATTCATATCTATCCCCTTTCTAACTTGCGTATGCTTCAATCCATTTGGTTGAAACTCCAAAGACTCCGGTAAAGAAGAAGAATATAAGCAACATTGCAACGAATACCAGTCCAAGATCTATTGTGCTGTTCCAGATAAAGAAATATATAAATGTTGATATTCCCATAACTATAAGGAGGGAAAAGAGTGAGAAAATTGTAAGAATTCCTGATACGATATTAACGATTTTCATAATTTTTTCCATTTGTTTATATCTCCTTTTTCTGTTTTGTTCTTATACTTATATATGTCAAAAAAAAATATAAAAAATATCGGGTTTTGGGGAACAAAAAAGGATGCTTTTTGTGCATCCTTAATCTTTAATATAATGGGTATTTTATTATTTTCGGTGGTGCAATCTGGCTCCACACGCCGGGCAATATCTTGACGGGAAGCGGCAATAAGAAGCTTCAGAATCGGCTGTTGCTGGTATGTATTCGAACAAAGCTTCTTTTCCGCACTTGGGGCAAGTATATGGGCCGCCTTTGTTTTTTCTCGACCAAGTACCTTCAAATTCCTTGCTTTTTGAAAGTTCTTTGTTTTCTTTCTTTAATTTTTCAAGCTTCTTTAAAACATTCTTAATTGCTTTGTTGACAAGCTTTGTGTCGGCCTGATGTAAAAAGCCGTCCGAACAGGTTCTTTTGTCATGCGCTTTCCATTGATAACCATGAATTTTAATGTTCTTTAAGATGCGAACTGAATCCTTTAAAGTAAGTGGATCTGACATAGACTCAGTATAAGGGAACGGACAATCATCTTCGTATTTTTTCTTTTTCATATTAAACTCCCTGATGATAAACGGTTGCTGCTGCCGATTTATAAGCTTTGTTGGAGCTTTTACCGTAAAGATTATCTACAACTATGCCACTTTTACAAATTGTATCAATCTCCGAGGCAGTGGCGAAGATCATTAGAGTTTTGCCCTCAATTTTATATTCGATTTCTCTTCCGGTTATCTTATTGATACCTTTTATAATGGTATCTTTGTTTTTGCCTGAATATCCGGACACTAAATTATACCAAAATGGATCTTTTTTGTTTTGGGAAGCTGATTTACAATTACTAATTGCCATATTCTATCTCCTTTTTTTATTGCTTTATACTTATATATGTAAAATAAAAATATAAAAATTGTATTTGTTTCGGGTTTAAGCAACTTCTTGCCAGCCGAAAGAATCGCAGAAATATGTGGTCTTTTCATCTAATACAACGATATCCGAAACGCTTAATGAATGACCTTTGAAACCTTCCGGACGGGCCATATTGAAGATAAAGAATAAGTCTTCCAGAATTTCGTTTGAGGAAAGATTATTGTAATCCTTCTCGAATTCGTACTTCTTTTCGTAGTATTTATTAAGATCGTTTTTAAGAGCATCTTCGCTTATTACTTTGGTTGCTTCCTTATAGCTCATATAGGAAATATCGTGTCTTTCGTCGATATCCATACGAACCTGATAGATTGCTATTTTCATATTTTCTATTCTCTTTCTTCTACCTGATCTAATGCGTGATAATTTGCTTTTGATATATATAGTCTTTATTTTTCTTTCAATTCTTTAAGGGGACATTTTTCAAATCTCTTTTCGTCATATACGCCGTGACGATAGGCTTCAATATCGTCTAATCTGATATTTAATGGGCAACAATAGTCTCCTTCTTTTTTATAGTCAGCGTTATCCACCGTCTCTTTTAATTTGCACTCATAACAACTTTTGGGCATCTTCATTCCTTCGATTATTACGCTCATTCTTCACTCTCCTTATAGGGTGCATACCACCAGTTTCACTGAATTACTTCTCCATTTGATATTTCATCAAGGGGCTTACCTTGGATTATCATGTTATGATATGCTCCTAAGACACAATTTGCTGTTTTCATTCGCATAAGAGCATCATAGTTCCCGTCGGGAACATTAATTAAAATCTTTTTCATTAATTTCTCCATTATTTTCTCTGCATCATTTGTAAGTCTATTCTCATATCGTTAATGAGCATTCTCTGCTTTTCAAACTCTATGGTTAAATAATCAACGGTTTTCTTTAACTCGTGGATTATATTATCCTGCTTTTCTACTACTTTGGTTAATTCCTTTGCATCCATAGTATTTTCTCCTTATCTTTATATTTATATATGTAAAATAAAAATATAAAAAATAACAGAATCTTTTACCTAAATAAAAAGCACAAGCGTTTGCTTGTGCCTTGTTAATATGTATTCTCTCTTATCTTATAAATCGTCGTAATCTGCTTCTTCCTCAGGCATTTTTACTATGCCTTCTTCAAGATTAAGACCATTTTCCTTTAAATAAGAGTTAGCCTCATCCATAAGAGTCTGTCTCTTATCAAGCTTTTTCTTAAATTCTTCGAGTTTTTTATCGTAATCAAACTGATAATTGTCTATAAAAGCCTTTATTACGAGCTCTTTAACCTCTTCTATGGTGTGCTTTGGTTCTCCGACGAATTCATGCTCTGAAGATCCGTCTTCATAACCGGGGTTTTCGTCCAAGCCTACGGCATTAAAATAACCGGATGCAGAAAATCCATATTTTTCAAAAGGCTCTTCTCCAATCTGATAAGGGAGTTGTGAGATTTCGTAAGCATAAGGTACATCTCTTTTAGCCTTTTTATCGGACTCCTTCTGTCCGGGACGGGTATGATCTGTAATCATAAATTCATATTCTTTTTTACCGAGAAAAATCTTTCCCTTTATCCAGTTGCTCTGTGATCCGTCCGGGAAAACTGCAAATTCTTCTGTTTCTACTCTCATTGCTTTACCTGTCCTTTATCCAATTCCATATCTTCTTTGATTATTGCATCAATCTTTTCTTCGGTTAATTCATCAAGATACGAAAAATCTGCTGTTTCCGGTATAATACCGTCGGCAGATGTAATAAAATCTTCGCCATGTTTGTCTTTATCCCGAACCGAGAAGTATAAATCGTAATAATTTTTTCGGCGAGGCTCTTCATCCACATCCGGGTATCTTTCTTTAACGTCAAATTCTTCTTTAAATACATCTACTATTTTTACGCCCTGTTCTTTGAATTCTTCGATTATATCAATTAGTTCCTTATATGTATAAAGCCGAGAATCTATATCATCGACAATAAAGGGCGGTTCGTAATCACGAAATTCCTTATAATTAGATTCTTTCATTATAACTATTGCGAGAGATATTATTGATATCGATAAAGAGATACCCATTACTATAAGAGTAATATTTGACAATAGGCCCCATGAATTGATGTGTGCAATAATTTGGAGTATTCCGCCTATAATAAAGGTGAGTCCTAATGTGGTTGTAAATATCCTTCTGGCGATACTGTGCGTTTTTAATTCTTTGTCTAAATATTTATCGTGTTTTTCAAAATCGGCATCGTAAATTTTGTCGTATTTTCTTTTAATAAGAGCAATAGTTTCGTCTTTTGGGTACACTACTTGCATTAAAAGCCCTCCTAAGATAGTTCTGCGTATTCTTCCTGATCTTCTTTATCCAACTCTGTTTGCTCTATTGCTTTGATTGCAGCATTAATAGCCTTAATAGTACGAGCGTTTCCAACCTTTTTAATATCATTTAACTGACTTATTATCTCGTCGTTTGACATTTGAGAGCGTTTAGTATTTGGCTCTTTAAATTTCGGGGCGTGTTTATCTAACATGCATAAGGCGTGATAAGCACCGTCACCGCATCCTGACAAATACAAATCCTCGGAATTCTTGTTCTCTGTGATATATTGATTTATCTCTGCTTTAACGCTTCCAAGTTCTTCCTCAAGGGAAGTTCCATTTAAAATAGCATTTAACATTGGCTCATAATCTTCTTCGTTGTTCGGAAATCCGTTTTTAAGCCAATCGTATAATTCGTCACTTAATTCAATTACTAACTTCTGCACCGATTTCTCCTTTTATTTCTTCCAACAAATGCTTTACTTCGATAACATCGTCAGGTTTTAACCCGCACTCTCTTGCGTATCTTGATTGCGGTATGCAAGACTCTAATACAAGCATTATTTTCTCTAATCGTTCAATTCTATCTTCAAGTGTCATTGTAGATTTACTCATTTATTAATTTCCCTCTTTAATTTAAGCAATTATATTCATAAGTTGTAATAGATGTGACCTTACTTTGCCAATCAGGATTGATAAGTGACACATCCCCTGTCTTACTCTTAAAGGAATTATCTACTATAAATTCGGTTGCACATATACAAGTCATCGAATATACATTATTTTCGTCAGTATGCTTATCTGCTTTAATATCTCCGACTATCGCAGGGATATTTGTTCCGTTTTCGAGCTCAATATTTATATATGTTCCGACAGGAGCATTAAAATGAGTCCCAATGGCAACTAAAAATCTGTCGTCGTATTTTAAAAATCCATCTTCCGTATTTGCCAGAGCTTTCATCTGATATGCTCTTGATGATTTATTGCTTATCGCAGATGCATATTCATAAGATTTGGTACCCGTATATTGACCTTTTTTAATTTCGGGGATATCTTCCGTCGAATCCTCGTTAACAGGATCATACTCGGGGAGTTCGTATTTAATTGGATTTTTAAGGCGAGTATTTTCCACGAAGTTTTCTTCGTAACTGAGCAAATGCTCGCTGGCGAAGGCAACAGAATCTTTTGATATGGGATTATCCTTTAAAACAGAAACTCTAACTTCTTCAACCGGCATATAAATCGGATCCTTTTTAGTCGTATTATAAACGAATATAATACTAAATATGCAAAGGATTATTCCGATTACTGCGCTAATATACCATTTTTTCGACATAATAAGTCCTTTCCGGGCGAGCCCTTATACTTATATATGTCAAAAAAAATTATAAAAAATTCGGATAAATCACGAAGATGCCCACAAATACTTATTTTATACCGTGTCAAGTTAGCCGTCACGGGCAACAAAGCACGGTATTATTATTTATCCATGTCATCATCAATATTTTCCTCCGGAATAGGTGAAATAATATTTTCGATGTTTTGAAAATGTGGCATAGAAACATTTTTTCTATCGAATTGAGCAATTTTTGTCATATCGATGAGCGAATGATCGTATTCCGGTGCTTCCGCCTGTGCCAAAGTAATAATTTCTTCGAAATTTTCTTTGGTTTCTTCATTTTTTAAGTCAAATAATATGGAAAAGTCGGGATAAAAAGAATATATATAATCGGGCTTTTCATCTGGAAACTCATCATAAAAATTTGGCTCATCAAGATGAGAATCGTGATAATTTAAGACCATAAACAGTCTTTCGCTTCTATTTAAAAATTGAGCAGATACATAAATTTCGTGGTTTTGGACGAAAACATTCTCGATTTTTACTTTTGGGGAGTCATCATAAATGGAACAGAGGCGGTTAAACTGTGTTTCTGCCATATTTTTTTCCCACAAAGTTACTATTTTTGATGTATCTACATTGATAATATTATTATCTTCTAATTTATCCAATAATGTATTGAACATAACTAAATATCTCCTTTAGCCTATACTATTATATGTAAAATTTAAAGGAAAAAGTGTCGTTCAAGATTAATTAATGTATTCTTTCAATAGGTAGGATAATTTTTCTTCTATTAAATCTTCATACCATATCTCTATCAATTTATATCCTTGGCTCTGAGCAAATTTCTTCTTAAATAAATCCTTTTTCCGTTGATACTCAAAACCTTCGATTGTAACATGAAATCTTGGGATATACTTCTTGTGCTGTTCTCCTTGAACTTCTATTAAAACCTTTTTCCCTACCAATTCAAAATCGTATGGCATTATAGAATTTGTGTCTGGATTAACACATTTAAGAGTGTTTCGCTGAGTTTTATACTTAATTTCATGTTTTTTTAAGAATTCTTCGACGATCAATTCTCCCAATGATTTTATACCTGAACAATCATGTCCGCAACGTAATCGATATTCGTTGTAATTCGTATAAAGAGTTTCTCCACACCGCTTACATTTGTAAATAATATTAGGATTAGCTCTTTCGCCAGATACTTTTATCACCTCTTTTGTTTGTCCTAAAAGTGTGTAAACAAAATCGGGTACTTTTTCATTATTGTCAATTTCTGTATTTTCTCTTAAATATCTCTTGCGCTCACTTCTAACCTTGCTTTTAGTAACTTTATTTACTCTTAATGCCTCGAAATACTTTGTTTGATCTTTTTCAAGCAATTCAAAAACATTAGAAGAAGGATATTTTTCTTTTAGATAAACTAAATTTTTATTCGAAATAAAGATTTCTCTCCCGTTACTATTTTCATTCAGTTTAGCAACTAACTCTCTCTTTCTTCTCCGACAACTGGTACATAATTCGCAGCGAGTAGATACCGGTTTAGAACATAAAAGACAAATTCTTTTCTTGGTTTCATTTTTATTGAAGCTTTTGATTTTTTTCTCACTGAAAATTTTGATTTCTTTCTTCTCAATCCCTCCATTAAGATTGCATATATAAAACTTAGCCTCTTCTAAACTGCCAAATTTTTTATAAATTGGTTTAGAAAACCCGTAAACTTGTTTTTTGCATTCTTCCCATGTACTAAAAATACCTATTTTACGGCCTTTAGCTACAGCGTAATATTTTTTCCCCATAAAAATTTAATACTCTTTTTACCTATTCTATCCATTTTGAAATAGTTTTAATTATAAGAAAGAGGGCTATAAAATCTTATAACCCTCTTAATAATTATAACTGAATAATATCGTTAACCATGTATGCGCTCATTTCTCTCGATGTTCCAATATCGATGGACTGATTTGCATGGGTTCTGAAGAAGATCGGATTGATTCTTACTTCGACAACCATTTCTGACTCAAGAAGGATTGTTTCGTGCTTTCTTGAAAGCTCGATGAAGTATTTAGACTTCGTTCTTCTTGATTTCTTATATTTATTGATCCATTCGTATCCTCGTTTTACGCTCTTTTGAGGATTATTTATATCCGGGATATAATAAACTCTCGCAAGGTGAGCGAATATATAGATTACAACTGCAGCTATACCGAGTGTCGATACTGAAATCGTACCTGAAATGGTAACTACCTTTACGGTAGGATTCTTAAATATGGTTTCGATTTTTGTCTTAATCTTTTCAAAGATTGTTGTATGCTCTTCTTCTGTCACAACAGCTTCAGTAGGCTGCTCTACGACTTCCGGCTTATCTTCTTCAACAATATCTTCTTTTTCCTCTATTTCTTCCTCTACGATTTCTTCTTCCTCTTCAGGAATAGGCGTTTTGGTGAATGATGCGTCAAGAACGATTGCTGCGCCGTCGTTTCCTAAGTCTAAATTCCAAGTATTAAGAGCAAATTTTCCGTCTTTATCAAAGATTTGTCTATCCTTATAGAACCATCCGTCAAATTCGTATGTGAATTCTTCGTCTGCTTCTTTATCGGATGTGGGAGCTGTGTCTTTAATTTTCTCACCATATTTAACTCTAAAGGTCTTATCTCCTACCTTAATATTGTAGGTTTCTGCCTCGAATTTAGAAAATACCGTAATATCGTGAGTAAAATAATATGTCTCGATTGCGGGTTTTCCATCTTTATTCCAGATCGGAGTGCTAATTTCGTTAGTATAGCTTTCATTAAACTCTGAATCATAGCCTGTAAAGAAATGTCCTGCTTTAAGAGGGATTTCTACATCTAAAATGGACTGTCCGTAAACAACGGATACCTGATAATCTTCTTTGCCCGGGACATTGGGTTTGACATTTATCTTATAACTATTTACATCAAAGTTGTCTTTAAGGTAAATCTTTGTTCCGGAGGGCCCTACATCATAAGGCCAGTAATTATTTGTACTTGAGAAGTTACCCGAACCGTCAAATACGCTTATGGTCTTGCCATGAAACTCAAAGGAATAGCCTTTAAATGTATATCCGCTTCTTGACATTGTATCAAGTTTTGGAACAGGTTCTCCGAATGTGATATCTTTTGTCTTTGAATTTCCGTCATATACTAATGTATATGTCTTTTTCTCCCAGACGATTTCAAATTCGCTTATATCTGACTCGATGTACTGCCAAACTGTCTGTTTCTTCTTACCCTGCTCGTCCCAGATAAGATTTCCATCTTTATCCTTAATACCTTTGTAAATACAGCCTCTCTTCTGAGGAAGGTAAGGTAAATCTGTGTAAGCCGAATCATATACGAAACTTAAAGCAATAGGCTTTGCGGTTTCCGTATCAGTATTTACATCGTATTCATATACATCAAGACTTCCTGTGATTGTATTGGGTGTAAATACCGAATTAACCGTTACTTCTGCAGTCTGTGATGCCGGGTTAATCGATGCTGTATTACCTACCCAAACGAATTTAGGAGAACTTGCAGCGCCCTGAGCATTCCACATGTATGCCGGTTCATTTGTGTTGGGATTTGAAACCTCGTATCCGCCGAAGGTATAACCTCTTTTTGTAGGAACTGTCTGGTTCGTGTAAGGCTTATCGAAAGTCTCGGTTCTGCTTGTTGTAACGGTTTTATATGTATCGGGCTCACCGATTCCCTTTGTAGAATCAGTCTTTTCGCTCGTTTCGGTAACGATATTTACCTTGATCGGATTATGAGTCCATCTCTTTTCCAAGTAGAATGTGTCGGAGTGATTGGGATTTGTGTTCCAGTCTACTCCGTCATCCCAAATCCAAGTCTCGCTTGTCTTTGTTAATACGCCCGTAGCAGCGTTATATTTTGCAATGTAAGTATTTGTACCTAAAAGGTAATATCCGTCGAATGTAAGACCATTACGAGCTGTAGGAACGGACATATTAAAGTATAAAGCATCGTATGTAACAGCTTCTTGTGAATCTTCGTTATCTAAAACTCCGTCCTCGTTATAATCTTCGCCGATTTTAACTGTAAATATCTTGGGAGTATATAATTTGTGAGTCAAGATATCTGCATTATCTGATGCGCCGGTTGCGAAGTTAAAGGTTGAACTTGAAGTATTACCATTATTGTCCCAGAGCTTAAAGTTCGTGGAATCGGTAAATGTGCCTTCGTATTCATAACCTCTCTTATAAGGGGCCGGATTAATATTTGAATAAGGAGCATCAAATGTTACTGTCTGTGATTTATTAAGGTCTGTATCGGTTGTGTCAGTATCGTTATATTTGAGGTTATAGGTATTAAGATGATACTTAACCGTAACCGTAATATCTGATGTGTAATCGTAAACACTTGCTGCGCTTGAACCATCGGGATTAAATATAAGGTTGTTGTTTGAATCTACCCAGCCATCAAATGTGTATCCTTCAACACGGGGAACATTTGAAACCTCTGATGCGAGCGAATAAGGTGCGTCATAAGTTACATTTAATATCTTTGTGGGAGAATCTGAACCATTAGTATTGTAATAAACCTTGTAAGGATTTGGCGAATATGTCGCATAAAGATTTAACGTACCGCCGTTTAATGCTAAGTATGAGCCTAAAACATTAGAACCTTGTGCGTTATAATATACGGTATTTGCAGAATCTACAAAAGATGCAAAAGTATATCCTGTTCTTGTAGGAATCGAAACTGTTGCACTCTCATTACCCTTTAAAACAGAGCTTGTACTTAAAAGGGTTGTGTGATCGTAATCGTAGAAATTTACTGTTGTCGCAGAAGGTACTGCAGTATATGAGAATGTAACCGTATCATTATCAAGAATATTAGATCCGTTCTTGGATTTAAAGTTAACGTGACATTGATAAGTTCCTAAAACATCACACTGAAGAGATGTACCTGTCGGGTGTCTTCCGTCCGGAGTATCCCAAGTAATAGAATATTCTGCCTTGTTTCCTATATTGTTAGTTACAGTACAGGTTAACAAATTGCTTGAATTCGAACTTACTGTTGCTGTACCGATTGTAGAATTCTCTGTAATACCACAGGTTTGAGTATAAATTGTGCCGTTATGATAAGGACAATTTAAAGAGTATCCGTCTACTGTTTTAGAGCAACTTAATGAATAACCCACAACTCCTTCGTTAAAACCGCATGTATATTGTGTAATTATCTGTCCATCGTCGTATGGACATGTTTTAACAGACTGGCTCCAATGAGGATTAAAATTTGCACAAGCACCATTCTGTCGAGGTTCATAATGAGCATATAATCCTTCTCCACAGTTTGAGCAAACCATAGGATCGTCCCAAGTTTGAGTTGTATAACAGGCATCTGTATGATGATGAACTACCTGACTACCACAAGCAGGTGTATGTGTATGCGTTACCGCTGTCGTATAACATGCGCCCGACTGGGAATAAAGAGTTGTACCCTGATAATTAACAATAGAACCAACTCCTGTATGGGTATGGGGAACTGCTGTTGTATAACATCCTCCGGATTGTGAATATACATTGGTACTTACTTCTGTTCCCGAATGCTCGTGTGCGTGGGTTAAAGGCTGTGTATAGCAGCCATCTGACTGTGTTGCACCAGTAACATTCATTTTGTTGGATTGCATATTGAAGGTACCGACACTGCCACTGTGCTTATGCTCGTGCGTGAATGTTGCAGTTTGTGCAGCAGTCTGTGTAACAGTGTATGATGTCTGATTGTTTAAAACCTTCGCACTGGCTGTAAGGGGCATTAAGGGAAGCGCAGTAGATAAAGCGAGAAAACCAGCCAAAGAGCCGCATATTATTTTCTTTAATTTAAGTTTGAATTTATTCATTCTCTTCGTTTCCTTCTTCGTTTACTATGATTTCCTCGGGAGCTTCAATAGGCTCTCCGACACTAACTTCTGTTTCCAAGTCTAATTTGACTTCTTCTGTGATGACTTCTTCATTTTCTGTCGGATCTTCCTTAATTTCGTCGGAAGATGTTTCAAGGGCATCTTCGGGAGTTTCTGAAACTTCAGCCTCTTTTTGCTCTTCTTTGACCTCAGGAGCGCTTTCTTTGACCTCGGAATTCGCCTTTGCTTCCAAAAGTTTGGCAATTCGCTCGTTTTCTGCCTGAATTTCAGCCTCTTTTTTCTTTCCTTCTTCAATCATTTGATTGAAAGCTTCTTCACTTATAGGATTTCCGTATCCGTCATAATATTTCCCGTCAATTATGATAATTGAGGTTGCCGGATCGATTCCTTCCTCTGACATGTTTTCTTTCGTATAATTAAGCATATCTTCTTGGGTAACTTCAATGCTTTCAATTTCGGGTTCGTTTGATGCGGGCCCTTTATTTTTACTTATAATAAATATGCTCGTTCCTACAAGTGAGGTAATTAGAACGAGTGATGCGAAAGATAAAACGATTTTTCTCATTTTTCTTCTCCTTCGTAATTTGATTTGATAATTATATATGTAAAAAATTATTTTTAATTTTATAATTTTAGAATAAAAAAGGACTTCCTTTGGAAATCCCTTTACTTTATGGATATGTTCGGGTATTTATCAGATCCTCATATATTTTAATCGAATCTTCTTCCGGGTATCCAATAGTTGTAATCGAGGTATAATACAACTGATTATCCTTCTCACGAAACGTCAAATACCAGTAATGCATATAAGGAGTATTTGGAATACTTCTTATAATTGTAACATTTGGATCATCGCCTTTTAGCAATTCGGTATTTGCATAGTTCGACTGAACCTGCTCCAGATATGCGTCTATAATTGATGAAGGATCGCCGTTAAGTCGGTTTATCTCTACGGTAATAATTCTTCCTTCTTCAGCTTGGCTTGTATAGACAATATTTTCTGCTGTTTCGCAAGGATAACTAAATGTAATATATCCTATCTCGGAATTTCCAACTTTTGTGTTTCCATCTTCATCGGTTACTATTGTTGCGCTTGATACGGCCGAATCCGATAAAACCTGATAGAATTCTGCTGAATCGGTGTCATAGTGATATTCTGCATTTTCTTCTGTGAATTCATCTATGGCATTTGCAATAGGAGTCATTCCCATGTCTTTAAAATCGGATGAAAAATCGTGAATAACGGAAGTTTTAATTTCACACCCGGTAAGTATAAGAACTATGGGAATAACCAATAAAAAACTTTTCTTCATTTTTCCCCTTGCAATTCGAATTAAATTTTCCCCTAATCTCATTCGAAAATCTATATATAAACTAAATCCCCTAACCTTTAACATAGCATAAATAAATGATTTGTCAATCATCACTCATGCTTAAAAACGATTTCTTTTTATTTTTTCAAAATCAAATGACTCTTTGAGGTTTATGGCAATAAGCCCAAATAACCAGATAAAGAGAAAAGCATAAATTGCGATTGTCATTTTATTCCTTTCCGAGAGTTTCTTCTTTGCTCTCAAGTATCTTTTCTGCCGTTGTCTTTAAAGACCAGCCTGTGAGTTCTGTGAAACAAAAATCTAAGCCGTTTCTATATTCCGAAGAACCGTTCAAATAACAAGAAGCGATTTTTTCGAAAACTTTATAAGTACCGTTTTCTGTATCCATTAGGTTTTCTGTTAATACATCAGCGGTTACATCCGGATCTATTTCATCTGTTACTCTTTTCAATAAGGCAGCAGTTTCTTCGTGAGTTTTCATTCTTCGTCTTCCTCCTCGTCTATATTTAATCCTAAATCCTCAAGATAAACGCTTTCTTCTTCGTCTTTAATGACTAAGGGTTCGTTATTTTCTTTCTTCTCTTTACTGAAAAGAGACATAACGGTTTCTTTATTTGATATATAAGGCTTATAAGCGATGTGATTAAAAGACATTTAATACTCCTTTTCTGAATGGAAAATCCCCTGTTTGTGATCTTTATATTCTTCTACAAACCAAAAGCCTCCGCCCTCGGTACCATTAAGCAGTATTATTGTACCATTATCATCAAGATTTCTGTAGACCTCTTTTATTTCTCTTTCTTCGAAGGGCGTAAAATTATCATAAATCTCGTTTGCTATTCTCTGGCTTTCTTCTTGAGCGCTAAAACTTTCCATCCAGCTTGTAATAACTTTATTAAAAGACGCATCATCTTCATAATTTTCTCTTACAGGAGCATCTTTTTTCATACTGGATATAATATAATCATAGCGTTTGGCACTTCTTTTTAATTTATCTTTCCATTCATTATTAAGGCTCTTTGAGTCTAACATGAATTCATAAGGCTTTCCTATAAAAAGAAAACCGGAACACACTCCGATAGAAATATTTTCTTCGGGCTTTAAGGTCTTAACATATTCTTTTAATAACATTTTTTCCTCTACATATAATTGTAATACAAATACTCTTAAAACTGCTTTTTAAAAGAAGTCAGGGGAGCATATCTATAGTATTTGGCTCTTTCCTTATTAATCCTCTCTTTTTCCTCTTTGGCTTCTTCGCACCAAGTTAAATAGTCAGAACACTTGCTGTGACAAGCCGATGTGTGTACGTTGCAGTTTTTACAAGGGTTATCTCGTACCATAAAAACATCCTTTTTTGCTTATACTCATATATGTAAAATAAAAAAATTATTTTTAAAATATAAAATTATATTTCGGATACCTCAAGGTCTTCTAAATCCTCATAATCATCTTCTTCGTCAAATGAACGCTCATAATTATCATCAAAATCTTCGAGTTCGTGCTTTATATTCTCTAACTCCTCGAAATGCGCTTTATCTTTCTCTAAATTCTTTAAGGAACCGGTTTTAAAGTATTCCTGCGAAACAAACGGAAAAGGCAAGTCTGCGGACGTTCTAATATATTCGCCGTCAGGCTTTAAAGAGTATGCTTTTTCGTCATCCATGCCAATCATAAAGGCATATCTTACACTGTTTTTAATTCTTTCATCTTCTATAGGGAAAAGGATTTCCACTCTTCTGTTTAAGTTTCTCGGCATACAATCTGCTGAGGATAAGTACACTAACGGATCGCCGGCATTAGAAAATTCGTATATTCTTGAATGCTCAAGATATTCTCCGACAACGGATTTGACTTTGATATTATCATTAGGCTTAATACAGCAGATTCCTCTTACCAAAAGCTCAACTTTAACTCCTGCTTCGCTTGCTTCATACAAAGCATTTATGATCTCTTCATCACAAAGAGAGTTCATCTTCATTCTGATACAGCCGGAAACACCTTCGTTGACGTTTTTAATCTCGTTTTGGATCATTCTAAGAAGGGCTGGCTTAATTCCTTCGGGCGCAACGATAAGTTTTTTATACTGAGGAAATGTTAAGGGGTTCTCTAAATGCTCGAAAAAAGCTTTTGCATCAAGGCCAATTTCTTCGTTTGCGGTCAATAATCCCATATCAGTATAAATATTGGCGGTCACTTCGTTGTAATTACCTGTGCTTAAATGCGTATAATACTTTGTTTTTCCGTTTTCAACTCGTTCTACGGTTGTAATTTTGGAGTGAACTTTAAGGCCCGGTACTCCGTATAAGACCTTACATCCTGCTTCCTCTAACTTTTTAGCCCATGCGATATTATCTTCTTCATTAAACCTTGCCTTTAATTCCACTAAAACGGTGACATCTTTACCATTCTTTGCAGCTTTCCTTAATGATTTTACAATCGGTGAGTCTTTTGAGACTCTGTAAAGTGTCTGCTTTATGGATGTTACCTTACTGTCATTGGCTGCCGACTCGATAAAATCAAGAACGGGCTTAAATGAATCGTAAGGGTGGAATAAAAGAGCATCTTTCTTACTTATTGTCTTAAAGATATCGGCATTACCGAGTTTTCTGAATCTTTTGGGAACTCTTGGAACATATTCGTTCTTCTTATATTCCTTTTTAAGTTCGGGAATCTTATTTACATCCTTCCATACGGTTAAATCAATAGGTCTTGAGGGATTATATACTTTTAATTCGTCATCAACGCCAAAGCCATTTTGAAGCTTTTCCTTAATAAAAGGATATGCATTATTTGCGATTTCCAATTTAACGACATTGCCATGTCTTCTTTCATTTAACTTTTCTTCAAGCTCATCCATTAAGCGAGAAATGTCCCTGCTTTCGGCAACAAATGTGGCGTTTCTTGTAATACGATAAGGAGCCGTGTAAGCGTAAGGACGTTCTTTGGATAAATTATACTCGATAATATTCTCGCAGAATGTATAAAGATGCGAATCGTCTTTCGTAGGAATTTCTACGAACCTGTCAAGTTTCTTTGAAATTGCAACATTAAAGGTATCAAAAGATCCGTTTTCCTTTTTATCTACCACACAGACATTAAGGGATTTATTCTCTATGGAATTGTAAAATTCCTTAGCCTGTGCATCTTGTTCCGGAACATTTATTACTTCGATAAAGGGAAGAATCTTCTTCTGATAATAATCAACGATAAAGTCTATCTGCTCTCTATCTAAAGACGAAAAATCCGTAATAAAAGTAAAACCTTCGCTTTTTAGATCGTCAAGGATATCCTCTAAAACGTCATACTGCAATCTTGTGAAGGCAGCAGTCTCGGCAGAGATTTCCTCATACTGCTCTTTGAATGTTCTTCCGGATATATCTATATCCTCATTTCCTTTTCGATACATGGTTTCTATACCGGCAAGGCGAACCATATCAAATTCGTCGAGATTTGATGCAGAAATGGTTAAGAATTTAATTCTATCGAGGACATTATTATTTGTATCTTTGGCTTCATTTAATACTCTTTCGTTAAATTTAAGCCAAGAGAGTTCTCTGTTTAAATATTTTTCGCTTCTTTCTGTATCCATAATGCTCTCCTTAAAGCTCTAATGTTAAATCTTCTTCCTCTTCATCATAGTCTTTTGTGTTTTCATTTGGAAAATAATCTACCATCTTTAAACTTTCATAATCGATGATAGCAATAAGCTTCTCGTCTTTAGAATAAAGAGAGAGATTGTTAACAAAATCTTCTGACTCGGACGCAAAAAGATGATTTTCCTTTATTGTATAGTCATTGAGGCCTTTTTTCTCGGCAAGTTCTTTTAACTTATTTTTGGCATACTCATAATATGAAGGAGCATTTTCTTTTGCCTTTTTTAAATATTCTTCGTCTAAAAGGGCAAAAAAGGTATGAGGAGGAGCGTCATTTAGCTCCTTAACCATTTTTGTTAAGGCGAATAATACTTCCGGATCGGAATTATCTTTCATTTTCTCCAAATTCCTTTTTACAATTTGTGCAAGGGCCTTATTTTCTTTAGGATTCATGCCATATATCCCCAAAGTTTCTATTACAGCCTGTTTGGGTTCTGCGTTAAAATGCTCGGCATTTCTTACGTAAAGATTAATACTTTTAGGCAATTCAATCTTGATTCTGTAAACATTCTTATCGGATTTATATTCTTTCGAGTAAATATCAATATATCCTTCGGTGTTAATTATGGCTTTTTCCATAGGAATTCCTTCATTCCATGACTTAACGGCCTTAATGGATTCGTTTAAAACCAGCATAAACAGTTCGGGGGTTATTCTTTCCATTATTCTATCTCCATCTCTTCTGTTTCGGTATATTCGTTGTATTTTTCGAATACTTCAGTCAAATCTAACTCAAGCGTTAAGGTATAGTCATAACCGTTAAAGCCCTGTTCGTAGTAAGGAATAAACTCAATATTGGTTATTGCTTCCTTTACCTTCTCGGGTACTTCCCCATTAGGCAATACATTTTCCCAGAATATTTCTTCGAGCTTTTCAAAATCGCAATCCTCGGGGATAAAAGCTTCTTTATTATTGCCGAAAGCATCATAGTAATCGTCAAAAATACCTGAGTCGTAGTGATCTCTGCCTCGGAAATCGGCTATAACCATGTCTACAAGGTTTATTTTATATTCGTATGTATCTCTTTCGTCGGTGGGATTAATTGAGAAACGGTGTTCTGTTTCGAGAGGATTGTGGATATAACCGGGTACATTAACCTTAACTTTACCTTTAGGTATTTTAATTTTATCCATTGTAATTTTACTCCTTTTAAATGTTTTATATTTATATATGTAAAATATTTCCGAAAAAATATAAAAATAATAAAAGAGCCGAAATGATGAACAAATCGGCTCTAACTGCTTTTTTCTTAAAAGTAGAAAACATTGTTGATTCAGTTGTAATCAATATCGGGATTGCTAAAGTTGTCCTGAGGGCCCATAGCTTTACGGTATCCCGGCATATTCTGGGAGATGCCGTCGTGGTTATAAGCGTCAGGGTTATTATATGCCGCCTGAGCGACATTCATCTCTGTTCTCTTTCCGGTTGTCGGATCAAGAACAACAGATAAACCACTCATTCCTTTAAGAATAGTGTTACCCTGCTCAATTCCTCTAACGGTATCACGGGTGTTCTGCGATGTAGACTTAGTATATAAAGCAACCTGTGCCATACTCTCTTTCATCTCGTTCATACTCTGAGCAATGTTATTTAAAATAGTCATTGTCTCTTTCGTCTGATTGCCCTGCGTTGCGATCATCTGAAGTAACTGCTGATTGACGGTCGCCTGTTGCTGCATGGCCTGATTAAACATCTCGATTACCTTGGAATCTTCCATATAGTTTACCTCCTTATGAAATATTATAGAAAGATGCATCTAATATAAAATCCATAATAAATGTATTCTATACTATTATATGTAAAATTTTTCAGAAAAAGTATCAAAAAATAGAGAATAATGTAAAATTACCCTCTATTTTAAGAAAAATAATGAAAAAATCTTTAAAATTCAATCGGTTCGCCCGGGCCTTTGGCAAGGTTTTTAAGAGCAGAGCCGTATTTTTGGGTTATGTTGTCTGTGATCTTCTTAAATTCCTTATCGGAAACTTTAGCTACGTTACTATGCGTAGCCAAGAATTTTTCGTTAATTCTATTTGTTTCAGATGTCATACTCATATTCTTCATGTTCTTCTCCTAAACTATAGCCGTCATAAAATAATGCATTTTCTTTGATGAAATCGGCTATTTTTGTTTCATCTATTTTATGTTCTGCAATATCCATTGTCAAATTGTAATATTGCTCTGGCGTTAAATTCATTGTGTAGCCGTTAAATTCAAGAAATACTTCGGCTACGACTAATCCGGTTCTTTTATTTCCATCAACGAATATCTGATAATTGGCAAAATCCGTAATATACTTTGCTGCCTTATCAAATACAGTGGGATATAAAACTTCCCCAAAATATTCCTGATACGGAGCAGTACATACACTCTCGAAAAGATTTAAGTCCCTGATACCATATTCCCCGCCATATTCCTTAATATAATTATCGTGGAGTTGAATAATCAGATCCGGAGAAAGTTTCATTACTTCCTTAGGGCCCTCTGCAAGTCTTTTAAGAGCCGTCTGTAACTCGGGTTTTGGTTTGAAGTTTTCTATTACTGCGTCAGTCATTATATTTTCTCCTTAAAAATTACTATATAGTTATATATGTAAAATTTAATTGAAAAAGTATAAGGTATATTTCTTATATGTAAAATAAAAAAATAAAAAAGATGCGCTTAAAAAATACAGACATCTTAATTACTTTTAAATGCCTTCAAGTGTCTCAAACTCGTCTTTTTGGGCTAAATATTCTTCGCCTAAGGCATATTCTAATACCTTTTCTTCGAATCTATTGGTCACTTCTTCTTTATCATAGTCAAAAGAGTATTCTTTTTGAGCTTTTACAAAGTCTATTAAATCGGGGAAATTTACACCTTTAAAGATATCTTCATCATTTAAAGTAAATCTTTCTCCACTCTCTGTTCCTTTCTTTATTATATTTAAAACATTGTCTCCGATAAGACGAAGCTGGCTTTCAAGGGTTTCTAATGTTTTAAGGAACTTTTCGTTGTTCTTATATTTATCCCAAATAGATAAACCTTGTCTCCAGTCCCAATCGTAACTCAGAAAAAATGCTGTATAAGGGAATTTGTCACAATATTCCTGACATCTTACGGGAAGCGTTTCTCCACGCTCTCCTTTATCATTAGCGGATGTGAAATAATATTGAGGATTTTTCATACTAAACTCGGCTTTTTTACCAGAGCATATAAAATCCGCCTCAAAAACATAAAATGCTAAAGGTTTCCAATCTCTACTCATATTTTCTCCTTACGGATTGAGACTTCTTATTCTCTTTCATAGTTTTCTTCTAATCCTCTTATTTCATCAAGACAATCATAATAGTATCTAAAGCAGTAATCTTCGGGGGACTGTTCTTTTGCACATCGAAGATAGATTAGATCCATAGCTTCCTTGAACTCATCACTATCTTTAAACAGTTCTTCTAACTGCTCATTAAAATCATTAGGATCTGCCGGGTGTCCACAATCATAGCATTCTTCTGCCCAGTTTTTTATCATTTTATGGATATTATCTATTTCGTCTTCTCTTTGCTCTCTGTCTAATACTTCGTCAAAACAAAGATGCTCGGTATCATTAAGATCTAATCCTAATTCTTTACACTTCTTTATTGTGGAAGCTCCGCCACTATGAGATGTCTTATTTAAGAATAGGGTTTGAACAATTTCTTCTTTAGGAATGGATAAAGAGAATAATGACTCTTCATCAAGTTCTTCGATATTAATATCGAGGGCGGTCTGTAAATAATCTTGAAACTCTCCAATAAGCCGTTCCATAAGAGATATACACCCGTTGTAAATATCCTTCTCGCTATGACTTTGGACTTTTGAGGGGTTATCTTGTTCGTAGATATGCTCATTTAACATGTCGATTAAGTCTTCTCTGTCTACCACATCAGCAGTGTACCAATGAGAAGGATTCGCATTAGGCATATCTTTGATTTCAGCTTTTATTTTTTCGAGTTCTTCAGAGAGCTCTTTATTATTATCAAGAACTAATATGCAATAGTCCTCTGAAAGACCAAACCCGGAGTTCTCCTTACCGTTAAAAAGGTATTTGACCTCTTTTCTTATTTCTTTTCCGGTATATTCTTTATCCCATTCTTTAAGAATAAGAATATCTCCGACCTTGAAATCTCTGTCATTCTTTCTAATCTCAAAGTTTTTAAGTCCTTTTTCTACATCATTAAAGTATTTTGGTGATAATTTGAGTTCGTGAGTCATTATATGTTCTCCTTAAAAAATACTATATAACTATATATGTAAAATTTAATTGGGAAAATATAAGGTCTAAACCCTTATTAATCTAATTCTTCTATTTCTTCAATAGCCTGTTCTTTTTTATTTTCGAGAAGGTTGTTTTCTTTTCCCATACTCTCAAGCCATTCGCTTGTTAAATGTGCCAAGTGAACCATACGCTCTTTATTTTCTGCGATTAAGACATCTAAATCTAAATCAGGATCGTCTACGGAAATATAGTATCCGCACTGTTCCGGTTTATAAAGCCAACCGCAGTCGTGAATAGTACGAAAATGGTTTCCGTCCCAAGTACATTCTCTCCAAACGGCCATGTCTGTTATATGAGAATAGGCTTTAATATAATAATGCGGCAATTTGTCTATTATTTCGTCAATTCCCTTTATCCCTTCAAAAAGCTGCCCGTCTACTTCGGGAAGAGGTGGTCTATTATATTTCCCCATCCAAGGGTATTTACTCATTGTTGTTCTCCTTATGCTGAAACTTTGGTCTTAATTGCATGACCGGGATATAAGGCAGTAATATTTATGCCTTCTACAGATTCTTTATAATAAAATAAATTGTGATGATCTGGGGTATAAACATGACTGTTTTGCCAGTCTGTAATCTGCAAATCAAGCCACTCTTTAGGGATTTTATTTAAGAGTATTTTAAAATAGTCTTTTCCATTATCAACCGCATTTATACTCTTTCTTATATAATACGCATCTCTGCGGGTTTCCTTATTATAATAAAGAGATCCGGCATATTTTTCTTCAATGGGAACCTGTGTTGGATATTTGGGTTTTATTCCATAATCCGGGCCAATATTAAGTTCATCCATTAAAGCGCCGTCTTCTTTTCTGACAACAATTCGAATATCACAAATTCTATTATTAAGTTCGATAAGTTCTTTAACGGTCATAGTTTTCTCCTTTAACTTTAAGGTACTATATACGGTACATACGTAACAGATGTTCTTCTTTCCATTTTTGAAAGGAATATTCTCTTTGTATCGTCCTCACATTTGATATTGTATGCGGATAGATCAAAATTATCGATATCGACTTCTTCCCCTTCATAATATACGGTGTATCCGGAGTTTGCTTTTTCGATAATAACCTGTTCGTCAGCGTAATCTTTGGTTATGGCGGCAGATATAAGTAAAAATGGGCTTATTATAAGAAGAATTAAGCCAATTATAAAGAGTGCTCTTGAGCCGATTTCGACTCTTCTGCTGCTAATAAGAAATGTTAAGCCTATTATAAGTAAGATTAGAGCAAGTAATGCTAAAGTTATTGTTAAAAAAATAAGATTTGACATTTTATCCTTCCTTTACTCTGTCTTCTATCAGTCTGTCAGCCTTATCGTATAAATCTTTATAAACTTCTCTGTCTTTAATATAAACCGACGGATCGTTAATAAAATCATCAATAAATGTAAAGTCCAAAACGCCTTTTGATAACTTCGTTGCAAAATCAAATATATACGAAGTTTCCGGGCAATATATCGTGAACTTTTTTGATTCAATTCCTTCCTGATGCGAAGTCATATTAACGACGATGTACTGACCTTCGGCAGTAAAATCAAATTCTACATTG
>JAEEGL011605815.1_pt1 | contig 32245 bp, 18 predicted proteins | sample 9134231 | NCBI WGS metagenome assembly JAEEGL01 (sample SAMN16246548, study PRJNA631951) | gut metagenome | biome: gut microbiome; feature: rumen; material: fiber-attached | host: Bos | place: Iran: Karaj | collected 2018-10 | reverse complement strand
CATATATGGTTCCGAATCTAGGGGGAATTATGAATTCCTCGGCAAGTGCTTTCCATATTACGCGCTGGTGCTTTCCGTGAAGCGAAATGGCGCTTTCCGCAGTGCGAAACGGTGCTTTCTTGGGCATGAAATATTCAGTCAAAGAAAGAATGGCAAAAGTTTTACGATTCGCATCCGTGGCAGCATGTCACATGCTGGTCAAGCGAAGCGAATGACGAAGGCTCGCTCCGCACCTATCTGACATCGACGGATAAGGATATCGAATACCTCTGCCTGACGCAGGACTATTCCTATTCAAACTGGGGCAGAACCCCCTGGAAACCGATGGTCGTCACCAAGGACAAGGTGCTCGACCTCAACGGTCACAAGCTCGAGATCCGCTATGACCGCAATGTGAATCACGCACAAACTGACAAGCACCAGAACACGATCGAGGATACGCATCTTGCGACCTGCATTGAGATCGAAAACGGCGCGACCCTGACGATCATCGACTCCTCTGCCTGGCGCGGGGAGGGCACCGGCGGCATCAGTTTTACCGGCTACATGATCGACCCCTACAAATATGATATCCAGTTCCACACGACACGCGACCTGTTCCATGTCAACAACGGCAATCTCGTGATCTACGGCGGCACCTTCCAGGCTGGCAGAAAGAAGGATCAGCTGAAGAGCAGCTTCTCGATGAGCAAGCTGAAGACCGTCATCGGCTCTGCTGTGGAGATGGGCGTCAATGTGGCAGAATATGCCACGGGTCTGAACACCGCATCCGCTGCATATAAGGATGTGCTCAAATCCACGCTCAGCAAGGCGGCACTTGCTGAAAACGGCGATACGGGTGAAGACGACAACAAGCAGGGCGACACCCAGACCGTCGTTGAGCGTGACGGCAAGAACCAGAATGCGGTCCCGAAGGAAGCGGATGAGACAGAAGGGCCGAGCGGCAAGGATGACCGCGAACCGACCATCGGCGAAAAGAAGGACAAGAACAAGGAATCCGAAAACAAATCCAATGACAAGAAAAACGCAAAGGACGATACCAACACAAAGCTCGCCGAGGCGGAAAATAAAATCGTGAAGCAGGCGACCGACAAGGAAGGCATCATGGGCATCGTTGACAGTGCGTTTTCGCTGGCATCCGGCATCTCGAGCCTGTTTGCGCCGGATAACAAATCCCGCGTGACACAGAGCATCAAGGGCACTGTGGTCTGCGTCGGCAATGACGGCTCCTTTGTCTCCTACGGCGGCACCTACAAGGGCTACGGCTCCACGCAGCACACCCGCAACGGCGTTGTGGAGGTGCATGTGGATCCCTCGACGCCGAAGACCTTTGACCACAGCAAATACGCCGGCGGTCTGGCGTATATCTACGGCGGCACATTTGAAGCATATAACGGCGCAAATGTGTTCAATATGGTCACGGTCAGCTCCGGCATGCCGCACGCGATCGAATATGTGGGCGGCGATTCGTCGCATCCTGTTTCGATTACGCTCGACAACAAGGAAACAGCGAATGTCGAAGTGCTCTATTACGAGAATCAGCAGGACTTCGTAAACGGCAAGGCGGATAAGCTGATCCCGATCAACACCGCGAACATTCAGGTGCGCGGCGGTCTGTTCCGCTGCTATTATGACCTCATGAATGTCACAACGCGGAAGGACGAGGATGATGAGCACTTCCGCAAATTCCCGGGCACGATGGGCTCTGTCAATCTGGGCGTCGGCTCCTTCAATTCCAATCTCATTCAGGACGGACGCATCCAGATCAGCGACAAGTACGGCGCCGGCTCTCTCGTTCTGCTCGATGAGCAGAGCAGCGAGGAGGCAGACGGGCAGGGGCTCTATCACTACCGTCTGTTCTGCGGCGACAGTGAGCTGCGCACCAAATCGTATTATTCGGTTTATCCCAACCCGAAGCTCAAGACCAACACCTCGCACTCCATGCAGCTCTCCACCTATGAGGGCACGGGAAAGGCGACCTCCAAGATTCTGGAGGAAAATGAGGAAAATATCCGTGCGCCCTACCGTCAGACGGAAAACTATTTCGATTATATGATCGACGACGCCAGAGCCTCCAGATGGTCTGTGATGCCGAATTTCCATTACGCAGAAACCGACAGCATCCAGGCCAAGATGGATGTCTACGGTACGGGCATCCGGGAATCCGAGGTCTGGTATTATCCGCTTCCGCACGCAGCAGACGGCTCCGTGATCGAGGATATCGGCTACAGCGAAGCGGGGATGCGTACATTTTCTGCATATGTGGGTTATAATCCGAATGCCATAGGCAGCCCCGTATCGCAGTGGGATAATTTTTATTATGAATACGGCTGGATGGATCCTTCTAACCGGAATTGTGATGACAAGAAGTTCAAATCGCTGGAGAAGAGCTCCGCTGTCAATCCGCTGTATTATACCCTTTCCTATGACAGCATCCGCAATGAAATGCTCTATTTCACATACAAGGTCTACCGTGTCGATCCGCTGAGCCGCGAGAGCATCAGCGAATCCAAGACCTTCGGCGTCGATGAGCCGCTGATCACAGTGCGCTACGGTGCCGGTCTTAAGGATGCGCTGAAATGCAAGCTGCCGCTGACGGAAGTCGAGCAGCAGATCAAGAACAAGCGTAAGGGATGGGGCGGCTTCCAGCAGGGCGAAATGTACCGCATCGTCCTGACGGTCGAGCAGCGTATCGGCGTTCACTATACGGAAGAAGGTTTCAGCGAGCAGCTGCCGGAAGCAAAGTGCGAATCCTCGATCCTGTTCCGCTGCTTCTCCTCCAGTGAGCTCAAGGATGAAGAAGAGGCATATAAGGAACGCGATTTCACGCCCGTGCAGTTTGACCTGAAGCAGGTGACGGATCCGACCTCCATGAGCGGGCGGACGATGACGGTTCCTGTGGTCGAAGCAGGGCAGTATGCAAATGTGCATATGATCAACGGCAAGGCTGGCATGACCGATTACAGAGGCGATGTCAAGGTGTTTGACCTCTACTATCAGTGGTGGGAGGTCGAAGAGGACGGAACCCCGGTCAAGCTGCTTGCCGGCACGGACAACATCTATGACGGCCCGAAGGATGAGCGAAGCAAGCACAACAACTATGAATGGAATGTCGGAAAAGACGGGAAGATATATCGCAATACCGTCGATCCGAATGATCCGAACCTGTCATACTACGGCGAAAACGGTCTGCCGAAGAATCAGAATGACTGGACAGACAAGATGGTTCATCTCTATTCTCACGCAATGACCGACAAGAGAGATCTGACCCCGGATCATACGACGAATCTCTATCTTGGAAACAATGACATCTTTGCAACCAATACCGACACCTGCTATATTCCCGAGGAAATGGCAGGCAAATACATCCAGGTCAAGGTGATCGTGCAGAATCTTGACTGGCCGATGGCATATGACACGCTTCAGACCTTCTATTCGCATCCTGTCCTGGTCGGCGGCACAGTCAGGACGCTGTCCGGCGAGGTCAGTGCGGAGTATGCAGCGGGCGAGACCTATGCGGCATATAACAAGCCGGTGACGCTCTCCCTTGACAATGTGGACGGTCTTTATCCCAGCGAGAAGATCACAAGCGTCTGGTATGTTGCAGGCTATTCGACCAAGAAATTCGATGATCTCAGCATCACCGATCTCAGCGAACTGCCGACTGTGCAGTATCCTGCCGATTTCTTTGATGCGGATTATGATCTGAAGAAGATCTCTGCAAAGGATTGCAGAACCTTTGCACGCATTGAGACCAGCAAGGGCAGAGTGCTCACGACTGCGGATGCCCATTTCAACTATGAGGTTGAGGCGACCGATATTGCACTGGCGGGAGATCAGATTGAGGAATATAAACTCTCTGATATTCTGAAGGGCAAGTATCCGAACGGCGTCTGGAAGTACTATGCACTGCCGATGGGCGCTTCTGTCGGCTATGATTTCCATAATTACACCACCACCGATGAGAAGGTCGCGACGCTGAATGAAGCGGGCAGGATCATCTTCGGCGGCGGCTTCGGCGAGACCGAGATCACGGTCACCAGCCCGACGGGCAAGCCCGTTTCCATGACAGTGCGTGTCATCAATGACTATGACAGCTTTGAGATCGAAGGCATCAAGGCGCCGGTCATCGGCGAGCCGCTCAGCACCAATGCGGTTGTCCCGGCGGATGCCCCGTATCATGTCAAGGATGTCAAGTGGTACAAGGACTACAAGAGCTGGACCAACGGACAGGAAGCGGATCCCGATGAGATCGCGGAATACGGTCATCCGTACCGTGCGGAAGTGACGCTGGAATCCAATGAGTTCTGCATCGCAGACTGGAACTCGGATTACAGTCTCACAGTGGAGTTCCCCGACGGTTCTTCGGATACGGCCACAGGCACGCAGGTCGATCAGGCCTATGATTACGATACGCGCGAGCATTTGCAGGAGTTCACGGTCAGCTATGAATTTCCTGCGCAGACCGATCCGAATGCGACGGTCATCAGCGAGATCCATCTGGACTTCCCGACCAAGGTGCCCGAGGGCGTCTATATCGACGAATGGCTTGATGACAATGTGAGCCTCTATGCAAACGGCCCCATCGACGGCTTCACGCTCTCGATTGTACCGGCATTCAGCGAGGACTGCGAGCGGATCGCCAGGGCTTACAACTACAGCAGCTCCAAGGATGTCGCAGTCTTTGTCAAGGGCATGCAGACGGGTCTTTCGGTACACATCGAAGTGCCCGATGATCTGGAGGCAAGGGGCAACAGCATCGCAGAGCAGGTCAAACTGATCATCAACGGCGAAGAGAGCGGTCATATCACATGGAGCTCGGATGAAACGCTCTGGTTTGAGGCACTGGATTCGCTGACGGTGACAGACGGCACTTTGCAGCTGGAATACCCGGACTACAAGGTTGCTGGCGTCAATGCAGTGGTCGGTGAAACGGTCACGCTGGAGGATCTGTTTACAAGCAGCAATGCACAGCTGGAAGTCACGATGACCGGCATCCACTCCACCTATGATGTGAACGATTTCTTTGAATATGATCTCGATGCAGGCACATTCACGCCCATTCAGGCGCACCAGACCGCAACATTCTATGTTGACTATGTTCTGACGGCGCAGACAGGCGGCAGCGGCACTCCTGAGTACCGGCACGAAGGCTCTGTCACGATCGACGGAATCTATGAAACCGCAGCCGATGCCCCCGAGATTACGGAGCCTGCCGTCAAGCAGATCGGCATTACGGCGCTGCATCCCGACGGCAGCGAGGCATATTCCGGCGAATATCCGTATACGGCATACATGAGCGTGCCCGAGGTCGAGGACGCACTGTTCTGCGGCATCTATGACGAGACCGATACGATCCTGAAATACAGCAAAAATGCGCTGGAATACGGCGCAGGCAGAATTCAGACAACGCTGCAGGACGGCGGACGGTATACGCTGAAAACCGTTCCGGCAGACAGCATGCAGGTCTGCCCGGGCGCGACGGAGGTCTATGCCTTTGCCGAAGCGCCGGACGGCAGCGATGTCCCGGGCGTCAGCATTTCTGTGGACGGTGTCCATTATATCACCTCTGCACGCCTGACAGGTCTCACGCCGGACACCGATTATACGCTGTATTACCGTCAGGGCTTTGACGGTACGGTCTACGCAAAGACATTCCGCACCGCAAAGCAGGATTACGGCGTCTATCTCGGCAGAACGGCTGTCACGGACAGCAATCTCGGCTCGCTTGACAGGGACGGCTGGCATTATGATCCCGAGACGCACACGCTGACACTCAAGGATTACAATCTGCGCTCTTTCGGTGCCGTGTCGTGGGTCGAGGGATACGACAGGTGGAAGATGAACTATAATTCCGTGATCGTTTCCAGACAGGATCTGAATCTGGTTCTGATCGGAGAGAACACCGTGGAAACGCCCGCTGCCGAAGAGATGTATTCTGCGGTCTACGCAGAAAACGGCGTGACAATCTCCGGCAACGGCGATCTGACGCTCCGCGGCTGCAGCGAAGGTCTGGAAAGTCGGAGCGGCGATATTTACCTGAAGGGAACAGGAACGCTGACATTTGAGAATGTTACGACCGGTTTCTATGCCTGGAAAGACGGAAAGGTGTTCTATGAAAACGGTACCGTTGTATACAACGGCATCCGCAACACCTATCCGATCGACGGTTCACAGTATCTGAGCGGACAGCTGATCCGGCACACGGATGTTGACCGCCTTGATTTCATAAACAAAACGCACAGCCTGAAAATCACGGTCGGTGATGTCAACGGGAACACGATGGATGTTTCGGAGGATGAGCTCCGCGAGCAGATCAAGGCAAATTACAACGCGACAATCGGATATGAAAAAGTGCATGTGACCATCAAGCCGATTCACACCGATACGGAGAAGATCATTTCGGAAGAGTATCTGAAATCCGGCTCCTGTGAGGAGGGTGCAGAGTATTACTTTGCATGTGAATGCGGCCATATCAGCAATTACACATATACCGTTGAGGCGCACGAACACAAGCTCACGCATCACGCGGCACAGGCACCGACATGCGATGCAGCCGGCTGGGAGGCCTATGATGTCTGCGAAGACTGCGGCTATTCGACCTATGAGGAGCTGCCGGCACTGGGTCACGATCTGACCTATCACGAAGCCAAAGCGGCGACCTGCACGGAGCCCGGCAAGGCAGCGCATTACACCTGCGGCAGCTGCGGTGAAGTGTTCGCGGATGAAGCCGGCATAATCAAGCTCACAGAAGCAGAGCTGGAAATTCCGGCACTCGGACATAACCGGATCCAGCATCTCGCAGTGACACCGTCCTGCACGGAGGAAGGCACGATTACCTATTGGGAATGCACACACTGCGGTGAACTGAGCGCGGATGAACTGGGTCTGACGCTGCTCACCCCGGAGGAGCTGACCCTTCCGAAGAACGATCACAGCTGGGGCGCCTGGGAACGCACCAAGGAGCCGACCGCCGACGAAGAAGGTGAGGATACCCGCGTCTGCGCGGTCTGCGGTGAGACGGAGACCAGAGCCGTGGAGACACTTCCCGTGACGACCACATCCGAGACGACAACAACTTCGGAGACCACGGCAAGCACCTCCGCGACAAAGTCCACGGAGACAACCGCAAGCACCTCCGCGACAAAGTCCACGGAAACAACAACAAGCACCTCCGCGACTGAGTCCACGGCGACAACCGCAAGCACCTCCGCGACAAAGTCCACGGAGACCACAACAAGCACTTCCGCGACTGAGTCCACGGAGACAACCGCAAGCACCTCCGCGACTGAGTCCACGGAGACAACCGCAAGCACTTCCGCGACTGAGTCTACGGAGACAACCGCAAGCACCTCCGCGACTGAGTCTACGGAGACAACCGCAAGCACTTCTGAGACCGAATCGACCGAGACGACCACATCAACCGCCGAGCCTGTCACACCTGTTGAGGGCGACTACAACGGCGACGGCGAGGTTACGATCGCAGATGCGGTCATGCTCGCACGGATCATCTCAGAGGATGACACACTGACAGAGGAAGAAATCGCCGTCATTCTGGCAGCGAAGCCTGACACGGATGAAGACGGGATGCTCACGCTCCTGGATCTACGTGCGATGGTGAAGAAGCTGGAAGCTGATGACAGCACCACAGACTGACAGAAAACGAGGAGCGTCCCGGCAGGGGCGCTCCTTTCTGTATCCGATTCAGTTTCATGCGGTTTCCCGCTTGCAGCAGGTGATTATGAGCTGACGAGCATTTCATAGGTCACGCCGTATTTCTCGGCAATATCCTTTGCGTAGGATGAGCCCTCCGGCGGCGCCTGTGCCAGCCGGAAGGAGCGCTTGCCGCCGTCGGTCTGCATGATCAGCGAGGCAGCGCCCGCGCCGGTGCTCTCCCGGGTGAATGCGCCGGCATCTGCGCCCAGCTTGTGCATATGGGTGTTGTAGATCGTCCGCACGGCTTTGGTCATGAGCGCTTTTACGGCATCCTTTGCGATGTAATAGCCTTCCTCAAACGAGGTCGTGGAGAAGGTCTCATTCAGCAGCAGGAGACTTCTGCCGGAAGCCGCAGTGAAGATCTCTCTGAACCGCACGCACTCCTCTCCCAGCCTGCCGAGATCCGTTGTTTTGTCTTCGTCTGCGGGAAAGTGGGTAAAAACGCAGTCGCAGGGAACATAGCGGAAGCGCTCTGCCGGAACAAACAGTCCGCCCTGCGCCAGAATAAACAGCTGCCCGACTGCCTGCGTGACCGTAGTCTTTCCGCCGCGGTTTGCCCCGGTGAGGATATAGACGGTATGCGCCCGGTCAAAGCGCAGGTCATTGGGCACAATTTCGCCGACATGCTCCGTGTGCATTGCAAGCTTCAGATTGTAGAAGCCGATCGCTTCCATCGAAGTGTCACATTCCGCTTCCGCCTGTGCCGCACAGAACACACAGCCCTTTTCCGCCAGACTGCTGATATACTCCGCACATCGGATGTAATAGATCAGCTCCGGCATCAGCCCGGACACATGCACGATCGCCGTGTTTGCGTATTTCGTCAGCGTGTCCCGCAGCTTCTTCACAAGGGAGCTGAGCATTCTGTTCATCACAGTATCCAGATAGAATGTGGAGCTTGCCGCCGCCCCGTCCGTGACCGCAGTCAGGGTCGCAGACCCGGCTCCGGCATTGGGACTGCAGGCAGAGCGCACTGCAAGAAAGTCATCCTGCAAGGCGCCGATGATGCCGTGCTGACCTTCCCCGCCGACAGGCTGACAGTGCAGATCACCGTCCCAGTCCGCAGTGTCGCGGATCCTGTCTTTTGCCGCGATCGCATCTGCGAAATTGCTGACGACGCCGGACTTCTTGAACGGCTTTCGGTTGACGGAGACCAGCCCGATGCTGACAGCTTCAAAGCGCTCGTTGACATTGATGCCGAGGGTGACGCTCTGCACATCCGACGCTTTTATTTTCAGCGCTGCGATGTCCTGTTTCATTTCGGAAAAGCAGGCGTCCTCATAAAGGTCTGCAATGTCATCCCGCAGTGCAAGGAGCCCCTTTGAACGGATCCGATCATCGGAAAGGCATTCCTGCAAGGCCTCCACGGTCCGGATGTAATCTGCCAGCTCATCGAGGCGGTGAAAGAGATGCCAGAGACCGAGCTCCTCATCGGAGGTCTTGTGCATGGAGGAAAAATCCTTCATGAACTGTATCTTCCGAAACAGCTCCGTCATGTGCTGTCTGAGCTCCGGCAGCCGGTAAATATCCGCGAAGATCTCGCTGCGGTATGCGGCGACATTTGCATCTTCCGTGATCTGCGAAAGGATCTCCGTGATCAGACGGCGCTCCCTTGCGTCACCTGTGACAGCCTCGCAGAATGCCTCCAGACCGAGATCGTGCAGCACATGCTCCGGGAGCCTGCGGTATGCGATGTCTGCTCCGGCGGGCTGCAGCAGGCTGAATCCTGTATGCTGATGCATGGCTGCACCCCCTCTCACAGCTTTTTCAGCGGGATACAGATGTAGCTGACCGTATCTTCAGGATTCTTTGCCGGCGGCATATAGAATTCCAGTGAATAATTGCCCGCCAGCGCGTAGCCCTGCAGAGAGGGAAGCCACTCCGACCAGATCTGTGTATTGACCTTCTGCATCGCGTCCGGCAGCGCGCCTATGCACGGAAACTGCGCCCACAGTCCGCCGGGGATCTGGAATGTTTCGCAGCCTGCCGGGATCTCCTCCCACGGCAGATACAGGTCAGCGATCCAGTAGTCAAAGGTTTTCCCGTCCATATCCGTGCAAATGCCGAATATGCCCTTTAAGCCCTTCATGTCCTTCATCCATTCGTCCCAGAATGCCGGGACTTCCCGGTAGCTTGTTTCCGCATCAAATCTTTTTTTGATGCCGACGACCGTAAACGGTGCCTTTTCAACGATTTTGTAATCCAGCATATTTCCGCCCTCCAGTGTGATTTTGATATGCAGCGGAGCCAGTGAACGCAGACCTGCGCCCGGTTCTCTTGCCTCAGTCGGCGTGATGCCGTGAAAGTGCCGGAAGGCCTTTGCGAAGCTGTCAGGCGAATCATAGCCGTATTTCACGGCAATGTCGATCACCTTCTGTTCGGAGCGCATGAGCTCCTGCGCAGCGAGCGTCATCCGGCGGGCACGGATATATTCCCCGACCGTCATGCCGCACATCGCGCCGAAGATCCGCTGATAGTAGAAGGGAGAGAGCGCAGCCTTTTTTGCGATCTCCTCAATTTCCAGCGTCCCGGAAAGGTTCTGCTCAATGTATGCGACCGACTCCTGAAAACCGTCTATCCAACCCTGCATGGTCTTCACCTCTTTCCGCTGTGATACCAGTATATCACATTCCGGCGGAGCGTTCCCGACATTTTGTGCGCTCTTTGTCGGGGTGCGTGCGGAATGCATCGGACACAGCCTGTGTTGTTGATATTATTATACGGGATTCTGCGCGGATTGTCAATCGGCAGGGAAGCCGGTTCAGAGCTCCGCCGCTTGATTTTTGCCGGCGAATATGGTATAGTATAGATAATATACTCCCTTTTTACATTTGTGTGCTCATGATAGAATCATTCAAATCGAAGTTTGTTTGGGAGGCAAAAATGAAGAAATATGCTATGCCGATCATTATGCTGGTTGTATTCGAAACGGTCGCAATTACCTTATGGCTGACAAAGAACAAGCTGTTCTATCTGTTCAATTTCAGCTACATTGGTCTGTCCATTTCACTTGGTGTATTCTTGTATATTAAAAAATATAAGTATGCCAGGCGCATTGTTCAACTTCTTGTCGGTCTGTACATGCTTGTCTATCTTGGGTTGATATGTAACGAAAATATGCAGATCGAGGGATTCTGGTATTATCTGTTCACAGGCGTGTTTGAGGCTGCAACAATACATTATGCCGTAGCCAAAATATTCGGACCGCTGATATTTGGACGCGGATGGTGCGGATATGCCTGCTGGACAGCTATGGTGCTGGATTTTCTGCCCTACAAAGTGCCAAAGGAGCCGCGAAGAAAAATAGGATGGATCAGGTATATCACCTTTGCGGCTTCGCTGATCTTTGTTGCAGCATTGTTCCTTGCTCATGTGGGGAGCCTTGAGAGAATCATGTTCTGGGCATTTATCATTGGTAACATTCTCTATTATACGACAGGAATTATCCTTGCATTTTCCTTCAAGGATAACCGGGCATTCTGCAAGTACATCTGTCCGATTACTGTTTTTCTGAAGCCGATGAGTTATTTTTCTCTGATTCGTCTGAAATGCGATAAGGAGAAGTGTATCTCCTGTGGGAAATGCAAACGTGTTTGCCCGATGAATGTTGATGTGACAGATAATTCAAGGAAACGTAAAAACGGTACAGAATGCATCCTATGCATGGAGTGCGTAAAGAACTGTCCCAAAGACGCATTATGACAACTTCAAGTTTGTACATATAGAAACACTTTTGCAAAAAGGGAGATAATATATGATCACAGCATGTTTGTGCAGAGGAGGGAGTCAGATGGAGCATGCACCGACGATCTTGCAGCAGCTGAAAAGCTATCCGACCTATCAGTTCCACGCGGAGATTACATCCGATCAGATGAATGAGCGCGAGGTGTTCCTGCGTTTGATTCTGGAGACATATCAATGGCTGCGCGACCGGCTGAAAGGGAGCGGGCGCATTCCGCGGGAGCTCGACACCCCGCAGCCGGATGCCTATTCTGAATTCAGTGAGGCGCAGCTCTGCTCCTTCACGCTTGACATGGGCTGGAAGGCGGAGGTGACCTATGCGGCAGAGCGCGGGCTCTGGGCATTTTCCCTGCGGGAAGCCGATATGGGCGCAAACCGCGGTACGCCGGAGGAGCGTCCGCCGGTGCAGGGGAGACTGTTTGAAACGGATATTTCCTTTGTCCGATGCGGCGGCTGTGTGGAGTGCGGTGTGCGGACGGTCTGCACGGAGCCGCAGGACTGCGATGCAAAATGCGAGGTCTTCCGCCCGGCTGTTGTGCGCAGTATTCTGGTCAATCCGCAGCTCCGTGTCACGCACGGCGGCATGCTGCTGGATGCAAAGCCGTTCGTGATCGCATCGAAATCCGATGCAGAGCGCTTTGCCGATGTGTTTCAGGATCAGGTGTTCGATTATCCGCTGATTCTGATTGCGGACGCAGGGTATGAGGAACCTGCTGCGGAGCCCGCTGCACCGCTGCCGGTACCCGGCGGCTTCTCGCTGCAATTCGGCATGATGCAGGCAGATCTCCCTGCGCCGCAGCTTGCAGGGAGTGATGCGCCGAAGCCGTTTCTTGCGGGAAAGATGCAGCATGTGCAGAAGAAGGAGAAGCCCGCAGCGCTCCCGCGGCAGAATGCGAAAAAGGCGAAGCAGCGCCGCACGGAATTTCCGGCTGAACGGCTTGCCGAGCATCTCAAGGGCTACGGCATTGTCTGCTGTGCGCAGGAGAAGATGCTGCCGATTCTCGACAACAAGCTGCATCTTGACCTGCACTGCGGCGATATTCTGGTGTGCGTGCGCGGGCATATTCATGAGCGCCTGCGGTACGGCGTATACAGCAGGGATATGGAGGGCTGCTATCAGCGGCTGAAATCGGAGATGCAGAGCTTCCCGCGGCGGCGTGCATACAGCTTCGGCAATGTTGTCTTTCAGGCGGATGCACATCTGATCGCTTTGCAGGAGCGCCGGAAATCTGCACAGACGCTGGAGGAATCCTGCACGCTCTATCAGCAGGAGATCGCAGAGCTGAAAGCGCGTCTTGCGGAATTGCAGCAGCAGGACGCCGATCTGCGTGAACGCAACGACCTGCTCCGCGCAAGGACAAAGCAGCTGAAGGATGCAGAGGATGAGATCACGGCACTGAAGCTCGGGATGCAGACGATGCAGGCTGAATATGACGAGCGGCAGGCGGCATATGAAGCGTCGGCGGCGCTGATCGGCTTTTACCGCAAAAAAACGGAGATTGCAGCAGGCTTCCCGCTCGATAAGGATGCCGTCTGCGACTGGGCGGAAGGCGCATTTTCCGGCACGCTGATCATCACGCAGCGGGCGCGGGCAGAGCTGCGGAAATACCGCGGCAGCCTGGATGTCGCCCTGCTCTGTGACGGCCTGCTTTATCTGGATGCCTATGCCAGACGGCGCAGCGGCATCCTCACAGAGGAAGAGCTCGCGCTCTATACCGATCAGCGGAACTGGGAGGTCTCGTTCAGCGGAAAGGAAGCCGTGCGTCTGTATGAGGATGCCTATACCGTGCTGCATGACGGGCGGAAATATCAGCTTGACATGCACATCAAATACGGAAACCGTGCGGGCAGTCTCATCCGCATCTATTTCACCCGCGATGCCGAAAGCGGCAAGGTCATTGTCGGCTCGATGCCGGAGCATCTGCCGATTGCCGGGCGGAGCACATAAGGGAACAGAAAAGGGGAGCGCAGCAGCGTTCCCTTTTTTTCGGCTTTATGAAGCAGCCGATCACACTGCCTGTTCAGCGCTTAAAATGACAGCGGCACAATCATCATAGGTAAATATTGCCGAATCTCATAATTAAACGGTCTGAAATCATGTTCCTTTTTGCCATAGAGTGAGATTCTCATTATTTTATTGCAATTTGAAAAGGCGTGTGCTATAATGGGAGTATAATACCGCAGTTTTCCAAAACAGATAAATGAACAGGAGGATTTTATGATGCGCAGAAAACTGTACCGCATGACGGCATGTGCGGCAGCGTCCGCAGTGCTGTGCGGCGCGATGAGCGTGATGCCGGCGGCTTCCGTCTCAGCAGCCGCAACCGTTTTCCCGTATGTCGTGGAGGGCGAGAAGCTGGAGGGCGCCGATCTCTGGACTTCGATCTATCAGGATGAGCTGCCCGGTTACAGCGGAGAGGGCTTTGCCTATCTCGCCGCGACGGCACTGACCTTTAAGGTGACAGTGCCCGATGACGGCATGTACTCGATCGTCGTACACGGCGCGCAGATCCTGAATGAGGAGGGGCGCTATCAGACCGTTGAGGTCAACGGCAGCGAATACCACACAACCGTGCCGTATACCAGAGAGTGGATCGACTTTGATTTCGGCATGGTGCGCCTCAATCAGGGCGAGAACACGATCAGCTTCCTGCCGAAATACGGCTATATGGCGATCGACTATGTCACTGTCTCCGAAGCAGAGTTCCCCGATCTCACAAAAGCGACTGCTGTGCCCTGCGACCCGAAGGCGACTGCGGAGACCCGCGCTCTGATGGCGTATCTGCAAAGCGTCTACGGCACGAATATTCTGTCCGGACAGCAGCAGATCTACGGCGGCGGCAACGGTATGTCCACGACGATCCGCTACGATTCCGCAACGAACACCTGCGTCGATGCAGACGGCAAGACCTATACCTTTGATGAGGCGGACAAGGACACAGCCGATGACGGCTCGACCTTTGTCTGGACCTGCTATGACGAAAACGGGCAGGATTATCATTACAACACGCAGAACCGCAATTACACCTATAATTACTACGACAACGATGTGGATACGATCTATGCGATCACCGGCAAATATCCGGCGATCCAGGGCTTCGATTTCGGCAGCTATTGCCCGTGCTATGCGTGGGATGACGGCGTTGTCGGCAGAATGATCGAGTGGACAAACGAAAAGGGCGGCATCTGCACCGCATCCTGGCATATCAATGTGCCGACGGTGCTGGCGGATTATACGCTCGGCGAGCCGCTGGATTTCGCCAAGACGACCTACTCCGAGAAGACGGATTTTGTCGCGGCAAACTGCCTTGTCAAGGGCACTGTCGAATATGATTACTTCCAGCTCTGCATGAAAAATCTTGCAGCCGAGCTTCTGAAGCTCCAGGATGCAGGCGTGCCGCTGATCTTCCGCCCGTTCCACGAGGCTGAGGGCAACGGCGGCGCAGACGGCAAGGGCGCATGGTTCTGGTGGGCAAAGGAAGGCGCAGAGGTCTATAAGAAGCTCTGGGCGTTCTTACAGGATACACTGGAGAAGGAGTACGGTCTGCACAATCTGATCTGGGAGCAGAATCTCTACGCATGGTCGGATGATTCCGCGCTCTGGTATTCCGGCGATGACCGCGTGGACATCGTTGCATTCGATAAGTACAACACGCAGTACAACCGCCACGACGGCAAGACCTCCGGTCCGAATCTCGATGCGGAGACCGGCATTTTCTACAAGCTGGTCGGCTTTGTCAACGGCGGCAAGATGGTCGCGATGGCTGAGAATGACTCTGTGCCGAGCCTGACAAACATGAAGGTCGAGCACGCCTACTGGCTGTATTTCTGCCCGTGGTATGATTCCGAGCAGGCGCGGTTTGTCACCGGCGAGAATTATCAGGACAAGGATGCGCTGATTGAGCTTTACAAGAGCAGCTTCTGCGTCACGCTGGATGAGCTGCCGGAGGATCTCTTTACAAACAGCACGCCGTCTGTCTCGACAGAGAAGGACCCGGATCCCGTTGTCCGCCTGGGTGATGTGGACTGCGACGGCAGCGTGGAGCTGGCAGATGCGGTGTTCCTTGCCAAGGGCATCGCGGGGCTCGCCGATCTCTCCGTGCAGGGCTCGCGCAATGCCGATCTGGACCGCAGCGGCAATGTCGAGCGCGAGGATCTGTCGCTGTTCCTGAAGGTGCTCTGCGGTGCGGTTGACATGCCGAAAGTATAAGCGCAAAGCACAGAATGATGACAGAACGAACGGAGCTTTCCAGCGCATGGAAAGCTCCGTTTTCATGTCCCGGCATGTTCACGCAGGCAGAGCCGCGCGACAATTCCATATAACAGGTGACAATCACACGCAACAAAAAGCACAAAAATATATTGCAGGCATGAAAACGATGTGGTATAATTGGAATCACAGAAAGCGCAGCCGATTGCGCAAAAGAAGTATTTCAGCGGGATCCGGGGAGGACTCTTATGAAACTGAAAAAATGGGGAGCTGCCGTGACGGCAGCGGGAATGCTTGCGGCATACTGCACATTTGTCTGTCCTGCGCCCGGGCAGCAGGCAGCCGCCGCGGAAACGGTGATGTTTTCGGGGCTTACGGGTCTGCCCTTTGCAAACGGCGATCCCTTTAAGGGCGTGGACGTCTCGTCTGTTATTTCGCTGGAGCAGAGCGGCGTGAAGTTCTTTGACCGCAGCGGCAAAGAGCAGGATCTCTTTGTCACGCTGCACGATGCGGGCGTCAATACGGTGCGCGTGCGCGTCTGGAATGATCCGTACAATTCCGCAACGCATGCCAATTACGGCGGCGGCATCTGCGACCAGAATGTTGCCGTGCAGATCGCGGAGCGCTGTGCCGCAGCGGGGCTTAAACTGCTCGTTGATTTCCACTACTCCGATTTCTGGGCGGATCCCGGCAAGCAGAATGCGCCGAAAGCATGGAAGAATTACACGGTCGGTCAGAAGGCGCAGGCGATCTATGACTTCACCTATGATACGCTGACAAAGATCGGCAGAACCGGCGCGGACATCGCGATGGTACAGGTCGGCAATGAGACCACCAGCGGCATGTGCGGCGTCATGCTCAGCGACTACGACTGGAGCGATGCTGGCTGGAACGCGCTCGCCTCCCTGTTCAATGCGGGTTCGCGGGCGGTGCGAGCATACAGCAGGGATACGCTTGTTGCCGTGCATTTCACGAATCCGGAGAAGACCTCGAATATGTCGTATCTTGCGAAGATGCTGAAGCAGACCGATGTCGATTACGATGTGTTCGCGACCTCCTATTACCCCTACTGGCACGGCACGCTCTCGAATCTCACAAGCGTGCTGACCTCTGTCTCACAGACCTACGGCAAGAAGGTCATGGTCGCTGAAACCTCATGGGTGCGTACATTTGAAGATGCGGACGGCTACCGGAACACGATCAGATCGGCAGATGATCTGGGCGAATATGTTTCCTATCCGGTCAGCGTGGAAGGGCAGACCGCATTCCTGCACGATCTCTTTACCGCAGTCTCGGCTGTGCCGGACGGCAAGGGCATCGGCGTGTTCTACTGGGAACCCGCCTGGCTCCCGGTCGGGAGCAGCTGGGCATCGAACCGGGCGCTCTGGGAAACATACGGCTCCGGCTGGGCGAACGCCGCTGCGGGCGAGTTTGATTCCTCCGCAGCAGAGGAGTACGGCGGCAGCTGCATCGAAAATGAGTCGCTGTTCAGTGCAGCGGGCGTGCCGCTCGATTCGCTCTATGTGTTCGGTACGGTTCACGGCGCGGGCGGCGGCACGACCGAACACGGCGACAACCTGCTGAAGAATCCCGGCTTCGAGGCAGACGGCGGATGGTCCGCTTCCCCGACCGGATGGACGCTCAGAGCGACCGCAGACGGGCATTTTGATGTGCGTGCGGAGGATTCCCGCTCCGGCTCCTATGCGCTGCACTGGTATTCCGACGGCGCATTCAGCGGCAGTACCGCATCGGCGTCGGCGCAGGTCGGCGAGCGCGGAACCTATCGCTGCGGCATCCACATTCAGGCGGATGAGAGCAGCACCTATACGCTGACAGTCCGCACATCGGGCGGCGCCGAGAAGACCGTGACCGGCAGCGGCGGCGGCTGGGCTGCATGGACAGAGCCCTATGCGGATCTCCCGGTGAATGCCGGCGAGACCGTGACTCTGACGCTGACCGTTTCCGGCGGTGCCGGCAGCTACGGCTCGGTCGATGACTGCATGCTGGAAAAGATCACCGGCACGGAGCCGGAGATGCCGGAGGTACATTTCGACCGGGATGATGTGACGCTGCATCTGCACGGGCGCGGTCAGGTGCACCCCGACCGCAGCGACACGGAGCTCCGCAGCAGTGACACAGGCGTCGTCACCGTCAACGAGCGCGGCGAGCTGGAAGCAGTCGGCGAGGGTACCGCGAAGATCACGGCATATATCGGCGGAAAGGAAGCGGGATCTGTCACTGTGACTGTGCTCGGCGCAAGGCGCGGCGACATTGACCGCGACGGAGAAGCGGACCTCGCGGATGCGGTGCTGCTGATGCGGTATCTGCTCGGCGAGGATGTGCTCGATGATGCGCAGGGCGCACTTGCGGATCTGGACGGAAACGGCAGACTGAATGCCGCCGACCTCACGCTGCTGAAGCGCTTGCTGCTGCGCGGGTAAACAGAAAATGTGAATGAGAACCGTGCCGGTCACTGCGACCGGCACGGCTTGCTTTTGCATAAAAATGTAATATTGTATCGGCTGACGGCAAAATCGGCTCGATTTTACTGCTTTTCATTACCGGCTGTATGATTGCGCACCAATATTACACGATTATATATTGACGCGGCGCATAAATAATAGTAAAATGACAGTAACGGCGCACTGCATCCCTTTGCGGATTCTGCGCCAATCACAGCTGCGGAGCGCTTCGCACGGCAGCATGATACGGGATCCGCCCCCTTCCGGGTCCGGTCTGATGCATGCATGCGGGCATCTGCAAATCACATATCATACTACGGGGGAAACGGAAATGAAAAAAAGAAGATTACCTGTCCTGCTGACAGCGGCAGTGACGGCAGCGCCGATGCTGCATGCGCTCCCGCTGACGGCAAGCGCCGCGGAGGAATATCTCATCCGCGACAAATGGGGCTACTGCCAGTCCGCGCACTACGCCGAGTCGGAGCATTTTGTCATTTTCTACGGCAACAATGACACGACGGGGCTTGTGAACGATGCGTTCTTAAAGCGCAATCTTGAGGACTACGAGAAGCTCTGGAAGTGCTACGGCGAGTATCTCGGCATGGAGAATATGAATGTCGATATCTACGGCAAAAGCACGCAGAAATACAAGACGAACATCTACATGACCTACACAGGCCTTGACAAGTATCCCGACGGCTGGGCGTTCATGAGCGCCGAGGACGGCTACGGCATCGAGATCATCAGCCCGGAGGCAATGAAGGATGACCTGACAATCGCGCATGAATTCGGGCATGTTGTGACGATGCAGCAGAAAGCATGGGTCGATCAGGACATCACCGGCGCGTGGTGGGAGCCGCTCGCAAACTGGTTCCGCGAGATGTATCTTTACAGCGATTATTACACCGGCAATACCAAAACCTGCTGGTTTGAGCCCTATATCCGCAACATGAGCCTGACGCTCCCGCACGGGCGCAATTACTACGAGGTCTGGCCGTTCATGGTCTATCTCTCCTATAATCCCGACAGCCTGCCGGGTCTTGGAATTGATACGATGAAGCGCATCATCTCCGAGGCGAAGCCGAATGAATACCCGATGGATACGATCACGCGGCTCTTCGGCACCGATGCACAGACCGTCTTCGGGCATTATGCCAAGCGCATGGCAACCTTCGATTTCGGCCCGCAGGAGGCATATCTCAGCGAATTCAACAGAAAGCTCAGCGATTCCAAGTATTACTGGAATCTGTTTTACACCGTGCTTCAGGCGGACGGCAGCGGCTGGCTGACCGTTCCGCAGGAGGAAGCCCCGATGCAGACCGGCATCAACATCGTGCCGCTCCGCGTCACCGGCGACAGCATCACGGTCAGCTTCAAGGGGCGCTCCGACGACGCGAACGCCGGCTGGCAGGCATGCGTCGTCACGGTCGATGCGGCGGGCAATGAGACCTATTCCGATCTCTTCGGCGACGGCGATACCGTGACCGTTCCGGCGGCAGGCGCACAGTCTGCCTATCTCACCGTTGCGGGCACACCCAGGAAGTTCAACGCCGTCAACGCATTCCACAAGGACAATGTGTCCTCCTACAAATCCGGCACCGAGCGCCGCAGATACCCCTACGCCGTGCAGCTTTCCGGCGCATCTGTCATCCCGCAGGCAACCACCTATACAAAGGGGAACGGTCATGTGCATCCGAACGGCGGCGGCTGGGTTGCAAACGGCGCGACCGTTGCGGATTCCGTCTATGTCGCCCCGAACGCGATGGTGCTCGGCTCCGCAAATGTCTCCGGCAATGTCCGCATCGAGGATTACGCGATCGTGGCGGGCAGCGCGACGGTCAAGGACAATGCAGTGATCTCCGGTCATGCGGTCGTGGACGGCGGCGGCATGGTCTATGACAACGGCTGGAAGTTCGGCAGCGTCACCGTCAGCGGCAATGCAGTTGTCAGCGACAGCGCGGTCGTGAGCGGGCTCAGCACGCTCTCCGGCAATGCAAAGGTGCTCCAGAAGGCATATCTCGCCGAGAATATCACCGTTTCCGACGAGGCGACGGTCAAGGGCATGAGCTACTGCTACGGCACCGGCAATTATTCCGGGCAGGCGGTTCTCGACGGCGACTACGCAAACACCGAGACCCGCACAAGCGGCATCTCCTTCGGCTGGCTCGATGATACCGTTTCCCGTGCCTACACGGACGGCATGATGCTCGGCTATGATTTCGCAGACGAATCTGCTGTCTGGGCGGCAGATAAGCACACCGCGACGAATGCAGAGATCCGCGGGGCAGAATGGCAGGCAGAGCGCACCTCCGCAAAGGGCGTCCTGAGCTTTGACGGCAGCGGCACATCTCTGCGGCTCGATGACAGCTTCATGCAGACCAATGACCTCCAGATCAGCCTTGCGGCACTCTGGAAGGGCGGCACCGCGGCGCAGGAGCTCTTCCGCTTCGGCGATGAGAACGCCTATATCGCCCTCACGCCTTCCAATGCAGACGGCGTTGCCGAGCTGACGGTCACCGACGGCAGAACGACCGAGAAGCTGACTGCCTCCGCACCGCTTGCAAAGGGCGAGTGGAGCCGGATTACCGTGCAGCTCATCGGCGGCAAGGGCACGCTGCTCGTGAACGGACAGCAGGCGGCAGGCAAGGCCGTCACGCTCACACCGCTCGATGTCATGTGTGCCGCAGAGAGCGACCGCTGCGAGATCGGCGGCAGCTTCAGGGGCGCAGTCGATTATGTGAACTTCTATTTCAAGGAGACCGCCGAGCCGCAGATTGCTTACAGCGGCAGAGAGGAAGCCGATGACAGCGACCCGCAGAAGATTCGCGGCGATGTCGATGTGAACGGCAGATTTGAGATGGCGGATATTGTGATGATGCAGCGCTTCCTGCTCGCGGACGGCACATTGACCGACTGGCAGGCAGGCGACTTCGATGAAAACGGCAGAATCAATGCTGCTGACTTCACACTGATGAAGCGTGCGCTGATGCAATAAGAATGAGGGCGGACATGATGCAGCGTGCGTCATGTCCGCTTTTTTTCACAGAGCTATTGACATTTGCAAGCATTAACAATGGGCAGTTTCCCAAAATGACCTTATTCCGATAAATAATCCAATAAAAGCAAAAAGAGTATCAATCTCCTATATCACAGGAGACTGATACTCTTTTCTTTTTGCAGGATATTCTATTTTGAACGAAACTTCAATAATTCAACAGGATAGCTTTTGAAAAAATAGCCGATGTCAGGGTAAACACCCGACTTCGACTTTTCGCAAAATTATTGATTTGGCGATATGATAGAACTAAATATGCAAAAATTGCGCAGTTCTTTATACAACTATTTACATTATACCAGATTGTGTGCGCTTTGTCAATAGAATTGTGTTAATTTTTGTATTTATTTGTTACAATTAACAAATAAGACTGCTGATTTATTGGAGGGTTTACTATATGATAAAAGGAAGTGCGTACAAACGCAGAGACGGACGCTGGGAGTTTCGTATTCTTATGGGGAAAACCTCGGAGGGAAAGCGTGTTTTCAAGTCCTACTACGGCAAGAGCCGTGAAGAAGCCGAATACAAGGCTATGATCGCACAGGGTCAGGCAGAGGAAGAATATGCTTTAACGGATATGACGGTCAAGGAGCTTGTAGCCGAGTGGCTTCATGTGACTGCATCTCGCATCAAGGAATCTACGGCTGCCAATTATGCCATGAAAGCAGAAAAGCACCTTATCCCTACATTTGGAGAGATAAAGTGCTGTTTGCTGAAAGCCAAAGATATATACGCATTTATCGAACGCAAGCTGAAAGAAGGCTTGTCTGCTCGTTATCTGTCGGATATTATCGTGCTGTTCAAGTCCGTGTTCCGCTATGCAAGCCGTGAGTATCGTATCCGTAACGTACTTGACGGTATCATTCTCCCGAAAAAGAATAAGCCTGAAATTGCTGTCATGAATAAGGAACAGCAGCTCAGGCTTGAAAAATATCTGGACAAGCGCCCGTCTGTTACAAGCGTCGGCATCTCGATCTCTATGTATATGGGCTTGCGAATTGGAGAGGTCTGCGCCCTTCAATGGAAGGACATAGACCTCGAAAAACGTATATTGACCGTCAGCAAGACAATTCAGCGTGTGCAGTGCAGGACGGGAGCAAAACACACCAAGCTCATTATCACCGAGCCTAAAAGTGAAAGCTCCAAGAGGACGATCCCCATTCCCGATTGTCTGCTCCCTCTGCTCAGGCAGTTTAAGGATAACGGCGAGGTGTATGTGGTATCGGGCAGGAAGAAGCCTGTTGAACCGAGGACTATGCAGTATCGCTTTGCAAAGATACTGCATAACGCAGATTTACCGTTATTCCACTACCACAGCACCCGCCATCTGTTCGCCACTCGCTGTGTCGAGCTGGGTTTTGATGTGAAAACGCTGTCGGAGATTTTAGGTCACAGTTCCGTAGAAGTCACTCTCAACCGCTATATTCATTCCGATATGGAACGCAAGCGTAGCTGCATGAGCCTGCTGTCCAAGTGTGCGTGACCGTCAGGGTAACGTAAAAGTGCCGTCATTCCGAATCTTGAAAACTGAATAAAATCGGAGCAGACAGCACTTTTCTCGCCAAATCAATAATTTTGCGAAAGAATTGTCCCTGAAATCAATTATACTACTACATATTATGGAGGTATAGGTATGGAAAATTACGTTGGAAAGATTTGCCCGTTCTGCAAGACGGCTATCACCGCCGAGGATGAGGTCATGGTCTGCCCGTCCTGTGCTACTCCTCACCACAAGGCTTGCTGGGATGAAAACAAGGGTTGTACTACATTTGGATGTTCGGAGCAGCATTATGTTGCTCAGGGGACGAACCCTACTGATGTGTGCAAGAAATGTGGCGCCGCTTTAGGCGATGGGCAGGATTTCTGTCCCAAGTGTGGTACTCCGAAGAATGCTCCTAATAATACTGTATGTGCTAAGTGTGGTGCAGCGATTACTGAGGGACATGATTTCTGTCCGAAATGCGGACAGAAAGTCGGGCTGACTGTTGACAGTGGTGTGAATTCCGCTATTGCAGATTTTAATGCCAAGCAGACCAAAAAGAACAAGAAAAAGGTAATTATTCCTCTTGTCATTGTCGGCTTGCTTGCGGCAGGAGGTATTACCGCTTATATGTTTCTTAAACCGATTCCTGTAGAGGAAATTATACTGTCAAAAGAATCGGTTGAGTTGAAGAAGGACGGCACACAGTCTGTATCTTATACTATTTCTCCGCCAGAAGCTGCTGAGAAAGCCGAGGTAACTTGGAAGTCATCTAATGAGAGTGTAGCCCTTGTTGACGATCATGGCAAGATTGAAGCTGTCGGAGATGGCTCTTGTACGATTTCCGTTTCGGCAGGTGGAAAGAGTGATACTTTGTCCGTTACTGTCAAAACAGGTCCGGATTTTAATCAAATATTTAAGGACTGTGAACTTGATGATGAATGGGCATATGTTGGTTCTGATGGCTCCTACCTTACAATTGATACCAATCCTCATGACGAAGATGATTACACTGACTACGCAGCATTTCTAAGTATCTATGTAATAAATGAAAAACTTGGTCTTCCTGATTCACTTGCAGAAAAAATGGGTAAAACTTCTGCAATGGACGGCAGACAGTCTCAATCTTTTGATGATGTTGAAGTTAGTTGGAAGTATCATCCTGATAATGGCATGGAAGTTACTTACGAGGCGAAATAATCATGCAGGCTCATGATTCATATGAAGACAGACTGAAAATGGTTGAAATGCATGATGATGTGTTAGCCCGCATTGATAGTGCTATCAAGAAAAAGCAGAGCATTGAAGCTTGTTGGCTTTGTTATGCCTGTTTTGAAAGCAGAATAACTCGCACATTGGAAAAGGTGTCTGCTTGTTGTTCTAAACGTAACTGCTATCAAAATCATAGGGTTGGTATTGCTACTCGTATTGATTGTTTGAAGCGGCTATGTAACATTAGCTATGCAGGAACAGAACATTTTGACAAGCAATTACTGGGCAATATTAGGGGCTGGTGTAAGGACAGAAACAAACTCGTTCATGCACTCGTTACGCTTAACAATTATTCAGGAATGGACAAAAAGTTCCTTGACCTTGCAAAGCGTGGAAAACCGCTTGTAGGGAAATTATACAAGCAGACGACAGCTTTTCGGAATGAATACTATGAAATTGAAACTATGCCTGTATTTCCGGAAGATGCAGAGAATAAGTGCAGGCTGAAAAAGAAGGAGGAATCCTCTAATGGGTAAATTGAATGTTGTTATCGTAGATGCAACCGGCAACAAGGAACAAAAAGTCGGTCTGCCTGATGATATTAAATGTGGTATTATCATGGTGAAGCTGGTCGAGAAGATCAAACTCCCCTCAGTCGGTCCGGACGGTAATCCTATCAGTTATAAGTTTATTCACAAGGTATCGGGCAGACAGCTTCTTGAAATGCAGACACTTTCAGAAGCAGGTGTCAAGGACGGCGATGTTCTCCGCTTACAGCCTGAGATCACAGCAGGATAATAGGTACTATGAATAATCAGTTTGAGCTTAATTCTTCGGATTTTGAAGAAGACAGATACAGCAGATTACGTTTGATACCGTGGTGGGATCAGGAAAAGATACAAAATGCTAAGATCATGGTGGTCGGTGCAGGCGCACTCGGAAATGAACTTGTGAAAAACCTGACACTGCTCGGCATTGGCAATATCCTGATACTTGATATGGATTCTATTGAAAACTCCAATCTCACCCGTTCGGTGCTTTTCAGGAGAAACGATGTTGGACGCTATAAAGCAGAGGTTGCAGCCGAAAGAGCAAGAGAGATCAATCCCGATGTGAATGCTGTTGGTATCGTTGCAAATATCATAGATGATGTCGGGCTTGGTGTGTTTCGGCGTATGGACGTTGTTCTCGGCGGACTGGATAACCGTGAAGCAAGACTCGCTATCAATCAATCATGCTATAAGGTCAATAAGCCGTGGATAGACGGAGCAATAGAGGTCTTGAATGGATTTGCGAGAGTATTTGTTCCAGGACAGGGCGCTTGCTATGAGTGTACCATGACCGATATGGACTGGCAGCTTATCAACAAGCGGAAATCCTGTGCTTTACTGACACATGAACAGATGGCTGAGGGAAAGATACCCACAACGCCGACTTCTTCATCGGTGATCGCCGGGATCCAGGTGCAGGAGCTTTTGAAGATACTGCATAAGGAACGTGATCTACCGACACTGGCAGGAAAAGGCTTCGTGTTCAACGGGCTGACACATGACTCCTATGTAGTGGAGTATCAGGAGAAGCCTGATTGTATGAGCCACGATACATATGATGAGATCATTGAAAAGAATTGGTCTGTAAAGGATATTACTCTCAAAGTCTTGTTGCTTGAAATACAAGCAGAAATGGGTGAAACAGCTGTCATAGATTTTGACAGGGATATTGCCACATACGGACATTGTAATTGCGGTGAGCATATCTCTCTGTTTATGCCTGTACATAAGCTGAGAGGTAATATGCTTACTTGTCCGAAATGCGGTCAGCAGATGAGCTTTGACAGTATTCATTCTATAAACGGCAGCGAGGATTTTCTGAACATGACACCTGAGCAGATCGGTATCCCTCCGCTTCATATTATTTGCGGACGGGTAGGTATGAATTGTAAATACTACGAATTTACGGCTGATGTGCCGGAATACTTGAAATAAGCAGGAGGTGGCAGAATGAATGCTCGAATGAGAAGGCTTGCCTCCGATTGGGAACAGATACAGAAAGATTTTGCAGGGCATAAGAATATTATTGTTACACCGGAAGGCACGGAGCCGCCTGAGAAATACCATGTTACATACTTCGTAAACGGCATATATCTCTTGCCTGACGGTAGGATCGAAACATTAGGCAGACACGAGGTCGAGATCACGCTTCATGCCGACTATCCCCGATATAAGCCCATATGCAAGATACTGACTCCGATATGGCATCCGAATTTCAGGGACGGACAGATCTGTATCGGTGATATATGGGGCGCAGGCGAATCGCTGACTGATATTATCATCAATATTGGTGATATGATACAGTATAAGTCCTGGAATTCGTCAAGTCCGCTGTCTGCTGATGCCGCCGATTGGGCGCTGCAAAATAAGCACCTGTTCCCCGTTGGAACGATCGACCTCTATATTGCGGATAAAGGGTCTGAAAATAATGTTGAAATTGATCTGCTTGATGAACCGGCGCCGGAAGATGATTCAGATGCCACTGAACTGCCAAAGGTAGATCTTAATAAAACGGTTGAAGAAAAAAGCAATGGAAATGATTTTGAGATAACTGCTGAGGAGCTGGAAGGCGTCGAATTTATACCGACAGTGCAGCGTATGCAGTCATCGGCTTCGCCAAACGGTACAGTCAAGGGTAAGATCAATATCAAGACCGTTATTACCAAGGGTATCCTTTGGGCGCTGATGGGTGCGGTTGTCGGATTTGGTATGTCCGAGATAACAGACGGACTATACAGCACAAGAAATATTGCTAAAATGGGCGGTAATACACATCTTGCAGAATACTATGACTATCAGGAAGAAATTGAAGATAAGCTGTCTGGTGTAACAGATGAGTATCATAAATATTGTGAAGAAAAAGGCTATGATAAAGATGATACCGAACATCTGATGGATTGGTATAATGAGGAAGCATCTGACAGTGCGAAGAATCAGCTTGATGAATATATCGAAATCAGCGAAAAAGCCGATAGTGCGTTATATGATTCCTACAAGTACGAGTTTTCTTCGTCAGAGAAAAAGCTGAAAGAAGGAATTGCAAAGACAGTCAGGACACATTCTGCGATATGGTCTGCTATCATTGCATTATTTGTAGGATTGTTCCTTGGAATCGGTGAGGGCGTTTTCTATGGCTCAAAGGAAAAAGCACTGAAATATGGTGCAATAGGCGCAGGTGTATCCGTTTTGCTTGGATACGCAAGCGGTTATCTTGCTCAATGGATGTATTCATCAATGCTCAGTGATGATCCTGCTCCGATAGCGGCAGCACTTGTGCGTGGTATCGGTTGGGCGGTCATGGGCGTAGGTATCGGACTGGCTGTCGGACTGATAAAACCGGAGCTGAAGCGTTTGCTATTCTGTGTGATCGGCGGTACTTGCGGTGCTTTCCTCGGAGGATTCCTGTTCAATTTCATAGGAGAAGCAGTACCGAATGATATGGTGTCAAGAGGAGTAGCTATTGTAATAATGGGCTTGCTGATTGGCGTCGGTGTCGGACTGCTTGAACAGTTTGCAAAGCAGGCTTGGCTCAAGGTGATCCGTGGTGAGTTTGAGGGCAAGGAGTACCTTGTATTTGCAGGCACTACAAGTATAGGCAATAACGGCAAGAATACGATCGTGCTGTTTAAGGATAAGCTGATCGGGCCGCACCACTGCGACATTGTTCTTGAAGGCAGCCGATACGTTGTAAAGGACTGCGGTACGCCAATGGGGACGCTTGTAAACGGTCAGAAAGTGACAAGGCAGATACTTAAACAGGGTGATGCTATTTCGATAGGAAATTCCGTACTTGTATTCAATACAAAATAAAGATAGAATGGGTGAGGGCATTATGAAAAGGATCATAAAAGCTGTATTGTCAGCGGTTATATCCGTAATGCTCTGCACCCATTCTTTTATTGCCTATGCGATAGATTTTGATGCTGAGCAGACTTTTGATTCTGTATTTGTGGTGATGTCAGGTAATGCACTCGGAAGCGGATTTGCATTAGGCGAGAGCTGTGTTGTCACTAATGCTCATGTGATACAAGATGCTTCAAATGTTGAGATCACAGCATATGACGGCAAAGAATATCCTGCTTTCGTGTATTGCAAAAGCGACGAGCTTGATATTGCAGTTTTATCTGTTCCATCTGCTGATTTTACTCCGCTTACGATCGGCAATACTTCTGATATAAAGATCGGTGATGATGTATATGCGATCGGCGCTCCAAATGGTATGAGCTATACGCTCACAAAAGGTACGCTGTCCTCTAATAAGCGGAAAATCAGCGGTGATGATTATTTTCAGTTAGATGCAGCGCTGAATGAAGGCAACAGCGGTGGGCCGCTGCTTGACAGTTATGGGACTGTTATCGGGATGAATACGATGAAGATGAATAACAGCGAAGGGCTTGGTTTGGCTATCCCCATTGACCGTATCATAAAATACATGAAAAGCAATGATATTTCTATGACCGATAACGGTATAGCAGAGGTTCCCGAAATTGAATATCATGCTGAAACGAATACTTCTGCATCTGACAGCATTGTCAAGTCTGACAGTCCACAGCAGGAACCGGCAAAAAGGAATATAGAACCAGTCCTTATAGCAGTCATATGCGTTTCCGTAATAGGCAATATCATTATGCTGTTGATAACGCTTCATTACAGAAGCAAATGGAAAGCATTAAAAACAGAACAAAGTGAACGAACCGATTTTGAGATCGAAATATGGGAGTGATGATCATGGCTAAAAAGAAAAACGGGGGCGAGCAGAAATACGAAAAGATACTCGCTCCCTCTGAACAAGAAGTAACCAGAGATGTTCTTCCTCAGAATGTCATTAAAATGGGAGAACAAGTCCTGCACGATAAAAACATTTACATTTTGCAGTCTGTATACAAGGAAATCCATGAGTTTACCAAAGACAAGCTGACTGTTGAAAGCGGCGGTATGCTTATGGGCTACACCATTCAGGCGAACGGAAAGACCAATATTATCATTGACGGCTTCATCGAGGGAAAGCACAGCGAGGGTACACCTACAACGCTGAAATTCACACATGAAACATGGGATTATGTGCATAAAGAAGCCGATGAGCATTTTCCGAATGATAAGATCATTGGCTGGATACATACGCACCCTAACTTCGGTATTTTCTTATCCAATTATGATAAATTCATACACCAGAATTTCTTTAATGATGAAAACCAGATTGCTTATGTAGTTGACCCCATTCAACATATTGAGGGATTTTTCTTTTGGATCAACGGGCAGATCGAAAAATGCCCCGGTTTCTATATCTACGATGAAGTCGGAATTGAGATTGAGTTGCCCGAACAGATCACTGCACCGACAACAGCGGAGCAGGTTAAAAACACTGCGTCGATCGGCAAAGCAGCCCCAAAAGGGTTATACATTGCATTTGGTGTTTTATCACTGCTGAGTATAATAGGATTTATTGCACTATCAGCACGAATCTCTGAACTGCATGAATCCGTCAATGCGTTGAACGAGCAGTTGCTGACGCAGAATCAAACAATAGCTGCCAATGTGCAGTCTGTTGGTCAGAATGTATCTTCCCTGAAAACAGATTTAGACAAGCATACGATCGTATTTCTTTCAGATGATGGCACTTTACTTGCAAAACAGGAATATGCGACCGGAGATATTATCGTACCGCCTACAGATATACCGCAAAAAAGCGATGATGAAATGTATACCTATACTTTTTCGGGGTGGGACGCTGATTTCGGATATGCGGTCGGTGATGCAGTATACCAAGCAGTATACACAAGCAAACTGCGCGAATATACGATCACATTTGAAGATGAGAACGGTAATGAGATTTCATCAGATACCTATCATTACGGTGATGAAATAGCAGCGCCCGAATACTCCCCTGATGAAATGCCTGACGATGGGAAAGAATATGAAGTAACCTGGGATAAAGAAATTGGGACGGTATCGGAGGATACAACATACAAAGCGGTAATAAAAGAAGTTACCTCTGACAGCTCATCAGAAACAGAAGATGCTGCGGACAATACGGAAATGACGGAAGAAACATCAGAAGAAACCGCTTCAGCCGAAGTGTCTGACAATGAATGATCTATATGGAAAACTCTGCCCATACTGCAAAACCGAATTAAAACAGGGCGACGATATTATTGTATGCAGTGAGTGTAATATGCCCCATCACAAAGATTGCTGGATAGAGAACAAGGGCTGTACTACATTTGGCTGCCTCGGAACAATTGACACTCCGAAAGAAACCAGTCTTAATGATTTCGAGCTTACGCTTGATGATTTTGATATGGTACGTTGCAGGCAATGCGGCAACCTCACGCAAAAAAGCGAGCGATACTGCGTCTATTGTGGGAATTTGCTTGAACAACCTATCGAAGCTACACAAACAAAATCTGAATGGATAGAATGGAATTGGTGTGCATTCGCATTTTCACATTACTGGCTCATGTATCGAAAAGCCTACTTGTATGGAATTATCCTATACATCATGAATGTTACGATGCTGATAATTAGCATTCCGCTATTCGCATTTGGAACATTTCTGGAGCATATTATTGTTGGTGCTGTTGGAAATCATCTGCTTAGTCGTTCTTTTGCCGGAAATAACCATAATTCACAAAACAACAGTACAAATATTACAGCAGCGATTTGTGCAGTGGTTATCTTCGGGATGATAGTTATAGGGAAAATGCAGTAAAAAAGCGGTCGCAATGACCGCTTTTTTGCTACTCGTCCGAACACTCTGATAAGCCGTGAAGAAGCTGAATGTATACGCATTCTGCTCGGTCACGCTCCTCGCCCTCGGCAGACATCATCATTTCAAGAAAATATGCCTTTGCTTCTTCGTAGTTCGTCCAGACCTCACGCCTGCCGTTGCAGACAGTCGTGACCTTGCGTGTTCTCGGCATTGCCAATTCGGGTGTTTTCAACATAGCTGTTACCTCCAAATCATTATTGTAGATACAGTATATACCATAATGAATCAGGAGTCCAGCATATCGGAATTATTGTAATAATTCTTGTGCAGGGCGCAGCAATATCACATTTTTCCCCGGTGCAATATGCCTTATGTCGCAAAACGCTCTCTGAACGCTCAGGGAGCGTTTGCTGTTTCAGGGGCTAACTTTCCCAATAACCGTCATGGACGGCTCTGAGTGGTGTTTACGTTCGCCTGAGAACCTATCATCATTCAAGGTAAGAGTTCTTATGTTTCGCCTGTGTCCTCTGACGGCTTTTCTCCCTCTCACGCTTCATGTACTGCTCATTAAGATACTGGCGCACCTGTCGGGTGTACCGCATCGCCGTTTCATGTTTGAGAAGATATGCCTTGTGTTCGGGCATAATGGCTTTACGCTTATCTTTCAACTGCTTTGATAGTGCTGCAAGCTCGCTCCGCTTGGGTGCTTTGCCGTCGATGTAATAATCCTTGATATGCTCCTTGATGTACTTGTCGGCTTCTTCATAAGCGTCAATGGCGGCAGCATTCTTCTTGCGGAAATGTTTCTGTGTAAACGCTGACCGTTCCTGATATTCTTTGTATGTAGCTGAATTGTCGGAGCGTTGCTTCATCATCGCAAGGAGCTTGTCAATTGCCGTGTACTGTGCTTTCAGCTCTGCAACTTCATCGGTGTGATCTTCGGGCGAATGAATATTGTGCATGAATCCGCCAAATTCACTTAAAGACATAATGCCAACGGCTTCAAGCTCTGCAATGATCTTGTCGCTGTCACGCATCCCCCTGATCTCTGCCCACGGATCTTTTTTCTTTTCAGGTGCTTTACTCTCGGTAGGTGTTGGCTGTGGTGTCGGGGTAGGCAGTTCAGGTTTCGGCTCGGTGGGCTTTGCAGAAGATGCGTTAAGCATATCAAGCTGTGCCTGCCGTCTTGCTCGTCGGGCTGCAAAGAACTTCTCAACCTGTTCCGCCGCAGCTTTTCTCTTTGCGGTTTCACTCGTTTCGGTGATAGTTTCAGGCTCAGCATATTGTTTCAGTGTTGTCGGTGCGGTGACTGTCTGCTTCGGCTCGGTCTTTGGAACAACAGGCTTCGACGGTTCAATAAGCATATCGGGAGTGACATTCTCCGCTGACAGCTTTTCCTGTATCTCCGCAATCTGCTCGGCTATGCGTTCGGGGGTGAAGTCTGCGCCCAGGGTGTCGGCTCTTGTAAACTTCTGTTGACCGTCACCTGATAGCCTGAATTTCAGCTTAACCTTATTGCTCGGCTTATACACATATTCGATACCGCACTCACTGCACTTTTCAAGAAAGTCCTTGAAGTCACGGCTGTAAAGCATGACCTCTGCAATTCT
>JAEEGL010119874.1_pt1 | contig 32250 bp, 36 predicted proteins | sample 9134231 | NCBI WGS metagenome assembly JAEEGL01 (sample SAMN16246548, study PRJNA631951) | gut metagenome | biome: gut microbiome; feature: rumen; material: fiber-attached | host: Bos | place: Iran: Karaj | collected 2018-10 | reverse complement strand
GGCTGTAAAGTCCGTATAATGCTTCATTAAAGTCGCCGTTCCGTTTTTGACATAGGGTTTAAGCTCCATTTCATACGCGTTATGTTCTCCGTCTGCAGATTCTACGGTTATTTTACTGCATCTGGTAAAGTCCGGAGCGCTCGCGCCGTATCCGCCGGAAGCGTCTCGGCCGAAGACGCACATATTAAGCCCGTCGAAGAACTCGAGCCTGTCGTCGAAAGCCGGGGCGTATTTTATTAAATTGCCGACTTTCACCTCATATATGTACTCGGTGCCGTATTCGTCGTCCGGTGAACCGTAATCCATGTTTTCCGTCCTTACCCATGATATAGGCAAATCCCATACAGGAACATCATAATCGTTCATACTTGGTCCGAGCGTAAACACCGCGGACTCGCCGCCGCCGCCGCCGAAGCTGACTATAAGCTTGTCTTGATAATTCCAGGCTCCCCAGTAATAGTAATGCCCGGTCTCAGGGTCCACGTTAGAACGGTTACCGAAAAGGAAGAAACTATTATTAACGTCGTAACTGCCGCAAAAGAACCCGTTAAAGTAATCGTTTATATGACCGTCGGCGATCGGGAACCCGGTGTCGAATATCACTCCGGCGTGAGCGGTGCTTTGCCCGTTATGTACGCCGAGCAATGAAGGCCACTCTTCACAGTCGCCCTGACCGCCACCTTCATAGGTGCCGGTGACCTTGAGTATCTTCACGCCGGATTTGATGTTTTCCGGGGTGAGGTTCTTGTCTTTGATTACAAAAGTCGTCATATGTAATTGTACTTTATTTTTTAATATAAAATCACGTTAAAAAGTATTGTTTGCGACGGCGGTCCTGTTCTCGCCCTGTTTTTCGCTCATGTCCGTGGCGACAACGAATACGCGTGTCGCGCCTTGATTATACTGGGCGTTCAATTCGGCCCTTTGGTTAGCGTTCTGCTCGGCGCCGAATACGACCCTGTCCGTAATTCCGCTAACATTTGCGTCGGTCGAGCCTGAAGCGGTCGCCTGGGTCTGACGCTTGATTTGCTGGGTGGATGCCACGGCCGTCGCAAGCAATGTCGCGGTTTGTATAGCAGCCATTATCGGTCCCGCTATAGGTCCGAGCTGTTCGCTTGTCGACCATGCGGTCATCACGCCCGTTGCGAAATCTGTCCAAACCTGGGCTATTTTCATGTTGCCTTCCTTTTTCAAGTATTTCTTGTATTCTTCGCTGTTCTCGCCGTACATCGCTTTAGCCTGTTCAGCTTGCTCGGCGTAATAGCCACCCATAGCGCCAGCGAGGCCGCCGACCGCGTCGGAGAAGTCCATCGTCATGTTCTTGATGTTTTCCCCGTATTGACGCATGTTGGATAACGATTGCGCCTGATGATTGGTTTCAGCTTGTACAAGATCATCTTCTATTCGCTTGATGGTCTCGCCGTATTTCTTGTATTCTTCACTGTTGGCTTCAAAAAGGGATTGCTTTGACCTGAGCAACTCGAGTTCTTTATTATATTCTTCATTGAGTACAGTGTAAAGCGCATCAGCCTGCTGTTGCATCTCGCGAAAAGTCTCAGTGGGTGAACTTCCGAAATAATGGTCGAAAAATATGCCCTTATCTTTGTAACTCTTGTCGCTTGAAATCCTGCCTTCAAGCCAAGAACGGTTAAGCGAATCCATAAGCAGTTCAAGCTTGTCGCGGCGGTTTTCAAGCTCGGTTTCTATTTCATCGAAACGCTTGTCGATTGAATCCGATATCACGCTGTTGATGTTTTGCATCACTTCAGGTGGGAGTACATCGTCGGTCAGGTTTATGTAACTTTCGAGTATCTTGCGGAGCTGTTCCTGTTTCTCGGGCGCCGCTTTGGCCACTTCCTCATTTATCATGCTTAAGGCCTTTTGAATTTCAGGACCGACTTTTGCCCTGTATTCGGTAAGCCTCGACTCGAGATAGTTTTCGTATTCCTCGGGCGTTACAAGGCCGCCGGATAACGCATCAAGCAAGGTTTCATTCTGCTTGCGGAATTCTTCGGCCAGGTCCTGTATGTTTTTGCCTTGATTGAAAATAGCGTCGCTTATTCCGCTTTTGTTCAAAGCGGCTATGCTGTTTCTCATCGATTCCTCGGCGGAAGCTATCTTTTTCAAAAGCTTATCGTAAAGCGATTGTGATATCTCGCCCGCATCAAGCGCCTTTTTCGCGTTTTCCTTCCATTCGGTTATATACTTGGTTACGTCCATCCCGTAACGGTTAAGTTCAGTCAACGCCCTTCCGAGCGACTGTTCAGGAAGAATAATGTCGCTATCGGCATATTTTCCGATCTCCGCGAATCGATTGAAGGCCTTTTCCCAGGCAGAAACGTAATCGGCGACCTTCACGTCGATATCTTTAACGAGCTTTTCGAAATTACTATTCAATGTTTTAGCCGCCTGTTTAGCGGAATCTGACGCCTTCTTAGCGAGACCCGCGTTGTATACGGCGAGGTCGACTTCGAGTTTCTTTATTTCGTTTTGATATTTGGTCGCTAACTCATGATTTATTCGTTGCTCTTCCTGGGTGTCTCCCTTAATGCGGTACATTCCTCCGGCAAGTTTAAAAAGGTCATTATACGCGTCCTTATACAACTGTATTTGCGCCTTTATCTGGTCGCCGTTTGTCGCGAAACCGCCCGCTATAGAAACCCTGAATTGGTCGTTCAATTCACTCAGGGCTTGATTTAAAGCGCGCACTGATTCGGGAAGCTGTTGACTCGCGAGCTGCCTTAATTCTTCGTTTACCTTTTGCAAGGCCTCATTGGTTTCTATAGCCCTTTCTTTAAGCGCCTTCAGCTCCTTTGACCATTTTTCGGTACCCGCCGAGGCCATCGCAACTGCGGCATCCGCTTCATCGCTAAGCAAGCTTCCGCTGTCGTCTATCGTCTGATAGTATTCGTCTATCTGATTTTCGAGCGTCTTTACTCCGAGCTGTATGTTTTTCAGTTCCTGCTCGTATTTTTCCCTTTGCTTTTCCATAGCCTCCATTCTCACTTCGCTACGCCTTTCTTCTGAAATACCGATCGCCTGAAGTTTCTTGTCATATTCATCAAGTGCGTTCATATATTTCTGAAGCGCCTGCTCGGCGTTCTCGATAGGCGGCGGAAGCTGAGCGATAGCGTCGGCATATTCCTTGTTTAGCTCGATAGCCTCCCTTTGCTTTTTACCTGTCGAAACGAATGCGGCGGTCAATCCCGCTAAAGCGAGAATAATCATTCCCACCGGGGTCGTTACAAGTGATACAGCGGCTTTTCCGAATCTTTTGAAGCCCGAGGCTAATGTTACGGACCCGGCGGCCGACTCCTTTTCGGCTAAAGCCTCCTTTTCAAGGGCCGCGGCGTTTTTAATATGAGCATTAGCGTTAGAATTCGAGGCGGCCGTATTCGCTTCTTTTGCGACCGTATTTTCGGCAGAAGCCGCGGTTTGCGCTTTTGTCGCCACCGTTTCGGCTTGTTCTGCCGCCGCTTCGCTTTGCCTAATGAAAATTAATGCTTCTTTATCACCAAGTCCGGCTATATTCAGGGCATGCATCTTGACCATTTGCTCATTAAGCGTTACGCCGGCGGCGGACTGGGCGTAAATATCGGCCGTCGTCTTTTCCAAAGCCGCGCTGTATTGGAGCTCGGATATCATTCCCTTTTCCAAAGCGCCGTTAAGTACAGTCCTGGCGACGGCTACCATTTTCACGGCCTCAGCATTCGCGCTCGAAGCTAAAGTATTGGTGGTTACGGTTTCCGTATTCTGAACGACGGCGGCGGAGTTGCTTATGGTTGTAGTCGTCGCTGCGGCTTTAGCGGCGGCATTCGCGGTCGTCGAAGCGGTGTCCGCACCGAGTGCGACAGCCTCGGCGCTCGCCGTAGCCGCTGAAGCCCCGAGCGTATCGGCATATGCCTCTATAGAGATAGCCATCCTATCGAGCATCTTCGGGAAGGCCGCGAATTCATTCAACCCCCTTGTGATGTTCAAAGCCGCTTGAAGCTGCACCATCGTTTTCATCAGGTTTTCCGAGTCCTTTCCGAACAGGGTGACAATGCCCATAGCGGCTGAAAACCCGCCGGCTAATGAAGATATAGTCCGGGTGGTAGCCTGGAAAACGGTGTCGAGTCCGCCCGTCGCGACCTTAAGTCTCGCCTGGGTGTCTCCGAGCTCATCCATCTTAGCACCGAGCTCCTGAATCTTCTTCGTATACTCGACAGTACCCGGAGTGAGCTTATATAACTCGGACTTAAGCTCCTTTATCTGTTTACGAAGATCAACCGCCTCATTGTCGGTTTTCTTGAAACTGTTACTTAAGTCGTCAAAAGACTTCGCGGCGTCCTCCGCGTTGGTGTCGATGATTATTTTAATTGTATCCATATGGATAAAATTTTCTTTATTTTTAATATAAAATCAAACCCGCCCGAAAAAGATATAATTTTAAATTGATTTTCGCTTATGCCGCCCGAAAACAACAGCCGTGAAATTGAAACGCTCGAAGAAACAGCATGTCGCCTCGAAATGATTGTACGCCAGATATACTTTATAGCGAAGGATGCCGAGGAATACGGTTTCACAGACCATAATACACTCGAAGATTTCACGAATTCGCTGCTTTATACGGCTATCGAATATGAAAAACGTATAAAACGTATGTCCGAAAACAGGCCCACCAAGCGCCCGGTAACGCACGGTAACGCCTTAAAGCATACGAAAACGCTCGAGGAAAGCCTCAAGCGTCAACATGAAAATTTAAGAAAATACTGTAATGACAGAATCAACAAGAAAACTTGACCCGAAAATCAAGATAGGCCGAATGATAGACCTAAACGAGCCGGAATATGATATCAGCATAAATATACGACTCCCTGAAACAAAGCCCCCAGAGGGGCCGAAAACGCCGAAAAATTCGAAATCTGTCGCGTTGTTTTAACGTTTACATAAATAAAAAATCCCGAGTCAATCGACCCGGGATTTTCTTTTATAGGTTATTACTTTTTACTGTTAGTCGTTGTCAGCGGCGCTGGGGGTTGAAACAATACCACTTATGATAGAAGAGTCGATTGAATAAGGCAGAACCTTTGATTCATCGGTTACAGTGATATTGTAATAGTTACCGTCCTCAGGAGCGGCGCCGGTCTGGGCGACCATTGCAGTTCCAGTGGCATAGGTATCCTGCCCTAAGAACCAAAACATTCCGTTCTTGTCGTTAACGATGCAAGCGAGACGACCACTCATGAGCTCATTAACTTCAATATGCTTGGTGGTATCCAAGTGATTGATGTTACCGGTCAGCTCATTGGTATAGAAGCTATAGCCGTTGGTCTCATCTTTCGTCATGGTCGAGGTCAAGCCGGCCGTATTCTTGTTGAATACGTACTCGTAGAATTTCTTGCCCGAAGCCATCGTGATGCTTGTGATGTTGTTGTTGTTTACAGTATAAGCAGAAACGTCGTTATAATCCGCTATATAGACAGCCTTTACGCCAGCCAAGTTAGGCTCGCATGAATAACCTATTCCGGTCAATGTTACATTGCATGCCATAATATTACAAGGTTATTTTTAGATTAGGCCTCAGTAATCGTGATTACTTCAGCGGGGAATTTGATTTGAGTACCGGCGTTGAATAACACCTTAAAGCGGGTCATTTCGTCCTTGTCGTCGTACCAGACCTTGAAATCGTTTTCGCTGTTTTCGACATCGGTGCCGAATACAAGATTCTTTGCCCAGGTACATACAACATAAACGTCCTTGCTTGAAATTTCAGCTCCAGCAAGACCGGCGGTAGGCCTGATTGTCACGCGGCTGTCGCCGGGATAAGTGATAGAATCGGAAGCGGCGTCGATGGTCTCGCGGTTAGCGCAACATACAGCATTGAGTGAGCTGATATAGCCGCGGTAAACGGTCGGAGAAACAAACATCGTGACTTCACCCCTGGCGTACATGTCGTCAGTGATTTCGCTATAGGCCTGGTCGATTACCTCATCGTATTCGACTCCGGCGGAAGCGTCATAAGTCTTGATTCCGGCGGAAGCGTCAGTAGCGATAACACCGAGTAAGCCGGTAAACAAAGTTGATTCCTGCCAGATAGCGGTTTCAAGACCCTTGTTAATAGCCTTCAGGTTTTCCTCGACAATCTTTTCCTCGAAAGGCAAAGTTTCACGGTTAGCGTCGATTAAAAGCTGATAGTTCATCCAATATTTGCGCATATCACGGGCGCACCATTCTTTGTTAACCTTCACGGGCGAGACTTCAATCATTCTCTGGGTGAAAGCGTCGGCGCCATCAGGATCCCAGCCGCAAGTAGAAGCGTCCTTGAAGACAACGGTTGAATCAAGATAGTTCAAAGGGGCTTTATACTTGACGTCAAGCATTACGTCGATAACATCAAGTGTCTTAGCACCGAGAACAGCCTTGGTCAAAAGTTCATCGGTCCTTTCATCAACAAAAGTGGAAAGGCCGGTCAAATTAATTGCACTTGCCATTGTTTATTTTACTTTATTTTTATTTGTTTTTCGATTTGAAAATCGCTTTATGGGTTTCTAACTTGGTTTCTTTGCTGAATGCGCTTTCCTCGGCGGGGAGTGCCAAAAGTTCATCAAGCTGCTTGCGCATGTCGGAAAGCCTTTGCTCGAAATCATTCATCTTAGCGTCGTACTCGGCCTTAAGGTCCGCAATAGCCTGCTCGGCGTTGAATTCGGGTTTTTCAGGTTCAACTTCGACTTCAACTTCGGGTTGGATTTCTTCAAGGTTTTCCTCCTGATGCTCGGCCTCGACTTCCTGTTCTTGCTCGGCCTCAGCATTTCTTATTTCGGCGCATTTACCATCCGCTATCACGAATACGGTCTCGCCTGATTTGTACTCGCCGTCTGGGGCAGGCACATACTCGATGTCGCCGTTCTCCGCTTCCTGCTCGATATACACATTGTAACCGACAATCAACTCGGTGTCCTCTTCCCACAAAAGCTGAATGCCTTCGTCGGTTTTAACCGAGCCGAATTGGACGAAAAGCGACTTAAAAAGCAGTTTAAGTTTATTCTTTTTAAGCATAATCGATTAAGGTACTTTTCTTTTAATATCGATTATGCGCAAAATTTCAAGCGGTTACGCCTAATACATTGAATATCAGATAAATCTTTAAGTGAAATTGTGTATATAATTTATAATAGCCGCTTAAAATTAAAGCATATTTGATGTTCAAAACCAACAAAGATGACCCCGAATACAAAAAATACAAGAAATATATAGCGTCAAAGGAGTTCAAAGCGGTAAAGGACGCCGTTTTCGCACGCGACAATTACGCCTGTTGCGCATGCGGGTGGCATTTGTCCGAGTATGATGCGGAAAAGAAATCCAATAAACGGACTTTACAATGCCACCATAAGGAGTACAGGCACCTTTATGACGAAATGAATCACTTGGAGGACCTTGTAACGATGTGCTCGGTGTGTCACCGGGCTATCCATGCGGCGCCTTCCAACATCCACAGATTCAAAAAATCACTCGACGAAAGGCTTAATGAAGAAAAACAGTGAAATCGTAAGTGAAAATTATGACCTCATTACGACATGCTGCTCGCATCAAGTGCGCAAATACGATTGTCCGCGCGAGTTTCTCGACGACGTGATTCAAGAAACGGCCTTGATTCTGCTCGAATACGATAATGAAAAGCTTAACAAGATAGTCGAAGACGACCATTTGTCCGCCTTTATCACGGGAATTCTGGTCCGTCAGCTTTACAGTTGCAACTCGGCGTTTTACAGGACATATCGTCGCTTGAGGGAGCTGTCGAGTGATATCAAAGACGATATCGAGCCGGCTGAGCATAAAGGTCGGGCTAAAAAGGAGGAGCCGGCTGAAAAACTGCCCTATTACCCGGAGGACTTCATGCCGAGTGACGACGACACCGACGAGCTGCTCGAGCTTAAGGACAAAGTTTCAAGGCTTTCCCCGGGTGAACGTAACATTTTCCTGAGCTATTGCGAAAATCCTAACATATCGAGCCTCGCCCGGTCCATGAAATGTCCGGCGCCGCTTCTAACCAACTATTTGAACAACGTAAAAAACAAGCTTAAGTGATGATAACAGATTTGATTTGTATAGCATTCATAATCACGGGTGTATTCTACTCGGGGTTTCCATATGAGATCGAAGAAATCATATCCAAAAGGCTGAAATTCGGCCGATTCAGAATCCCGAAGCCCTTCGGGTGCCAATTATGCCTCACTTTTTGGTGTACTTTGCTGTATATTATAATAATAGGAGCATTTTCTTTTCCGAATATGCTGCTTTGCCTTATCCTGGCCCTATCCACGTCGGCTATAGAGGCCCTTTACAGGCTCGTATTCGAGACGATAGAAACCATAATAATAAGGCTTAACGACCGCCTAAACGGCTAAAATTAAACAAATATTTATGACCAAAGAAGAAAAAAAGCAAATCGAAGAGCTTAATTCATTCATATCCAAATTAGAACCATATGCAAAGCACCTCGGTACCGCCCTTCACGGCTATATAAACATCACTCCGGAAGCGACGCGGAAGCTTTTGGAGTCGTATTACGGCCTTGACTGGAAATCCAAAGTAAAGCCTAACGTCCTGTCTTGCGGCGCATGCAAGCTGAATACGATAAAATCGATTGCGCTTGAATTCGAGGCGGCTAAAAATACGATTCAGATGATAGTCGATAAGGACGAAAAGAAGAAGGGAAGTAAAGCGAAAAAAGATAATAATGTGGAATAACAGCAAGTCACAAGGTTATTATACGCCGGCTAACCCGCTTTTCGAAGACGACGGGCGGATAGACCAGCCTGTAAACGTTACTTCGTATAAATTAGCGAAGCGGGATGAAACCGAAGTGCTATCCGAAGCGAAAATACGCCTGATATACGGGTTGGACGACTGCAAGATAATCAAATATCTAACCACCGAGCTCGATATCACAAGCGACGATGCTGAAGCGCGGCTTAATACGCTGAAAAAGGAGGTAAAGACCGAATTTTCTAAATACATAGCGAGCTGCATCGAGGACAATATCATGGTGCTTAAGGCTATGCTTACGAAATCGCTTGAAAAAAACGACTTAAGGAGCGCAGTCGAAATAATGAAAACGCTCGATAGCATGACGATGAGATACATGGAAAACAACGGCCTTATCGAGCATAAGGTACTCGAAAACGAAATAGAGATAAATTTCAGCTGATGAAGATAAAGCTACCTGAAATAATGCCCTGGCAGCGGGACGTTTTCCAAAGGGTCCGCTTCGGATCCCACTCGGGACATACATTCGTCGTGAAGTCGCCCCGTCAGTCGGGCAAAACTTTCTTCCTCAAGTATACTTTGCTGTTTTACGCTTTACAATACGGGGGGTCGAAATCGGTCCTTATCGAGCCCGTCGGCTATCAGGCGAGAAGGGTTCAGCGCGAAATGAACAAGGACCTTAAGAAATCCGGGCTAATAGTCTCATGCAACATGACGGACGGCTATATCACATTCGTGAACGGGTCCGAAATATCGTTCAAAAGCGCGGAACAGGGCGAGAACCTTCGAGGCATGACGGTTTCCGGCATACTTATACTTGATGAGGCGGCTTTCATCAGCGACGACATTTTCGAGATTTGCCTGCCGTTCTGCAACGTGCACCGGGCGCCTAAACTGATAGTTTCCACCCCGCTTTTCAAGGACGGATTCTTCTATAGGGAATACTCGGACCCGAGCAACACTTCATTCGATTGGTCACGCGACAAATACGACCTATCCATTTTCCTGTCGCCCGAGGATATGGAGCGTTACCGTAAAAAATACACGAAAATGAAATTCAAGACCGAAATCATGGGCGAGTTTGTCGAGGCCTATTCGACTGTTTTCGGCGACTTCAAGCGATGCGTCGTGACCCCGACCGACATGAAGCCGGTTACGGGCGGCATCGACTGGGGCGCGGCCACCGGCAACGATGAAACCTGCTTGACGTTACTTAACAAGGACAGGCAAATCGTTTACAGATGGACCGCGACCGACCTTGACCCCGTCGCCCAGATTCAAGCAATGGCTTCCGTTTTGAACAGCTTCCCGAGCGTCAAAACCGTTTACGTCGAAAAGAACTCGATAGGTAACGTATATCTGTCTATGCTGCGTAAAGCCGTAAACAGCGTCGGGATAATAAGGGCATTCGACACCACCAATGAGTCCAAGCGAGAAATGATAGAAAACCTTATCGTCGCCTTCGAGCAAGGCCTGGTAGGAATCGATTCCGACCCTATATTGTGGGCGCAGCTCGCGGGTTTCGAAATGAAAAAGCTGAAAAAGGGATATACGTACGGCAACGACTCGGACAAAACGCACGACGACCGCGTGATGTCGCTCGCATTCGCTTATGAAACATATAACTTAAAGTCACCCGGTTCATTCGGGTTCAGCAAATAATACACGATATACAATGAAAGAAATCACTTTGAATATCCCCGGCTCCTGGCACGAGGTTTCTATTAAAAATTTCACCCGACTTACGGCGTTAAGCGGCAAAAATCCATATGAAGATACGCTGATAATAATCAGCATTCTGAGCGGCGAGGATATCGACAGCCTCCGTAAACTTCCGGCGACATGGCTCGAAAGCTATAAGATAGCCGAAAAACTCGCCTTCCTTCAGAAGGACCCGCCGCCTGTAATGCCGCTCGACAAATTCGAGATTAACGGCAACAAGTACGATGTCGCTTTGAACCCGTCCAAATGGACCGCCGCCCAGTATCTCGACTATAACGCGGTACTTAATGAAAGCGGCTCGAATAAAATAGCAAGACTTATAGCATGCTTTTCCATCCCTGAAGGCAAAAAATACGGCGAGGATTACGATTTCGACCATGTCGTCGACGAAATCTTCGAGTATATGCCGATAACAATAGCACTCGGGTACTCGAGTTTTTTTCATCTTCAGCTGAAAAGCTTCACAAAAGCTATTCAGCGCTATACGGAGAAGAAGAAAAAGAAATTGACCCGGAGACGGGTAGGCCGCTTGTTCAGGAAGGCGGAAAAGGAGGCTTCAACGCAAAGTGGAATTCATTCATAATGATCGACACGGTCTCCGAGACCCAGCGCATCAATTGGAGTCAGGCGACTTCACTTAATGTTTACGAATTCCTGAATACGCTTTGCTATGCTATAGAAAAGGCCAGGTACAGGGAAAAGCTTCAGCAAGAGGCATTCGACAAAGCGCGCTCGAAGGCCAAAAGATATTAAAAAATAAACGATATCGATGTTAGCATATTTTTCAGATGAGCCTGTAATCAGGACGATGTCGGGCGACCAGAACGGCCTCGTTTACTATACGGTCACGGCCGCGACGGGAATGCAAGGCGACACTATACTAAACGGACAGACGGCCTTTACGAACAGTGCTTTCTGCCCGGACGGGCATGAGGACCTTGAAATAGGGTCGCTTCTCCGCTCGATGATATCGGAGCAAGAGCGAAATATCAAAACATTGCAGTATTTGAACAGTCAAGACTGCAGCATCACTCAAGGGACGTTCACGTTCAACAGCTATTTCACGGTTAGCGATTCCTCCGGCGGCACAAGCGACGATTACTCGATAATATACGACACCCGGGGAATAACGGCCCCCGAATCGGGCTGCACCTATATACACCAGCCCGGCCCCGGGTACGTCGCGAATTATTTTCCGGAGAACGAAATCATGCACGGGCAGTATTTCAGCCTGATGTGGAGAATGCCTTCCAACGCGCTCGAGACAGCATCTTATACATTCGGCTTCGAGTATACGTATAGCGTAGCGGGTCCGCCCGCATATAACGTGCTCGAGCGAAACCAAATACAGACGGTTACCGGGCAAAGCTTCCGCTACAGCGGCACCGCTGACTGGCAGGACTGGGGCGAAGGTCACCCGGCACAAAGGGGACGCTTTTACCTGTATAACGAAAAAGAAGGATATAAATATCTCACTCCATGGCTTTACCCGAAGTTTTGCGACGACCCTGACACCGTTTACCTTTACTGGGTGAATTCGATGGGCGGCATAGACTTCAAGCGCGGCGTGATGACGAAATCCCTTAACCATGAGGACTCGACATACGAAGCAAATATAGGGATAGACCAACGCCTTGATTTCAGGTCGCGGATATATCATCAGATTAAATGGAATTCATATACGTTCAGTACGTCCCTGATAAGCGACGACGATTCCCCGAGCATAGCTGACATATGCGGCGCGCGGTGGGCGTGGCTTTACGTTCCGGGTGACACGCCGACGTGGCGCTCGGTAAAGGTAACCGACTCCGCGGCGACCGTGAAAACATATCGTAACCAAGGCGCGAAGCTTTACAATTACACATTCGAGCTCGAGGACGCGACAAAATATAAAAGCGTTTAAACATGGAAGTTACTTTATTCATACGGGGCATGAAAGCCGATATAGGGGTGCAGAAGGATTTCGTGAGAAACTTCAAGCGCACCCTCAGCTTCAGCGACTTGACCAACCCGACGTCAATCACGACGGACTATACATATAGCGCGGTCCTGCCCGGCACCCCGGCCAACAAGGCTATTTTCGGCTATCCTGAAAACGGGACCCAGGCGGACGTCTTCAACCCCGCCGCCAGGTACGAGTATATACTTAACGTCAACGGGGTGTTGTGGCTTCACGGCGACGTTAAGCTTGACAAGATTACGGATAGGGCAGGGGACGTCAATTTCTCATGCAGCTTCTATTCTTTGGTCCATGAAAAGATAGTTTCGCTCGGTAACAAGGACCTCAAGCAGGTATCCGTATTAAGCGACAACAATTATTTCCGTCACATACTCGACCGCGAATCGATGGCCGCATTCTGGGGCGGCACGCATTTATACTCGAACATAATTCGATATGTGCCGACCCGGGCGGGAATGTATAACGATTTCCAAAGCGATAAGATGCTTTACGCAAATGTCGACAGCACGAGCGAGCCGCCCGTAGTCACTTATGAAGTCGCCGACCTCGGGAGCGATTATGACGAATACGCGACCCGCGAATACAGGGTGGAATACCAACGCCCGGCTATATCGCTGAACGGGCTGATTAAGGGCATCGTGGACGATTCCGGGATACAGATAGACCAAGACATCACGGCCAGTCCGCTAATCCAATACGGATGGCTTATGGCGCCCCAGTTCACGACGGAAAAGGTCGAGGACAACATATACGGCACATTCGACGCATCGACAACCATGCAGTCGCAGATATCGTTTACGGGGATGACGCAAACAAGCGCCGGCCAGACCGTATTCGATTCGTCGACGATTACGCCCGATGACAACGCGCACCTGGTTACGGTCGAATTCATGCTTAAGCTCAGAGCCGTCGGCGGCGACCCGAGCATCGACGCCGACTATCTTTACATGGTCGACGATGACCACCCGGTCGATCACGAAATGAGCATCACGGCCAGACTGTCCGGCGGCGGGATGGACGTTACGCCTAACGAGAGCCCGCTGATAATCCCGCGTCATGTCTCGGGTGGCGTCGGGATCCCGTGGAAGAAGGACGAAAACGACCCGCGCGCGTTCATATTAAGGAATATCGACACCCGCTCGAGATTCCCGGGATGGACCGAGTCGGAATGGACCCCGATAAGGTTCACTTTCTCCTTGAGTCACGTTCACGCGAATACGCCGTTTACGCTATCGCTTTCGCTCAACGGCGCGTCAAGCGATTTCGGAAAAAGCTGGCCTTGGTACCCGGACACCTGGTACACGACCCTTCCGCGGCTTGAAATGACGATAGCCCCGCTCGATGTAATCGGCTTAGGAGACCTCGGGCGCCTTAAGGGTGCGGGCTGGACGGGCGAGACCCTGAATTACGCGACATCCGTCTCCGGGTGGAGTCCGCTATACGTCGACACCAATATGATACTGAGCAAGGAGCTTTCCCAGCGCGACCTGTTGACGGATATCACGAAGTCGCTCGGATGCGTGTGGGACATTCAGGGCGACAATATCAGGATAAGGACCCGTAATAATTACTTCGAAAGGTACGAGCTTAAGGACTGGACGATGAAACTCGACCGCTCGAGCGAAATCGAATACAAGCCGCTGGCGTACGATAAAGCGAAATATACGCTAAGCTATACTGACGGCGACTCGCTGCTCGAGAACCAGTTCAAGTCCAAAACCGGGCTGGATTACGGAAAACAGTATATCGACACCGGGTATCAATTCAACTCGGACGAGGAAAAGCTGTATACGAGCCCGCTATACAATACAGTGATGAGCAAAGGCGACCGCAGATGCGTCATGCTCGACGCGAGCCATAACGGAAAGATTGTCACCCAGACCCCGTATGAAATCCCGATGATAGAAACGAAGGACCACGGAAGCCCGAAGGAGGGTTACCGTTACCTGATGGACTGCGGGTGGCAGGAGCTGATAAAGGGGGAATTCGTATTCATCACCCAGGATTCGAGCTGGATGGAATCCGACAAGATAGGCGGCCGCTGCTGGTACGACGTCGAGCATTATTCATATCCCACTATAGGCAACAATATCGTAATGTGCATGGCTATCCCGCTTTTCGACACCAGGCGAGGTTACGCATCATGGGACTGGGCGAAATCGTCCGTAAGCTTCTCGGGCGAGACAGACGAATCATACGACGCGTCGACGGCGCTTTACCCGAGGTTCTGGGACAAATACATATCCGAATTATACAGCGCCCGGAACCAAGTGATGACGGCATGGTTCAACCTGACCCCCACCGACCTCCTGAACTTCAGCTTCAAGGACTTCGTGATAATCGACGGCCGACTTTGGCACCCGAATAAAGTGATGGATTTCGATTTGTCGGGCGAGTCCCTGACCAAAGTGGAATTGATCGAGGTCCATGACATCGAGGCATGGACCAACGGGCAGAACTGGGCGTTCAGTATCCCCGCCGGAAGTCCCGGCCGCAATATCGGCGACGGAAGCGTCAACGCGTTTATTCCCGAATACGGGTCCAATGAAAGTTGATTTGAATAATTCATGAATGCAATACGCTTTGTTTCAATCGTTTACAGTCCTTATTCATAATCATTATAAATAGCGGTGAACTCTATAAATGCTACCCACTACCCACCATGCGGCGCGGAGTAATTATTAATTAAATAATAAGATATGATAGTTAAATTCGACAATACAATCAGGGTCCTTAACAATTACGGAGAATTGTTCAGGCAAGTATACAGGGAAAACAACGCGGCCGCGGGTTACGACCCGGAGAATCCGCTGATGAACGACGTTACGTTTACGGTAAACACCCGGGCCGGGGTTTTCGAAATCGCGTTCAGCCTTCCGAATTATTGGAAGTACGCCGAAGAAGGAAGGGGACCGGGCAAGATGCCTCCGCCCGGTTCATTGACGAAATGGATGGAATGGAAAAGAATCCTGCCTCATCCGATGCAGCTGCAAAACGGCCGGACCGTGCTGCCCAGCATGAAATCGCTCGAGTATCTGATAAGGAGGAAAATCGGCGAGCACGGCACCCAGGGAAGTCACACATGGAAAATGACGGAGGACGAATTGCGGGACCGCCTGATATCCGACGTGAAATCCGCGCTGTATAAGGACTTCACGGAATCAATCGAAAAGTCCGTCGACGCGGCCGCGAATAAACCGAAAAATTAGCCGTTTTCGTCGCGTTTAACGGGCTTTTAAGGGAAAGCCGGCCGGAATGTAATCGGCCGGCTTAATCCTTTTTAAAAGGGCGTAATATAATTTATGAATCCCGTGCGAAATAAGCCGCGGGACATTAAAAATAATCTATTATAATATGCCAAGCATTAAGCAAGACCATCCGCTGTACGGATTACCGAATGCGGAAAAGCTCGAGCGTGAGCGCGAAGAAATCACTAAACGTTACGAAATCAGCGCGGACGGCCGCGTATACGACAAATCAAAGGAGAAGTGGCTTAAGCCGCGGACCGACAAAGACGGGTACTCGATGTACCGCCTCAAGCTATTCGGAAAATGGACGCTTAAGGGGAGGCACCGCCTGATAGCGCTTTTTCATATCGTAAACCCGGACCCGGACAATTACACAATGGTTAACCATATCAACGAAACCCCGGGCGACGACCGCATAGAAAACCTCGAGTGGTGCGACAACAAATACAATGTCACATACGGCTCGAGCAAGATAAAGATGGGAATAGCCCAAGGCAAACCAGTATTGATGCTCGACAAAATCACGGGCGAGATACTCAACATATTCCACCACAGGTGCGAAGCGGCGAGGACACTCGGGATGTTAAAGGACATACAGGGTACCGCAATCAAGCTTTGCTGCCAGGGGAAAAGGAAGTCCGCATACGGCTACAGGTGGGAATTCGCTTAATATGACAAATCGTCATAAGGCGCTTTTCCGGACCGCTTGAATAATTTCGCAAAGGTCCTTTTCTGTAAAAAATTCGGCCCGCAACCAAATGTATATCACTCGGTTGCGGGCCTTATTCGTAATCGTTTTGAATAAAATATAACCGGTCTTATGTTAAATAGGAGCCAAAACTTTTTTGCGTTTCGGTCCCGGTCGATATATATTACAACGTAATATATATCGATTTTCATCATCCCGTAATCCCGTCGGGACTATTTGGACTTTCTCGTACGTCTGCACACACGTCTGCACACGTCTCACACACGTCCGCTCGCGAATCCATGTAATGGATTCCAAAAACGTAAATGATTGATATTCAATGTAAATGAAAAACCAAAATAATCCTGTCGGGACTATTTGGATTTTCTCGCACGTCTGCTCGCACACCTACGACACCGTATTCCTACGTAGATCTTTGGATTTCGCGCCCGGCGGCTATTCGACAATCACGTCCACCCTCGAGTTATCGATATCGAGTATATCGTATTGGAACCGGGACTCGTCCGGGCGGAATTCAAGCAATCCGGTCTCAGGCGACAAATCCCTTAATATCCAACTCGAAGTGACGCCTTCGTCGTCCGTCACCTTCAGGCGGGAGTCGATGAGGTTGTGCGAAAACTCCAACTCGTACTCGAGGGCGCACCGGACCAATATCCAGTCGTACTCACCGTATGTCATCTCGGGCGGCGCCTGTATAGTAAATTTGTAATAGCGCGGGTCGTCGGATTCGTTAAACAGCTCGAAGAGGAATTTCATCCCGGTCGAGTTGGAGTTCAGTATGAAAAGATATCTGTTACGCATCAGCTTAAGCTTTATCTTTTAATATCGCTTAACGGCTTCCCTTCTCGCCTTTTCGTCCAAAGCGACTATCATGAGTTTCTTCACGGGCGGGAGGGAGTCGAAATCCCGGACGATAAGGCCGTTCAGAATGTCGCGCGGTCCGGCGGACTTTACCATGTTTTCGTAAAAATCCGAGTCCGAGCCGAATATCCTCATCGCGGCCGCCGCGTGGTCCGGGTACAATCCTTCGAATTTTCCGTCCGCGGTCCATAATGTAATTTCGCTTTTTGCTTGATCCTGTTTCATATCTTAAAATACGCTTAATTTTTAAGTTCCGTAACTATAAAAATAGTTACGATTTATAATTATTTGATATATAATGATTTATAAAACAATTTAAAATGTCTGGCAGTATTTGGATGTGAAATTCCGACTAAAAATCAGTCGAAATACTCGATATCCAGGTGAAATTGGCTGATCCACTTCGAGCGTTAAAATCGGCGGCTTTTTACAAAAATCTTGTCTTTAAGCCACTTAATAATTATCTCATTGATATCACATGGAATCTTATCCTTGTCATTTTCGCTAACGTATATAGCGTCGTGTAAAGTAAACGGCGTAACATTGTATTTATCCATAATATTGAAGGACAGCTCCGAAATCACGCGGGTCTCGTATTCGTTCAAATCCCGCTGAATGTTCTTTACCCTGTAAACGGTTTTCCCGTCGGCCGCCGTTTCTTCGCGCGTCTCCCAGCCGTAATATATGTCGGATATTTCGGGATAGTATTTTTCCATGAAACCCGCGACGCCGCTGTACCCGAATACGGGGTTATGCGCGGTCCCCCTGTTCCAAAGGTTGCGCCACCCCTGGAGCAGCCTTTTCGCTTCATCCCTCGGCGCCCCTATATATTCCGCGCACCGGTCGTAAAGCCGTCCGGAAACGCAATCGTAAAAGAACCGTTCAAGCGCCTTATTATCCGTGTCCGGGTACCGTTCCTTAATCAATCCGACCGACAACGTATAGAAACTGCAATGCAAATCGAATGCCTCGACCAGCGGGCTTCCGTTATAGTAAACGTTTTTCCTTAATACGCCGGGAAGATAATGGAATCCGTTGTACAGGCGCCCAGAGTACACGGGGTCGCAGCCGAATCTCGACGCCGCAAGGGCTACCCACCAGCTTTCGTACATTCTCGCCTTGAACGACCGTCCCGAGTACCTGTATTCGAGCATGTGATACGGGGATATATACGTTCCGGGCGGATATACTTCATTCATTATTATCCGCTCGGGACTGAATACGGTTTCGTCGCATGACGCGATATAATAATCCGTCATCCGCCCGAAAGCGGTGCCCTTGATACGCATCATGCCAGACCATGTGACTTCACCGTTGAACTCGCCCCCGAGTATACGCGGCCACCATTGATAATACCTTCCCGGCGCCTTGATATCCGAATTCGCGGCCTTTTTCGATTTGTCGATTACGCAAAGGCCCGATGTCTCGAGCAGCTTGACGCATTGCGAAAACGCGGTGTGATTGATGCCGAGTACGCCGGTCATAACCTTCATCGGAAATTCCCTTATCCAATCCATGCACGATATGAACGCCCACATGTCGAGCGCCTTAAGCGCGAGGCCCTCGGTCATCTTCATCCCGAGATACCGAGCGGCTTCATCCAAAGAATTCCTCGCCCGGCACCACATGTCGAGCGGCATCCCGATGCGGAGCATGTCCGTACCTATATTGTAATCGAATGTGAACGCGCCCGACTTTTCCGTGATTTTGCGGGCCGTCCCGAGCCCCTCGCGGACCGTCACGACCGACGGCTTCCACCCGCCGTTTTCGTCATCATGAATTTCTTGATTTTCTGTTTTCATGTTCAATTTAATTTTGCTTCCAGTTTATTTATTCACTTTTATTCCATTGTTTATTCATAAACATAAATTATATGGTTTTATTTCATAAAATATTTTCATCAAGTCATATTAATATTATCAAGTCGGCGCGGCGCGATAGCCGGTGGGTAGCATTTATAGAGTTCACCGCTATTTATAATCATTATAAATAACGATTGTAACTGATTGTTAATTAAGATTGTATAAAATTATTTTATTTGTATTATATATATAATAATCAGGGCCGCACGGGGGGGTAGTAGGAGCATTATAGAGTTCACCCTTATTTATAATCATTATAAATTACGATTGCAACTGATTGTGAATTAGGATTATATATAAACATTTTATCCATAATCGATAAAAACGGCGGAAAATCCGTATATTTGTCCCCCTTAATTAACAATCAATCATTATGAGCATCAAGAAAAACAAAAACGGCAATTTCGAAATCTCGGGCGTCGAGTTCAACGGGCAAGTGTCCGCCGCCGGCTTCTTCACTGGACGCTGCATCACTCCGGGCTGGAACCATGTCAACGTTATCGGCGTCGTCGTAAACAACGAACTTGAAAAGGCGGAATTCATCGCTACCGCCACGATAGCGCGTACGGTCAAGGACGATTTCACCCGCGACGACATGAGGAAAGTCCATGACGACCTATGCGGGGACATGATGTTCGGACCCGGTTTCGACTGGAAGTAATACAACATCGAAAAACCGATTTCTGGATATAAAAAACCCGCCGTATCGCATCCGAAACGGCGGGTCATATAATATATCTATTTCAGAAGAAAACTCGACACGGCTTGTTTATTCAATCCGTGAACTGAAAATCGTTCAAGCGGTTTATCCAGCCCGCTAAGAAGCGGTACTTGGTGTACCGTTTTTTCTCATACTCGGTGGCCTCCCTTCCTATTTTCACCTCATATCTTTTCACATCGGCCTTCACGATGTCAAGTAAGAACTTTTTCCGGCGGTTCCATAATCTATTGAACAAAACCCGGGGATCTTGTGAATTTATGCATTCAATAGTTTTAGGCCCAACGATTCCGTCCGGATATGCACCGCATGTCTTCTGTATAATCTTTATGTAACTCGGGCCCGATCCCCACACCGTATTGACGCAAAGATTCGCTATGCTTTGGCTTTTAATCTCGTCCGCCTTCATCTTGTCCCAGAACATTGTCTTAAGTATGTCAAGCCATTCGAAATACGATATGCGCTTAAGGTCTTCGATGTCAGGAACCCTTGAGCCCTTTTTCCGGGCGTAAGCGCGATAGGTGCCTATCGTCACTCCGACCATCGTCGGGCCGCCCGCGTCTACCGGGTCATTAGCGTAACCTTTAGCCTTAGCGCGCTCGAGCATATCCTCATTCGACTCACCTTCGATAATGTTTACGCCGGCTTCCCACTTGATTATCGTTTTGACAAGCTTTTCCACTTTAGCCATATATTTATATGTTTTTTATTTTTTATATATTACGTTTACGGGCCGCGTTTTTCGCGTATGCGCGTTTCATATTATATACGGTCCACGCGAATCGTCGGATTCGGTAATTTGTTTCCCGGCGGTCCGCGGTCCGCGAAAACGTCTTTTCTTTGCGTCGTAATTCATCAAATGTATAATTCAAAAACGTAAAATCATGAAAAGACAGAACATCATTCTCGGTACCTTTACCGCAATCGTAATCGTATTAACCATCGCAATCATCGCCGGCGGGCGTGAACACGTGCGCATCGATAAAGATGAAATGTGCAAAATGTATAACACGGGCACAAGGGAAATCTTCGAGCGTCACGGCAAAATGTGCATTTATGACATCGTTTGCCCGCTCAAATATGTAGAGGTGCACAGGAAGGGATTTTCTGAAAAGGTAGAGACCCGCTATAATTGCATGGGCGTATATATACTCAAGGACAACAAATCCTATGACGGCACCGGCACCGCTTATTTAGACGCTTTGACGGATGACGATTACTATAACGATAACGGTCTGCCTTATTTCATAGAGCGTAATGAACTTGACGATTACGGCCGCGAAAATTATATCGAGCTTGAACAGCCGTACCATATTTGATTTCCGGCGGCCCGCATTTCACGGAAACCTTATTTCTTTGCGTCATCAATCAATCAAATACGAATAAAAATGAATACGCAATCAGCTTCAAAATCAATCACGATGAGACAAGCCATCGAGGCTATTAAGAATTCGGTTAACGACATGTATTCCGAAACAAAGCGAAAAATCCAAAAAGAAGGAAAATACGACATCCTTATGCACAAGGCAAAAGATTTCGTCCTCGTATATGAACCAAAGAACCTGGAGGACCTCCTTTTTGCCGTAAAGGCCGCATGCCTTATGGAGGCGCTTTGCGTGACGCATGAATATCCGCAGTGGGAAACCGTATTCCAGAGAGATGACGTAAAGGCCCTCCTGGTAAAGGACCTGCTTAAGGGGAATTTCAAAAAATACAACGAGATTTGCTCTAAGGCTATGTGGATCGAGAAGAAGATAATTTGAATCCTTTTTCTTAATTTATACATTTTTTCATTTTCCCGGGCGTGTATACACCCGGGATTTTTATTTTCCATTCGGATTCGGCTCGTTTTATATTAAAATATGTAAAAATTAAGTCAAATCTGATGGATAACGACAAAAACAAAGCAAAAGCGTTCTGCTTTTCAAGGGTCGACACCGACCGCGGCGTGATTATCCCTGACTGGGCGGAAACCATTCCGGACCGCGACGACGTATTCGTTAAATACGGCCCGGCTAATACGTTCCCGAGCGAATTGCGCGACCTTTCGAGACAATCTGTTTCAGCGAGTTCAGTGATTAACGGCACATGCGAATATTTCAAGGGCCTTAATTATGAATTCAATATCACTCAACCAAGTCTTAGCGAAGAATCATTCAACCGCGACGGGGAGACCGCCAAGGATGTAATCGATGCCGCCGTGCGTGATTACCTGACATTCGGCGGCTTCGCTTTGCATGCTATATACAACCGACTCGGTGAACTTGCCGAGGTGTATTGCATCCCGCTTGAATTCCTCCGCACGAATGAATCCCGCTCGAGATTCTGGTTCAGCAAAAAATGGTCGAAATACTCGACGAAATCGATTGAATACATCGCTTTGGAGGACCGCAAAGAAGAACCGAGCGCAATTTATTATTACTCCAACTCTGGAAGGCTGCAGACCTATCCTATAAGCGTATTCACGCCTGTTTTATACGATATGTACTCGGAAGGGGTATCGGGCAAATACGTCGCGAAGACGCTCGATTCAGGAATCTCCGCTCGATACGTGATTTCGCTGCCTAACGCCCAGAATCTAACGGACGAGCAAAAAAGCGATATCGAAAAAGGGATTAAGGCTAAATTCACAGGCCTTGAAAACGCCGGAGAATTCATGCTGTACTTTAATAACGGAAGTGAAGGACTCGAAGTCGAGAAGATAGATTCAGACGACACCGGGCAGACATTCAATACGATTTCGGACTCGGCCTCGCTCCGCATATACAAGTCGCTCCATGCGACGCCCGCCCTTTTCGGCGACCCTTCACATTCAAGCGGCTTTAACTCCAACGAATACGATGAGGCGCTTAAGCTGTTCAAGAAAATGACGCTTAAGCCTCTTGCGGAAGTGATCGAGCGCGGCTTCAACGCCGTACTCGGGAAGAATTCGATAAAAATAACGGTTGAATAATATGACTCACGACTATTACAATACATTGCTTATAAGCCCGGCCGAAATCAAGCAGGAAAGTCAGATTAACCAAAACGTCGACGACAAGGTCATATCGACCATAATCCAGACCGCCCAAGAAATCTATTTATGCAAAATCATCGGCACGCCGCTTTACAGAAAAATTCAGGAGCTCGTTGATGACGTAATAAAGGACTTGGGCGACAAGATTACGGACCCGGGTTTCGAAATATACAATGAACTGCTCGAGGATTACGTGAAACCCTATCTGAAATACAAAACCATGGAGGATTTCATTGTCGCCGGGAGTTTCAAGATGAGAAATATCGGGGTCATTCGTAACACCGACGCTAACGTGAATTACGCCGACCTTGACTCAATAAAATTCCTTCAGCATCATTATAATACATATGTCGCCGAATACGAAGACCGCCTGAGCAAGTTCATATGCGCTAACCGCGAGTCGCTGCCAGAAATGGGCGCCGAGGTAGCGAGCTATCTCGAGCAGCCGCAACCGGGCGAGACTTTTTCGAATACGGGAGGCTTGTGGCTGGGCGACATCAAAGATAAAGGTTGTGGAAAATGCAGACATTAATACCAAGCAATTACGCCCAGGTCGTGAATTGGATACTCAAGGAGGCGGTCGGGCTCGACAACGTGAATTTTGCCGCTCAAGGCAACATATACGAAATTAACTCGATGGAGGTCACCAAGTACCCGTTGGTGTGGGTCAGCGCGGTCCAGCCTGTAACAGAAACCGAAAACTATTGGACGTATAATCTAACCCTATATTATTTCGACAGGCTTGAAGACCAGGTGGAAGACCCGGGCGACGGGGATTCGCTTATATCGCAATCCAACGGCATTGTCGCCTTAAGCCGGCTTGTCAACATCATAAGAAACGCAGATTGGTGCCTGGACCTCGGGTGGAATAACAACTATACATTGTTTTCGGCCACGCCCGTTTTTTCCGACTATTGCACCGGCGTGTATACGCAAATAGCGCTGAAAGTGCCTAAAACCACTTTGTGTTAGCTTATAAATCAAAAACTTAAAAGCGGGATATAATTTAAAATATCCCGCTTTTTTAGTTTAATCATATATACAATGAGTGACAATAAGAACCTTATCAGGGCCCAGGCGGTCGGCAATGATGAATTTTATACAAGGTACGAAGTGATTGAATTCTTCATGACCCGCATAGACCCGAGCGAATTTCGCGACAAAATCATTTATTGCAATTGCGACTGGCCTGAATCAAATTACGTGAAATACTATAAGAACAATTTCAAGCGGCTTGGCCTTAAGAAACTTATAGCGACAGGCATTTTCGATTTCACAAGAAATTTCGACTGGCACGGGTCATATTACGAATATGACGGCGTGAATGAAACTATAGGCGAGCTTAACGGCCGCGGAGAATTCGACTCGAGTGAAAGCCTTAAGCTGTTAAGCGAATGCGATATCGTTGTCACAAACCCGCCTTTCAGCTTGATGCACAGGTACATGAAAACCGTAATTAAATCGGGAAAGAAATACATCACTTTGATGAGCAATATGCACTTGATGCTTCCGACCGTGATAAAGGGGATTGTCGAAGGGCGGCTTAAGATAATAGTCGCCAGGGATGACCAGACCATATCATTTGACGATAGAAAAAATTGGTTTATCAAGAACGGCGAGCCGGTTTCGGTTATAGCGAATATAGTTACCAATATCGAAAACTCGGTGCAGCCCGAGCGCGAATACCCGCTTGAAAAATATTACGACCCCGAGCTTTATCATAAATATGACGGGCTTGATATAATCAATGTCGATAAGATGACGGATATCCCGCGTGATTACGCGGGCTGGATGGGCATTCCTATTACGGCACTTTGTAACCGCGCGGCCCTGAGCAAAAAGCAATTCAATATTCACGGGATATTGTGGCATCATGACCACAATTATTACAATTACGGCGAGCCGTATATAAACGGTAAAGCGATTTTCGCTCGGCTGGTAGTCAGCCTTAAACACCCGGAAAAACAAAATAAGCTTTAATATATGTACGAGAAAGTTAATCCGAGCCACCCGGACAAGGTGGCCGACCGTATAGCAGGCGCTATAGTCGATGTCGCGTATACATTGAATGAAAACCCGAAAATAGCCGTCGAAGTTCTGCTCGGTCACGGACTTTGCACGATTATACTTGAATCGTCTGTCCGTATAGATGAAAAGACCATAAGCGATATTGTTAAGCGAATAACCGGTTGCGGCGACTTTGAACTGAAGATTGTCGACGTTAAGCAGGACCCTATATTATCGGGCAACCAGGAAAACGAAATCCGCTGCGGTGACAACGGGATATTCAAGGGCGTACCCGTTACAAATGAACAGAAAAGGCTTGTCGCTTTAGTCGATAAGATATACAAAGCATATCCATATGACGGAAAATACATTATCGATAACCAAAGCAAAACCGTATACGCCTGTCAATCGCATGCGCAATCTCAAGCGATAAACGCTATTATCTGGGATTCGTCCGAGCAGGACAGCCTTTACGCATGGAATACTGTAACAAACCCGCTCGGTTATTGGGAAGGCGGCACCGACGTCGACAGCGGGGCGACAAACCGTAAACTCGGAAGCGACATGGGCGACGCCGTTACGGGCGGCGGGCTTCACGGTAAAGATTTGTCCAAAGCCGATGTTACATTGAATATCTATTGTCATATTAAAGCCCAGGAAACCGGAAAACCATTTGAGCTGCAATGTCATATAGGGCAGAAAACTGTAAACGGGCTTGAATACAGCGAGCTGGCCGCTATCGCTAAGCAGTATATAGATTCGATAGGCGGCTTTGAAAAATTCGCGGAGTGGGGCCTGTTAAGGCCTTAAAAGCAGTGAAACCCTGATAAAAATAAATAGATATGAAAAACATTCAAGCTATTTTAGGTTACGACAATTACGAAATAGATATGAGCGATACTCAAGATATAAAAGTGTATTCGTTAAATTACAGAAATACAGGAAAAAGAGTGCAGCTTACTCCGGGAAAATCAGATGGAAAACATCAGCAATTTATATTATCAAGCAATAATGTAAAAAAGAAATATAGCTTGCATCAGCTTGTCTGGCGACAATATAATGGAGAAATTCCCTATGGATATGATATACACCATATCGATGAAAATCCATGTAATAATGAGATGAACAACCTACAGTTACTTACGCGGGCTGAACATATGAAGATTCACTCTGAAAAACAGAATAAGGCCGGAAAATTTGGATTCAAATCGAGGCCCGTTTTGCAATTTGATTTGGATATGAAATTGATAAAGGAGTGGCCCTCGAGAAAAGAAGCGCAGCGACAATACGGTCCATGTGTTGTAAATTGCTTATATGGAAGAAACAGGTGTAAATCCGCATACGGGTTCAAGTGGAAATTCAAAGATGAGTATATTAAAAGTAAAGATTATTCACTTAAATGACAAATAAGGAGCGTCGCCTGAGGATTCAAAGCGTCATGGCGATAATTTCATTCAGCGTAGGCACTATTATAGCTTGCGCTTGCTTGTTTTTGGTAAAGCCGCTTGGACAGATAGAAACCTCGGCCATAAGCGTGACATCTGAATTCTTGATACTTGCGGGTGCCCTGCTCGGGATATCGGCGAGCTTCGATACCAAGATGAACAAGTTCAGGGCGGAAATCGAGAAGGAAATCATAAATAAATCAAGTGAAAACGAAGAGCTGCCTGATGAGTAACCTATGCGAAAACCATAAAAGAATTCCGCTTGACCCTAATTGCTGCCTGTATTGCTCCGGGATCCCGTATATATACATCGACAATATAGCTTATGCTATCGACGAAAAGGGTTTCGTGAATTATGCCTTGACAGCCGTATTAAGAAATATGCTTAAGATTGAAAAAACAATAGACAACAGTTAATCAAAACGAAAATCGAAATATATAATTTAAAAGGCTGTTAAGGGGCGCGGTTGGTTTTGCTTTCTTCATTGCTTATTTTTTATTCCATATCTTCTCATTCTATTTTCCGTTCAATTTACCGCGCCCCGGAAACCGGCCTATAGATTGATTTTATTATTTATCCATATCGTACCATTTATTATTTCGTTTAGCAATGTAAAAACCCCGAGTTCTTTCGAGCCCGGGGTTTTTCGTTTTTAAAGATATTCGTTTAAATCCTGCCGTCGAGCAGCCTGTCTATCATCGTTTCAGGCTTTGCTTGAGGTTCCTGCTCGGTTTCTTCTTTTTGGCTGCTTAATGCTTCTCCGATTTCGACGCCTTCCATAAAGCATTCGACGGAAAAGCCGCTCAGGCCTTCGTTCTTAATCTTTTCCCAGGCGGCGTCATCCTCGATTTTCATCCTGATGAACCATGTGCCTGAAGGTACGTCCCACCCGGCGGGATTAACGCCGAGCGATTCGTCCTTTATGAACGATTCGAAAACAAATCCCTGAACATTCTCGCCAGAGTGCTCGAGTGATACATTGAAATTGAATCCCGATTTGAAATATCTTTTCTCGAGCGCGTCGATAGTTTCCCTTGAAAACGTTACGTAGTATTCAAGGCCGTTAGCCGCGCGCCTGTATATGAGTAAATCAGGGATTAACACCGGGCCGAAAAGTTCATGTTTTTCGTTATCCTGGGAAAGCTTGATTTCAAATTTGTCGCTTGAAAACTTCAAGCAATTCTCTTCGATAGCGGGATCGGCGACAACGCTTATCACGTTCACTCCGTTAACCGGGTCGTCGCCTAATATCAAAGCGTATATAGGAAGCATAACTTAACTTATATTTACTTTTTAATATACTTTATATCCGCTTTGTGTAAAGCGGGTCAAGGGTCCATTCGTCGTTTACCTTTATCCAGTAACGCGGACCTGATTTATTCGTGTAATACAGCATGGACTTAACGCCCCCGTTACGGGCTTCCATGACGATTTCATAGCATTTTCCGTTAACGTTCACGATTTTCACGCCGACGACCTTTATTTGTCGCTTTATGATATCCTTCATCAGCAGCTTGTCATCAAGCGAAGCCAACTCCGCGTGTATTTCAACAAGCCTTTTGATTTCGTCGCTTGATTCAAGCCGCTTGATATTGGACTTTATGAGCCTTATCTTTTCGTTATAGCTTTGTATGGACTCCCTTCTCGCTTTGTCCCCCTCCTCATGCTCCTTCATCAGCTTTTCGAATTCCGCCTCGTCTATCATGTCGCGCGCGAAAAGCAGCTTGGTGTTTTTCGTTTTCTGCGTATAAGACGAATCCGACTTTAGATTGGATATCTTTGTCTCGAGCAGCCGTATTTCATCGTTGTATTTGTCTATGTCGCCCGACCTTGATTCAAGCAAGGCGTCGGTTTCGAGCATTCGGGCGTAATCCCACACCAAAGGCTCGATGACCGCGACGTGAATAGCGGCCGTATTCGAGCAATGTTTTCCGATTCTTCCGTAACATCTGTAATGAGTGAAATTGTTGTAAAAGCGGCTTCCGCACACCGGGCATTTCAGGATCCCGATGCAAAGGTTGACTTTTCCCGTTTTTTCCATTATAGTATTCTGCTTCGCTATCACGCGGCATTTGTCGAAAAGTTCTTCGGATATTATGGAGGGATATTTACGCCCGGTGACATTGCGCCCGCTTTCTCGCCCGCAATAAGTGGGATTCCTCAGATATTCGGCGACAATATCTTTAGAAATGCGTTTTCCATATCGCTCGTATAATTCATCGGACAGCCTTGACCCCGAGTACTCGCCCGACGAATACAGCGTGAACATGGTTATTACGATTTCGCTGTTTACGGGGTCGGGGACGACGTAGCCGTTTTCGTTCACGTGATAGCCGAATAATACATTCGGCCCCCCTATAAACCGGCCTTGCTCGACGTTACGCATTTTTCCGCGCCTGAAACGCTCCCGCTTTAGTTCCATTTCTTGCTTTGACATGGTTACGTAAAGCGAAAACGCGATTTCCATTCCGCTGTTGACCGTCCCGTCATGGTTAAGGAGGGTCAACGAGGGATTCACGATTTTCAGATTCACGCCGTGATCAATGAGATATTGCTTGAACTTGAACATAACCTGCTCGTTACGCCCTATTCGGTCCAACGACCATGCGTAAACGCACTTGATGCCGCCTTTATCTATTAAAGCGTAAACCTTTTCAAGGTTCAAGCGATATTCATCGTCAAGCTTGATAGCGGAGGCGCCGGCGTCCCCGATGACTGTAACTCGGGAAAGGTCGATATTATCCCTTTTGATGAATTCGAGTAACTCTTTCTTTTGTGATTCAATCTCCTGGCGTTCAGTCGATGTTCTGATGATTGCGATAATGTCCTTCATATTTAAACGGTTTTACGCCGCAAATATAAAGGTTTTTTCGCCCGGTGTACCGAATTTGTGAAAATAGTTGTCATCGTTTATACGTTGAACGGCATTTTCACAAATTCAAAAAGCCCCTCAGAATCAATCTGAGGGGCTTTTCTTATTAAGATTATACGTTTATTCTGAAAACGCGACACGGGCCGCGAAAACGGCCTTAAAATCCGGTTATGTAAATGAAACCGTAACATCTACGCTATAGCTGCCCGAAGAAATAGTTATGATACCATCATCCGGGTGCAGTATAGGTGAAAAACTTTTAGTAACTGTTATCGTTTGCGAGCCGCTTGAACCGTATGCGGGTGAAACACTGAAATCAGGGAAAGTACCTCCGCCTATAGTCGCTTCGGCGCCCCATGTATCATATGCGTCGAAGGTTATCTGAGCGGTATCTCCCGATATATCCATGCTAATAGTGGACGGCGACGTCAATACTATAAGACCCGTCGCCGGGACTATCGTGAGGTTGTTGATGGTCCACCCGGCCGCGACCGCAGCGTCATAGGCGGTTTGGATAGAGCCCTGAGTGTCGTCCGTGACCGTCAGTCCATTGTAGAAATCTACTTGTTTGTCCGAGACAGTGAGGTCGATTTTTTCGAGAATCCCCTTGACTGACTCCGCGCTCAAGCGAGATTGCCAAGGTACGTAAAGGCTGTTAGTAACAGGGGCTGTGAGCGTCAAATTCGTCACGTTTTTGGCTGAATATATTATGTTGTACGCCGGGCGATCAGTTTGCAAGGCGTCGGGGTGAACGGTAAAATTCACGACGCCACTATCGGTCGGGAACCAGTTTGTGCTGCCGATGCTGGTTGTCACGTCCCTGAGTTTCGGAAAAGAAACAGAAGTCAGAGAACGGCAGTATTCAAAAGCGTATTGAAATGATGCATACCCTCTGATGCAAATAAGTTCAGGGAAAGAAACAGAAGTCAAGCTTGTACATGACGAGAAAGCACCCCTGAAAGCACCATTCCCGTTTATCTCCGTAAAGCCTATTTCGACGTTTCGCAAGGGAGTGTTTTGAAAAGCATACGAGAAAGCATAATCTTCATCGAGTACGCCGTTTCCTGTCTCGAGCGCTGGCATATCCGTCATATTCGTGTTTTCTAACAGCGAGCTATATTGATAGGAGCGGACCGGCGCCGGAAGCGAATAGCCGCTCAAGTCACTCAAGGTTCCCTTACGGGCCTCGATTATCCAGTTGAAATCGCTTTGGATGTCGACGCGTATTTCGGCGCCGCTCAATGCGTTTGCGCTTTGCGGAATCAATGTGTAAATGCCGTTCTGGCTCACATCGAGCGTCAATCGTTCGGTTGTATAAGGGTTAACGACCACGCTCGAAAGCCCGTAATTGCCGGCGTCCGGCGTTATCGTCTGAATCAATAATGAAGAATCAGCGGTTTTTGCCTGAAGCGTGCCGCCTTGGAACGTGCCTTCGACGCCGAGTATCTCGACGCCTTCACGGATATTGCCCGGCTGTATGTCCGAATCTATCGAAGCGTTAACCGGGTTTACCGTAACGCTCGAAAGACCGTCTTCATCCGAGGTTATAATCTGTGAAACCGTACTCGAGTCTACTGTCTTCGAGTCAAGTGTATACGGGTTTACCGTAACGCTTGAAAAGCCGTCGCCCGACGGCGTTATGCTCTGGGCGACGGTAGAAGAATCGACCTCAAGCGGTACAAGACTCGCGTCGAGCGGACCTATCGAAACTCCGAGTCCGACCGGGATATTAAGGCTTGAATCTGATTTCTTGAATATGATCATGTTTAGTTACTTATGTTTTAATTAAGGTTGAACTATGGTGAGGTGGCGTATGTCCCATCCGTTAGCTACGGCGGCGTCACGAGCCGTTTGCACTGAACCCTGGGCGTCGTCCGTGACTGTCAGGCCGCTCAAGTAGAAAGATACGAAAGCGCCGCTTGAATGTGTCGCCGACAAATGGGTGAGAACGTTAAGCACCGAAGCCGCCGTGAGGTTAGGCTGCCAGTCGAGCCTTACATTGCCCGAGGTATTATCTGTCAAGTAAAGGTTTTCAATAGAAGTGACATCATACAATGGATTACTGCTTAGACTTGACTCGGCAAGCGGGGCTGTACTAATATATACGGTTTTAAGCCTGCTGCAGAAATTAAACATACCGTTAAAATCCGAAGACCTTTGTAATGAATCCAAACGTATTGTATCTAAATAAGAGCAAATTGAGAAGCATTCCTGAAATACTGGCTTGCCGTTTCCTGAAACCGTGCTTAAATTTCTTAAATCTACATACGTTAACGAGGTGCATCCCCTGAAACAGCTTCTAAAAGCAGCTTGTCCCGTAACCGTAGTCAATCCGCTCAAATCTACAGACGATATCGGGACGGCGTTAAAGCAATCCCGTAATGCATAATCTCCCGTAACCGTAGTCAATCCGCTCATATCTAAATTCGCAGGCGTTATTCCAGTGCATCTATAAAAAGCTTGATACATGCAGTAATTTCCGCTAATACTTGTCCAGTTTGACATATCCGGTAAAGCGGTTATTGAAGGGTATTCATCAAACAGATAATAGTATTGATAATTATGCGTCGGTGCAGGCAGCGAATACCCGCTCAAGTCCGTGATATTCCCAGCAAGAGCGTCGGCAAGCCAGTCGCTTCCGCCTCCGGCGTCGACACTGACATCGAGCGTAATCTCTGAAATTCCGTCCGCGCCGTAATCGCCCGCGCTTATGACAACCTGGCCGTTCTCGGTAATGGTTTCGCTTGCGCTCGCGAGGTTCATAGGCAAAACCGTCACATAAGGGAATACGTCCGTATTGGATACCGTATCTATATGCTGTTCTTTCGTGCTCGGTGTGACCTCTATACCTGCTTGATAGGGGTCGTGATATATAAAGAAATTGTCGGAAATAGTTTCAGCGCCTTCGTGCAGTATAGGTTCCAATGGTTCTTCCGTTTCTTCTCCGGCTGTAAAGTCCGTATAATGCTTCATTAAAGTCGCCGTTCCGTTTTTGACATAGGGTTTAAGCTCCATTTCATACGCGTTATGTTCTCCGTCTGCAGATTCTACGGTTATTTTACTGCATCTGGTAAAGTCCGG
>JAEEGL013778753.1_pt1 | contig 32253 bp, 29 predicted proteins | sample 9134231 | NCBI WGS metagenome assembly JAEEGL01 (sample SAMN16246548, study PRJNA631951) | gut metagenome | biome: gut microbiome; feature: rumen; material: fiber-attached | host: Bos | place: Iran: Karaj | collected 2018-10 | reverse complement strand
GACTCGCTGCAGTGGCAGCTTCGTCAAGACTTTCTAAATTGCTCAAAGTTTTGCAAAGAGCGCAAAACTTTCCCGGAAGCAGTAAAAGCTTGCCGCAATGGCGGCTTCGCAAACAGCTTCGGGAAAATGTAAGAATTTCTTCGAAATTCTTACCCTGAAGGTTTTGAAGACTCGCTGCAGTGGCAGCTTCGTCAAGACTTTCTAAATTGCTCAAAGTTTTGCAAAGAGCGCAAAACTTTCCCGGAAGCAGTAAAAGCTCGCCGCAATGGCGGCATCGCAAACAGCTTCGGGAAAATTAAGAATAAATATTATGGTGCCATAGCCAAGTGGTAAGGCGTGGGACTGCAACTCCCTGATCGGCGGTTCAAATCCGTCTGGCACCTCTGAAAGACTTTCATGAACATGAAAGTCTTTTTTATTGTTTATTGTTTTTTGTTAGCGGATCTGAGATTGACGACGAAGAAGCAACCGGACCATCAGGCAAGGATATGGATAGGTAATTAATATTCGATGTACCGGTCATTGAAGGGGCTTTCATTAATGCAGTGAAAATAGCAGTGAGCGTGGATTTATAGTATAATAAAGGGTATGTTTCAGATATGAAGAACGAGTATTGTTTTCGTTTTGGAGGGATATAGTTATGAGGGTCAGACAATACAATGTTGCAGATCTGCGATTGATGACAGATATCTGGAATCAGGTCATCGAAGAGGGTAATGTATTTCCGCATGATACTTTTCTTCTTCTGAATACGGCAGGATACTTTTTTGCAAGACAGTTGTTTACTGCTGTTGCAGAGGATGAGAACGGTAAACTCTGTGGTCTTTATATTCTTCAGTCCAATAATATGGGAAGATGCAAGCATATTGCAGATGCCTTATTTGCTGTAGATAAAGAATACAGAGATAAAGGAGTAGGTGAAGCTCTTGTTAAAAACTGTATGTTCAAGGCGGCTTCACGTGGTTTCAGGATCCTTCGGCTGAGTGCGGTTACGGGTGATGATTCCGAGTATATACAGATTTATGAGAAGCTTGGATTCAAGCAGTTTGGAACTCTTCAGGGTGGCTTCAGACTGCCTGACGGAAGCTATGGAGATCTGGCTCAGTATTATATCGAACTTGAGGAGATTCCCGTTGTCAATCCGGAGAACGGATTTCCTTCTCTTGATCCCGTCAAGGAAGATCATTCGCCTGAACAAGGCAACCGTTTAATAGATCCTGCTTATGCAGGAAGTCAACCGGTTCTGTTTGGAGAAGCTGCCAGGAAAGAGCAGGCTGTTAATAATGAGCAGGGATTAAGCTTTATGGCTGCTCAGCAGGCAGGGCAAATGTCTGGTCCTATGGCAGGTATGCAGGCGGGGCAGATGTCAGGTCCTATGACAGGTATGCAGGGAGCACAGATGTCAGGATCTATGGGCGCTCAACAGGTAAGACCGAAGTCTAAGACTATCAGCAGTATCAATATAGTATTCGGAGCAGGTGTTCTGCTTCTTACGATCGCCGCTGCAGTATTTCTTTCATCAACCTGGAATTCGATGGCAAATTCAACAAGAGCGGCAGCTCTTGTTGTCGCACTCATGATCGTGTTCGGTTTGTCATGGTTATCCGGAAGCGTTCTTAAGTTAAAACAGACAGGTTTTGCTTTTTATACACTGGGAAGCTTGCTGACCCCTATACTGATCGCCGGGATGGGAGCGTTGGGACTATTGGGTGAGACTCTTTCTTTTAAAGGCGACAACGGTTTTCTGGTCACGGCTGTAGCAATGCTTGGCTTTACGGCTGCGGCAGCGGTAGGAGCGTTTATATTCAAGTCCGGTGCATATTACGGAATGATATATCTGGGCTTCTCCTGGATGGTTGTATTCCTGGCCGCGCAGGCTGGTGTCCCGGGCGGAACGCATGAAGAAGTAAATCGTATCGAATCGGTATTTATAGCTATAGCGATCCTTTCTCTTATCACAAGACTGATCGCATCAACATCATTTTCGGAAGAAATAAAATTTTTCAGACGCTACGCTTCGATAATAACTTATATAGCTGCAGCAGCGGCTTTGATCGCGGCCTTTGATGCGGATATATGTGTAACCGTAGGCATCATTATATCGGAAGTATCATTTGGGATATATGCAAAGAAGTCTGAAGAAGGCTCGTGGGGACTGTATGCACTGCCCTTCCTGTCAGCAGCGGTGATGCTGTCTTTCATGCGTTTTCTCACAGATTATATCCGGCCGTCGTACGCGTCGTCGTACGAGATGGTATTTGCATTCTTTATGGTCGGTATGGCAGTGGCTATTATCATTATCCATTTCCTTACCAGAACAGATACGCCTGTGTCTCATGTGCTCATACCTGTTGCACTTATGTTATTTACAGTGTCTGATGTGTATAGGGATGAATGGTCACTTATCTTATTATGTTTTGCCTGTGCAGTATTGGCAGGAGTGTATGCATTCAGAAAAGCAGGGAACAAAGCAGAGAGGATAATCCTTTCGATCATATGCGGCATGAATAATTATGCAGGCATAGTTATGCTTTTTGATCGCATTCCAAATATGGATAACATATATAAATATATTATACTCTGCATTGTGTTTGATATTATGCTTGCTGTATTTATCGGATGGAGACATTTCAGAAATAATGATATCGCGTTAAGAGTATTCAGTGAAACGACGATGATACTGCTGATCTTGACGGGGCTGTTTGTTTATTTCGATGAATATGGCAGGCTGAGTGTTGAATCGATAGATCTGAGAAGCTTCCCTCTGATCGCAGTTTCATTTGGATTGTTTTTTACGGCACTTCTGCTTCTGCTCAGTGTTTTTGTAAACACCAAAGAACCGCAAAAGCCCAATATAATGACTGTTGGAATGATAGCAGTGGTTTCGATGTTTTCGATGCTTCCTGTTTTTGCAATCAGCAGCCTGACGATGGGATTTGAAGGTTCGCTTGCCGGATTTACAGCATGTTTTATAATTGCGGTGCTCTATATTCTGGTATCCTTTGCGGTTGCATTCACTCCGTTTTTCAGGGATGGAAGGGCCAGCGGATATTCATTTAGCATAAAGATAATAAGCTCTGTAATACAATGTATTATGCTCATCGTTATGATCGGACTCAGGAAAGATCTTACATATGATGTGACAATAATCACTGCAGCAGTTGCATCAGGGCTTACAATGTATTTTACCGGCTTTGGATTCCCTGCTATTATTCCCGTATTAGTATTCCTGCTGGAAATAATAAATGTATTTGAAGTTTCGGATGTGATATCAGGTTCGCTGCAGGCGACGCTATTTTGCATAATACCGATACTGCTTTCGATCATCGGAAGAGTATTCTTCAGAAACGAGATCATTTCAAAAAAGGGACTGGATTATCTGGCATTTATGCCGGCTCTGCTTTTGTTCAGTATTTCGGATCCTGCGGATCATACCGCAACATTGGTATGTATTGTGCTTGCGCTTATGGTAGGCAATTTTGTGGGCAGATCGGGAATTCCTGATTCCATGATCTTTTCCGTATCGGGATTCCTGATAGCACTTTCGATCGCTTGTTCAACTAAGTTTGTAAGTCTCCCGGATAGGATACATACGGAATTCTATCTCTCGATCATGCTTTTGTATGTGCTGTCACTCCGTTATCTGATAAAACCGGCAGACGATAAGACACTAAGGATGATATGGTTCATTGCGGTAGCAGCTGCGTTAGTTGTGGAAGGAGTATCGGCTGCCGGATCAGGAGATACCATGGATCTGCTGATAGTAGGTGTTTCGGCGATATTCATATTTGTATTCTCGTTTATAAAGAAACAGAAACTCTGGTTTTTCCTTGGACTTGCGTCTATCATAGGTATCGCGATATACCTGTCGGCAACATTCTGGAGAGAAGTGGCATGGATGATCTATCTCGCTATAGCCGGCACCATACTTATAGCCATAGCAGCATTGAATGAATGGGGAAGAAGGCATGCAAGGGAAGGCGAGAAGAGAAGATTTTTTGAAGAATGGGAATGGTAAATAATAGAAATAAGGAGATAAATAATGAAGTGGCTTAAATTCAGGATAGAAACAACAGAGGAGGCTGAGGATATACTTATATCCGATCTCTATGACTGCGGTCTTGAAGGTGCGCAGATAGAAGATAAGAGGCCTCTCACTGCGCTTGAAAAAGAGCAGATGTTTGTGGATATCATGCCGGAAACGGAAGCGGATGATGGTATTGCTTACCTTAGCTTTTTCAAGGAATCACCGGAAGATGAAAAAGAGAAGGCTGCACTTAAGGAAGAAATATTAAAGACGATCGATGAAGTGGTGAGTGCTGATGCGGAATTCCTTAATATCGGCTCAGGAAAGGTAACGGTTTCCGAGACTGAAGATATCGACTGGATAAACAACTGGAAGCAGTATTTCCATCAGTTCTATATAGATGACATACTTGTGATCCCTTCATGGGAAAAGAAGAAGGATGAAGATAAGGATAAGATGACTCTTCATATAGATCCCGGAACAGCTTTCGGTACGGGCATGCATGAGACTACACAGCTCTGCATCAGGGCTCTCAGAAAATATGTGAATGCTGAAACTGAGCTGCTTGATGTGGGAACGGGAAGCGGTATACTCGGAATCCTTTCACTTATGTTCGGCGCAAAGCATGTTACCGGTACCGATCTTGATCCCTGTGCTGTGGCTGCTGTTGCGGATAATCTTGAGCAGAACGGCATAGATCCGGGGAAGTTTGATCTGATCATCGGAAATGTTATAGGTGATGAAAAGGTTTGCGGGGAAGTTCTTGAAAAGATTAAGGCCTACGACATCGTTACCGCCAATATACTTGCAGATGTGCTTGTGCCTCTTACTCCCGTGGTACCTCGTTTTATCAAAAAAGACGGTATTTATATCACTTCGGGAATAATAGAAGGCAAGGAAGAACTGGTTGCCGAAACAATGAAGGCAAACGGTTTTGAAGTTATCGATATCTCTGCGCAGGGCGAGTGGCGCAGTGTGACGGGAAGAAAGAAGTAAGATATGCAGCATTTTTTTGTGAGTCCTTCGCAGATAAACGGTCATACTATAGTGATAACAGGGGAGGATGTCAATCATATAAAGAACGTACTGCGCATGAAACCCGGCGAAGAGATAAGCATCGGGAACGGCGCGGATGATAATGAATACAGGGTTTCCATAAAGGAAATTAAGGATGATGAGATCATCTGTGATCTGCTCTTTGTTAAAGAAGATGGAGTGGAGCTTCCTGTCGGTATAACACTTTTTCAGGGACTGCCCAAATCAGATAAGATGGATACCATTATCCAGAAAGCAGTGGAACTTGGAGCTGTGAGGATAGTGCCCGTTGCTACCGAAAGAGCTGTAGTGAAGCTTGATGCTAAGAAAGCGGCGTCAAAAAAAGAACGCTGGCAGAAAATAAGCGAGGCTGCGGCAAAGCAGAGCAAGCGTGCCATTGTACCTGAAGTGACACTTCCGATGTCTATGTCTGAAGCAGTGAATATGGCAGCTTCGATGAATGCCGCGGCAATACCGTATGAATTGGAAAACGGAATGGATGGCATGAAAGCTTTCGTGGACAGGGTAAGGAGCCTTGCAGGATACGAAAATAAAGAAGCAAAGCCGGAGGTGGCTGTGTTCATAGGTCCGGAAGGCGGCTTTGCCGATGAAGAAATAGAACTTGCAGGGAATGCGGGAATAACGCCTGTATCCCTCGGACGCAGGATACTGCGTACAGAGACTGCCGGAATGACGGTACTCTCAATACTTATGTATGCATTGGAGACAGTATGAAAGAAATATACCTTGATAATTCAGCAACGACCATGATGCTCCCGGAAGCGGCAGCACTCATGACAAAGATATTCACTGAGGATTATGGCAATCCTTCGAGCGCACATATGAAAGGCGTGGAATCGGAGAGATATCTGCGGGAAGCAAAAGAAACACTTTCAAAGATATTAAGGTGCAAGCCGACAGAGATATTCTTTACATCAGGCGGAACGGAAAGTGATAATCTGGCACTCATTGGAACAGCGCGTGCCAAGAGAAGACAGGGAAAGCATCTTATCACTTCAAGCATCGAACATCCTGCAGTGCTTCGCACAATGGAATATCTGGAGAAAGAAGAAGGCTGCAGTGTAACCTATCTTCCCGTAAATGAAAAAGGTCTGGTTTCGTTGGATGATCTGAAGAGTGCGATGAGGGATGATACTATACTTGTTTCTATAATGCACACGAATAACGAGGTCGGATCTGTTCAGCCTATAGAGGCTATAGGTAAATTCCTTAAGGATAAATATCCTTCAGTCACCTTTCATACGGATGCGGTGCAGGGATTCGGAAAGGCAAGGATATATCCCCATCAGGCCGGCATAGATCTGATGAGCATAAGCGGACATAAGATACACGGACCAAAAGGGACGGGGATAATCTATATAGCAGATAAGACAAAGATAGATCCTATAATTTTTGGAGGAGGCCAGCAGAACGGTATGCGTTCCGGAACCGAGAATGTTCCCGGCGCGGCAGGCATTGCTTATGCAGCAGGTTTTCTGTATGACAACTTTGATAGTGACAGGGAGAAAATGTATTCTCTTAAAAGAAGACTTGCAGAGCGTTTACTTGAGATTGAGGGAGTGACTTTAAACGGACCTGCTTACGATGATGAAGTAAACGGCGCACCACATATTCTTAGTGCATCTTTTCCGGGAGTAAGGGCAGAGGTTCTGCTTCATGCGCTTGAAGATAAGCGTATATATGTATCAGCGGGAAGTGCATGTGCAACACATAAGAGCACACCGTCAGACACACTTACAAATATAGGCCTTAAACAGGAACTTCTGGATTCCACGCTCAGGTTTTCAATGTCGGTGTTTACAACGGAAGAAGAGACTGACCTTCTTGCGGAGGCATTAAAGGAACTGCTTCCGGAACTCAGAAGATTCACAAGGCATTGATAAGGGGAGAGGATCATGCTTCCATTTAAAACTAATGTGACAATATTCATAGTTGAGTTTCTCTGCGCGGTACTTCTGCAGATAATGTATGTGCTTTCGTCCCTGGGACCGGAAAGGGCTTTTTATGTCGGCCTTGGTCTGATACCTGTCCTGGTGGTATTCCTTCTTTCGCTCAAACTTACAAACGAGGCGGTGGTAATACGTTGTCTTATGTATTCGTCGATCGCAAGTTTTTATTATATCTGCACGGCTTCGCATACTGAGGCAATGCTTGTATTCATGTTCCTTGCAATGGGCATCAATATCGTACTTTTCCTGAATGGCTTTATAGTTACGGAGTATTTTGTTGTTTCGTCTGCGATACTGATAATAATAGGTATACTGCAGCCGGAAGTAATTACTGACTTTTTTGATATGTCACAGTATGTGGCATATATAACTATGTATGCGTTTGCCGGAGTAGGTACTGTTTTCATAACCTACAGCATAAACCGCTACAAGCGGCAGATGGAAGAAAAGGCGGAAGTTGCAAATGAAGCATTGGAAGCCAAGTCAAACTTCCTTGCCAACATGAGCCATGAGATCAGAACTCCCATGAATGCGATATACGGTATGGCAGAGCTTCTTGAAGAGACAAGCCGCAACAGCACCGAGCAGGAATATGTTGCAGTGATAAAGAGATCATCCGAGAACCTGCTTTCGATCATCAATGAGATCCTGGATTTCTCAAAGGTAGATTCCGGAAAGCTTGAGATAATAGAGGAACCTTATGATTTCTCCGAGATGCTTCAGGATGTGGTTACCATCATAGAATTCCGTATGCGTGATAAGAATCTGAAACTGCAGCTCGATCTCCCCAACAATCTTCCCAGACAGCTCATAGGTGATGCCAACAGAGTGCGTCAGATCCTCATCAATATCCTTTACAACGCGGTAAAATTTACTAATAAGGGATCTGTAAAGCTGACAGTTACCTGGAAGGAAGATTCTACATATTCAAATCCCCAGGGCATTCTTTCAATGGTCGTGGCTGATACCGGAATAGGTATCTCAAGAGAAAACCTTGATAAACTGTTTACGGCTTTTGGTCAGATCAATACGAGAAAGAACAGGAATGTGGAAGGTACAGGTCTTGGTCTTGCTATCTGTAAGAAGCTTACGGATGAGATGGGAGGCGCCATTTATGTTGAATCAGAGCCCGGAAGAGGCTCGGTATTTACTGTGGTGATACCGCAGAAGATAAGCGACTCTACACCTAATGACATGAAGATAACAAGACTTGAGAACATAGTGCCCGGAAACAGATATACCGCTGATTTTGTTGCACCCAAGGCAAAAGTCCTTATCGTTGATGATAATAAGGTGAACAGACAGGTTGCTCAGGAACTCATGAAGCTGTTTGGTTTTGAAGCACATCTGGCAGAAAGCGGACGTGAGGCTATAGATCTGGTATCAAGACATCTTGTTTCATATGATATCATCTTCATGGATCATATGATGCCATATATGGACGGCGCCGAAGCAACAGAGAATATCAGACAGCTTGAAGGAAACTATGCAAAGACCGTTCCGATCATCGCACTTACCGCAAATGCCATAAAGGGTGTTGATAAACAGCTGCTCAAATCGGGAATGAATGACTATATCGCAAAGCCTATTAAAATAGATCAGCTGTCTGCGATATTGAGAAAATGGCTTCCTGCAGCAAAGATATTCCCTGCAGGTACAACGCTTGAGGAAGTGGAACGCAGGGAGGCACAGGTTCCGTGGGACAAGCTCCCGCAGGAGGATCTGCTCGAACGCTTTGAGGGAATAGATACGACCACCGGTATCAGGAACTGCGCCGGCAATATTGACGGTTATATAGAACTGCTGAAAACCTATGCTTCATCCAATCTGATAAATCTTCTTAATGATTTTTATGAGAAAGAGGATATGGACAATTATGCCGTGACGGCTCATTCGATAAAGGGAGCAAGTCAGTCGGTAGGAGCCCTGGATGTTGCGGATATGGCATATGGCCTTGAAAGAGCTGCAAAGCGAGGTGACATAACATATATTTGGGATCATCATGAAGAAATGACGACAACATATTCAAATATACTCTCAATGCTCAGGAAGATTTTTTACCCTTCCAAAAGATGATGAACAGATGATACTTTTATGCTATAATAGGCGAGATAATGCCGGGGGTATTTATTTATGTTTAAGATAGCGATCTGTGACGACGAAGCCACATCACTGCAGTTAAACAAGATGCTCACAGAGCAGATAATGAAAGAAGAAGGCATATCTTATGAGATATGCACTTTTGATGATATCGGTCAGATGGCTGATATCCTCAGCAAGCCGGGGCAGCAGTTTGACTGCCTTCTTTCTGATATCCTTTCGACAGGAATGAACGGTATAGAAGCTGCCGAGCGCCTCAGGGATTTTGGCGAGCAGCTGGATATCATCTTTATCTCGATGACATCTGATTATGCCCTTGATGGCTACAGAGTAAGGGCACTCCGTTATCTGAAGAAACCCGTGGACAAAGAGCTGCTTAAGGAAGCGCTGCTCCTTTCCTACAGGAACAGAAAGCAGAAGGACGGCCTTGCCATCAATTGTGAAGGAAAATTTTATAACATTGATTACAAAGATATAATCTTCTGCGAGAGTCAGGCCAGAGAAGTGGAATTTACGCTTCAGGATAAGAAGCTGACAGCTCATATGAAGATATCGGACCTGGAGCTCATGCTCCCGGAAAAGCAGTTTTTCCGCTGTCACAGGTCATATATCGTAAATCTTTCGCAGGTTGAGAATATAGAGCGCTATCAGGCGACGATGCGCAACGGAGTATTCATTCCCATCAGCCAGCAGCAGTACACAGAACTTAAAAACAGATTAAGCGGACAGGCTTTTTAAGATTTAGAGAATATAATGTTTCAGGCTTTTTTGATCAAATACGCAGAGATTGCGATTAAAGGAAAAAACAGAAATCTATTTGAAGACGCACTCGTTAAGCAGGTGCGCAGAGCTCTTAAGGATGTTGACGGAGAGTTTGTGGTCGAGAAGACCAGAGGCAGAGTCAATGTTGAAGCAAAGGGCGACTTTGATTATGACGGAGCACTTGCAGCTCTTAAAAAGGTTTTCGGTATCACTGCCATCTGTCCTGTAAAGGTCTTTGAGGATGAAGGCTTTGATAAGCTTGCAGAAGAAGTGATCGCATATGTGGATGAGCAGTATCCGGATAAGAATTTCACTTTCAAGATGCATGCAAGAAGAGCGAGAAAAGATTATCCCATGCTTTCCATGGAGATAAATGCAGAGCTGGGCGGAAGACTTCTTGAAGCATTCCCGGAGATAAGTGTCGATGTGCACGATCCGGATGTGATGATAAATGTCGAGATAAGAGAGAAGATATATCTTTATTCGATCGTTATACCCGGTGCCGGCGGAATGCCCACAGGTACAGGTGGCAAGGCGATGCTTCTTCTTTCGGGCGGTATCGATTCACCTGTAGCGGGATATATGATAGCCAAGAGAGGCGTGGTACTCAATGCGGTATACTTCCATGCTCCGCCTTATACAAGCGAAAGAGCAAAGCAGAAGGTTGTCGATCTTGCAAAGATCGTTTCGGAATATGCCGGCAATATATGGCTCCATGTAGTAAACTTCACGGAGATACAGAAGTATATTTACGAGAAATGTCCTCATGAGGAACTTACGATCATCATGCGCAGATATATGATGAGGATAGCTGAGAGGATAGCTCTTGATAATGATTGCCAGGGCCTTATCACAGGCGAGTCGATCGGACAGGTTGCCAGCCAGACCATGGCATCGCTTAAGGTCACAAATGAAGTGGTTAAGGAACTGCCGGTATTCAGGCCTCTTATAGGGTTTGACAAGCAGGAGATAGTAGAGATCTCGGAAAAGATAGGAGCCTTCGAAACCTCCATTCTTCCCTTTGAAGACTGCTGTACGATATGGGTTGCCAAGCATCCCGTGACAAAGCCTTCACCGGAGCGGATCAGAAAGCATGAGAATTTCCTCTCCGATGATATCGATGAAATGTTTGAAAGAGCAGTAAGCGGCAGAGAGATCATAAAGATATAAAAAATGCGAAGCTTTCGCTTCGCATTTTTAAAAGTCTTTGTTAAGTTCTGACGATCACTTAGCCAGATACGGCCCGATCTTCTGCATTATATTATCCAGCTCAGCTTCATTTTCCTCGTGGATATCGAGAACGATGGGCTTTGAGATGTCGAGACTGAAAATACCCATAATGGATTTTGCATCAATGACATATCGTCCGGATATAAGATCGAAGTCGCAGTCAAACTTGGAGATCTCATTCACGAAGGCTTTAACCTTGTCGATGGAATCGATGAGGATCTCTGTTTTCTTCATATTACGTTACCCCCTTGTATAATGTTCATTAACTGTTATCATCTTAAAACATGTATAGGATTAAGTCAAGAAGACCGGCTTAGGAGAAGACTATGAAAAGAGCGGCATTTCACAACTTAGGATGCAAGGTAAATGCATACGAGACAGATGTGATGAAAGAGCTTCTTTTTAAAAACGGATACACGGAAGTGCCGTTTGAAGAAGAGGCTGATGTTTATATTATCAACACCTGTACTGTCACAAACATCGCGGACAGGAAAAGCCGTCAGATGATACGCAGGGCAAAGAATCTGAATCCTGAGGCTGTGGTGGTAGCAGTGGGCTGCTATACACAGGTAAACAGTGAGAAGGGCATGCCCGAGGGCGCTGATATCGTTATCGGAAACGATATGAAAGGAAAGGTTGCGGATATTCTTTCGGGAAAGCTTGGGCTTGAGAAGAAATACGTAAAGGACTTGAGCAAGCCGGAAGAATATGAAGATATGCAGCTTACGACAATAAACGGTCATACAAGGGCATATATAAAAGTGCAGGATGGCTGCAACCAGTTCTGTTCTTACTGCCTGATCCCGTATGCCAGAGGTCGTGTCAGGAGCAGACGTCCGGAGGAGGTATGTGAGGAGATCAAAAAGCTTACCGCCAAGGGCGTTAAGGAATTTGTGATAGACGGAATTCATCTTTCGGCTTACGGAACAGACTTTGATGCGAAGGGAAAGATGATACCCGCCGATACTTTCGGACGCGACAGGCTATATGAGCTTTTAAAGAGCATAGACGACATAGAGGGAGTGGAACGCATACGGCTGGGAAGTGTTGAGCCCAGACTTATGGATGAGGATTTTGTAAAAAAGATCGCGGGGCTTAAGAAGCTATGCCCTCATTTTCATCTTTCTCTCCAAAGCGGTTCGGATACCGTGCTTGACAGGATGAACAGACATTACGATACCGGAGAATTCTTTGAATGCACCGAGCGCTTGAGAAGATATTTTGATGATCCGGCACTTACCACGGATATAATAACGGGATTCCCGGGAGAGACTGAGGAAGAATTTGAAGAGACATACAGCTTCGCCGGAAAGGTATCATTCTATGAGATGCACATCTTCAGGTTCTCAAAAAGAGACGGTACTCCTGCAGCTACCATGAAGGGGCAGATACTTAATGCCGTGAAGGAAGAGCGCAGCAGAAGGCTCGAGAAACTTGGCAGGGATCTGAAGGACAGATACAGATCATCCTTTATCGGGAAAGAGGTGGAAATACTCTTTGAAAACGAGAAGGAATCAGGCAAAAAACGTTATATGCAGGGCTTTATACCGGAGTATGTGATGATCGCTGTGGAGATGCCTGATGATATGACGGAAAAAGATCTTGCCGGGCAGATATATAAGGCGAAAGTAACAGGCGTGCTTGATGATGAGAGGCTCCTTGCTCAATTGATAAACTGACGTAAGTAGGCTATAATCAAAGAATATGTGTACGCAGGAGAGGGAAAATATATGACAGATATTAATAATACTCAGTTCTTTAAGGTGCAGAACGAAGAAGCTGACGGAGTGAAGCAGATCCTTAAGGAAGTGTATGAAGCTCTTTCCGAAAAAGGGTATAATCCCGTGAACCAGATCGTAGGTTACATCATGTCGGGAGATCCGACATATATAACCAGTCATAAGAATGCCCGCAGCATTATCATGAAGGCTGAGAGGGACGAGCTTGTTGAGGAGATGCTCACGGAATATATCATAAATAACCATTGGGCAGAAGAAATTGACGAATGAGGATAATGGGACTGGACTTCGGAGATAAAACAGTCGGGGTAGCGTTAAGCGATCCGCTGTTTTTAAATGCGCGTCCGAAGGAGATCATCTTCAGGGAACGTCCGACGAAACTGCGTCAGACTCTTGCCAGGATAGAGGCGATCATAGAGGAAGAGGAGGTTTCGGAGATAGTGCTGGGGCTTCCGCTCAATCTTGACGGGACCGAAGGCGAGCGTGTGGAAAAGACACGAGAGTTTGCCGAGATGCTTGAGAGGCGTACCGGCATGCCCATTACTTTTCATGATGAACGTCTTACTACCGTTGAAGCAGATGAATATATGCTCAAGAACGGTATAAAGCCGGAAGACAGAAAAAAACATGTGGATATGATAGCTGCAATGATCATTTTGCAGGACTATTTAGATAAAAGAAATGGATAAGATAAAACTTACAGCTGAAGACGGAAATGATATAGAGCTTTATGTGCTGGAACAGACAGTTCTCGGCGGTGTGACCTATTACCTTGCTGCTGACAGCGAGGAAGGTGATTGTGAAGCATATATCTTAAAGGATGCATCAGGAAAGGAGGATGAGGATGCAGTCCTTAGCATTGTGGCGGATGAGGCAGAGCTCAATGCACTTGGTGAAGTGTTTGAGAGCCTTATGGACGACACTGAAATACAGTAACAGGATCCGTCCGGACAAAAGAGATGTTTGTTTAAACTCTGTTTTTGTCGCGGTCGGTACGGTGCAGAAAAGTAGAGGTTTGATTTGAAAAGGAATATAACTGAAGGAGCAGGACCGCTCCGCATTATACCGCTCGGAGGTCTTGACCAGATTGGAATGAACATTACTGTCTTTGAATATGAAGACAGCATAATGATAGTTGACTGCGGACTTGGATTTCCGGAAGATGACATGTACGGCGTGGATCTGGTGATCCCCGATGTGACATATCTTGAAGAAAGGATCGACAGGATCAAAGGCTTCGTGATCACACACGGTCATGAGGATCATATAGGCGCACTGCCTTACATACTGAAGAAGATAAATGTACCCATCTATGCCACAAGGCTTACGATAGGTATCATAGAGCATAAGCTTGAAGAGCACGGCCTGCTTGACACCACGGTAAGAAAGGTGATCAATTTCGGGCAGACGATAACGTTAGGTGATTTCCATGTGGAATTCATCAGGACAAATCACAGCATCGTTGATGCTGCAGCGCTTGCGATATATACACCGCAGGGCATAATCGTCCACACAGGTGACTTTAAGGTTGATTACACACCTATCTACGGTGATGCGATCGATCTGCAGCGTTTTGGTGAACTTGGCAAGAAAGGTGTGCTTGCACTGATGTGCGACAGCACAAATGCAGAGCGTCCGGGATTCACACCGTCTGAAAGAACAGTCGGTACAACGCTCAGAAATATATTTGAAGAGCAGAAGCACAAGCGTCTCATAATCGCGACATTCGCATCAAATGTGGACCGTGTGCAGCAGATAATCAATGTGGCTCATGAGTATGGCAGAAAAGTTGCCATTGAGGGCCGCAGCATGGTGAGCATAATAGAGACCGCCATTGAACTGGAGCGGCTTAGTGTTCCGGAGGATACGCTTTCCGATCTGGACAGTTTAAAGAATGTGCCGGAGGATAAGCAGGTTATCATTACCACGGGAAGCCAGGGTGAAAGACTTGCGGCACTTTCACGAATGGCAGGAGGAACTCATAAGAAGGTTATGATCACTCCGAGAGATGCGGTTGTATTTTCATCACATCCCATACCCGGAAATGAAAAGGCCGTTACGAAGATAATCAATGAGATATTCCTTCGCGGTGCCGATGTTATCTTTCAGGATACTCATGTTTCCGGTCATGCCTGCGGTGAGGAGATAAAGCTGATATATTCACTCACTCATCCGAAATATGCTATCCCGGTTCATGGTGAGTACAAGCACATGAAGGCTCAGGCCAAGATAGCCAAGCTGCTTGGCTATGACACCGAGCATATAGTGATCATGCATTCGGGCGATGTGCTTCAGTTTGAAGATGAAAAGGCGCAGATAGTCGAGCGCGTTCAGAACGGTTTTGTGTTCGTTGACGGACTGGGCGTTGGAGATGTCGGTAACATAGTACTTCGCGACAGACAGCGTCTTGCCGATGACGGTATAATGGTCCTTGTAATGGCTATGGATGCCGAGGACAGGGTAGTATCAGGTCCCGAGATCGTGACCAGAGGCTTTGTATATGTGAAGGAAGCTGATGAGCTTCTTGAAGACATACACATGATAATCGATGATACGGTCGTTGATTATTATGAAAAAGGACAGCGCGATAACAAAGAGCGGGGGAAACTCAAGAACAGCATAAAGGATGCGGTCGGAGAATATATCTGGAAGAAGACAAAGCGCAGACCTATGGTACTTCCGGTGATCCTTGATGTTGAATAGGAGCAGACTATGGTTGAAGTTGAAAATGAACTATATGCTCTGGTGGTAGCTGTGAAGCATTCTGATACCTATAAGGAATATGACAGGTGGAGGAATATCCTTAAAACCAATCCGGAGCTTTTCAAAAGAGTAAACGAATACCGGACCGAAAATTACAAGCTTCAGACTTCCGAAGATGACGGGACGCTTGAAGAACGTATAGAGAAATTTGCGGCAGAAAATGAGGAACTGTCCGAGGAACCAAGGGTAAGGGCATTTCTCGATGCTGAGCTGGCGCTCTGCAGGATGCTGCAGGAAATAACAAACAGAGTAGTAAAAGGAATAGACTTCGAATGAGCAGTAAAAAGATAGTATTTATGATCGTAAAAACAGTGTGCAGTATCATATTGCTGATGCTGATCTTTTCATTTGTTTATTCGATGTGCAGCAAAGCATATGATTTCGGCTTCCGCATATTTGCTGAAGATCCGGTATCACCTGCTCCCGGGCACACGGTATCTGTTGCCATAGTTGAAGGCAAGTCCGTGATGGAGATAGGTGAGATACTGAACAGTAAGGGACTTATCAGAGATCCCAAACTCTTCTATTTTGAGGAATTCTGCTCTGATTATCATGGAAGGCTGCAGCCCGGTATATATGAGTTCAGCACCTCAATGACACCTCTTGAGATGATGGAGATCATGGCTACGGATACGGACGATGAGGAAGACGAAGAGGAGACTGCGACCGGCAATTCCGAGCCTGCGACCGAGGATACCGTATCGGGTGATGAAACTTCTGAGGCAGCAGCGGAAGAGGCAGCAGAGGCTGCAGAAGCTGAAAAGGCAGCAGAGCAGGACGGCGGACAGTAAGGGATACCATGGAGAATTTTGAATCGTTTGCGGATTCTTTCTCGGCAGAGCTGCCGGAATATCTTGAAGAGGTCAGGGGGAAAGCAGTGTTGCAGAATGTTCCTGTGATAAGGAGATCTGCAGTGGGACTTCTTTCCTTTTTTGTTAGGATGACAGGTGCCGTAAACATCCTTGAGGTGGGCACGGGAACCGGCTTTTCGGCCCTTACCATGTGGGAGGCTTCAGGCAGAAAAGCTCATATCATTACCATAGAGAATTATGAGCCGCGCATAAAGGAAGCGAAGCTTAATCTGCAGAAAGAAGGAGCAGGTGAATATATAACTCTTTTAGCAGAGGATGCGACGGAAGTCTTAAAAAGACTCGATACGACTTTTGACATGATCTTTATGGATGCCGCAAAGGGACAATATGAAAACTGGCTTCCCGATGTGAAGCGGCTTCTGAAAAAAGGCGGGATACTTATCACGGATAATATACTTCAGGATGGCGATATGCTGAAGGCGAGGAGTGCCGTGAGAAGAAGAGACCGCACGATACACAAGAGAATGCAGGATTATATCTTTGAACTTACGCATGATAAGGAACTCGATACGATACTGCTTAATACCGGAGACGGAATGGCTGTCTCAGGAAAGAAAGATTAGATGATGGATAAAAAACGTAAAAAACCGGAACTGCTCGTACCTGCAGGAAGCCTTGATGTATTTAAGGTGGCCGTTGATTATGGTGCTGATGCGGTCTATATAGGCGGCGATGCATTCGGACTGAGAGCCATGGCTAAGAATTTCTCGCCGGATGAGATGCGGGCTGCCGTAGCCTATGCGCATGAAAGAGGCGTTAAGGTTCATGTCACCGCAAATATACTTGCGCACAATGATGACATGAAGGCTGCGGAAGGCTATTTTGAAGAACTGCGTGACATTGGCCCTGATGCACTTATCATTGCCGATCCGGGACTTTTTATGCTGGCAAAGAGGATATGCCCGGATATTGAAAGGCATGTATCAACACAGGCCAATAATACCAACTATGAAACTTTTCGCTTCTGGTATGAACAGGGAGCGAAGAGAGCAGTGTGTGCAAGAGAGCTCTCTCTTAAAGAGATAAAAGAACTGCGAGAAAAGATCCCTGAGGATATGGAGATAGAAAGCTTTATTCACGGAGCTATGTGCATCTCTTATTCGGGGCGCTGCCTGCTTTCGAATTATTTCACCGGAAGAGATGCAAATAAGGGCGCCTGCACTCATCCCTGCAGATGGAAATATGCGGTGATGGAAGAAACAAGACCCGGTGAATATCTTCCGATCGAAGAAAATGACAGAGGTACTTTTATATTCAATTCAAAAGACTTGTGCATGATAGAACATATACCTGAGCTGATGGATGCAGGCATAGACAGTTACAAGATAGAAGGCAGGATGAAGACGGCTCTTTATGTTGCAACTGTTGCACGCACATACAGGAAAGCAATAGATTTCTGCCTTGAAGGCGATGAAGTTTACAAGGCGCACCTTGAGTGGTTAAAGAATGAGATATCGAGCTGCACCTACAGACGTTTCTCCACAGGCTTCTATTTCGGCAAGCCGGGGAGCGAGAGTCAGATATATGACAGCAATACTTATATAAGCGAAGCGGTCTATCTCGGAACTGTATCGGAGATTAAGGAGGATCTTGCATTCATCACCCAGAAGAATAAATTCTGCACGGGCGATGAAATTGAGATAATGAAGAAAGATGGAAGAGATATTAAGGTGAAGGTCATGGCAATGTATGACGAGGATATGGGAGAGGTGGAATCCTGCCCGCATCCCGGACAGAAGATTGCATTAAGACTTTCCGAACTTCCGGAGAAGGGCGACATTATTAGAAAGATATCAGGGAAGGAAGGCGTGTAAAGTATGAGATTTCTTGCATCAACAGAAGGGAATATCGTAAACGGAGATTGCGTCGACAGCATACAGATACAGGCGACCGGCAACTATGACGGAAGCAGGTACAGGGTAATGATCAATACTGTAGGCGGGAAGACTGTCATGTTTTCTGAAGAAAAAAATAAAGAGGAAGCATTTATGCTCTGCGGATCCATAATGAAGGTGCTTATGTCAGGTCAGGAAGGCATCATCACATATGATGAAGTAAAGAGCAGGGCAGATATATAGTAATACGGAGGCAGTAATGGAAAAGAAAAAAGTGTTTATCGACGGCAGCTCGGGTACAACGGGACTGCGCATAAATGAAAGGTTTCAGGGCAGGGATGATATCGAGATAATGCAGATCTCGGAAGATAAAAGAAAAGACCCTGCAGAGATTAAAAAGTTTATCAATGAGTCGGACATAACATTCTTATGCCTGCCTGATGATGCAGCCAGAGAAGCTGTGACTTTTGTTGAGAATCCTGATACCGTGATACTTGATACGTCTACTGCCCACAGGACAGAGGCCGGCTGGGCTTATGGTTTCCCCGAGCTTTCAGATGCTCATAAGGAAGCGATAGTGAACGGAAAAAGGATCGCAGTGCCGGGATGCTATGCATCAGGTGTCATTGCACTGGCTTATCCGCTTATAAAGAGCGGTATGATGCCTGCAGATTATCCGCTTGCGGTATTTGCCGTATCAGGCTACAGCGGCGGCGGAAAAAAGCTTATATCTACATATGAGGAAGCAGGAAGAGATAAGTGCTTTGACTCAGCACGCATGTATGGCCTTACTCAGATGCATAAGCATTTAAAGGAGATGAAGATCATAAGCGGACTGAAGACAGAACCGCTGTTTTCGCCACTCACAACGAATTATCACAGCGGTATGGTAGTGCAGATCCCGCTGTATTCATCACTGCTTAAGGGCACACCCGGACCGGATGAGATACGCAGCATGCTTGCTGAGCACTATAAAGGACAGAAGTTTATGAAGGTCTTTACCGCAGAGGAAGAAGAGGAGCTTGGCGGTGTGATGTTTTCCGACAAATGTGCAGGATGGGACGGAATGGAACTGCATGTTAACGGCAATGATGACAGGATAATGCTGAGTACAAGATTTGATAATCTCGGAAAAGGCGCATCAGGAGCAGCTGTTGAGTGCATGAACCTTGTGCTTGGCTGCGATCCCGCAAAGGGGCTGGATCTGTAATTATCAGTTTTCTAATAGTATACGTACCATTTCATAACGTTCTTTGAGTGAGGGGCCGGAGCATATACGCTGCGGCTCTTCTGCTCTGTGTTTGATCACCTGTTCTATTGTCATATCAAAGGCTTCAGGGAAGGCCCACAGGGCATGGTCGATCGCCATCTGATCCCTGAAGAACTGCATATCATCATGAGCTTTATCAAGCAGGTCCTGCACCCCGGGATGACGTTTCATATCTTCCGGGTCGGGCTTTATATCGGCAATGCTGGCACCGGTATGTTTTATGCCGTTTTTTACCACAAGATCCATGAGTGTTGTGCGGTATGCCATATCCATAAGCCTGTCCAGTTCTTTCCTGTCTATCCTGAAACGGTCCATGGCACGCACAAGGTCAAGTGCAAAGCAATAGAGGGGGAGTCCTGTTGAGTCAGTATGCCCGGGAAAATATGAGTTCTCGGGGCCTCTGTCCGAAGGCTTCCTTTCTTCGGGATGCTTATATGTTTTAAGCAGCCATTCCTGTTCATCGATATTGAATCTTACGGTGGAGGCTTCCTTTAGTGTGAGCCGGCCCTCCGTATCGGGAATGAGCATAAGTTTTTCTGCAGCTTCTTTTTTATCCATAGCTAATATAGTAACGCGGAGATGACTTCCAGGCAAGGGCTGCTAAAGCATATTCCCAGAGCAAACTGGCAAAGAGGCTTTTTGAATATTCAAAAGAACTGACAGATCGGGGGATGTAAAATGCCACAGAATAGGCATGGCATGATATAATACTTTTCGTGATTTGCATAAACATATCTTGAAGGAGGGTTAGAATGAAAACAAACTTGTTACGCAGAATCGCCTGTTTATTGACGGCGGTCCTTCTTGTAAACGGATCGGGATTTAGGAGCTTCGCTGCCGGAGAGGCAGAAAGCATTAAGCCTGCAGTGACTGCAGACAGCACTATAGATCTTGCAGATAATGATGAGATAAAGGCTACGTCGGTAACGGTTTCTCCTGCAACGCTCAGATTGGCGCCCGGAGAGAAACGTGCATTAACTGCAACGATACTTCCGTTAGAAGCGTCGCTCAACAAGATAGATGCTTCTGCAAACAGCATGGATGCATCCCTGAACAGAGTGACTTGGAAAAGTACTGACGAGAGCGTCGCAAAGGTTGATGCTTCAGGAAATGTGCTAGCCATCAAAAAAGGTGTTGCAGACATAATCGCTACTGCTAATGATGGCAGCGGAAAGAGCGGAAAATGTGAAGTTACTGTAGCAGAAAATACCCAGCCCAAAAACGACGTATCGGTAAACAGCATTGTCGTTTTACCCGGCTCTAAGGAACTGGAAAAGGGAGAGAGCTATACGCTCATTGCGCTGGTCTTTCCTACAGATGCAACGAAAAAAACAGTGGAGTGGACATCTTCCGACCCTGAAGTGGTAACAGTCGATAGTTTCGGCAGGATATTAGCTGTTGAAACGGGCACTGCCACGGTAACAGCCACATCCATAGACGGAACAGAAATAAGTGACTCCTGCCTTGTCACAGTTACTGATACTGCCGGAACGGAGAAACAGAAGAGACTGGATTCTACGCCTGATGAACAGGGTGTGCTTAAGAAGTTCTGCCCCGAAACAACAGATATCAAAATGATACCGGGTGAGTCAAAGAGGCTTGAGCTCAATCCTTACGGAACATATTTCTATGGTGTGAAGTGGGAAGTTACAGATGCAAGCCCCGCTAAATGTGTAAAGGTTGTAAACGGCGTTGTGACAGCATCGAAGGCTGGAACTGCAGTTGTTAAGGCTTCATACAGATCAGTTCCGTCAGTAGAGTTTAAGATCACAGTAGACGGTACCACACCTGAAGTGATAGGTGAGAAGGGTGCAAAACTCGCTACATCAAAGAAAACAGTTAAACTCACCTATGGAAAGAAAGCAGCTATAAAGCTTAGGATCCCTAAAAAGCTGAATGGCATGAAAATTGAAGCATCAGTGATGGATGCAAGCATATGTTCTATTGAAAAGAATGATTCTTCACACTACAGCCTGTTCGCAAAGAAGTCGGGTGGCACCTATGTTGTATTTAAGGCAGTAGATGAAAGCGGCAAAGTGGTATCACAGGCATACTCAAAGGTTCTGGTTCCGCAGCCGGTGACGTACATAAACATACCCGAAAATGACTTAAGGATCTCTCCGGGCTCCGGAAAGAGAATAGTACCTGAATTTGATAAGAACAATACCGTATCAAAGCCTCTTGTATTCAAATCAAAGGGCAAGGGCATAAAGGTTACAAAGTCAGGCTATGTGCTCGTAACTACTGCCGGCGCTTCAGGCTATGTGGATATTAAGTGCGGATCTGTTGTAAAGAGAGTAAAAGTATCTGCCAAGAGTTATCCGGATAAAAATATCATTTTAAAGAAAACTACGGCTAACACCAAAGTGCCTGCAGCCGGGAAGAATGCAAAGAAGATAAAGATCCAGGTTAAGAAGATCAAGAATGCGGAAACACCGTCTTCGATAACATGGGGCATCATCGGCGATCATGAGGGCATTGAGGTCAACAACGGAGTGGTAGAAATCAGTTCATCCGCACGTCCCGGTCTTTATACTGTCACTGCATCAGCAGATGGATTCTCATCAGGATGCTGTGAGATAGTTGTGAAGTGATCCAAAGGTAGTCCGCTGGATTATGGAAAGGAGAAAAAATGAGTGACAGAATAGTTGCACAGGAATGGCAAAGATATATGGCAGAAATGCGTGATGAACTTGATGCACTTGAAAAACCTGAGATCATAGAGAGAATTCTCAGCTATGAGAATATCGAAATGACAGAAGCTCAAAAAAGCAAGATCGTAAAGAAACTTCGATGGAAGAAAAAGACGGTATTGATAGATATGGTTTTGGGAAAAGAATACGAAAGAGTGCATCCGTCATTTTAATCCTTGTTTAAATAATCAGTCCCGACGCATTGTTGCGTCGGGATTTGTTATTTCAGGGTAATTTAGGACAAAAGCGTCTGTTTTAAGGGCCCCTACCCTTGAGGGGGCCGGTCTGATATAATATACCACTAGGGTTTAAAGAGTCAGATGGTTGGAATGATTAAGAAACTTAAGATATTGCTTGATAAAAAGCAGAAGGCGACTATCGTCCTTCTTATTTTTATGATGCTTATAGGAGCTTGGCTGGAGACACTGGGAGTGACGCTTATAATACCGGTCATGAAAGTGATGCTGGATCCTTCAGCGATACTTGATAATAAATATGGCAGGCTTATATTTGACAGTCTGAATTTCACGTCCGAACGTACATTTATAATCGCTGTGTCGGGCTTGCTCATAGCGGTGTTCATAATAAAGAATGCATATCTTTATCTGCAGCAGAAACTTCTCTACAGGTTCATCTATACAAATCAGTTCAGGACCTCCGAGCGCATGATGAAGAATTATATGCGCAGACCGTATGAATTCTTCCTTAATGCCGATACTGCGGTGATACAGAGGTCTATCACTTCCGATGTTAATAATATGTATGCGCTGCTCTTAGCACTTATGACGCTTTGCTCAGAGCTTATAGTGGCGTTTTTTCTTTCGGTTGTTCTGCTTTTTGTGGAACCTTTCATGACGATACTTTTGGGCGTGGTGCTTTTAGTTACCATGGGTATCATGAAGTCTGTATTAAAGCCCGTGATGAAGAAAGCAGGAGAGGACAACCAGAATTATTACAGCTCACTGTTCAAGCAGATAAGCGAGGCTGTTGCCGGTATCAAGGAGATAAAGACCGGCGGCAGGGAAAAGCATTTTACGGACGAATATATCAAATGCGGAAAAGGTTATGTTGATGCGGTACAGAAATATACGCTTTACAATAACATTCCGAGACTGGTGATAGAAACCGTATGTGTAGTGATCATGGTGGCATATCTTACGAACCTTATCCTTTCGGGACGTGATACCACACAGATGTTTGCGATACTTGCGGCCTTCGGTATGGCTGTGGTGCGACTCATGCCCAGTGCCAACAGGATAAACAATCAGCTTAATAACATAACATATTTCGAACCCTTCCTTATGGGTGTTTCCGATAATCTGCAGGATGACATTGATGATACCAGCACCGATATGTCGGATATGGCACCTCTTTCGGAAAAGCTTCCGGTTAATAAGAGTGTTGAATTAAAAGGCATAACTTATCATTATCCGGGTAGCGATGTGCTCATATTTGATAATGCGGAGCTCAGTATTCCCGTAGGAAAGAGCGTGGGTATCGTAGGAGCGAGCGGTGCCGGAAAATCCACTATAGTTGATGTGCTTCTTGGAATGCTCACTCTTCAGAGCGGAAGCATAAAGGCTGACGGGGTGGATGTGCTGGCAAAAGAAAATTATAGAAAGTGGATAGCAAATATCGGATACATTCCGCAGACGATATTTATGCTTGATGCTTCCATAAGAGATAATGTTGCCTTCGGTATACCGAAGGATGAAGTCTCTGAGGAAAGGATATGGGAAGTCCTTAAGGAAGCAAAGCTTGATGATTTCGTGCGTGAGCTTCCCGATGGCCTTGATACAGGCATAGGCGAGAGAGGCGTGAGACTCTCAGGCGGACAGCGCCAGAGGATAGGAATAGCAAGAGCTTTGTATATGGATCCCGAGATACTGATACTTGATGAGGCAACATCTGCTCTCGACAATGATACAGAGGCTGCAATAATGGATTCGATCAATGCCTTCATGGGAAAGAAGACTCTGGTGATCATAGCGCACCGTCTTCAGACCATAGAGAAATGCGATATGGTTTACCGTGTTGAGGAAGGGAAGCTTAAGAAGGAAAGATGAAGATACGTAAGTTATTATGTACATTATTCCTTTTTCTTACGATATGCTCAGGCATAATATTCGTTAATGCCGGCACAAGTTTCGGAAAGGGAATGGCTTTCAGATCCTTCGGGATAGCACTCGGAGCTGCGGTTCTTACTCTGTGTGTGAAGCCGTCGGTACGTTATTTTATTTTCTCTGCAGTATGGCTTCCAATATGCTACGTGTTCACGCACTTTGCATATATTCATAAATGGATACCCGATACATGTAATTATTCTTCTGAATTGATCATCAGATGCAGCAAAGTACTGATACTTGTCTGGGGGCTGGCTTTTATTGCTTATATATGCACGGCAATTAAGGAAAAACAGTCTCTTATACCGCCTTCAAAGGGCGGAAGGGTGATAGCTGCTCTGTGGGCCTTGTGGATAGTTCTTTTAAGCATTTTTAATCCCGGATATCTTTATAACGGTATGTTTGTTTTCTGCTACAGCGTTGTCTTTATCGTATCCGCTGATAGAAAGAGACGTGAAGCATTTTATACCGCGCTTATGTATGCGGTAGCTTTCGTTTTTGCAGCTGCACTTTTATTCAGTCTGCTTTTTAGACCTTATGATCTGGAAAGATACGGACTGTGTTTTTCAAATTCCAATGACGCCGGCGAATATATCGCAGCTACAACGGCGGCTCTGGTTACTCTCCTGTATATGAATTCAAAAAAGAAGATCAGATATCTGCTTATATCAGCGCTTCTTGTAAGTGATCTTATAATCGCTTTTTTAAACAATACCAGAACGGGAATAATAGCTTCACTTACAGCTGCAGTTGTGCTTTTTGTTTGCAGCATGCGTTCAGGAAAAAAGAAAGATAAGAAAAGACTTGTTAGAAGATATGTGGCGGTCATTGCAGCATTTGTGATAATGCTCTATCCGGGCTACCTGATCGTAAGATATATTCCTGCAATTGTTGACAGGCCGTATTTCTTTACTTATGAAGATATGGATGAAACGAAGGTGACTCGCGGGGAAGGAATAAACAGTCCCAAGTACACTTCATTTACTGATCTGCTGCGTGAGATGCTTGGCAAGTGGGGCGTGCTCATTGATTTTGGTGATGATTCAACAAGGGCTGACGGAACTGAACAGACAGAGGAGATAGAGATAGATACCGGAAGGGATGTGTCCAACGGAAGGATGGATATCTGGAAGGCTTATCTGTCAAAGATCGGTATTGCTCCTCATTATCCCGGAAATATAACATTGGGAGAAGATGAGCTTGTTTATCATGCTCACAATACATATCTTCAGGTATCATACCAGTTCGGCATCATTAACGGATTGTTGCTTGGCATCTTTGCTTTTGTATCATCGGTTTATGCGGTGATGCTGTATGTAAAAAAGAAAAAGCCTTTGACCGTATTTCCTGTAATGATAACTATAACCACAACTCTTGCAATGCTCACGGAATGGATGGGCCATCCGTGCGTAGTGATATGTTTCCTGTTCTTTATGGGAGCAGGGATGCTTATGTATGAACCGTTTGAGGGGAAGGCATCATGATATTCCCGAGTGTCATATTCCTGTTTGCTTTTCTGCCGACGGTACTGTTCTTTTATTACGTTCCCTTCAGGAAAAATCTTCAGTTAAAGAATATACTGCTTCTTGCCGCAAGCATTTTTTTCTATGCCTGGGGTGAAAAGTGGAATGTTTTGCTCCTGATAGTTTCAATGCTCATGAATTATGCGCTGGGGATGTTGGCTGATAAGGAGAGCAGGAATGCAAAACTAAGAAAGCCTGCTGTCATAGCGGCGGCGGTCCTTGATCTGTCACTTCTTTTTGTATTTAAATATCTTGATTTTGCAATTTCAAATATAGATCAGATAACGGGCGCAGCCATACCTTTAACGCATATAAAGCTTCCGATAGGAATATCTTTTTTTACATTCCAGGCTCTTTCATATGTGATAGATGTCTACAGAGGAGATGCAAAAGCGCAGAAAGATCCGCTTAAAGTAGGTCTCTACATCTCTCTTTTCCCTCAGCTGGTCGCAGGTCCTATTGTCAGATATACGGATGTGGAAGAACAGCTGAAGTTAAGAAAAGAAAGCGCGGAAAAATTTGCATCGGGCACGGAAAGATTCATAACCGGTCTTGGAAAGAAGGTGCTGCTTGCTGATACTTTCAGTGTGTTTGCCGACAGGATAATGACCGAAGTGTCAGGCGGAGCATATATTAGTCCTGCGGCTGCATGGTTTGGAATACTGTGTTTTATATTAAGGATCTACTTTGACTTTGCGGGCTATTCGGACATGGCGATAGGTTTGGGAAGAATGTTCGGTTTTGAGTTTAATGAGAACTTTAACTATCCTTACATCTCTTCAAGCGTGACTGAATTCTGGAGACGCTGGCATATTTCACTCGGTACATGGTTTAGGGATTATGTATATTTCCCGCTCGGAGGCTCAAAGAAAGGAAAGGGAAGGACATTCTTTAATCAGTTCATAGTCTGGCTGCTTACCGGACTCTGGCACGGTGCTAACTGGACCTATGTGATATGGGGACTGATGAATTATGTTTTCCTGATGATAGAAAAAGTTACAGGCATCGCCAAAAAGAAACCGCCTTTTGTTTTGATGTGGGTTTACCAGATGCTGATATTTGGATTTGGACTGGTATTCTTCTTTTCACCGGATGTTTCAACAGCATTGTTATATATAAGTCAGATGTTCGGAGCAGGCGCGAGGGCTGTACAGACAGCCGCGGATTATGCGGCAGGAACATCAGCTCCTGCTGTATTGCTTGATCTTACGGATAACTGGATTTTCTTTGCGGCAGGCATAGCATTCTCTACACCTGCCGGCAGGATCTTTGATAAAAATATCACGCTAAAACGTGTATTGCTTATTGCAGTGCTTATGCTGAGTATCATTTACATACTTAAGGGCGGTTACAGTCCGTTTATATATTTCAATTTCTGAAGGTGGATTTTTCTTCGTGGAGTATTTTTATGGAAAAGAATAAATCTTCAAAACAGAATATTGTTTTTTGCATCGTGTTTATAGCCGTGCTCGTTGTATTTACGGGAATAAACTTTGCTGAGTTTGCATTGGGGCTTGAACCTGACGGACATGTGAAGGGGCTTGAAAAGCTTGAACTGGCTCAGGATACGGCAGTGAATACCTGGGGAGCGTTGCAGAAACTCATGGGAAAAAAGGTAGCGATCGGAAGCACGTTCTATGAGGATGTGACAAAGCTTGATAATGGCTATTTTACAATGGCCGATCATGACAGGGATGTGACTCCTGCAGAAAAAGGTGTTCAGGATGCTTCTGCTTTTGCCGGGAAGTTAGGCGCAGACTTCCTTTATGTTCAGGCGCCGGGAAAGGAAGACAGCATGGATGTGTTGCCTTATGGCGCGGTGACATATGCTCCGTCAAAAGCTGATGCCATGACAGAATTTGTAAGGGAGCAGGGATATGAGAATATCTGTGTGAAGGAACTGCTTAAGGCAGATGGTGATGAATGGTACAGTTATTTCTATCATACCGATCATCATCTTCAGAATAAGGCAGCATTCATTACGGCAAAGGCAATAGCGGAGAAGATAAACGGCAGCTGTGAGATGACTGCTGATGATTTTGATAAGACTTTATATGAGGATGTTTTTCTTGGCGCGCAGGGGCGCATGACGGGCAGATATTATACAGGGCTTGATGATTATGAACTGTGGATCCCGAAGGAGAAGGGTGACTATGAACTGTCCGTGCCTTCACAGGGGATAGATCGAAAAGGCAGTTTTGAAGATGCTTTTGTATATTACGAAAATCTGGAGCATTACAGCTTTGATTATTATGCGTATTACTCTTATCTTCATCAGGACTATGATCATATGATACTTATGAATCATGGCAATCCTGAGGGAAAGAAGATCGTGATGGTGCGTGATTCCACTGCGGTACCTGTATCATCATTCCTGATCACACAGTGCAGTGAGATACATCTGGTAGACTTACGTTACATTACTGCAGATACTGATGTGTACGGAATGATAGAGGATATAAAACCGGATGAGTTGATCTATATTTTCGGACCGGGATATCTCGGAGTGGAAAATGCAGTGACACTGCATGGTGCAGCGGAATAAAAATCAGACTTCTGTTGCGTAGGTTGCGATTATACGCCCGCGCTGAATTACATATTTAAGATTAAGATTCTTATCAAGAAGAAGTATATCTGCTACATGTCCCGGCATAAGTGAACCGTAATCCTTATCTATGCCGAGTGCTCTTGCAGGATTCTCGGAAGCAGCGCGTACTGCAACTTCAAGAGGAATGCCCATTTCCTGAACAGCTTTTTTCATACAGTCAAAAAGATTTGTGATGGAGCCTGCTATCGTCTGTCTGTCATTTGCAAGCACGGCAAGATCGCCGTCCATGAAGATATCACGTCCGCCGAGTGTGCAGCATCCTCCTGTGAGACCTGTGCCCATTATACTGTCGGAAACAAGTATGATCTTGTCGGCCGGAAAAAGCTTGAATGCAAGTCTTACCATTGCAGGATGCACATGTACACCGTCAGCGATAAGCTCAGCTTCCGCACCGAATTCCAATGCCGATATGATAGGACCCGGAGCTCTGTGATGAATGCCGGGCATGCCGTTATAGAGATGCGTTATCCTTGAAGCACCGTTTCGGAAAGCTTCACTGGCAGTTTCATAATCAGCATCTGTATGTCCTATAGAGATCTTCACTTCTCTGTTGAGTTCAGAAATAAATTCCATGGATCCGGGAAGATCCGGTGATATAACGATGCAGCTTATAAGCCCGCCTGAAAGTTTCTGCATATGCCTGTAGAGCCTGATGTCGGGAGTGCGCATAAGATCCGCATCCTGAGATCCGCGATGGATCTTTGAAAGGAAGGGCCCTTCCATATGGAGTCCCGGGATGATAGCGCCTTCGTGGCTTTTATCGGCGGTGTACGAAGCAAAACGTTTCATCATATTTTCGAGATTCTCTTCCGAGATAGTCATGGAAGTGGGATAGATAACTGAAATCCCGTGCTCTGCTTCATAAACTGCGGCCTTTTCTATTTCTGCTTCATCAGCCATTGAAAAATCCACACCGTAAGCACCATGGATATGCGTGTCCACAAGTCCGGGAATGGCAATAAGACCGGTCGCATTGATCACGGTCTGGTTGCTCATTACAGTAATATCTTCATTATCCGGTATGATACGACCGCCTTTGATAAGGATGTCGAGGTTTTCAAACCGGTGTCCTGAAGTATAGATTTGTGCTCCCTTAATACGCATAGCATCATTATAGCACAGTTTTTTTGGTATATATGCAAAAGAATACGGGTTTTATGCCAAGAAAATGTAAGCTATACTTATGTAAATCAAGTTTTGTTTACCGTAACTGTATTGATTTATAGAAAGTGCAGTAAATGACAAAAATTAAATTTGAAGCAGCAGAGAAGGAGAGGCAAAATGAAAAACAGGAAAGTTGTTCTTTCGAAGAAAAGAAACGTTACGCTTACATTATATCTTCTTGATAATTTTAAAGAGTTTCAGTACAACGAAAAAAGACCTCTTATCATTGTGTGTCCCGGAGGAGGATATGCATTTCTGTCTGACAGAGAGGCGGAGGTTGTGGCAATGCAATATTATGCGGCAGGAATTCATGCGGCTGTGCTCCGTTACGGTATAAATGAATATGCAGTTATGCCGGGCCCGATAAAGGATGCTGCAGATGCGGTTGCGTATGTTAGGCAGCTTCCCGACAGGTTCTGCATAGACAGAGATAATATCTATATATCCGGTTTTTCTGCGGGCGGGCATGTTGCAGCCGGTCTCGGAGTATTCTGGAATGATGCGAAGATGTTTCCGGAGTATAAAATGGATCTCAGGCTTATAAGGCCGGACGGTCTGGTACTGGGTTATCCGGTCATCGATCTGAAGGCGTCGACTAAAAAAATGGATATAGGTATAAAGCCTGAAGCAAAGCTTGATGAAATAGAATTCGGACAGATACATCCAAAGATGCCAAGAGAAAAGATATTCCCGATCGATAAGAAGGCCGGAAGACGTTTCGTGGATTTTGAGATAGCGATGAATGCATATATTTTCGGCGGAGAGTATACGGCTGCTCAGGAGAAGAAATATTCGCTTCAGAACAGTGTGAGCAAGGACACACCGACTGCATTTATATGGCACTGTGCGGGGGATGCGCTTATCTTCCCTAAGAACTCGCTGGAATTTGCGGAGGCGCTTAACAGGAAAGGCGTGGACTGTGAACTGCATCTGTTCTCGGGTGGAGAACACGGTATAGCACTTGCAGATTACAGAACGGCGAATGATTATCTGCAGTTTTATGATCATGCTTCAGGCTGGATGCAGATGTCTGTAGCATGGCTACTTAAAAAAAGCGGGTTTAAGGACAGGGTGATGAAATCGCTCCCGAACGACCGGCAATAAGAGCGGTTTTTTTGACAATAAATTCCGTTATTTGCAGCTATTTTTTATGCTATAATCAAAAAGATACCGTATCCGGAGAGAGCTTTCTGCCGGATCTATTACAAACAAATCACATGTAAAAGAGGAGGTTATTATCGTGGAACTTATCCCTGTAACAGACAAAAGATTCAGACCTTACGGAAAAATTTGGAAGGATTTCGATTTGAGCGGCCTTGAGAAGGAAATGGAAAAGGCTCCCTGCCCGGATGATGTTGTATACGTTGCATCTGTGCCCGAGATGGAAAGTCTTCCCGTATGCGAGGATTTCCGCATAAGAGTATTCGGCGGCCTCCCTATTGAGATAGGCTACTGCAACGGTCACAATAAGAAGCTTAATGCGCTTGAGTATCACAGAAATTCCGAGATCAATATCGCAGTTACCGATGCTGTTCTTATGCTCGGCCATCTCTGGGATGTAGAGGATGACAATACTTACGATACTTCTAAGGTTGAAGCTTTCTTCGTTCCGAAGGGAACCGTTGTTGAAATGTATCAGACAACCCTTCACTATGCACCTGCTTCAGAGGACGGATTCAAGGTTATCGTTATCCTTCCCAAGGAGACCAATTTCGACACTGTTCCGACATCTGTAAAGCATGATGATCTTAAGCTTCTCACAGCCAGAAATAAGTGGCTTATCGCTCATCCCGATGCAAAGATCGAGGGTGCGTTTAACGGCCTTAAGGGTGTTAACTGCGAACTGTGAAAAAAGTCCTCAAAGGCTTGATTTTAGTGCCTGTTTGGCTTGACAATCATGCCCCCGGATTTTATACTTAATGCTGTTGGAATTAAGCATAATTTAATGCAAATATATTAAGAAAAAGGAGAAGTACAATGGCAAATGTTGATTTAAGTCAGTACGGCATTACCGGTGTAAGTGAGATCGTATACAATCCTTCTTACGACACACTCTTCGAGGAAGAGACAAAGCAGGACTTAACCGGTTATGATGTAGGACAGGTTTCAGAGCTTGGCGCTGTAAACGTTATGACAGGTGTTTACACAGGCCGTTCACCTAAAGATAAGTTCATCGTTATGGATGAGAACTCAAAGGATACAGTTTGGTGGACAACGCCCGAGTATCCCAACGATAACCATCCCGCTACAAAGGAAGCATGGGAAGCTTGCAAGAAGCTCGCTATTGATGAGCTCTCAGGCAAGAGACTTTTCGTAGTAGATGCTTTCTGCGGCGCTAACAAGGACACACGTCTTGCAGTTCGTTTCATCGTTGAGGTTGCATGGCAGGCTCACTTTATCAAGAACATGTTCATCCAGCCTTCTAAGGAAGAGGAAGAGAATTTCAAGCCTGACTTCATCGTTTACAACGCTTCAAAGGCAAAGGTTGAGAACTACAAGGAGCTTGGTCTTAACTCTGAGACAGCAGTACTCTTCAACG
>JAEEGL011393155.1_pt1 | contig 32255 bp, 21 predicted proteins | sample 9134231 | NCBI WGS metagenome assembly JAEEGL01 (sample SAMN16246548, study PRJNA631951) | gut metagenome | biome: gut microbiome; feature: rumen; material: fiber-attached | host: Bos | place: Iran: Karaj | collected 2018-10 | reverse complement strand
GAAAGCCAGAAAATGGTCGATCACTACAGTGAACATTTAAAACGCCAAAAGGAAAGAGAAGAAAACGATAAGGCAGAAAAAATCCGGAGAGCGATCAAAAACACCACCAAATGGTCGCGCGCCGACTATACTGTGACTATGTATATAATTCTTACCGACGAGAAAAAGCTGGGCAGATATAAGCGTGCGCAGAAAGAGTTCTGCGAGCTGTATCAAGAGCACTTCCCGCTGATAGCAGAAAAAGAAATAATACAGCTTAGAAAAGAAATTTACGAAGTTTTTGATGACAAAGAGGTAACGGAAGCGTATAAAAAACAATTCAAGCAGCGATCCGTGGAAGACAGGTTCAATATCACCACAGAGATATTATATAATAATTACAAAATACGCGGAATAGATGTGCAATCTGAATGGGCGCTTGCCAATTCAAATAAGTGGTTTTCAACTGCGGAACGCGAAGAAGTTCAAAAACTGATGGATGAGCTTCTTGAAAAGGAAAGAACAGACATGAAAGAGCAGCTGGAATCACTGGACAGCAGCTTTGTTGACTTTTCAATCTGCAGGCAGTATTTGAGAATCGTCATTGACCAGAATTACGACAGGTCATATAAGATTGAACCTGATTTTGATAATTTTGAAATAAAAGTACTGATGAGTGCGGTTGGGCATGTTGAACTGTCGCGAACACAAGGGATGGCAACAGTTTCCCTTGCGATTTCAAACAGTTTTCCGTGGTTTTGGGGCGTTACAATCAGAGATATCTGGGAAACCGCGTTTGCAAACCAGATCGTGGATAATTGCCCTACGGCATCATGTACTGCGATCTATCCCGAGAGAATTTTAGATTGTATCAGGTATAAATACAACGATATGAAAATAATTCACCCGGATCTGCTGCAGAGTATCGAAGATGTTTGTAAGAAAACCATCTATACAAACATAATAGGCGACAGCAACGATCCATACAGCAGCAATAAAATCAACGTTGAAGATATTAAAAGAGAAACCGAAGAAATACGCAAAATCACGCAGCAGCTCAATCAGGCACAGCAGATCAGAGCAACCCAGCAGACCCATTCCGAGGGATGCTATATTGCCACTGCAGTATACGGGTCGTATGAAGCGCCAGAAGTCATGACTCTGCGTCGTTACCGTGACAATGTGCTCAGAAAGACAGCATTCGGCAGATGGTTCATAAGGACCTATTACCGGCTGAGTCCTCCGGTTGCCGAACGGCTAAAAGATGCACACCGGATCAACCGTTTAGTGCGCTCGATTTTGGACAAGTGGGTCGAGAGGCTGAACAAGCGCTTTGGTGGCTGAGTAATTGCTCGAAAAAGTAAATAAACGCCCGGCTCAGTGTGCTGATTTTTAGTTGCCGCCGGGCCGGTTTTGTGGTACAATTCAGCCGAAATTGATCCTACACTGCATCAACTCAAAATAACATCAGAAACGGAGCAAACATCATGATCACAGGCGAGTTAAAGAACAAAATTGACGGTATTTGGGACATATTCTGGTCATCCGGAATGACTAATCCGCTAACGGTGATCGAACAGATCACATATCTGATGTTCATCAAGATCCTTGACGATAACGAGCTGCGCAAAGAAGCCAACGCCGCCGCTTTCGACATGGAGGTCGTTGACCCGACTTTCGACGCAGAGCATCAAACCTGCCGCTGGCATAAATTCCGCCATTATGAAGCGGACGCAATGTTCCGCAATATGAACGAAAAAGTGTTCCCGTTCATCAAGAACGAGCTGCACGCCGGCAAGGATACCGCCTTCGCCAAATATATGAAAGACGCGCTGTTCCTGGTACCCACACCACGGGTGCTGGTCAGAGTCGTGGATGCGCTCGACAGCCTTGACCTGAACAACAAAGATATCATGGGCGATGTATATGAGTATCTGCTTTCACAGATCGCGCAATCCGGCACGAACGGACAGTTCCGCACGCCGCGGCACATCATCAGCATGATGGTAGAACTGATGCAGCCTACGGTCCACGATACGATCTGCGACCCGGCGATGGGCTCTGCAGGCTTCATCTGTGAAGCCGCACGTTATGTTTCAGAGCATTACGCTACCGAACTGATGCGTACGGACAATAAAAAACACTATACCACCACGATGTTTACCGGTTTTGATACTGATCAGACAATGCTGCGTATCGGGGCAATGAATATGATGCTCCACGGTGTTGAAGCACCGAATATCACGTGGATGGATTCGCTTTCCGAGGACAATACACACCGCGACGAATACTCGCTCATTATGGCCAATCCGCCGTTCACCGGCAGTCTGGACAGAGAGACAGTATCGAAAGATTTACTGAATTTGGCGGCAACTTCAAAGACCGAATTGCTGTTTGTGGCGCTGTTTCTGAAGGCGCTGAAGACCGGCGGCCGCTGTGCGTCTATCGTTCCGGACGGCGTGCTGTTCGGCTCGTCAAAGGCGCACAAAGCTATTCGTCAGGAGATCGTTGAGAACAACAGGCTGGAGGCTGTGATATCGATGCCTTCCGGCGTGTTCAAACCGTACGCCGGAGTTTCGACGGCGATCCTGATCTTCACCAAAACAGGTCAGGGTGGCACGGACAACGTCTGGTTTTACGACATGAAAGCAGACGGCTACAGCCTGGACGACAAACGCAGCCCGATACAGCAAAACGACATACCGGATATTATTGCGCGGTTTCACAATCTGGCAGGGGATGTCGGACGCGAACGCACGGAACAGAGTTTCTTTGTGCCTAAGCAGGAGATCGTTGACAACGACTACGATCTGTCTATCAATAAATACAAGAAGACCGAATACAAGGCGGTGGAGTATCCGCCCACGAGTGAGATACTGGACGAACTGGATCGTTTGAATGCTGAAATCGAGCGGGAAACAAAGGCATTGCGCGCGTTGCTGGGCGAATGATAATTAAACAATTATAAAGTGGTTTTATGTCAAAAAACTTAAAAGAATTGGAAAATGAATGGGGATACAAGGCAAGCACAATAAGAAAGTATTGTGCTTCCGGTATTATTCCTCCTGCAGAAAAAAATAAAGGGAAATGGGTCATTCCGGACGAGTGGCCAAAACCTCCTATGACACGGCACAGATTGTGCTTCTTGTTGGATACGATATTTCAGTTAAAACATGGAGCAATATTTGATGCTCTTAAATTGGGCAATAAAGAAGAAGTGAAGGCTGGATATGATTATTTGATTTCTTCCGGTTTTATTTCTTTTTTCAATACCGATAATCTGTCGCATGAACTTGTTAACGCAACTGTAACTCCAAGAGGAGAAGCGTTAATTGAAAGGGATAATAAAGAGAACAAAAAAAGTGCTCACTTCACTGCTCACTTGACTGCTAAGGCAGGTGTTGGATTAGCTTCAGTTGAGGGCGGAATTAAGCTGTCAAATTCGGATTTGTAGGGATGAACGATGAAGATAAAAGATATATGTACATATGCACCCAAGTCAACCATTAAAGCCGGAGATGCCACAATTGATGGGCAGTATATGTTTTTTACTTCTAGCGAGGATGTAAGCAAAAGATACGGCGAATACCAATTTGACTGCGAAGGAATAATTATGGGAACGGGCGGAAACGCCACTTTGCACTATTATAACGGAAGATTCGCTGTTTCCACCGATTGCGTGGTTCTTTTGCCAGATGACCGTTTAAGATGCAAATATCTTTACTATTTCTTTCTGGCAAATCGTTCATTATTGGAAGCCGGTTTTAAGGGAGCGGGACTGAAACATACCAACAAGGGCTATATAGGAAATATTGACATACAGATACCGCCTCTTGAAGAACAAGACAGTATAGTTAACGCTTTGGATCGCGTCTTTGAAATCAAGCGTTCACGCAACAAAGAACTTGCGTTACTTGATAATCTCATCAAAGCCCGATTTGTCGAGATGTTTGGAGAGCCAATAGAGAATACGAAAAAGCTACCGACTGAAGCACTGAAAGATGTGCTGGTACTTAAAGCAGGAGATTTTACTGCAGCATCAGATATAACTGATAAACAAACAGATACAAATAAATATCCTTGCTATGGCGGAAACGGAGTTAGAGGATATGTGGCAGACTACAATCAAGAGGGCGACTATTCTCTTATAGGCAGGCAGGGTGCCCTAAGCGGGAACGTACAATTCGTAACTGGCAGATTTAAAAATACAGAGCATGCATTGTTAGTGACACCTTTAGTTGAAATGGACAGTATTTGGTTAAATCAACTTTTGGCAAATTTGGATTTAAAAAGATATCAAACTGGAGCTGCACAGCCAGGGTTATCAGTTAAAAACCTGCAAGAAATTCGAATTCTTATGGTGCCGGTAGAGGCACAAAAACAATATGCTTCATTTGTCGCTCAAGTCGACAAATCAAAAGTTGTCGTGCAAAAAGCGCTTGACGAAGCGCAGCTATTGTTTGACAGTTTAATGCAGAAGTATTTTGGTTAAGATAACACTGTCTATTATTGTAAGAGAATAGGGTTGTTTCTTCTCTTTTCCACTGTTACTCTATAAAGAAACCAAACAAAGGAGTCTCTAACAATGGAAAAGAAAATCAACGAAATACTGAACGAAATGGCCGAATATCTTTCTGCTGAGCAGTAAAAAAAGCTCCAACAGGTGTTGATTGCCAAATTGTCGGAAAACAGGCCGGACACCGCCAAGGCAACAAATGAAGATTACAAAATACTGTTTCTTAACGCCAAAAAGATTGAAGGTTGTTCTGAACGCACAATAATATACTACGGAACAACACTTGACCACTTTTTTAATGTGGTAAAAGAACCTGCAAGGAGGGTCACGACGGAGCAAATTCGCGCGTATCTTGCGGATTATCAAAAAATCAATAACTGCAGTAATGCTACCGTTGACAACATTCGCCGCAATATATCCAGCTTTTTCTCGTGGATGGAAGAGGAAGACCATATACTTAAAAGCCCCATGCACCGCATTCACAAAATTAAGACGGTGAAGCAAGTTAAAGAAGTGATCTCGGACGAAGTTATAGAAAAACTGCGCGACACCTGCAAGTGCAGCCGTGATTTGGCAATGCTGGATCTGCTTTATTCCACAGGCATGCGTGTTGGAGAACTTGTGAAACTCAACAGGTCTGATGTCAATTTTGAGGAACGCGAATGCATCGTATTCGGCAAAGGCGATAAAGAGCGGCGCGTTTATTTTGATGCCAAAGCGAAACTTCATCTTCAAGCATATTTGCTGGATCGAATCGATGACAATCCCGCTCTTTTTGTTACGTTGGATTCGCCTCATAATCGGTTAAAAATCAGCGGAGTGGAGATTCGTTTGCGTGAACTTGGCAAAAGTATCAACGTAGAAAAAGTTCATCCTCACAAGTTTCGACGTACTATGGCAACTCGCGCCATAGATAAAGGAATGCCTATTGAGCAAGTTCAAAAGATCCTCGGACATTCGCAGATCGATACGACAATGCGCTACACCATCGTCAACCAAAACAATGTCAAAAATGCACACAGGAGGTTTATTGCATAAATTTTGATTTGTCGACTTGTCTCTTGAAGGAAACGAATTCATCTTGAAGCTCAATGTCGGGTATGTATACCTTAATGCTCTGTAGCTCTTGAGCGTTGATATTTGCTTGATTAACTGCCCCTTTTGCCATTGAACGGAGCAAGTCTTTAACTTGCTTTAAGTTCATGTATTGAGCAAGTATTTCGGGGAGAAGACACTGTTGAAGTCTAATGCGAATAATGTAGCCAGCAATAATCATATCTTCATCAAGATTAAACATTGCGGTTTTCCCAACAAGTTCAACGCTGTTTGTACGGTTGAAAAGAACATCCCCTTTTCGAACAATACACTTTTCTACTTCTTCTTCTGGAATATCAATACGTTTAAGGTTGTTTAAGTCTATTTCTCCGTCGCTTGTAAGGTTGTTCATTCTTAAATATGAGTATTTTCCGTTCTCAACTGCAGGACGGCTTGTGCCATACCGCACTTCTGTAACAACATCACCAATTGTCTTCATATCCCATTGTTTTTCATTTATAAAAGGGGTCCCAAACATCTCGACAAATCGGGCTTTGATGAGATTATCCAATTTGGAAAGAGTATTCTGATGATATGACACAATTGCCTTAACAGTATTTAAAATGTCAATTATTCTCTTTTGTTCAACTAAAGGAAGCAATTCTATCTCACAGTTCAGTAATTTGTCTTCTCTCAGACGCGTCATAGTTGCCCCGAAACTCTCTTTAGTTGCTATATGGCAAAATGTTCCAGATGTCAAAAAGTATATCAAATATTCATTAGTCACTCTCGTTGCATCTATGTAAAATACAGGAAAATCTTTCGATACGACAGCATTGTTAAGTGAAATAGGTACAATTCCAAAAGCACCTTCACTTGCTCCAATCCTTGAATAAATCAATTGCCCGTGTTTTACTCTATATCCATTAAATTGAACGGGAGTCTTGCCATCGCCAATTATTCTTTCTTTTACACCCTGACCTCTCCCTGATACAGTTACGTATTTTTCCTTTTCAGGGTGATTAATGAATTCACTATCCTTGATTTGAGTTAATAGTTCTTTTAATTTTACTTTCATAGTACTTCCCTTACAAATCCGAATTTTGTTGGCCGCTATCTTTCCGAGCGATCAGCGAATCTCGTTGCGATTGCTGCATCTTTTTTGTGCCTTTTTGCGCCTAACTTTTTAATGAATACTTGAATACTAGAGTAAACAAATATATAATAAATTGGGAGGCAGTTTCCTGGAAAAGTGATCGAAAAATCGAAACTTAACTGTTATACAAAGAAAAAGACGAATCTAATGAAGTCGAATCGTACCGCGACCGAGACGAGGGAATAGCATGAACTTTGATTTCTTAAAACCGTTGCCCAACTTAAATAAACTCCGCGAGTATTGCGGCGAAGCAGAGGAGTTTGTCGAGAGCAGACCAAATATCAGTGCGACATCCGCACGCAAAGCGATGGAATATATCGTGAAGACGATATACCTGTCTGTTGTCGGTCAGGATTACGGGTTCACAGTGTTTGAGATGATAACCGACGTGCGGTTTGTGAATTATATTGACGACCAGACGGTTATTAACTCGATCCATTACATACGCAAAATGGGTAACCTCGCGGTTCACGAAGGAAAGACGAGTTCGGATGACGCGCTGAAAATACTGGAGGAACTGCACTTCATTGTCGGTGAATTTTGCATTCTTTTAGGGTTGATCGACGATTACCCGACTTTCAAAAAGCCGGGTACAGAAAAACAGGTTCCGGCTCAGGAGCCGCCGATAACACCGCCGGTTTCAGCAGCGGAACAAGCAACCGAAGCATCTAAAAAGGTTGTAGTAGAACCGGAAGTCATAGCTGTATTTGCCCCCAGGCTGCGTCAGACGCATTTTGACGTTAAGTACAAACGCGACGAAGAAGAGAATAAGAAACTGTTTATGGCCGCGTGTCTGCGTGAGGCCGGGTGGCCGATCGTCAGTAAGCCGAATCAGGCCATGCCGTGCTGCGCCGGCATCAACATGCTGCTGGACGACGGCGATAACGTTGACTATGTGCTTTACGGCCGGGACAACCGGCCGCTGGCTATTGTCGAATATACCACCACAAAAGGCAACCTGGTAGAAGGCCGTATGAAGGCCATCGAAAAAGCAGCCAAACTTGAAGCAAAATACGGCTACAAACCGGTGATCTACTATACCAACGGATATCTCTTTTATATAATTGATCAGCTCGGCTACCGGCCGCGCCGCGTATTTCAGTTCCATTCGGTGGAGGAGTTGGAGCTGCTGAAATTGCGGGCAACGATCCGGCAGGATATTACGAATCCGGTCATAGATGATAACATCACCAATCGTCAATACCAGAAAGACGCAATTCGGGCCGCGTGCGCCTCGTTCGCACAGTACCGCCGCCACAGCCTGCTCGTCATGGCTACGGGCACCGGCAAGACGCGTGTTGCCATCTCGCTCGTCGATATTTTAATGAAAGCGAACTGGATCAAAAATGTCCTGTTTCTGGCAGACCGCACGAGCCTGGTGCGGCAGGCGCATAAAAACTTTAATAAGCTGTTGCCCTCAGTCACCACATCCATATATGCCGGCAGCAGCTTCCAGAGAGACCCAAATGCCCGCATCATCTTTTCAACGTATCAGACCATGATCAATCTGATAAATGACGATACGCGCGAATTCAGTATAGGCCGTTTTGATCTGATCATAATTGACGAAGCACACCGTTCGATCTTTAAGAAATACCGCGCGCTGTTTTATTATTTTGACGCGCTGATGCTTGGATTGACCGCGACGCCGCGCGCCGAGGACAACAAAAGTACGTATGAAATGTTCGAACTGAACAACGGTCAGCCTAACTATGCGTATGAATTGAGTCAGGCGGTCAAAGAAGGATATCTGGTCGGATTCTCGGTGCTGGACCGGACTACCGACACTATGCGCCGCGGGTTCTGCTACGACGATTTATCGGATGAAGAAAAAGAACAAATTGAAGATGCTATTTTAGACGGAGATCCGGATACCAATGCTCAGATCGATCTCGGAGGCACAATTATAAAGGACACGGTGATAAACGACCGCAGGATAGTCAACCTCGGAGTGATCAACGCTATGCTGGGCGACCTGATGAAAAACGGCCTGAAGATCAATAACGGTGATATGTTGGGCAAGACCATCATTTTCGCGCGCAGCCACTTTGAGGCCGAAAAAATAGTTGAGCAATTCCGAAAACTGTATCCGTACCTGGGAGCGGATTTCTGTCGAGTGATCGACAGCCAGATCCCGGAAAATCTATCCCTGATAGACAGTTTCGGAGAGCGGGGCAAATTGCCGCAGATCGCCGTGTCGGTGGATATGATGGACACCGGCATTGACGTACCTGACGTCCTGAACCTGGTATTTTTCAAAGGCGTAAACTCCAAGATCAAATTCATGCAAATGATTGGCCGCGGCACTCGTTTGTGTCCCGATATATTTGGCCCCTCGCTCGATAAGAAGGGCTTCCTGATCTTTGATTACTACGATAACTTCCGCTATTTTCGTACGAGAGGCTCCTGGAATGTGCTGGACGGAAACCTGACAAATGATAGTTTTACAGTTACTCCTCAAAGCATACTGATCAATGAAAGGAAGCTCGGCATCCTCAGGACGTTGACCGGAAGCAGACAGTTTACGCAGTTTGATATAAAATACCGGGACCGGCTGAAGGAAGAGTTTATCAATAATACGCGCGGTCTGTGTAATGACGAAATAGAAGTGCAGCACAATATGCCGTACGTCAGCAAATACCGCACCGCGGAGCAGTGGGATTATATTACCGATGCTAAATTTGACGAAATAGTAAAGTTCATTCTACCGTTGTTCCCGCCGCTCCCTGACCCGGTCAAGGTCAAAACATTTGACCTGCTCATATACGTTATCGAGGACGAGGTTCCCAAACGTATGGAAGCGGAAAAAGATATCCGCAAGATACGTCACGGCTTCGGCAACGTGGGCAACAAGATCGATGAAATGCTGGTTGAATTGATGAAACTTAAGACGATCCCCGCAGTCGTACGCAAGGAACCACTGATCAGGCAGATGCGGCACGCGGATTTGCTGTTCGATAACTTCTCGTTGTCCGAGTGCGAACGGGTGCGAAATGAGCTGCGTGATCTTATGGGTCTGATACCGGACGATAAAAAATACGTTGTGATCGAAACCAAAGATTTTGTTATCGATAAGAGCAGTGATGTAGAAGTATCACCTCAGAAGACTTACGCTGAAAAAGCCAAAGATTATATCGTCAACGGAAACCCGATACTTGCCAAAATTCGCAACCTCGATGAGCTTACGCAGGAAGAAAAGGATGAACTGGAGACGGTCTTCAAGTCTAAACTCGGTTCCCCCGCGGATTACGCGGCATGGGCAGGGAATAAACCGCTGCTGCCTTTCCTCCGTGTGCAGGTGGGAATCGCAGACGAGGCGATTCGGACAAAATTCGGATCGTTCCTGAACGCTTCCACGCTTGACGCACAGCAGCTTACGTATATGAATCAGATCATAAGCTATGCGCGCGAAAACGGGGATATTGTGTTCCTGGACCTGCAGAAAGTGAGTCCGTTCTGCGACGTGGATATAATGGCACTGTTCGGTACAAAGATATCTTATATCAAAACGTTGATCAATGGATTGCATAAGCCCGTGCTTTAAAATGCCAAGTGAAGTACGTTCAAAGGAGCAACTGCATGGATATTTTAAAACAACTAAATGAACACGGCAAAGAGCTTTACCCGGAAGATCTGGAGCTTTTCCAGGTCGAATTGGCAACGGGGGAAGGTTATGACGATACATACAAAAAAGAATGTTTGAGCCTGATCAGTAAGCTTCGTAAGTGGAACAGCGAGGCCGGTGCTCCTGAGAATAATGGCTCTGAGAGCGGTGGTAAAAAACCGGCCAAACAGAAAAGCGGCACCGGGTTGGAAGTGGGGATAGAAACACTGGTACCGCAGGGCGTTGAAATGCCTGCTGCAGCGCTAACAACGGGGCAACTGCTCAGCCATGAGATCGAAGAGTTGCGTGAGCGAAAAACTTACAAAAGCGATTTCAAAAAATACGTTGCCCAAAATGCGAAAATCGATGCCGCGTTTGTAGACGCTCATTATTCGGTTTTCATGCCGTGGGAACTTGACGCGATCATATCGGTAAAACAGATGACAGAGGAGTTTCTGGAAAAGTATTTCGGTGCGCTGGATCATGATAAAATTGCAAGATATCAGCGTTTCTCGGAAGGCTTTTTTATGAAACACTTTGTGCAGCTGGATCCGGAGATCGTGCTGATGCGGGGCAAAAACGAATGGCGTAAAAAAGAAAACCGGTCAAAGCAGCTGGACGTCTTTTTGAGACTAAAAGGCATTCAGTTTTGATTGCGGTTTATTTGTGAGGGGATAGATCATGATTACTATCAATGAGGCAAAAAGACTGGTAAAAAGGGCAATACTGGCGAATATTGTCTGCGATAAGCCGAATCTGGCGATCACACCGCTCGTTTCGGGTAAGCATGGCATCGGTAAATCCGCGATGATCAAAAGCATTGCGGCGGAACTGGGCGGCGTGTGCATTACCGTTGAAGGCGGCACGCTTAAAGAAGGTGAAATAACCGGATTGCCGTATCAGTATAAAGATGAAAACGGGCAGACGAAGTTCAGATTTTTGCCGTATTACGCTGTTGAACGCATACAGAACGAAGAGAAGAGATTGTACGAATTAGCGGGCAATAAGGCCGCGGAAGAGACGGCGCTGATCGGTGACGAAAACCGGTATGCAATGAACGAATTGTCCGCCGACGAACGTATTGAGGCGATAAAAAGCGGGAGAGTACATCCGGCGATCATCTTCATTGACGAGATCAACCGCACCGAAAACACAGTATACAAAGAGTTAATGAACATTCTCCTCACCCGCAGCGTTAACGGCTACCGGTTCCCCTGGTGGGTGCTGTTTGTAGGGGCAATGAACCCCAGTACTCAGAACAGCATATACGCCACCAATGAAATGGACCCGGCGCAGCTGGATCGTTTTATCAAAATAAAAGTCGGTGACAATACCTCCGAATGGCTGAAGTTCGGCAAAGAGACCGGAGTCTCCTCTAATATCCTGAACTTTATAAAGGACAATCCCAAATGCCTGTCCAGTGATTCCAAAGATTTGAATGACGAAGAAAAGCCGACTCCTTCACCGCGCGGCTGGGATATGGTGGATACGCTCCTGAAGTCGGAGCCGATGCTGCGCTGCTTCTTCACAGATAAAGAAAATGATCCGAAGACGGTGGAGCGAGACATGAAAAACCTTGTTTCTGCGAAATTGGGATCCTCGGTGGCAACAATGTTCTTTGCCAGCATGGTGTCTCAGGCGCGTGCTCTGGCGCCAGAAGAATTGTTTGCAGATGATGAGCAATTATCCGAGACGCGTCCTGTACTGGAAAACCTTTCCGCAGCGAAAAAAGCTCAGACTTGCGATCTGCTGCTTAGCTATTTAAAAGAAAATATCGAGTTTATGATGCTGGATAAGGTCAATTTTGAGAAGATTAAGAAGCAGCTTTCAGTGCTGGTGCAGACGCTGGATTCGTCAACACGTCTGCTGTTCGCGCAAAACATCGCAGCCACCAATACGGATGACGGCAACAGCATGATCGAACTTCTGTTTGATGTTTTTGAGAGCGATCTGATCCAAATGCTGGATCTTTCGGACAGGACTAGGAAGCTGATTGAAAGCAGCAAATAACGAAGAATTCAAATTCGAATTTGTAGGGATGAATATGGAGTATAAATTAGAAGAGCTGTTTGACTTGCAGATGGGAAAAACTCCGTCAAGGAACAACCCTGACTATTGGGATTCAAATGATCACAAATGGATTTCTATAGGTGATCTATCCAAATGCGGCAAATATATATCTGATACAAAAGAATACTTGTCGGATAAAGCCGTTGCAGATAGTGGTATTAGCCAAATTCCAGCTAATACCGTAATTATGAGCTTCAAATTGTCGATTGGAAAAACTGCGATAACTGCCGAACCAATGTATTCTAACGAGGCGATTATGTCGTTTCGTGATTTGCATAAGATTGATTTGTTGCCTGATTATATCTACTACTTATTGTGTAGCAAAAATTGGGATGCAGGGACAAACAAAGCGGTTATGGGCAAAACTTTGAACAAAGCCACTTTATCCCAAATCAAAGTAAAGGTACACACTTATTCAGAGCAAAAAGAAATTGTACAAGTCCTTGACAAAGTCAATTCTATAATCGAATCACGTAAAAATGAACTCCAATCCCTCGACGATCTCATCAAAGCCCGATTTGTCGAGATGTTTGTTGATAAAGGTTATCCTGTCTTGAAATGGGATAATGTGTTCTCCACAACGACAGGAAAACTTGATTCAAATGCAATGGTTGAAGATGGAGAGTATCCATTCTTTACATGCGCTAAGGAAGTCTTAAGAATTGACAAATACGCATTTGACCAAGAAGCGCTTCTTTTAGCCGGAAACAATGCTCAAGGGAAATATGATGTAAAGTATTACAAAGGCAAGTTTAATGCCTATCAAAGGACTTATGTGCTCGGGCTAAAAGATAAATGGTCGTATAGGATGTTTCAGTATCAGTTAGAGGATAAACTTCAGTATTTGCAACAACAATCTCTTGGTGGATTGACGAAGTATTTGACCCTGACAATTCTTGCTAAATTGGAGTTTATCATCCCACCAAAGGAAGAACAAGATTCTTTCGAACAGTTCGTCGCACAAATCGACAAATCAAAAGTTGTAGTGCAAAAAGCGCTTGACGAAGCGCAGGTATTGTTTGATAGTTTAATGCAGAAATACTTCGGATAAAGTGAATACATAATAGCGATAGGCATTAGAAAATGACACACGACATTACTGAGATCCTATACCGAATAAAGGAGATTATTAAAGCAGTTGAGGCTGATAATTCAGACGAGTCACTGCTTGAGGAGATTCGTGTTGACTATTTGGAACTGCTTGAACTCGTAAAACTGTTTCTCATCTCCGAGCGCGACAGCTACTATGGCTACTTTTTAATGAACATGCAGTTCCGCGCCAATTTCTACTCGGACTCGATTGCCGGAATAAAACTGAACGAATTTCCGCCGGTATTTGAATCGAATCCTTTGCTGTTGTGTAAATTTGCGTTAAAAGAAGTTCTCTACATAGTATGCCACGAGATTGACCACGTACTGCTCAACCATCCGGCGGAAATGGTTAAGGCAAATCCGACCGGAGATCAGCATACATTTTATGAATTTAATCTTGCCGCCGACGCCGCGGTGAATGATCGGATCAATTACGAAATTGGCCACGAAAAGCGCAAGTTTATGACAATGCCGGATGGAGCGATAACTTCGGGTGTGCTGAAAGAAATGTTTCAGCTTAAATCCGTATCGCCGCTGGAGAATTATGCATATTATTTTGCAATGATCAAAAAGAAGAGCGAGTCGGAAAGCGCTTCGGGAGCGCAGTCAAATGGCCAGGAATCGATGCTGCAAAAACAGAATGAAAAGGACGGTGTAGGATCATCAAAAGACGGGCCCTCAAACGGTCAAACGGCACCGGATAGCTCGCTGGGAGAGGATGGCCGGAACCAAGTCGTTACTGCCGCGAATTGTGGTGGTCATTTGAGTGATCACAACTGGGAATCCGGTTCCGACGCGGAAGATGCGACTGCTGTCGCGCGAGAGCTCATCAACGCTGCGGTAGGTATGATGAACGATGAATCCCGCGGCCTGATGCCGGGCTACTTCATGAGCGATGTGGAAAAGATCAACAAACCGCCTGTGTTGTCCTGGCAGGCAATTCTGAAAAAATATGTGGGTACTATTACCGCCGGCAAGCGTCATACACGTATGAGATTAAACCGCAGACAGCCGGAACGTTTCGACTTGTCCGGTACTATGGATGAAAAAATACTTAAAATCGTTGTCGCTATAGATACTTCCGGATCGGTAAGTGATCATATGATCGGGATGATCTTGAATGAGATTTTCGCGATCCTGGCCAAACGCAAACATGAGATCACGGTGATAGAATGTGATGCGGCTGTAAGGCGCGTATACAAGGCGGCAACGCCCGCAGATATTAAACAAAAGGTCACCGGGAGAGGCGGCACCTTGTTTACGCCGGTAATCGAGTATGTCAACCGCAATAAGTACTACCGTGATGCGTTGCTGATCTATTTCACTGACGGTGAAGGGGAGAGAGAAATTCCGCGGCCACTGACGTACCGCAATATGTGGGTGATCATAGGTGACAAACGCTTCTTTTCACTCAGCGAACCGTATGGCGTAGTATTGTCAATAAACGATTGAACGGAGCTATGAGATGGATGCTTTGAAGCAGCAGATCCTGCAAAAATTGGTCGGCAACACGCTTGTGAATAAATGTGCGAATTGCGACACCGTCATTTTTCGCGATGCCTGGTGTTCGCAGGAACGTGTTATCCGTTTCACTACGCCATTTTTTCGCAAATTGTTTGATGCGCAGCCCGGAGAGACCGGACGCTGGCAAACCGGAGATTTCGTAATGTACGAAGTCAACAACCATCCGGGTTCGCTGATCGTTGATTGTGTTTTGAGCGGAGATGTCGGTGCGGATAAGGAAGCAGTCAAGACGAATTTGCTGAAAGCGTGCGGCATTGCCGGAACGCCTCGATCGGGCGATATTGTTCTTAAATCCTGGACTCTGTCTGATCCGGGACACGATGTAAACAGACTGTTTGAACTTTTCGATCAGTTACTCGTAAAATGGATACCGGAGTTTGAGCAATCGCTCAAAAATACGGAGGACAGTTACTTCGTAGAAGGCGCAATGAAACCGGTTAAATTGACCAGGTACGAGCGAAATAAGAAGGCTCGCGCCGCGTGCCTGGCAGCGCACGGTACAGCGTGCGCAGTGTGCGGAATCGATTTCGGCGTGATGTACGGGCCCGCATTTGCCGGACAGATAGAGGTCCATCATATTGTCCCTCTGAGCGAAATTGGAGCAGAATATGTGGTTGATCCTGTCAAAGATTTGGTACCGGTCTGCCCGAACTGCCATTCGGCGCTGCACAGCAAACCGGACGGGGTGTATACAGTGGAAGAGCTGAGAAAGATGATGAAGAGGCAATGACTAAATTTGATACAAAGTATAAAAACTGGAAAAACAAACTGCTTGATCTGGGCAAGCGGAACAGATTGCTGAACTACAAAGAAGCGGCTAGTTCAACGCTTAGAATCACTTTTCCGGATTATCGCACCTTATACGAACAATTCGTCAAAAATGAAAACGAGCTCGTCTTTCCGCGCGATTTATCGGACGAGTTGAGCGATGAAAAAGAAGAAACGGCTGCTCCCGCAGCGGATGTGCCGGAAGAGGAAAAAGATTACGGCGGCTACGGATCCAAGATCCGTACTAACCGTAAGCTTAAAGACTTACAGAAAGTCCTGCGAAATCTAAGAAATAAAGCAAAAGTTGCTGTCGAAGAGCAAGGTATTAATATATTATATTTAAGTTTCGGCTACTTAAAATATACAGAGCCGGATCATCCGAAAACGGAATATCTGGCGCCCTTGGTCCTGGTTCCGGTGACGCTCACAGTTGAGTCGATTACATCTCCTTATGTTCTTAGACTGCATGAAGACGAAATAGTTGTCAATCCGACCCTTGTATATATGCTCGACAGCATATATTCGCTGGAACTTCCGCCGTTTGACAGCACCGGCGATATTTCCAAGTTTTTTGATGATGTCAATCAAACTGTAAATGACAACAGATGGACGGTTGTACGTAATGTTGGACTAAGTCTGTTGTCGTTTTTAAAGATCAATATGTATGCTGACCTCGAAGCACATAAGGATACTATATCTCAAAATCCGGTTGTCAGAGCATTGGCTGGAGACGGCAAGGCGCTGACAACGATACCGGACGGGCTTTGCAATTATGATTTTGATAAAAACGATAAGCCGCAGGATCTGTTTCAGATCGTTGACGCAGACGCAAGTCAACAAGAAGCAATTTTGCTTGCTAAGAAAGGCGTGAGCTTTGTTCTTCAGGGACCTCCCGGGACCGGAAAAAGCCAGACGATCACAAATATAATCGCAGAATGCCTGGCCGACGGGAAAAAAGTGCTGTTTGTATCTGAGAAAATGGCAGCGCTGGAGGTCGTTCACCATCGATTATCCCTGGCGGGGCTGGATGATTTTTGCCTGGTCTTACACAGCCAAAAGACAAGTAAGAGAAGCGTTCTTGATCAACTGGAAAAAGTATTGATGCTGGCGGACAAAAAAGCCACCATGAGTGATGCTGCTTTCCAAAAGCTGAAAAATCTGGAGTATGATAAACAGCAGTTAAATAACTATGCGGAGCAGGTCTATGCTAAAGTACTGCCGCTGGGGAAAAGTATTTACGAAGTAAACGGGATCCTGGCAAATCTTGAATCGTATGAAGATCTTATTTTCGGCCTTAAAGATGTCCGCAATACCGACCGCGAACAGTATTTGAACTATATTCAATTACTCGAACTGTATGGAAGCACCATCGGCAGGATGACCGATGACTATAAAACGAATCCATGGAGAAATTCTAACTTAAAAGCGGTTACTAACGAGTTCAGAAGAGACGCGGCATCTAAATTATCTGTTTTTCTCCCGAAACTTGATAAGGATCGCGTACGGGTAGATGAGATCTATGATACGCTATTCTCTGAGTCTGTGCCTTCTCTTAACGGGATCAATGCCGTTGTTGCATCGCTTGGTGGATTAGAAAAAGCAGTGGAAATTCCTTATGAGTGGGTTTCTGAAGACATAATTCCGCTGGAAGCAGAAATACAGGGTTGCCAAAAACAACAGACAGAGATCAATGCAATAGTATTAAAAATACTTCAAGTAAACGCGTTACTGGCCCAAAAAGGCGTTTCAAAGCCTTTAGAAAAAACAGAAATAAGCAATGCGGAACAAGTTTCCGGACAATTAGAATCCGTTTCGAAGATCATTCAATATCAGGAACCGTTCTTCAGATGGTCAACAGAAAAATTCAACTACATTCTGGGACTTTACTATGAGTCAAAAGAAAAGGCGGAAAGGATACGCGCTCTTAAATTATCACTGTCAGAACGGTATGAGGACAGTATTTATTCCGTCGATTATGAGACTATTTTATCAAGATATAAAACGGAATACACTGGTATTTTTAAAGTATTCAAGCGGTCATACAAAGAGGATAAAAAGGCGTTTGTGCGATGCCAAAAAGAGATCGGCCAGAAGATCACAGATGAAGAAATACTAAAAACGATCGATGCACTCAAGGAGATCGTTTCTTTGCGGAAGTGGTTTTCAGGCAATGAAATTGAATTAAACGAATACTTCGCTGAAACCATTAATGGAGAAACAAGTGATTATGATTCTGTTGGCTTGAATCTAAATCTGTTTTCAATGCTGATACAGTTGAAGCAGTATTATACGGAACTTGCCGAAAAATTGGTTTATTTCAACGATAACGAATACGCGTTGAAAGATCATTATCAATTTCTTTACAACGGCATATTTACGGATTGGGATTCTGTGACAACAGCCTGGAAATGGGCGGAACAGTTTAGAACAATAATTGGCAAAAACGACCATAATTCGACGTTTGTGAAGTCGATATGCTCTTCTTCAGGCTATGCTTCCAAGTGTGTTGAAATACGAAAAGAATTAGCAGAAATTTCCGATTCGATAAGGAACGAAATGGCGTGGTTTACCAGTCTCTTCGATGATCCGGAGGAGTTTTACGATCTGAATCTCAGGGAATTGTATGATCGACTCGATGCATGTCTAAATGGGATGTCTCTGCTTGAAGAGTGGATCGATTTCAGAACGTCAAGAGATAACTGTGCTGCTGCCGGTCTTGGAGAGGCAATAAGTTCAATCGAAAAGAATAACATTTCGGTAGCACACATTATCCCTGCATTCAATAAACGGTTTTTCAGTCTTTGGCTGGATGCCGTGCTTCCGGAATATCCGGCAGTACAGCATTTTCGGAGAAAGACGCAAGAAAAGATCATACAAGACTTTTCATCTCTTGACGTATCTCAATTTGACATTGCACAAGCTCGGATCAAAAGCAAACTGATCAACGACCTTCCTTCAATGGATCATTTTTCAAGCGGTCAAGATGAGATAAGTATCTTGAAGCGCGAACTGGTTAAGACCCGGCGGATCATGCCCATCAGGAAGCTGTTTAAAGAAATTCCGAATTTACTTTTGACGTTAAAGCCGTGTCTGATGATGTCGCCGCTTTCTGTCAGTTTGTTTCTGGAAGCGGATTCATATAAGTTTGATACGGTATTATTCGATGAGGCGTCTCAGGTCTTTACAGAGAATGCCATAGGAGCCATTTCGAGAGGCAAGCAGGTCATAATTGCCGGCGACAGCAAACAGTTGCCTCCGACTAATTTCTTCCAGACGACGGTTACTGAGGATCAGTACGATGACGAGGATGATGAAGAACCGGATATCGATGTTTATGATTCGATTCTTGACGAAGCAAACATGCTTCCCGAAAGGACTTTGAGGTGGCATTACCGCAGCCGCCACGAGAATCTGATCGCGTTCTCGAACTCAAAGATTTATAAAAACCGTCTTGTGACATTTCCTTCAAATATCGAGCGCGGTAGAGATAATGGTGTTGAATATATATACGTTCCGGACGGATATTATGATCGCGGCGGAAGAAAAGGGAATATAATTGAGGCTAAAAAAGTCGCGCAGATGGTGTTTGACCACTTCAAAACGCAACCAGATCGTTCGCTTGGCGTAATTGCTTTCGGTGAAGTCCAGCAATATGCCATTGAAAACGAATTGCGCACGATGCGTCTGGCAAATCAGAGCTTTGAGTCTTTCTTTGACGAATCAAAAGAAGAAGCATTCTTCGTTAAAAGCCTTGAAAATGTTCAGGGTGATGAACGGGATACGATCATTTTCAGTATTGGTTATGCCAAAGACGCGGCCGGTAATTTTAGAAATCAATTTGGACCTCTCGGCAAATCCGGTGGCGAAAGACGCTTGAATGTTGCAATTACAAGAGCCAAGTACAACATTAAGCTGGTGGGTTCTATTCTTCCTTCGGATATAAATGAAGATTCGATCACTACAGAAGGTCCCAAGCTTTTGAAAGCATATATCGAATATGCTATCAACGGTTCGTTAACACTCGCAGAGGAGCCCCAAAGCAACGAAGAGCAGAAAGAACCTGATTCTTCTTTCGAGGAGGCAATTTATAATTATCTTGACAGCAAAGGGTACAAACTCGCGACCCGGATAGGTTGTTCCGGTTACAGGATAGATATTGGCGTAAAACATCCGACGCTTGATGGCGTTTTTGTCCTCGGTATCGAATGTGACGGTGACGCCTACCATTCTGCAAAAACTGCACGAGAGCGGGATCGCTTACACCAGGAAGTACTTGAGAAAATGGGGTGGACAATATACAAAATCTGGTCCACAGATTGGATCAAGGATCCATTGACGGAAGGGCAATTATTGACGGAAGCAGTCGAAAAGGCAATTGAGGACTATGGCAATAAACAATTGTTCACTCAAACAGACAACAATACCGCAGCTGAAAACTATGTGAGTGTGGATACAGAAGTTAAAACACGCGAGCAGCTGGAAAATCCATACGGTTTTGAGAAGTATGTAAAAACCGACTTGAGCAAAATACCGACAGACCGGTACGGATATCCTAAGATTGATGATTGCATTATGGCATTAGTAAATAATGAATTCCCGATCCATTATGAGTATTTGTGCCAAAGACTGGCGTTCTTGTATGGTAATGAAAAGGCAACTGTTAAAGTGCGCAGAGAGGTGGACAACGGGCTCGCTGTTTTACGAGGAAAAGTGAAACGCAAGGGGGATTTCATATATCCTAACAACAACGCGCCTATAGTAGTAAAGATGCCAAACGTTAGAAAAAGCCAGCATATCAGTCCGGACGAGTTTGCGGTCGCAATGATATCGATACTGAAAACATATGTTGGCGCCACCCGGAAGACCCTTTGTACTGAGACCGCGCGAGTATATGGTTTTGGAAATACCGGGTCAACAATTGCCGCTTCTTTAAACGAGGCCATCGAATTACTTTTAAAGAATAAACAGATCGAAGAGATCGACGGAAAGCTTTCCGTCAAAGAGTGATCCGGATGTATTATTCGAAAGCTGGTATAGAGTATGGCTAAAAAAAGAATTACCGACTTAACGGATGAAGAACTGGCCCAAAAAGAAGAAGAGCAGAATCTTGCGGTGATCGAGAAAAAGATAGATTCGGTTATCGGTGTTGACTACGCTTTCATTGCAGAACTCAATCAGCAGATCGCGGATATGACGTTCATTATTGATAAGGATGATCAACAAAATTATATATATCTGACGAGAAGCCGCGAATCCCGGTTAAAGAGTGTAAAACAATGGGATAGTTATAAAGACAGTCCGTATTTCGGTCGAATGGATATGGTTCGCGGCGGTTCCGAGACCGAAGTGTTTTTCGTGGGTGAAAAGAGTATCGTAATTGACGGAAAAGCGATCGTTTTAGATTGGCGATCACCTGTCGGCGAAACTTTCTATAATAAACAGGCAACGAGATTCACTATAAAAAGCGATAAGTACAAACTGCTCCTGCGCCGAGCCGTGAATATTAAAAACGCGAAAGTTATTGCCGTTCATACAGAATTTGACGATGTGTCGCTTTCTTTAGACGGGGAGGTCATCGATCCTTTCCTTCTTTCAGTATTGCGTGATAAACGAAGAAACTACAAACTGACAGATATTATCCGTACTATTCAAGGTAACCAGAACGAGCTCATTCGCAAGCCATTAGATGAGAGCTTTATTGTTCAGGGATGTGCCGGTTCAGGAAAGACGATGATCTTATTGCACCGGATGTCATATATTGCCTTCAATCATCCGGATTTTGATTTCTCAAGGTGTTGTATATTGACTCCAAATGAGTATTTCAATATTCATGTTGATGAACTCAGTCAAAAGCTCGGCCTCGATAAGATAAAAAGATATACTGTTGAAGCCTTTTATGCCTCATGGATCAGATTCCTTGGCAAAAATGATACATATACAAACTCTACACAGCGAAAAGTGCTAATGAAGGTAGAGCCGGTTCCGGAAACCGTATTGTCCGAGAAACTGCTAAACAGCGAAATGCTTGAAGAAGTGTATTCAAGGCGGTTCTTTCAAAGTATTATTGCTTTGTATGAAAAACACTGGGAACAAGTGTTTGCGCAACTTGAATCCACAAATATAAAAGCAATTTTGCGCGAGAACGGAAAGTCGTTTCCGGATAATTTAACTTATAGTTATTCTTCTTATAACGGCTTAAAGAAAAGTATCTCGGATATTATTACTAAGCATTCCTCGGCGATCAAAGAATATGAAAAAGCCCAAAAAACAGTAAAAAGCGCCGAAAAACAAATCAATGCATTAAGTAAAACGTTAGATGGAGTTTCACGCGACCTGGACAACAAAAAAACGACATTCTTATCTGATCTGTCCGATCTAGAAAATGAATTGTCGGCTTCTTTGCAGTCAATAAAAGATGCCCAAAATGAAGCAACACAAATAATAAAAAAAGCGAAAGCCGATAAAACGTCAAAGTTTACAGAATTAAAAACAGTCGAAGAAGCGCTTGAACGGATCAAAACAGATAGAGATAATCTTAAAAAGCCTGCCTTTTTACGTACAACCGAATCAGAAATCACCTCGATAATTCTTGGAAAATGCACAAACGAGATCCGGTCATTTGAAGAGGCAGAAGCCGAGTATAAATCTGTTCCGTTTTATAACTTTGGGAAGCGGAATCGGGCAAGAACAAATATGGAAGAAGCGGCGGCGATGATGTCGCGTTTGATCGATGAGATCGTTGATGAATACACCGTTGAACACTCGTCAAAAAGAGAAATACTCCGGGGTGAAATTGCCGATCTTGATGCCGTTATTACAAAAGCAAACAAAAAGCTCGCGGCATCCGGCGTAGATAAGATAAGCGAACGGAAGCTTAAAACGATAAGAAAATGCAGAAGCTTGTTCTATTCCGAGACGTTGCCTGATGTCAAAGGGAAAATGACCTACGATGAACTTGCTGATCTTCCGGATTCCTGTAACCCATATTCAGATCTATTATACTCTTTTCGTGAGAACGAAAAATTACTGCATGCCGCGGAGCGTCAACGAAATGAGAGCAAGGAGATAATTGAAAAAAATGAAAGAAGCATCATTTTGCCGGAATCGATTAAAACGCTGAAAGATGCGATGCATTTAGTGGAACAGCTGGATTATTTGGTGCTGAATGCGAAACTAAATGTCGAGTTAGAAAAAGTTTATACTAAATACGGTCAAGTCATCCGTAAAGACGTTTATTACCGCCATGGTCTGTTATATAAGCTATTGCTGTGTTCATTGTATTACGAATACAGGACAGATGTAAAATACTTCATTAATATAGACGAAGCTCAGGATCTCGCCGAGACTGAATATGTTTTACTCCGGAGGATCCTTGGGCCGAAAACAAATTTCAATTTATACGGCGATGTAAACCAGCTGGTTTATTCCTATAAGGGTATTACACAATGGGACGAAATTGCCGATGTGATCACAAATAATCTTTATTTTTTAAACGAGAATTACCGCAACACATTACAAATAACTGATTTTTGCAACAAGCAATTTGAGGCGGATATTACTGGAATCGGTTTGGCCGGTGAAGAGGTCAAAAAACTTCCTTTTAATAAGGCAATTGCGGAACTGAATCGCATAAAAAAGGCAATGCCTGATTGCCGTGCGGCTGTAATATATCGTAAAGGGCTTAACAAGATATCTGAAGCGCTTGCCGGTCATGAGAGTTCAGTGGTCTTTGATCAGGTCGACGAGAAAAAAATATCAGTCATAACGGTCGAAGAATCAAAAGGCTTGGAATTCGATGCGGTCGTTGTTATAGAATCTCAAATGATCGATCGAGAAAAATACATATCATACACGCGCGCATTGGACAACTTGATAATCACCGAATTGCCCGGTGCGGAAATTGAAGCTGATAATGATCCGGGAGGCAATGATGAAAGCCCGGAGTCTCCGGTGGAAACAGCGCAAGAAGATGAGCCGATGAATGAATTCGCCACTGACGACATTGTTCCGGCGGGGGACATGACGATAGCGGCAGAAGAGAAGAAAGACGAACAAGTCATTAGATTATCGAACGGTTCTGCTAATATTCGTATTTCGGACGCGGCTCCATACATAAATGCTTTCTTTGGGGACGATGTAAACTCGCGATACCTGTTTGCCAAGCTGCTTAACAGCGTTTCAGCCATTACACCTGATATTATGATCAGAGTGTCAAAAAAGTTTATCGGATTCGCAAAACAAAACGAAAAGTGCAGACTATATGTGGCAATTGAAAACGGCAAGCCGTTTTTAAAATATAAGCACTTGTTCACTAGAGAGGATTTTGTCGAAGATCGGTTTGATCACTATGTAAAGGCATATCAACAGGGCTGCCAGTATATAGAAAAATATCCGGATTCAATAAAAATGAAAAACGGGGAGTTATGAAAAGAAAACAATCAATCAAAGAGGCTTTTGCTGCATATGGGCATGCAGTCTATATGTTTGCACTTTATTGACAACCCCCTTGCCGGGTGGTATAAGTAGGCGGGCGGGGCGTTGACCGCGTGCGCCCGAAACTGTGTTTTCCGACTCCGGGGAGGTACCATTTATGAGACGCTTTTTGTTTGTGATCGATATGCAGAATGACTTCGTTGACGGGTCGCTGGGTTCGAAGGAGGCGCGGGAGATATTGCCCGCGGTGGCCGCGAAGATCAGGGCGTTCGAGGGGGAGCGGATCGTTGCCACCCTGGACACGCATTTCGCGGAGACCTACGCCGCAACGCTGGAAGGGCGGAAGCTGCCCGTGCCGCACTGTTTTGACGGGAGCGACGGGCACAAGGTCAACGCCGTTGTCCGCGCGGCGCTGGAAGAGAAGGGCTACGTTGCGGTCAAAAAGTACACTTTCGGCGCGCTGGATGTGGTCAATGACCTGAAAAAAGAGCTGGCGGATACGGACCCGGAAGAAATCGAATTTGAAGTGATCGGGCTCTGCACGGACATCTGCGTGGTGTCCAACGCGCTTTTGCTGCGGGCGGCGTTCCCGAATTCGATCATTAAAGTGGACGCGGCGTGCTGCGCGGGCGTGACACCGGAGCTGCACGATGCGGCGCTGGCAACGATGCGCAGCTGTCAGATAGACGTTGTCAACGAGGCTGCCCCGAAGCGCGGATACACTTTTGACGCCGCGGCGCAGCGGGAAGCGATCGTCGAGTGGATCCGCGGCTGGTTCGCGGACAACGGCCCGGCGTCGCCCGCGGTCATCGGGATATCCGGAGGCAAAGACTCCACGGTAGTTGCCGCCCTGTGCGCCCGGGCACTGGGGCCGGAGCGCGTGATCGGCGTGATGATGCCGGACGGGGTGCAGCCGGATATTGACGACTCGCAAAGCGTGATCAAAGCGCTGGGGATCCGCGGGTACACGGTCAACATCCATGCCGCGACCTCCGGCGTGCTAAACTCCCTCGGTAAGGCGCCGGAAACGCAGGAGCGGCCGGTGACAATATCCGCCCAGACCCGCAGCAACCTGCCGCCGCGGATCCGGATGAGCACGCTGTATGCGCTGTCCCAGTCAATGAACGGGCGTGTGGCCCATACCTGCAACCTCTCCGAGACCATGATCGGCTGGGAGACCAAGTGGGGCGACGCGGTGGGCGACTTTTCGCCGCTGGCCGGCCTGACCGCCTCCGAAGTGGTGGCGATCGGCCTCACGATGCCGGAGATCCCTGTGCAACTGGTGGTCAAAGCGCCGTCCGACGGCCTCTGCGGCCGCACCGACGAGGACGCGTTCGGGTTCCGCTACGCTGAGCTGGACAACTACCTCCGCACCGGTTCCGCCGAATCGGAGGTCAAAGCCAAGATCGACGCCAAGATCAGAGCCAGCGCCTTCAAACGCAAGCCCATCGCGGGGTACGACCCGGGGCTCTGGAGGATCGAAGGATGAGAGCGTACGCCTCCGGCCTGATCGTGGGCCGCTTCCAGGTCTTTCATATCGGCCACCGCAATATCGTGCGGGCGGCGCTCCGGCTGTGCGACCGCGTGCTGGTGCTGATCGGCTCGTCGCAGGAGGCGGGGACCGCGAAAAATCCGTTGTCCTACGAGACGCGCCGGGACGTGATCACGGAGATCTTCCCGCGTGAGGCAGAGCGGGGCAGATTGATTATCGCGCCGCTGCCGGATCTGGGCGTGGGCAACGTGCCCGCCTGGGGCAATTATGTTTACTCCTTTGCTTCAGAAGTGCTGGGTACGCCGCCTTCACTGTTCGTGACGGGCCGCGAAGAACGCCGGATCAGCTGGTTCGACGACAACCCCGCCATCAGCGAACTCTACGTGCCCAAGACGGTGGATATTTCCGCCACGCAGCTGCGCGAGTTTCTGGCCGCGGGGGATGCGGCCAACTGGCGTCAATACACCGATCCCTCTTCCTGGCACCGCTTCGACGCGCTGCGCGAAGCCGTGCTGCGCTCCGCGGGCAATAACGAGACGGCGAGCATGTAATGGCTTAGTCTTTGAATAGAATTATGGAATTAGGCCTTTTTCTTTTTGGAATTAGGGAATTAGATTTAGTGCCTGAGTAGAATTAGGGAGGGCGTAGGCCGAAATACCTTCTATTGATTATTTTGGCCTCCGGGAGTCTGGTCGTCAGCCACGATTCGAAGATTTTGTCTTTGTGGCTGACGCAGCGCGGGAAATCGTCAGCCACATTTTGATAATAAAGCCTTTGTGGCTGTCGCACGGGAAAGTGGGAAGTGGACAGGGCCGGTAATATTGACCGCTCTGCATTGAATATAAAAAAGATAAGACAAAATCGCGCGTTGACGCATTTTTTGTCTTATCTGTCAGGATGTTAGTATGTCAGGATGTCCGGAAATCAGGATAGTTTATTTCACGTGGCGGTCGCAGTAATTGACGATGTCGGCAACGGTCTTGAACTCCGCGAGCTTCTCGTCGGGGATCGTGATGCCGTAGTCTTCCTCGAGCGTCATCAGCATCTGGAGAACGTCCAGCGAATCGGCGCCGAGGTCTTCTTTAATGCGGGAATCGGGCGTGATCTCCACGTTTTTGAGTCTGAGCTGTTTGATGAGCATATCTTTTACTTTTTCGAACATTTTTTAGATCCTCCTTCAAAAATCGGTGTCATTTATCCTGTGCCTTGTACAAGTCGGCGATGCGCTCGGCGATCTTGTCGTTGAGGTTGTTCTTTTCCATTGTCATCGCCTGCTCGATGCACTTGCGGACCGCGGTGGCGTTGCTGCTGCCGTGACCTTTGACGATGATCTTCTCGGTGCCCAGAAGGACGCTGCCGCCGTAGTTCTGGTAGTTCATGAACTCCTTTTCCTCCTCGAACATCTTTTTCATGAAGAGCGCGCCGAATTTGTACATGCCGCGCGAGTAGATGTCCTCCTTGATCTTCTTGAGGAGCTGGAGGGCGGTGCCTTCGGTGGTCTTGATCATGACGTTGCCCGAGAAGCCGTCCGCCACCACGATGTCGTATTTGCCCGAGAGCAGGTCGCGGCCTTCCATGTTGCCCACGAAATTGTCCCCGTGCGCGGCGGCGATCAATTTGAACGCCTCTTTATGCAGCACGTCGCCTTTCTCGGTCTCGGTGCCGATGTTCAGCATGGCGATGCGCGGATTCTCCACGCCGAACGCGTTCTTCATGTACAGGCTGCCCATGACGGAGAACTGGAGCATCTGCTCGGGGGTGCAGTCAACGTTGGCGCCGCTGTCGCACACGCCCACCAGCGTACCCGCCATAGTGGGGAACACCGGGCAGAACGCGGGGCGGATCAGGCCGCGGATACGGCCGATGCGGACGGTGGCGGCGGCGACCAGCGAGCCCGTTGCCCCGGTGGACACCATGCCGGCAATATCGTCGTTCTCCCGCAGCATCTTGATGCCCTTCATCATGGAGCTCTCGCGCTTCAGGCGGATGGCATCGGTGGGTTTGTCCTCGCCGGTGATCTCGTCGGGCGCGTGCAGGATCTCGTAGCGGGACTCGTCGGTGAAGTCCAGTTCCGCCAGCGTCGCGCGGATCGCGGCTTCGTCACCCGAGAAGATGACGTACAGGTCGGGATGGGCGAGGAGTGCGCTGACACTGCCTTCGATGTTGGCGAGGGGGCTGTTGTCGCCGCCCAGAGTATCGATAATAAGCTTGATCATGATGATACCATCCTTATCTGCTGCTGACGCGGAAGCTGAGACCGAGGCCGTTGGGGCCGCAATGGCTGCCCGCGGTAGGATTGGTGACCACTTCCACCAGGTTCAGCTTGTCGCCAAAACGTTCTTTGAGTACTTCGCGCATTTCCGCCACCAGTTCGGGGGCGTCGGTGTTGCCGATGACCACGCGGTGCTCCTCAACTTTCTCGCCGCGCTCGGTGATCAGGTCCGCCAGTTTTTCGATGGCTTTCCGGCGGCCGCGCACGGAGTCGAGACTGACCATTTTGCCCTCAGGGCTCATGTAGATCAGCGGACGCACGCCCAGCAGCGTGCCCATCGTGGCTTTCAGTCCGCTGACGCGGCCGCTGCGGCGGAAGAATTTGAGGTCGTCGGCAATGAAATATGTGCCGAAATGCAGCACTTCCTCTTTTGCCCAGGCGACGATCTCTTCGGCGGTCTTGCCCGCTTTGTACAGGTCGCCGATCTCCAGGCAGAGGTTGAAGCTGCAGATGGTGATGCCCATGGTGTCGACTTCGTAGAATTTGCGCTCGGGATATTTGGCTTTGAGGCGTTCTACGGCTTTGTCCATGGCGTCGAAGGTGGCGGTCATTGCCCGGGAGAAGTGCACGTAGAGGATGTCGTTGCCCGCGGCGAATTCCGGCTCGAAATACTCTTCGTATTTCAGCTCGCTGATGGCGCTGGTGGTAGGCAGCGCTCCGGCGCGCAGCATGTCGTAGAACGCGTGGAAATCGAATTCGTCGGAGTCTTCGTAAGGGTATACCGTTTTTCCGTCAACGCTGTACGGCATGCTGATCAGGTGTTTATACCCGTATTCCGCGGCGAGCTTCGGCGTGATATCGGTATCGGTGTCGGTGTAGAGAACTAGCATGTTGTGCCTCCTTAATCGGTGCGCTGTTATTCGAGAATGAGTATGTAGTCGTAGACCGGCTGGCCGCCGTCTATAAGGATGAATTCGGTGCGGGGGAAGCGGGCGGTGAGCCGGGCGGTGAGGTCCTGCGCTTTTTCGGGATCCGCGCCGGCGCCGCTGAGCACCAGCACGACGTCAAAGCCGTTCGCGTCCATGGCCTCTGCGAGGCGGTAGGCGGCGTTTTCGCGGTCGGGGTCGTCAACATACACCCGCTCGCCGTCGAAGCCGATAAAATCGCCTTTACGCACGCATACGCCGTTCATATCGGCGTCGCGGCTGGCAACAGAGATCGACGCGGTCACGGCGGCCATTCCGGCTTCTTCCGCCTGGGCCACTATTGAATCGGGGTCGCCGGAGGAAATGTCCAGCATTGCCACTGCCGCGTAGCCCTGGCCGATGGTGCGGGTGTTGACCACGTGCACCGCGGCGTCCTTGTACAGCTCGCCGGCCTGACGGGCGGTCATTATGATGTTGCCGTTGTTGGGGAATACCAGGATGTGATCCGCGTTTAGCTGCGCGAAAGTATCGAGGAAATCCGCGGCGGAGGGGTTCATGCTCTGGCCTCCGTCGACCACGGCGTCAACGCCCAGCGAAATGAAGGTTTCCTTGAGCCCTTTGCCGTTGGCAACGGTCACTGTCGCAAACTTTTTATGCGGCGCTTTGCGGGCGGGCACGGTCAACGGCGCCCCGCCGTTCCGGGCCTCAGCCTGCGCGCTGCCGGGGGTGTTCTCGTTGTGCTGGAGCGTCATGTTTTCGATCTTCAGCGTGAGGAATTCGCCGTATTCCTGCATTTTGTTGAGGATCTCGCCGGGCTTAAAGGTGTGCACGTGCACTTTTACGATGCTTCCGGTGCGGAAGCACACCACGGAATCCCCCGCGGCGTTGAGATAGTCGATTATGACCGAAAGGTCGAAGTTGTCCGGGTCAACTTTTTTGCGCTGCAGCCGCAGCAGGAACTCGGTGCAGTACCCGTACACCAGTTCGCTGTCTTCGTTGAATTTATCGAAGTCCGTGACGGCGGTCTGGGGCGCGTTGCCGCTGCCGGCGTTCCGCAGGCTGTCAATGTCGCTGTGCTCGCCGCGCAGCGCTTTGACCATGCCTTCCACGATGAACATGATGCCCGCGCCGCCGCTGTCAACGACGCCCGCTTCTTTCAGCACGGACAACAGCTCCGGCGTCCGGTCCAGCGATTCTTTTATCTCGTCCATGAATACGTTGAAATATTCGTCGGCGGAGCAGTCGCCTTTGAGCCCGTTGTTGGCGCGTTCCACGGCTTCGCGGAACACGGTGAGCATCGTGCCTTCGACGGGCACGGGCACCGCACTGTACGCTTCTTTTACGCCGCAGGAAAGGGCGCGGCCGAATTCGTGGATCCCGGCGCTCTTGCTGCCGCTGCCGGAGAAACCGGCGGCAATGCCCGCAAATATTTTGGAAAGGATGACGCCGGAGTTGCCCCTCGCGCCGAAGAGCATGGCCTGCGCCGCGCGGTCAACTACCGTTTCCAGCGGCTCGTTGTCCGCGTCCGCGACCGCCTCGAAACCGGAGGAGATCGTCATCAGCATATTATCGCCGGTGTCTCCGTCGGGTATCGGAAACACGTTCAGGTCATTTACAAGCTGCTTGTTTGCACTGAGGTTGCGCGTGCCTTCGCCTAACATATGAACGAACATCGCGCCGTCAATTTGTTCAGTCAAACCGTATTCCTCCCCGGTCAATTCAATCAATAAAATAAAAATGCAAATGCGCGCCGCTGGGGGCGGGGGAGCATTTTTAACATTAGATAGAATACCACAGAATTTATATAATTGCAAATTAAAAAGCGGAGCCGGAGCTCCGCTTTCAATGACCGCCGCCGACAAGGGCGGCAGATTGATCAAAAAGTATTACGCTTTTTTGGTGGTGCGTCTTCTCTTGTTGACCTCGACCTTCAGAGCTTTGCCGGCTTTGAAAGTGGGAGCGTAAGAAGCGGCAATTTTAACTTTCTCGCCGGTGCGGGGGTTGATACCCTGGCGGGCGCTGCGCTTTTTAGCTTCGAAAGTACCGAAACCGATGAGCTGAACTTTCTCTTTCTTGGCCAGCTCGGCTTTGATGGAATCGAAAGTGGCGTTTACGACGTCAGCGGCGACTTTCTTGGTCACGCCGGCGGAAGCTGCTACTGCCTGAATTAACTCTGTTTTGTTCATAATATACCTCCTAAGGGATTTTGTACTTTTATTATAACATATTAAAATAAAATAAAACAGCCCTTTTTGGCTGTTTTTTAAAGATTTTTGCGGATTTTTCGGGATTTTTTGTTGGAAATACAGTGCGGGAGCGGTCCGGCACCGGTTTTTACGGCGATCGAGACCGGCCGGGCGCCGCGCGGCTTCAGATCTTCTTGAAGACCGTGAGTTCCACCTGGCCGTTGCGGATCCAGATCTTGACCTCGTCCGCGAGGTTGGCGATTATGGATTTTTCGAGTTCGTCCCAGGCTTCCCGGGCGTCGGCGTTGTCCGCGCTGTCCCGGACGGATTCTTTGTAGCTGTTGAAAGACCAGACGCCGGAGGTGATCATGCCGGGGGCGGCGTTGTCCGCGCCGGTGAAGGTCCAGCCGGTGCAGTAGGGGGCGGTCAATGTATTGTCCGCGGGCTCCAGCGCCTTCTCGAACAGTTCGCGGATCTTGCCGGTGACGCCTTTGGCGGCTTCGTTGCTGCCGCTGGTGGAGACGGACAACAATTCCCGACGCAGTTTGGTGTTCATCGCGGTGTCGGTGCGGAGGTGGAGCTGGAAGGCATTATCAACGTCCTCGATCCAAAACTCGGCGTCGAGCACGCCGGTCATGCCTTTCACCATGCCCATCAGTTCTTCGGTGAGCAGCCGCAGATGGATGGTCGGCTTCTTCGCGAGCCCTTTATACCGCGCGACGCGCTCCGCCTGCGTCAACGCCTCTTCTATCCCCGTGCCGTCGCTCTTTACGTGTATGATGTCGGATCTCATGTCGCTGTCGTTCCTCCTGTTTGCGGTGAGGCGCGCCGATGGCCGCCGCGGTCAATGGCGGTGCCGCCGGCTCGCGTCGATGGCTGCCGCGGTCAATGGCGCCGCCGATGGCTTGCGCCGATGGCTGCCGCGGTCAATGGCGCCGATATCTCGGCGATCTGCCTGCGCTACGGTCAATTATACGATACCCGGCGCAAGAATGCAATCTGAGCTTTGTTTTTGGCCTTGTTATATGGCGCTTCGGAGTTGCTGCAGGGGTCGTCAGAGGCCGAAAGAACGGAAAGGAAGGGTTTCGGCCTACGCTCAGCCTCTTCGCGGAGGCCGAAAGAATGGGAAGGAAGGGTTTCGGCCTACGCTCATCCTTTTCGCGGAGGCCGAAAGAATGGAAAGGAAGGGTTTCGGCCTACGCTCAGCCTCTTCGCGGAGGCCGAAAGAATGGAAAGGAAGGGTTTCGGCCTACGCTCAACCT
>JAEEGL012888777.1_pt1 | contig 32258 bp, 25 predicted proteins | sample 9134231 | NCBI WGS metagenome assembly JAEEGL01 (sample SAMN16246548, study PRJNA631951) | gut metagenome | biome: gut microbiome; feature: rumen; material: fiber-attached | host: Bos | place: Iran: Karaj | collected 2018-10 | reverse complement strand
ATGACTGGAGGATATCATACCTGTCCATTGTCAGTCCCATAGATTTACAATACTTCTCCGTTTGGTGCAATGAGAACGGCTTCAGATGAAGTTCGCGCGTTGTCCTTCCGTATAAGCCGCCGGTATTATGGATCAATTTGTCCAGCATCCAGGTTGTAGCGCTTCCGCACACGATGAGCAAGAGATTATGCTTGCCGGCACCCCATCCGTTCCAGAAATGCTCAAAGGCGGACATAAAGCCGGCACGAGGGGTATCCAACCAGGGCATCTCATCAATGAAGACAACCATCCTTTTCCTCCCCTTCTTTCCATCCAGCAACGCTTCCAGACGGTGAAAAGCCTCAAACCAGTTATCAATTGAATCATCTTTGGTATCGCCGTATTTCCTCAGCGAATGAGCGAATTCATCCAGTTGGGCACGATACAATAACTTTGGCTGATCCTTCAACTCAAAGGGAGACAATGCTGTATGATAAAAAGCGAACGTGTCTTCAAAGAATTCCCTGACAAGATATGTCTTGCCTACACGCCGTCTTCCGTATACGGCTAGGAATTCAGCGTTATTTGACTGATACAAAGAGGTCAATACTTCTTTCTCACTCTCTCTTCCTATGATTCGGTCTTTCATGGCTTCGAAAATTATTCCGCCACGAATATAGCATTTTATTCTTATTTGGCGAAATAATTTCTAGAAACTTCTCTTTTCCATCGCCAGCGGTCAAAGGCTGGAAGCGGTAATCACTTTCGCAGAAAAAACGCGAAAAAGTCACTACCAGGTGTTGACCCTCCAAGAACGGCAAAGGTGAAATGTTTACACGGATTTTTACGAGTTTTATTTTGCACCGAAGGCAAAATCTAATGCCCTTCGAAAGGATATGAACATGTGGCCAATAAAAAGAAAAAATGAAGGGCAGAGAAATGAAGTTCAGTCCAGTCCAATGTAGTATATATACAGGACTAAACCGACCTCTATATTCCGAGTGATTTTTAAATGGTTGTTTCTTCTTTTTATTGGCGGAACAACTCTTGAACTATTTGGAAAGATTCTAATTTAGAAGGCTAAAAAATCGGCAAAACTGTTTACCGGCTTTTTTCAATAAACAACCACTGTAGGAGGATGTAAAATTACGAGTTGAAAACGGCTTTCAGAACCTTCTTGGCGACGTTTGGGAAAACTAGTACTTCCGGGTTGGCACACGATTTGGCACACGTGTGCCAAAAAAATCGGTTTCGTGTGCCAAAGTGTCCTTGTAACTGATTGGTTAATAGGAATCTAACATTTCCGAAAAAAGTTCCATGGAAAGTTCATGATATAGTGCATCGGGAAATAGCTGAAACTAGCTCAAACCAGCTCAAACTAACCGTAACTTGAGATATCTTCAATAACTCGCTGAAACTTAATCCGTCCATGATTGGTTTCGGCGAGTTGGCTTATAACTCAACTGGTTTCAGTTTCAGATAGTAAGACGCTGTTTTGTCACAATCCTTGTCACAATGTGACAGATTGTGACAGATTTTTGGGCGAAATACCCTGAAAAGTTACTAATCCCGTTGTTTTATGAAATGTTTACGGAAAGTAAAGACGATTAATGCATGGTTTCAGAATGGTACTTTCTCCGGTTTTCTTATATGCGGGCAGAACAGTAGCCCAATACATGTTTAGAATACTATACAAGTACCATCTTTTTGTCCTATTACTTTTTTTTATCAACCGCCATTTGCGGTTTTTATTCTTGATTGGGCGCTTGTCACAAATGGCAAATATGTACCTCTTTACTTGGGAAGTACATATTTACCATTTAACATTTCATCGGGGGTGATTGGGTTGAATAGACTCGACTTGCAGTTTGCGCTGACATGCTCTTACTGAAGAATTCGAACCGGGCCGATGAGGCCGGATGGAAGGAGAGGATCATCAGGGCCGTAGAAGGGGAAGCCGGTGTAAGTGAGGCGTTCAGACTCCGGCAGGGCGGCATCGCCGATAAGACGATTGGGCCAGAGGTTGGTGACGCGGATTTCCAGAGAGTTGGCGCCTTCTTTCAGGTAATCGGTAATCTCCACTTCGTAAGGCACTTTCCAGAGGGTACGGACACTCTGTCCGTTCACAACGACTTCGGCTATGTTCTTCACGTCACCCAGTCTCAGGAGCGTACGCTCTGCTGGATTGTCGAGGGTGAATTCCTTTGTATAAGTAGCCGTTCCGGAGAAATAGCGGATACCGGGGTCTTCGGACTCCGTGAAGGAGTGCAGGGTATCGAAAACGGCCATGGAGGGGGCTCCGCGTCCTTCCTGGAAGGAAATATGCCAAGGACCGGTGAGAACAGATTCCCGGTCGGGCCGGGATTGACTGTCGACCTTTCCATCGGCCATCTTTTTGTCCGAGAAGACAAAGAACTTGGCGTCATTGGGCTGGGCATCCCAACTAACGAGGGTACGGCCGCCGGAAACCGTGAAATCACAAGGGAATATCTCTCCTGTTTCCGGGTCCCAGATACTCAGATGGCGTCCTTCGGCACGGAAAGAAAGCTCCAGGGTGGCATAATCCTCCGAAGGATTGCTCACCCAATAGAATTCCCCATCCTTGACAGTGCGGTGCACATAGCGGAAATCTCCCGAACCTGTGACATCGGCCGGAATTCCATCCATGGATAGTTCCGCCAGCGAATAGATGCGGGCCCCCTGTGCCTTCCAGGCATTCAGGCGCTCAGCTATACTGTCTGAAATGGCATCGGCATCCAGGACCAGGACTTTCCAGCGGTTTCCGGAAGGAGCCACAAAGGATCCATCCTTGAATGTGATGACGTTTTCCAGCGTAGACGGATTCACGAAATCATAGTTGTACCCGCGAGGAAGGCCGATCCCCTCTTTTGCATATCGGTCAGAAACATTGGTATCCTCCCCGTAATAGACAAGGATATCGGCAACATTCTGCCCATGGCGGAGCATCCAGGAGGAGCGGGCCAGATAGTCGGCCCAGGGACGGGCCTGCTCCGCCCAAGTTTCGTGGCGGTTGAACCACTGCCCGGTTACGCTGAGCCCCAGCCCGGGGAACTTGTCGTCGGAGGGCTGGTGAGCACTCTCGTGGATGACGATCCTGTTCACCCCACTGGCAAACTCAAGGTCGGCAATGCTTTTGAGGTTCCCTGGCCAGAAAATGTAGGCCTGTTGCATCAGGCCCATGGAAGTCATGGATTCTGCCGCCACCACCTCCTGGCCGTAAATGTGAGAAACGGAGGCCGATTCCCTCATGTCGGCAATAGCCACCGGAAGGGCGGACCCCATCAAGGGGCCCGGAGCCCAGATGGCGCTCATCGGGATGGCGGCCGTCCGCTTGATGTCCATTCCGTCGGCCACAAGGGCGCGACGGCTCTCGTGGGCTTCGCTGAATCGGCCCTTCAAGCCATATTCCTGCAACATCAGCGTCAGGGCATCAAAGTTTTCAGCAATAAGTTCTCCTATGGTCTTTCGCCAATCGGTAAGGAAAGCGTCACTCTCTTCCGATGAGGACACAACATCTCCCGCAATAGCCGGAAGCCAAGGGAACGGGTCATACCCGCGGCGGGCGGTGAACTCTTCCCGCATACGGGGCGTCCAGTTCTCACAGCCGGCTTCCCAGCTGTCTGTCAGGAGGTAACGGATGGTTTTCCAATACGGGCCGGCCGCCTCCTGATACATGGAAAAATACTGCTCAAAATAGCGCCGGAACGCATCCTTGTCCATTTTGTCCACCTCCAGGCCGGTGGCTTCTTCAGGTGCCGGACCATTCAGTTTGCCGGTAAGCGTCGCTCCAATCCTGTAAATTTTCCATTCACCCTCCGGAACCTCCCAGGAGAGGATGCCGTCGTGGCAGTATTCCGTAATATCTATGGCAAGATTGCCGGAACGAAACTCCGGAGTACGATGTTTTTCTGCGGCAAGGCCGGGCTCTGGGAAGAAACCGGCCTTGGCCTCAAAGTTGTTGATGCGCGGGGCCGTAAAGAGCTTAAACAGACGGACAGGGTCCTCCGTCCCTTCCGTCGCAACGCCCAGCACACCTGCCAGTGCAGCATACAGAGGGCTCACGGAAGGCGGTTCCACCACCAAAGTGAAATCCCTGGCGGTAACCGGTTCAAAGGATACGGTTCTTTCCAGAACGGCCGAAGGCTGTATCACAGCAATCTCTTTCCCATCGGCCATGAGGTGGACAGTGGAAGCGCATCCTACGGTAACCGCGCCGATGGTTGTGGGCTCCTTGAAAGAACAGGAGGTCCCTGGAACCACGAATTCCCGCTGCCCGTCCTGACGGAGAGCCAGAACCGCAATATCCTGATAATCACCATCTCCCGTTATCTGATCATACACCACATTCTGCCGGGGAGCGTCTTGGAAAGGGCCACGGACATTCAGCGGCTCCGGCAGGGCTCCTTCATAATGCTGCCCACCGGAAACTGTGAAGTCCTTCCAGACCAGTTTCCGCATGGCATCCTCTTTCTTCACCCAGGGGCCTCCGGTATGGCTCCAACCGGGAGAGCTCGCTATGGCAACCTCCATCCCCAGGGAATCGGCAATTGAAAGGGCATAGCGGAAGGCATCCTTCCACTCGGGGGTCATATAGACGAGGCGCTGGTCCACAATGGTAGGCGTGGTGAGGGCGGCATCAAAGTGATGAAAACCGGCAATTCCCGCCCTGTCCATCCATTCCAGATCCTTCCTGATACCCTCCTTGGTAATGTTTCCGTCCATCCAATGCCACCAGACAAGCGGCCTGGCCTCATGGGGCGGCTCTGCAAAATGCTCTTTGATAAGGCAGATCTCGCCGTCCCTTCCGCACGAAAGCAAGAGGGCGGCGGTAAGCACGGCTAAAAGTATCTTATTCATTATTCAGCTTTTTTGGTTGCGGCGAGAAGGGCAAGGGAGGCAGGAAGTCCTTCGATGGCGTTACCCTCGGCATCCACGATGGAAACCACCAGACCGTCGGCATTCTCAACCAGGCGCACAACGCCTTCCGTCAGATAGTTGACTGCCCCGTTTGTGGTATAGTAGCAGCCAACGTCCATGAGTCCCAGGAAATTGAAACCGGGGCAGGCCTGGCCCTTGGGGTCGGCGTTCCACTGGTCGGCAGTTGTGACAGTATAGGACACCGGCATGAAGATATTCTCTCCCGCAAACGGAGAGCCATCAGCCACGGCCACCAGGAGGTTGAGAAAGAGCTTGTCATTGCTGAAATAGATGGCGATGGAGTGTTCTGCATAGCCTTCCTTGGCTTCGGAGGCATGGGTATAAGTGAATACACCGTCGGTTGGATCGGCATCGGAGTTGACCGTTTCCTCACTCAGCATAAGGAACGAGACCGGGCTGGCCGTCCCTTGTGTTTCTCCTGCGGCGCTCACCACATCAGAAAGCACGATGTTGAGGCCCAGTACGCTGTTCTCGATCGTTGCGCTCCCCCCGCTGATGGTGAAATTCTGGCCGTCCTTTACATAGTACGATCCCAGCACGCCCATTCCAAGGGCAGACAGGTCCAGGCCACCGGCAAACGATCCGGCTACCTCCTCGGCAGAATAAGCATATTCTCCGTCAATGGAATCGGCACCAGTAGCAGTACGGATAACCACCTGGCCGGTCACATTTCCTTCGCTGTCCTTGATGGCGATGGTGTGCTCATCAAAACCGTCTTCGTCCAGCATCGGCCTGGTGCGGTATTTCAGCACAAAGGTCGAAATGCCCCTGCTGTTCAGTTCACTGGCCACCATGGTTCCTTCCCCGTCGTAGGAGAGAATCTGGAAACCGCCGCCGGGAACCACCAGCATGGCCGCACCGGAAGGGTTCTCCGCCGGAAAGTACTCAAGAGTGGGTTCCGTGATGTTGAAAAGGGTCCGCTGGCCATCCGGGCCCTGGACGAGGCCTTCGGGATAATTCCAGGTCTCAGAGCCAGGGGCTTTTCCTTCATAAAGGCGGATGATGCTGCCGGAAGGTATTTCAATCTGTGCTTTGCAAGACATAATGCTTGCAAGCAGCAGGATGCAGGCAATTCTAAATCTCATCTTTGTAGCGTAATAAATGGGTAAGGAAATATTTGAGGGTGCGGGGCTCGTCCAGATAAGTCTCGGTTACCCGCTTGGAGAGCTTTTCGCCGTCCCAGACCACTCTTCGAAGGAAAGACTGCATCTCGTCGCAGTTGGTGACGAAAGGAAGCCCCGACATGGCATGGTCGCAGTCTTTCCCTCTTACGAACAGATAAGGAAACTGCAGCGTGTCAAACTGATCGGCCAGAAAGGCGGAGCCCCAGGCGCTGAAATTAACGTCTTCCATGACAGTATGATGGTAGGGCACGATCTGGTCTGCGTCTCCATGATAGAAAAGGATAGGACAGGGGGCTTTCCCCCATATGGGCTCTTCAGAGCTGCGAATCCAGACACCCCCGGCACCTCCGATGACGGCAGCATAATTGAATCCTTCCGGAAGGCGGCTGGTAGCGATTTCTGCTTCGTTGCAGATCCAGTACTCAGCCGTAATGAGGTTGATGGCACCCGCACTTCCGCCGGCGGCGATAATCTTGGTGGTGTCGATATCATACTGATCGGCCATTCCCAGCAGGAAGCGGGTGGCGTCGAAGGTGTCCTCCACGGCAATGCGGATGGTATATTCATAACTTTCGCCGAAATTGGGGTTTTCGCCGATATGGGCCTGCCCCAGGCGGAGACGCCGGATTCCCTGCCGATAGTCGATGGAGACGCAGACATAGCCCTTGGCCAGCATCTTGCGCATCCATTTGCGCCCTGAGGTTTCGTTGTCATCACTGTCCCAACCGCCGCCATGGACATAGAACAGGCAGGGACGGAGGCCCTCATAAGTTACCGAAGGGTCTGTATAAACTTCCATCCGAAGGCTGTCTCCCTCGGTTACCGCATAGACATAACGGTCAATCTGCATGTTGTCTTTTTCTTTGGCATGGCAGGCAAGAAGGGAAAGTGCTCCCAGGAGTAAAACAATAATCTTTTTCATATTCAGAGTGTTTTTAATCCATTTTGATCCAGAATCCGGCGAATCTCTTCATCCGTCATTCCCCAGCGTTCCTTTACCATATTAATGATGGTCCGGGGCCTGTCGTAGGTGTATTCCTGGCTGCGGACAGAAATCTGCTCCTTGTCCAGCACGGCTCTTCTGATGAAGGAGACAATCTCGTCCTGACTGTCCACAAAAGGTAGCCCGGCTATGCAGTGATCGGCATTTTCGCAGCTTACAAACCAGCAGGGAACATCCATTCCATCCAGGATATCCGCTATCTTTTCAGACCCGTAACAGGCCATTTCTGAGCTGGCAAATTGCAGCAGGGAATAAGGAATCAACTGGTCCTGTTTTCCGTGGATGAGCATGATCGGGCAGGGTTTACGTCCAAAAGCAGGTGCTTTTCCGTCAAAGGACCACAAGGCACCGGCACCGCTGACGACACCGGCATACCGGAACTTCTTCGGTAGCCGCTGCATCGCTGCAGAATCGCCGTTACAGCGTCCGTATTCGGCCTGCAGGACAATGCAGGCTCCGGCGCTGCTCCCGCCAAGAATGATGGCCGACGGATCGGCGCCCCACTCTTTGGCATGTTTGACGACAAAGGAAGTGGCGTCATACAAATCCTCCACTCCTTCCGTCATCCCCCGTTTCAATGCAGCCATCTTGGCGGGTTCGTCCAGCGTGCCGGCCAGAAGGTCCGGAGAAATGGATTTATCCGGAATCTGCCCTTCTTTCCGAGCCTCCAGATAGCCCAGCCTGTAGTCGATACTGACAACCAGAAAGCCTTTTTCGGCAAAGCCATCATAGAGATTTTTGTTGTCACTTACCCTGCTGCCTTCTTCCCATCCTCCCCCGTGTACAAACAGGAAGACGGGCTTGCGGCCATCCTTGATTGTCGCTCCGGGATAGTTATAAACATCCAGTTTGAGGGAATCGGCTCCCCTCACGGAATAGACAAAAGTCTGTACTCCTTCCAGAGCCGGTACACCTTTACACGAGATACTTGCAAGCAGCGTCCCGATTCCTAAAATGATTCTTGTGAGATTACGCATTGGGGTTACGTTTTGTGTGTTGCAAAATTATTTCTGCCAGGCATCATCCTCTCGCCGCTTTCATTTTTTGACTCGCCAATTTGTCCAAATGCTTTCCAAATCGTTGAAAACTCTTTATTTTTGTCCTATGAGACTGAGATGTAAACACATCGGCCTTCTGGCCTGTACATTCTTTCTACTTTTTGCCTGCAGCGGGAAACAGGAGTATCCTTCTGCGTCCGTACGGGTTTCAGACTACTTGTCCAATAGGCAGATCACCTGTTTCGCTGAGGATTCGCTGGGCTATATCTGGATTGGAACGGCCAGGGGTCTCAACCGCTACAATTCGGAGGATTATCACCAGTATTTCATGGAGGAAACGGATTCTACCAGCCTTCCGTCCAATTTCATCTCTTCTCTTTTTGTGGACAATACCGGCCGTCTGTGGGTGGGTACCAGGAACGGGGCCTCCCTGTATCATCCGGAGACAGATTCTTTCGAGACCGTTCACAACGCCCCTCCCTTTGACCAGGTGCACCAGATCTGGCAGGATGCTTCAGGAAGGATCCTGTTCAATATGATGAAGCAGCTGTGTGCTTACGAGGAAGGTTCAAGGAAGATGCAGGTTCTTCTCCAGCACTTTGACCCGTCCAATGAATATGGCAACGAGTGTTTCACCTCCCCGGACGGGAATCTCTGGAGCGTCACTTCGCATAGAATACGGGCCTTCGCCCCCAATACACTGGAACTCATCTTCGATTTCCCGCTCCAGAGCAAGACTTCCGGAGCCTGGATGCTTTCCGATTCCAGGATATACGTAGCTTTCGAAAATGAATGGCAGGTATTTGACCCTGCTTCCAGGGAATTCGTTCCTATCCCCGCGGCACTTCGAAATCAGCCCATGCTCACAGATACCCCCGTACGGCAAGTATTCGAACTTGCCGATGGAGAGACGGTTTTTGCTACTGAAAAGGGCATCCTGACCCAGAAAGGGAATGAGGTAATGACGCAGGAGCACCCTGGTTTTCCGGTTGACCTGCCATACCCAGATATCACCGCTACTTTTACCGATAAGCACGGCACCCTTTGGTGCGGAACGTTGAACCACGGTTTCATCCGCAGGGAGCCTGGCAAGACCGATGGCCGGACGTCTTACCTTACCTCCTTCTTCCAGGACCAGCCGATAGTGGGAATGACCCGTGGCGGCGATGGCCGCCTGTGGCTGCTCACTGCAGACAAGAGGGCTTTTACCTATTACAACGGAGTTTTACAGGAAATTGACATCCTCCCCTATTTGAGTCAACTCCAGCCCAGTGACGGGTCGGCCATGTTTTATGCCGACAGTTCCGGAAAACTGTGGATTGTCTCGGACATCCTTTATGAAACGGCTTGGGACGGTTCCCGGCTAAGGACACTCCATCAATATACGTCTGAAACTCCCGCCCAGGTGAGCGTCGTCATGGAGGATCGTGAAGGAAACATCTGGACAGGGTACGGTTTTGCCGACTATCTAAGTGTCCTTCCTGCAGGAGAGTCTGCTTTTGAGCGCTTTGTGCTGGAAGGGCTGCCGTCCATCAGTTTTGTCCATTCCCTTTGCGGTCTTTCTGGCGGAAAGCTGCTTGTTGGAAGGGTTCTCGCCAATCCCTTGCTGCTTGATGTCCACACCCGGGAGTCTCTGATGATCCCGCTCTGGGAGGACAATGAAGGGAAAGATTATGTATCGGCTATCTGCGAAGACCGCAGCGGCAAAGTTTGGATCGGGACCTTTGGAAGCGGTCTTTTCCGGTACGATGTCCAGCGAAACAGCGTTTCGTCCGTAGAAGGTATCGGCTGCAAGGAGGTTACTGGAATTGTGGAAGACGAAAACGGCGGTATCTGGGTTTCTACCCTTGCCGGCCTGTACCGGTATAACTTCAATTATGGTGATTTCAGCTCTTTCGGCAAAGAAAGCAATCAGTACAGTCCGCGGTCTTCCATCAAACTGGACAGAGGATATCTTGCCTTTGGCGGAAGCCAGGGCCTGACCATCCTCCGGCCCGCCAATGAAAAAGGGAAATTCTTCGTTCCCCTTTATTTCGAAGACTTGTATATTGACAACCTGCCGGTAAACTGGAACGCTTCAAACACACTACGGCTGGGCTATGATGAGAATACCTTTTCCATATCATACGCGGCCCTGGACTTTGCAGAAGACAAGAACATCCAGTACCGCTACCGGTTGGAAGGCTTTGAAGACCAGTGGATCGAGAATCGCACCAACCGGACCATCCAATTTACCCAGCTCCCTGCGGGCAAGTACAAACTCACGGTGCAGGCCCTCGGGACGGAGCGTGATATGGTCCTTTCAGAAGCATCCCTCCCCATCCGGATAAGTCCCGCGCCGTGGAACACCTGGTGGGCCTATTCCCTTTATGCGCTGGCCATTCTGCTGATGCTTGGAACCTTTTATCTCAGTCGGGTCAATGCCATCAAACAGCGGGAGGCGGCAAAACGGGCAGAGCTTGAGAAGGAGCAGGAGCGGCGGATCAACCAAGTGAACATGAGCTTCTTCGCCAACATCTCCCACGAGTTCCGAACGCCGCTTACCATGATATCCGGTCCGGTAACGCAAATGGAGAAAGGCAAGGCCACACCCCAGATGCTCAGCACCGTCAAATGGAACGTGGCCCGGATGCTGCGGCTGGTGAACCAGCTGATGGATTTCAACAAGCTGGAAAATGATACGCTGAATCTTCAGGTGGCTCAGGATGACGTTGTGGCTCTTCTCAAGCAGACGGCCGCCGCCTACGCTTTCAGCATTGCAGAGAAGGGCATCAGCTTCACCGGCAATGGCATGGAAGACACCTTCAATGCCTGGATAGACGCAGACAAACTGGACAAAATACTGAGCAACCTGCTCTCCAATGCCATGAAATTCACTCCGCAGGGTGGAGAAATCTCCCTTTCCTTCGATGTGATTCCGGACGGGGAGCAGCGTTGGATGAAATTCGTGGTTTCCGACAACGGTCCCAAGATTCCTCCAGAGTCCCTGGAGCGTATTTTCGACCGCTATTACCAAGTGGAAAACCACCATAATTACGGCACCGGCATCGGCCTTTATTTTGCCCGGAAACTGGCCGAACTGCATCACGGCAGCCTTGTCTGTGAGAACCTGATTGGCGAAGGGCTGGCCTTCACCCTTCTGCTTCCGGCCGATGACGTTTATTCGGACGGGGAAAAAGTGGCCAAGTCTCCGGAAAGGCTCCCCATATTTACCGGAGAGGCCGATTTTACCTTGAAGGAAGATGCGGATAAAGATGCTCGGAAGGTCCTCATCGTAGATGACGACCCGGATATCGTTGCATACGAGTACAGCCTGCTTTCTCCAGAATATAATGTCAGGAAAGCTTTCAGCGCGGTCAGCGCCCTGGAAATGCTCGCCTCCGAGATGCCGGATATCATCGTAAGCGATGTTTCCATGCCGGGGATGGACGGCTATGAATTATGCCGGAGAATCAAGGAAGATGCCGATATCTGCCATATCCCAGTCATCCTGGTAACGGCAAAGACCACGGTTGAGAACCAGATTGAAGGGCTGCACAAAGGGGCCGATGCCTATGTGACCAAACCCTTTGACCCGGAGTATCTCCTGGCCGTCATCCAAAGCCAGCTGGAGAACAGGGAGAGGGTTCGCGGCATGCTGGGAAAGGCGACGCAAGTCGAAGATATCCAGGAAGATGCCCTTTCTCCTCAGGACAATGCTCTTATGAAAGAGCTTTATGAACTGATGGAGAAAGAACTGGACAACGATCAGATCAACATCAATAGCATCACCGATCAGCTCCATATCTCCCGCAGCAAATTCTACTACAAGATCAAGGCACTGACCGGTGACAATCCCAATGCTTTTTTCAAAAAGTATAAACTGAACCGGGCGCAGGAACTTCTCCTTGACGGCCGCTACAATATCTCAGAGGTGGCTGATATGACCGGTTTCAGCAACCCTTCCGTCTTCGGGCGCAACTTCAAGGCCCAGTTTGGAGTGACTCCTACGGAATGGCTGAACCAGCAGAAACATTAACGGAAGAGGTGCGGAAGGAACTCTTTCAGGCTCCGGCGCCAGGTAAGGAACTCATGGGCCGTACCTTCGGAGACATAATAGTCGTGTCGGATTCCGGCCTTTGTAAGCAGTTCATGGTCATGTGCCGTGCCGATATTCTCCTCTGACCCTGTGCTCAGGAAGATATAATGGTACCTGCGGTTTACTGCCGATGCATCTTTGAGGGCGCCATTGTAGTCGGTCTTCAGGTCATTCAGGAACACGGCCCCGCTGAAGGAACCTACATAGGAAAAGAGTTCCGGATGCCCCATGGTCATGTCAAAAGTCTGGTGCCCGCCCCAGGAGAGGCCGGCCATGCCCCTGTGATCACGGTCACTCAGGGAACGGAACTGGGAATCAATGAGGGGAATAAGGTCTTCCGTCATCACCTTGTAGAAAGACTTACCCATATTGGATATCTTCTCCGGGAGGTCTTTGCCCTCCGCCTGGGAAGCGGGATTGGCTACATCTCCGCTGTCCATAACCACAATCATCGGTACACAGTCGCCGGCAGCAATCAAGTTGTCCAGGATATGTTGGGCACAGCCCTGGTTCGTCCAAACAGTCTCATTCTCGCTCAGGCCATGCTGCAGGTAAAGGACAGGGTAACGCTTTTCGGGATTTTTCTCATACTCGGAAGGAGTGTAAACCACGGCTCTCCGGAGCTCACCCTTGGCCGATGACCAGTAGGGCACCCATCTCACTTGTCCGTGCGGAATATCCTTATTGAATCGGTAATAATCGCCTTCCGGGCCCTCCGGAACTTCGATACCGCTCTGCCAAAATCCGGCATAGTAACCCTCCGTATTACTGTCTTTCACATCAGCCCCGTCAATCAGGTAGGTATAATAATGGAAACCTTTTACAAGCGGATCTGTCTTTACTGTCCATGCACCATCTTCCCCTTTTACCATGGCCAGGAGATCGTTATGACCGGCCAGTTTCAGCTTGACCGACTGCGCCTCCGGCGCTTCCACTCGGAAATAGGCACAACAGGCTTCGTCCACTCTGGGATATTCCGCGCCGATAATGGCTGTCGATGAAAGGGTAGTCCCTTCCATTGTTTCAACGGCCGTTCCCTGAACGGTTTTGGTTCCGGACAGCAGCTTTACTACGCTGCATCCAGCTATGCCTTCAAATATGGCTATAATGCCAAGAATCCAGGCTAAGTTTTTTTGTCCTTTTGTCATGGTCATGGTTATTCGCTTATTTTAACATTTGAAACAGGGTAGATCTTGGCGGACGGAACGGTGAAGGAAACGCATTGCAGGGCAGTTTCTGCATCCTGGCAGAAGCGAGCCTCATAAACACCCTTATCCGTGACAAAGGCCGAGGCGGCTTCGTCAAAAGAGGCGAGGTCTTCTGCGGTAAACTGCATCCGCAGGACTTCCGTTTCCCCAGGCGCAAGAAGCCCCGTTTTAGCAAAGGCTTTCAGCTCTATGGCGGGTTTGTCCAGTTTCCCGGCAGGGGCACTCACATAAAGCTGGACCACTTCCTTTCCGGAAACGGAACCGGTATTTCTGACGGTTACAGTTGCCGTATAAGTATTGCCATTACGGGAAACAGCGGCATTCTCATACGCAAACGTGGTGTAGCTGAGGCCATAGCCGAAGGGGTAAGAAACAGAGGCCCCCTTTGTCTGGAAGTGCCTGTATCCCACATAGATACCTTCCTCATAATCCGTGTACCCCACATTCTTTTCCTCCGGGTTTCCGGGCTTGTTGGCAAGGACCACGGACAGTCCGTTCATGCCGTCGCTATAGTCTTTCCCGTAGGTGGCAGGAAAATTATCGGCACCGGGAACATCGGCATAGCGGAGCGGGAAAGTGGCCGGGAGATGACCGGAAGGGTTGGCTTTTCCGGTGAGGACATCGGCTACGGCATGTCCGCCTTCCTGTCCGGGCATCCAGGCCAGGACGATGGCATCCGGAAGGTCTTTCCAGGAGGCTGTCTCCACAACGCCTCCCACATTCAGAATCACTATCACCTTCTTGCCCCTGGTGTGGAAGGCCGTGCAGACATCCTTTATCATGGCCGATTCTGTCTCCGTGAGGTTGAAGTCTCCCTCCACATTGCGGTCAAACGCCTCCCCAGGTTTGCGGCCGATGGTGATGACGGCCATGTCCGATTCTTCGGCAATGGCAGGGTAGGCATAAGCCTCCAACGATACATCTTCCAGATGGGCGCCTATGCCGATGGTTTCCAGGATGGGAACTCCGCTGATGGGAGAGAATTTGAACTCGGCATCCTTCATGGCGTTGAGGTGGTCATAGAAGGTTTCGAGCTTCTCATTACAAGTAAATCCACGGTCCTCCATGCCCTGTAGCATATTCACCACATACGGCGTACTCACATGTCCGCTGCCAAAACCGTCATGGATGAAGCGGTAGGAATGAACGCCGAAAAAGGCGATGTTGCAGGCCTTCGCAAGCGGAAGGGTGTTTCCCTCATTTTTCAGCAACACGATGCCTTCTTCTGCAGCCCGGCGGGAAACCGCCGCATTCGCCTCAAAATCAGGATGGTTGGAGTACCGATACCCGCGGAAAGTCGCGGTCTTGACAATGTATTCAAGAATGCGCCGGACATTGCGGTTGACATCTGCCTCTGAGAGTTTTCCTCTACACACAGCCTCTACAATGTGGTCTATCTGCTCCCTCTTTCCCGGCATCATGAGATCATTTCCTGCATGAACCTGGGCAGGGGTGTTGCGAAGGCCGGTCCAGTCGGTCATCACAAAGCCCTTGAAGCCCCAGTCTTCACGGAGAATATGGGTCAGGAGGTCGTGGCTTTCCTGCGTATAAACGCCGTTGATTCTATTGTAGGAGGACATGAAGGACCACGGCTGGGACTCCTTCACGGCTATCTCAAAGGGCTTCAGATAAATCTCCCGGAGAGCACGGACGCTCACCCTGGCGTCGTTGAACAGGCGGTTGGTCTCCTGGTTGTTGGCTGCAAAATGCTTGAGGGAAGTGCCTACGCCCCTGGACTGGATGCCGCGGATCATGGCTGCGGACATTTTGCCGGCAAGGAGCGGATCTTCCGAGAAATATTCGAAATTGCGCCCGCAGAGGGGGTTGCGCATGATATTGGTGGCAGGTCCCAGAATCAGGTCCACGCCGTATTCCAGCACATCATTTCCCATTGCGTGTCCCACCTCTTCCAGGAGCGGTGTATTCCACGTTGATGCAAGCAGAATCTCAACCGGGAATCCCGTACAATAATACGTTGAGCCGTCTTCGGGACGGATGGGCATTATCCTCAGGCCCGCAGGACCGTCGGCCACAACCGTGGCAGGGATGCCAAGGCGGCTGATTGCATTGGTCTGTCCGGCAGCACCCGGGACTCTCTGTCCCACGGACTCTTCTCCCGTTGCCGAAGGAACGCCCTCATATCCCGTGCCGTCAATGGCCCCCACAAGCATTTGGGCCTTTTCTTCCAAGGTCATGGACTGAATAATCCTACCGATATTTTTTGGCGAAAGGGAAGGTTGCGCCCCCAGCGAAATGGCAGAAAGCAGGAGTAGCGTTGTCAAAAGTGTTTTTCGGATCATATGGCTATGTTTTGTGATGCAAAGGTACGGCACCTACACGGCGCATACCCGCCATTTTCATTTGTTTTCTCGCCGATTTGTTCAAATGCAAGCGGAGCCCCGGTTCCGAAGGCGGTCACGCCATTGCCGATGTCCTCTTCGGCGACGTGAATCCATCGGCCAAACTCACGACCACCTTCCCGCGCAGCGTGGGGCAGCTCCCCCTCTACTATAATCACAAGAACACCGGTCGCCCGCATCCCGACGATGCCGACTACAAGAAGTTCGTGAGCTGTTATATCGACGAAATCAACGCGCCGTTGTATCCTTTCGGATACGGCCTCAGTTACACCTCCTACTCCTACTCCCCTATCACCCTGAGTGCTTCGGAAATGCCCATGGACGGCTCCGTGACCGCCTCCGTGACCGTTACCAACACGGGCTCCCGTGCCGGCGACGAGATTGTCCAGTTGTACATCCACGACATCTACGCCACTTCCACGCGTCCTGTCAAGGAACTCAAAGGTTTCCGCAAAGTGCACCTGGAACCCGGCGCATCGGCCCAGGTGGAATTCACGCTCACAAAGGAAGACTTATCCTACTACAACCATGACCTCCAGTGGATCTGCGAGCCCGGTGACTTCGAGATTATGATCGGCCCCAACAGCCGGGATACGGAAGGAGTGTCCCTCCGTGTTCAATAGAGATAATCTTTTAAATAGAGTTCTTGCAATAGTCGATTTTCGAATTTGGCAGTCAACCTTATAACGGGCTTTTTCGGAGGTCAGGAACTGCATTTCTCGAAGTGTACACATTGGCCGGAAAAGGGTTTTGCCACTACTAATGAATAGCTTTGAAACAGAGGTAATAAAGGAGACTGATGAATCCTTATGGCCCCTTACGATTTCTTGCATTTATTCTGGTAGAAGAAAAAAGAGAATCTTGGTAATCTGCCGGTATAGTCCAGTCATGTATTAGATATACCAATCTGACTATACACCCATATCTCTATACACCGAATAGCAACCTTTCTTCTCAAGAAAGCATTGGAAATGTAATTTCGTATCTAGAATGATTAAAGATTGAAGACGCCCATTCCTCGCGTAAAACTTGTTACACATTCTTGACACGTCTCAGGACACCTGAAAACAAGCCTTTTTTCTTTTTTACCCGAGCAATTTAAGTCTCCTTAATGAAGATTCTTCGAGATCGTGTCTGATCCTGTCACAATGATTGTCACAAAAAACGCCGATTCCGTCACAATTGTGACAAACAACAAGCGTAACTCATTGACAATCAAACGGCTTAAAAACCCTACGACTTCCCTTGGGAAATAGGTAATTTTCTGCATCGGGAAATAATCGGAAATTGACTTGGTGGTATCTTCTGCCATTTGGTAGAAACGTTTATTGCCCAAGGTATTCCTCAATCCGTTTTGTCGTTTCTGGTATAGAGGGACGCAAGTGTTCGCCAAAGTCCACGATGACGCCTTGTTTGTCAACGAGAATATAGAAAGGTATTCCTCTTCCCAAATGAAGAATGGGATCAAGTCCGGCTCGCTGAGCGTCAGTCAAGTGAATATTCTCTATCCCTTGGGCTACAGTGTTGATATCATCCGGCCCATTATCTATAAAGAAATTGACAATTCGCAATGGCCTTCCTTGAAACTTCTCGGCCAGGCTTAATTGATAGGGCAACTCTTGCCTGACGCCGGGGCACCATGTAGCTCCGATACAGATGAAGACCACCTTCCGTTCTTCTTGTTCAATCATAGAACGGAGTAATTTGACGCCTTCATTCTCTTTTACTGCGACTGTTTGGCCGTCACGGGGTTTATCTGCGTTGAGAATGGCATCGGACAGAGATCTGGGATTCTGCTGATATGCTTTTTTAAGTACGTATCTGTCCCTTATGGAAAGCTTTAATAAAGGGAATGTAACATTCTCATTGAAACTGTCAAAGGACTCTTCAAACCGATCGACATCATTAGCTTCCAGAAGTTGATTGTAGAAGTGGGAAACCATCATCTGGAAGAGCATATCATTCTTTGTGGCTTGCTTCAGGGTTCTGACTAACGAGGGATAGTCGCCTGCAAGTCGCCGAACTTCTTTCTGATCCAGAGAGCGAAGCTCCCACATACTGATATTTGAAGCAAGTTCAAAAAGATTGCTGTTCAGACAGTCTTTATCGAATAATGGTTCGGTTTCCTCCGTTCTGAAGAAGTCTGAAACTTCTTCTCCCTGGACCGACTTGTACATAAGAAGCCCTTGAATCAGAGCAGAATAATAGTCGGCCTCAATTTCCTTACGGCAAAGGGAGATTAACTCCGGGCTAGGCCGTCTTTCTGAGATGAACTCCTCCAATCTAGCCCTATGTGATTGCAGTTTTTCCTTGGCGGCTTTTGCAAAAGCCCCGGCCTGTTCATAAGCACGGAGATGATTCCCTTCCGGGTCTGTCTCATAACTCGAAAACCTGGGCCAATCTCCCTTTAGATAATAGGCCACGTGAAAGACATTGAATTTCTCATTATTCTCCGCGCCTTGACCTGAGTAAACCACTTTACCCAGGTCTGCGAAATCCAATTCAACATGGATTGAGTCGCCCGGGCAGATCACCAGATGGTCGATATACGGTGGCATTGAAATGGTTCTGGGAGCATATGGGACCAAGGAGAACGCAAACCTGTCCTCATAAATTGTTGATGTCTGTTTGTCGGAAACCCGGTCGAAAAAAGGTATTGTAATGCTGATCTCTTTTGTGTTCTGATATACTTCGTGGTGGGAAATATGACCTGTAATAACGGCCGACCTCGAATACTCCTTTTCATCCCCATCGACATGAGAGGTCTCGAAGACAAATGCGGACTCATCGATCTCCGTCCGCCGGCCGGCTTGTTTGCATGAAAGAACGAAACACAGGGAAATCAGTGACGGAAATCCCAGTAATATAAACCTGCTGAGCGACTTCATATCTCTCGAAACACTACTCAATGAACCATTTATCCATAGAAATAATCCTGATACTTTTTCCCCTGTATTCAACGGAACCATCATGATTCCAACTGATGAGCATAAGATTATCGCACTTCAATTCCTCTGATGCTTTAACAAGAGCATCGAGTTCCCTTTCGCGTGTCTTGGTCTTGGAGATATCATACGAAACCTGAACCAGAGAGGTAACTTTTCTCCCATCCCGAATCACAAAGTCGACTTCTTTGTCATTCGACGTTCGATAATAGAAGAGAGACTTCTTGAGGTCATATCCTCTCCGTAACAGTTCTATGAACACCATGTTTTCCAGTTGCCTTCCGTTATTGCTGGATAGTTCGAATGATCGAGTATAGATGAGGCCATTATCTACGACATAAACCTTTCGGGGGGCCTTTTTCATCTCCTTCAGTTTGTTGTTGAATCGAGGGAGATAGAAGAATAGATACGGCTCGGCCAGATATCCACAGAATTTCTTGACCGTTGTCACACTACCTAATGACAGTTCTTCGGCGATCTCGTTATAACTGAGAGGATTGGAATAGTTGCTGATGAGATAATCGGCCAAGTCGTAAAGCTCTGTTATCTTACGTATCTTATGACGTTGGGCCACATCTTTCAGAATGATGGAGTCAAATAGTGCAGTAAGGTAAGCTTGTTCAATCTCCCGGTTCTTGACGATTTCAGGATACCCCCCTTTCTTTAGATAATCGTCCATCTCTATGAAGAGCTTTGCTTTCTCATCGGGCAATTCCGCATTGACCGGGACCTCTCTATATTTCAGGGTCTCTTCCATAGAAAAAGGAAGGATCTGGATTTCGACATATCGTCCTGTAAGAAGGGTGGACATCTCGCTGGAGAGCAGGTTGGCATTGGAACCAGTAATGACCAGGTTCACTCCACGACGATACAACTTAGACACCCATGCATCCCACGAGTCTAGATTCTGTATTTCATCGAGCAGCAGATACTCATAACCGGGGTAAACCTCTGCAAGCGCTTGCATAACCGCATCCTCATTGAAAGCACCCAGCAACTGGGTGTCATCAAAATTCAAATAGGCGTAGTTTTTCCCTGACAGAATCTGCAATGCATAAACGGACTTCCCTGCCCTTCGGGGACCGGTTATCAGTTTGATGACATTAGTCTCTAGATATGGTGCCACATCCTGAATATGCTTCCTGAAATAGTATGGCCTTGATGCAAGGTCATCCCTTTCTGCTCGTTGTTTTAGGACTATGTTTTTCATCACTTTCTTTTGTTAACTGCACAAATTTAGCAAAATTTATCCATTACGCAAATGATAGTGTATTAAACTAATTGGCGAAACTAATCAGTCCCTATATCTAGATAAAGGGTTCGGGTCAAAAGAAAATGAGAGTCATAAAACCCGTATTGTATGGTCCAATGTTATAGATATACCATACTGAATGTACATGTATGAGTAATCTCCGATTCAAACGGTAATCGGGTGTAAAAAGTATAAACTGACAGGGCCCTGAGAAGCCGCTATATCCCTTTTCTTTTGACCAGAAAGACGGTTCATGCCGCTTGTAAATCCGGAGGAAATTATTACCTTTGAATCTGGACATGTGAATGCCCGAGCAATGGTAGAAATCGGCTGCTTTTAGAGTTTCAATTTCTTGTGCTAGAGCAAGTTCCAAAAGATGTCACCGATGCATCTGTACATGCAGATTTATACAGTTTGGTAGCAGTTTATTTACGAGTTTTGCGTACCACTTTTCTACCACGCCCTTTGTAACTCATTAATTATCAACGAATTTAACATTCTGCATCGGCAAGTAGTCGGCTTATCCAACTACTCTATCACGAAACTCCTGGGAAAGTAATCGCTGTAGAAGCGGCCATCGATGGCGGTGAATTTCAGGACGCAGAAGTTCGGATCGGTGACTCCGCCCGGGTAGTACTCCTCGTCGCCGTCGCGCCAGATCATCTCCTTCGAGGCGGTATCTGTCAGCACTTCCATCGTACCACGAAGCATCATACCCTTGAAGCCCTCGGCATCGCAGAAATAGATACTGGCCTTGGGATTAGACTTGTAGTGGGCCACACGCAGCGAGAAGGTGTTGGTGGTGAAGTAAAAAGTCTTGATGCCCTCACGGACGCGCGGCGACAGCATCGCCTTTGTGCAAGGATAACCCTCAACATCCACTGATGAAATAAAGGCAACGGGCAGTGTGTCGGCCATTTTGCCGATGAGTTCCTTTACCCCGGCTAAAGCGGGATTCTCCGGCACTGCATCCGAAACCGTCAATTCCTTGCGCCAACGCTTCAGACGCGGAAAGTACATCTTCATCTGGCCGATGTATTCTTCTTTCGTGATGGGCTGTGGCAGGCCTTTGTTCACCTCGTCCACGAACTGGGCGCAGTGCTCGATCATTTCATCCATCGTGCAGTCCTGCAGGAATTTACCATCCTTATAGCAGTATATGCAGTATTCTTCATTCTTGCTTCCATCGGCATTCGTGCCGAGGACTTCCGGGGTGAGCGGCATTCCGCAACTCTGGCAAAACTTCTGTTCCATATCTTTTTCTATCGTTTGATTTTATCTTAGTTATCGTTTGTATCGCAAAAATAAATCCCCAAAAATGGCCTCAAGATCAGGGTGATTCTCACGGAAAAGGATTTCCCCTGTGTTCCCGTCTATAAGCAGGAACATCGGGACAATATTGACAGCATAGGTTTCCCAGACTTTACTCTTCCGGCCGCCTCCTTTGTTATCCAGCACATTTATCCACTCATTGCCGTTTTCCTTGAGGAAAGACTCCCACTTTGATTTACTGGAATCGATTGATACTGAATATATCTCAAGTCCTTTTTCGTGATATTTGGCATAAACTTCCTTCAGCTGTGGCAAATACTTGACGCAAGGACCGCACCATGTAGCCCAGAAATCCAGCAGGACATATCTGCTCTTGGGATTATCGACAACGGAACTCAAACTGACCGGATTCCCTTCAATGTCACAGAACTCCAAATCAATGTAATGAGGCTTATAATCATCTCTTGGTTCCGTCTTTACAAGTATCGAGAGTTCTTCCTTCAGTGCAGCAACAAAAGGGAGGCTGGCCAAATCAGGAGACAATCTATCCAAAGCATCCAACACCTTATTGCTTGGCCTGTAATAACGGTCTGCAAATAGAACAGCCAAAGGCCCCGTTTGAGCCAAAGAAAGGACAGAATCAACCATAGCATTTGCAGAGTCTTCCTGGCCACTGTCTCTCAACCTGTTGTACTTCAATAAAAAATCATTGGAAGGCGTTCCATTGGCGTTACGAGAATATTCATCACCTTCTTCCGCATTCACGTCAACGACAATTGTCCCCGGTTCCAAAATGAAATCTTGCAGCTGCAGATCTCCTTGATACATATACACATGCGTAGGAGCTGTCACTTTAGGATGAAATTCAAATTTACCATCCTCGACAACTGCAGTGCCGACAACCTTGCACCTGTTCCAGCCATCCTGCAATTCAAGCCTGGTGCCATCGCTGAGACCCTTGATGTTTCCTTCTACCACACAGTAGTCAGTTTGAGTAGATTGGCATCCGCTGAATGCAATCATCAGCAGTACCAAAGATGTGCCTAAAGTAAACAATGCCCTATTCATACTAAAACAATTTAATTTGACCTCAAAAATACTAAAAAAAGACGTCCTTCCTGGATAGCAGCGAAAGTTGCCACAGCAGTCACAATTGAAAATAGCCACGTAGGAATCTCCACCACAGGCAACAAATTGATATGACATTCGGCAAATGCTTCACACCTCAAAGTTATAAAATCACAAAATGACAACCATAGAAAGTGGCATGAAAATTGAAATTTGCCATATTTACAAAAAGAATATTCTAAGAATATGAAAAAGAAGATTTTATTGATTATGGCAGCCTTCCTGTTTTTGGGCGCCATATCAGCATCCGCACAGAAGAAAACTGGAATGAGGCTGGAAGTTGCCGAATCAGAGACAGACCACGGAGCTTACTCTATCTTTACCTATCGCGATGAAGACGGCTCCTTGTCATACTATATGAGTCTGGCGCGGACAGGCAAATTCCTTGGAGGCGATGAGATTCTCGGCATGGAAGTCAAGAACTACAAGGAGACAATCATCCGGCTAGGAAGCACTACCGATGAAGCCTTCAAGACAATTGACTATATACTGGATTTATTTGACAAGGATTTGGAAACCACTGCGGAATTTCAAGGAAGGGCCGCCACTTCCAGCGAAAAGCTGGGTGAGCCTATTACAACCCAATGTATTGTGGTGAAGAAAACTTTGGGCGGTAAGCGGCTGGAGTTCACATACACAGTCAACGGTCATCAGGTTCATACATTTCTGACGAAATCCACTCTCAAGGAGCTGTGCAGAGATTTCAAGTTAGACGTGAAACTGCATCCAAAGCAGCACGTCAAAAAGTGAATCAGCAAATGATTCACGCCTTCAGATTCTACTCCGAAGGCCATACATTGCTTAGCTGCTCAAACACTTCCGGAATGGTAGCCCAGCCAATGTTGTCCTCGCCGATCCTAACCATAATCAGTCTTTTGTGCGGGTTGACATAAAGGACCTGATTACATATGCCTATTGCGTAAAAACCAGGATACTGTCCGGTTTTAAAGCCTTCAAACCTAACGTCATACCAGCTGTAATGGTAGCTAGATTTAGGATTGAAATCGGTAGTCAGGTGTATCCATTCCTCGCTCACAATGCGTTTGCCATCCCACATACCATTGTTCAGATAGAGGCGGCCGATCTTGGCCAGATCTTTAAGTGTGCAGGTGATACCGCCGAAAGCATGGGCTGCACGATGCTTGCGGCTGTCAATATTGATCAGCGCCACCGACTCCATCTGCAGCGGCTTCCAAACTTTCTCGCTGAGATAATCGGCAAAATGCCTGCCCGTGGCACGCTCAATGACCACACCTAGGATGGCCGTGGTCATGCTCTCGTATCGGAACTTGGTCCCTGGATCGCATCGGAATTTCAAGCCCCGGATCTGTTTTATCAGGTTATGCCCGTAATTTAATCTTGCAATGGCGTTGACCGTCTTCAACTCCTTGATCTTGAACTCATATTCATCATCAAAGTCCAACCCGCTGAACATGCATAGCAGGTAACGGATGGTAAGCATCTCCCACCTGGGGTCTCTCCCCTTTAGTTCCGGCAGGTATTTAGTGACGGGATCGTCGATGCTTTCTATATAACCTTCATCTACTGCGATGCCACACAGCAGCGATGTTATGGATTTGGATACTGAGAAGATGGTCGCCAGACGGTCAGCCGAAAAATCGCCCCGGTACATCTCGTAAACGATACTGTCGTTATGGATAATCATTATCCCTTGCGTGGCGCTTTTATTTGCCAACGCTTCCGGGAAAGTCTGATTTATACAATGTGGAGGATCATTGTAGAAATGAAGCGTATCAATCCAATCGGCCCTTGATTCAGCTACTTTGAATTGGAACACCTGCTCACCATTGGGAATAGTATCGTGGACGTGGTGTTCAAAGCTGAATATGCCCGGGCCATTCAAACCGTCTGCGCAATATCCTCTTATCATTGAACACGACGACAATAAAATCCCAAACGCAACTAGAAATAAAGTACTGATTATGCGGTTACAATTCATTAGCGATTCTTTTCAACGGTAAACAACGATTTATCGAAACAAATGTACAGATATTATTTGAGACTTATGCTCGAGAAATACAGGCACACTCTTATTATTCTTCCATAAACAGTTCTCCTTTGAGATAGGCTATTCTATCGGTAGCAAATTCATAGCCTTTGGTGCCTGGCTTGGCAACAGCCAGGTACTTCTTATACCAGGCGATAGCCTGCTTGTAGTCTTTTTTCTGCTCATAGCAGTATGCTATAGTGGTAAGGGCCTGAATATACTTGGGATAATACTTGTAAGCCTCTTTATAGTGCTCAATTGCCTTGTCCCAGGATCTCATTGAACGATAGTAACCCAGTCCATACTGTTGGTGGATGCGATACATTGTGGCTGAATCCGGCAGAATCATTTCCAATGCCTTGTCCAGCCAAGGCTTGACCTCCCCATCAAAAGACCGGAGCGCTTCCTGCTTCACGGCTGCGATGGAATAGGCCAGATTAAAGTCGTTGGAATCAATCCGCCAGGCAGCGGTCAGTTCCTTCTCGGCCTGGGCAATCATATTTGTATGCCAATAGCTCTGGCCCAGATAATAGTGAATCGGGTAAGTGTCATTGCCGATATCCTTCTGCCTTTGGAGAACTGAGATTGTTGATTCATAATCTCCCTTGCGGTAATGGGCAAGGCCTTGAAGCTGGGCTATAACGTTATTGTCAGGATCTTCCGCCAGGAAAGGCTTTGACTGGTCTATGGCCCCGTCATAGTCTTCCTCATTAATCAGGACAATCATCGCCTTGGACAGAACATTCTCATTCATCGGCTTGTATGCCAGAGCTCGCCTGTAGTACCACAGGGCTGAATCAGGTTTTTCAATCTGGCGGAATCCGTCGCCGATTATGCTCAGAACAGCCGGGATGGTGTCCAGCTGCAAAACCTCCTTCCCTGCCTGGATACACTGCGGCCAGGCTTTGGTGCGGGAATGTATCTGCATCAGGCGGATCTTGTAAAGAATGTTGCCGGGAACAGCGGCGGAAAGCAGGAAGTAAGTACCCGCTGCCGTCTCATAATCACCGCTTTGGAAATGGCAGTCTGCTAGCTCCGAAAGAACCTGTTCGTCAAACTTCTCCGGATTAACCAAAGATGAAAGCTTTTCTATAGCCTCATCTGTCTTGTATATGCTCTTGAGATAGCGGGCTTCCGCCAGCACTCCCTTCCGAACATCCAGGGAATCCGGAGTCTGAGCCTGGGAAACACAAAGACTTCCAAGCAGTAAAAGACCAGTTATAACAATTCTATTCAGAAGGATTTTTGTCATAAGGCAAATTTACAAAATCCTTCACACATAGACTTTATTGGAGAAAATATTGGAAAAATGGATATATCTGCCCATATTTGATATGTAAAACGGTATTATACTGGATGAGAACTATTTCCTATATTTCCTTGTCGCTAACCCTAGCCTGGGCTTTCTGCCTTTGGCTTCCCAATAACTTGGCTTTTGCGATTATCTGGTTTTCATCCTTTTTATTGCCATTCTTAATCGCAGGTGATGTCTTTGCAATATACTACATGTGCCGTCATTGGAAAGAAAAAGGAGTTAAAGGCCTGGCTGGATTACTTGCTGCAATTATCGTCATTGTAGCTATAGGCCTCCATTCTCCCTGGAATTCAGTATCGGACAGAACTATGTCAAGACATTTCCACAAACATGAAAATGACTTGCGAGAATTAGTAAAATACGCCGAATCCCTAACAGATTCTGTCAGCCTCTCATTTCCATCTGATCCGATTCCGCAGGAAATACAAAAAGACGAATACGATCAAGTCATTTTACTGCTTGGGAAAACCAGTTGCAAGAAAATAACAACGTTCTCATTTTGGGATAAATGCACTTTAGTCTACTTCCGTCCTGCTGGCTTCAGCAGCCATGGATATCTCTTTCTCCCTGACGGTACCGTTAAAATACTTCATTGGGATCCTCTTGGATCAGATTGGAGCGGTCTATACGACATTAATTAGCTCCGCGATGCCACATATTATACCAGCCTCGGCGAAGCCTTGCCCTGAAGCCCTGGCCCCAGAGTCCATAGTCATGATGTTTCTTGATTATCCCTTGAAACAATGCCTCCAAGTCATAGCAAACAAATTCTTCACCATCGTTGATTACTCCATAAAGTCCAATAACACTTGGCACCCAGAAATCTACACGATTTAATTTGACAAGCCTGTCAACCACTTCTTTAGACTCGCCACATTGATCATCCTTCCAGACGAATAATTTTCCTTTAGCATCAATCATCCTGTTTGGCATTAGAGTAAAGTAATCAATCTGAACATCTTCAAGCGAATACGTCGTTTCAAAATCTCCTTCGGAATAACAGGATTGAGTAACCGTCATTATAGTATCTGAAGTCTTGGACACCCAAGTCCAAATAACACAATTATCATCGGGTGAAGTCATATTCGGCTTGATGGTGGTATCCTTTGGGCTTACTATAGCACGGTAGTTATTGTGATCCCCATCATTTGCCTTTGAGCAAACACTAATTAGTTTATTCCCAATACTGATATCAAACACTTCAGAAGTAGAAAGAAAACGCTTTTCGTGGCGGATCAGGTCATTGACCACTTGTGATACCGCACGGTCAATACTATCCCGAGACTGTGCATTGCAAACCGCTGAGCACAAACACAAAAAAGACAATATGGAAAGTGCTCTTCTCAGATGTATCATAACAGGCAAAGAATTAGTGAGGCAATACTCTAATCACCAGCATAGTAAGGTCATCGCTCTGCTCAGCTTCACCGACAAATGCTTCAACTGCTTCCCTTACATGTGCGGTAACGTCTTTGGATGAAGCGCTGACTTTGAGACCGGCCAGAGAGGAAAGAACTCTATCCTCTCCGAAAAGTAAACCGTCGGAGCGAGTGGCCTCTGTAAGCCCGTCTGTGTAAAGCAAAAGGATTGTTCCTGGAGAAAGCACTGTCTTCTGATGGGTGTATCTCCAGTCAGCGATTATGCCTACCGGTACATTAGCGTCTGTCTTAAGCACTTGCGGTATGCCATCTCTGAGTACGATTGGTGCGTTATGCCCGGCATTGCAATACTTCAAGTCCCCGGTTTCCAGGTCAAGTTCGCCTACAAAGAAGGTGACGAACATCAGATTATCGTTACGGGAAGCCATGGAAGAATTTATTGCTGTAATCAGTTTGTCCGGACTGTCTGCAGAAGCAGATAGAGTACGGAACATAGAGCTGATAACGGCCATCACCAGAGAAGCCGGAACGCCTTTGCCGGAAACGTCACCGATGCAGAAATACAGCTTGTTGTCTCTTATGCAGAAATCATACAGGTCTCCCCCTACTGCCTTGGCCGGAGTAATACTGCCCCAGATGTCAATGTCATTTCTGTCTGGATATGCTGGCCAGGTCATAGGCAGCATAGACATCTGGATATTCCTGGCAACATCCAGCTCGCTTTCCATAGAAGCCTTCTGGGCAGTGGTTTCGGTAAGATCCGCAATGTACTTGGAAAGAGAGTTCTGCATATTGTCGAAGGAATCGCGGAGCAGACGTATCTCGTCCTCGCTCTTGATTGCAGGGAGCTTTGTGTCAAACTTACCGTGGGCAACTTCAGTGGCGGAACCAGCAAGCTGCACCAGCGGTTTTGTAAACCTCTTTATTGCTCTGCGGCAGATTCTTGACACGAGCAGCAACCCCAAAAGCATGAGTATGAGGATGAGGCACCCCAAGGTGATAGCAGGCCCCAGCAGACTCTTTATCGGCACTGCTATGGCCATAGACCATCCTGTATCCGAAACAGGTGCGTAAAAGACGTCATACCGGCGGCCGTCCATCTTGACCATCTCTTCACCTTTCTGTCCAGCACACATAGCTTCCCCTAACTCCCGGTAATTATCTGATGTACCTTGGTCTGCAAAATCCATGAAGTAATAGGCTCCAAGATAACGCTCCATATCAGGATGTGCAATGTATTCCCCATGTGGCCCCAAAATGAAACTGTAAATGCCCTGTCCTTTCTCCCTGACCGACTTTGGCAGCACGCCAACATTGTTTTCGCTAATGTCAATGTCGCGAAGAAGATTGGCCAGCCAATCAAGAGATATGTCAGCGCCGAAAACTCCGGCAAGCTTTCCTTGAGGATCAGTTATCGGCAAAATGTAGGTGCACAGCAAAGTGCCCGCACCGTCTTTGTCCAGGTAAGGGCTGGACCAGCTTCCACCTTTAGAAGACAAGCCCGTCTTGAACCATTCAGTATTGTGGTAGTCGTGTGAAGCGGATCCAATATCGTGAACATACGGCTTGTTATCAACAATTTGCGCATAAGGTTCAAACCACCTTCCTTTGCTTGGGAAATACTCGGGAACAAATCCAATCCCGCATCCTGTAAGATTGCGGTTAACGTCTATTTCATACTCTAGCGTTTTTATGATGAGCTCCGGAGATGTAATATGCCATTTAACCTCATCGGCTATATTCAAGCCGGAGATTTCCACTTTCTCAAGATTCGCGGTAATATTGCGGCTAATATTTCCAATTGCATCGGCAAAGTGCTCTTTATAAGAAGAATAGACGCCGGCTATTGTTAAAACAGAAGCCAACAACGAAATGATAATCATTATAACCAGGAATATGATAATTATAGTCCTGGTCAGTCTGCTGGAGAAGGATTTCAAACGTTTGCCCATAGGTAAAGATGGTTACAATATAACAAATATATTCAAAATCCAGCTCAATACCAATTATTGAGTATTGCCCGGATAAGTCAATGTAATGAACTTTGCCTTGTAATCTGATAGCAATTCAAAATAGTATTGATATGGGACTTTTAAGCAAAATTTTCAGCAATGCCAGAAAACCTGAAGGCTTTTTGGGGAAAAGGTAAATGCAGAAGCCATAGCAAAAGGCCGTTGTAATGTACTGGAAGCCAATGTGTCTTCCCTCCCTTTTAAAGATGAAAACTTTAATGTAATTACTGCCTTTGAGACCGTTTACTTCTGGCCGGACATTGTAAATAGTTTCGCAGAAGTGAATAGAGTTCTAGTTCCTGGCGGAGTTTTCCTCATAGTCAACGAAGACGACGGTCTCAGCGGTGCAAACCAGAAGTGGGAGAAAATGATAGATGGCATGCACACATACACTCCGGATGAGCTGAAAGCTCACCTATGTGCAGCTGGTTTTAATAATATCCTTATATACAGAAAAGAATCAAAGCACTGGCTGGCTGTGACTGCAGAGAAGAAAAATATTTGAAATTTCAGTATTATTCAGCGATAATGAATATATTGCAATAGTATTTTTCTGTATTGTTAAATTAATATGTTTATAGTTACCATCATTATCACTGCAGTATTGGCTATTCTGGGCATCATTATTCTTATAGGCAAGGGGGATATGCTTATTGCCGGCTACAATACGGCCTCAGAAAAAGAACGGAAAAAATATCACATCAAGCGCCTGAGGCTGATTTTTTGCATACTGCTTCTCCTTCTGGCAACGACTTTTTTCTTCTTGTTCGGAAGTGATTCAGTGGAAAATCATATATCATTTGTGGTGCTGGCTACTTTGCTGGCAATAGTATCACTCGTACTGGCAAATACCTGGGCTAAAAAGAAATACAAAAAGAACTGACTATGGAAGACATTATAATGAGAGAGATTGACCACATCGGCGAGATGATGCTTCAAATAGCTCGCCGATTGGGACTTTTCTCCAAGGCTTTGCCTAATTACACTCTGAATGATGTCAAGAAAGAATCGGTGGCAGCAGAGCTTCCTTTCAGCATTGATAAAATTCTTGAGCAAGAGCATCCAGTTCTGTATCTTGTTGAAAAAGAGAAAATCAGCGACAACGCTCTTGAAACGTTTGTAGACATCCTTATCCATTCAGATATGGAAGAGTCTAAGAAAAAAGCTATTCTTGCCGATGCAATCACATACCTCGACAGCAAGGGTAGTTTTTCATTCAAGCTGCATTCACTGAGCAGTGACGGGCAGATCTAATTCTTGATAGTCATAACAGCCGAGCACGTCTCATATCAGAACTGGTTCTTTACAGCTTTTTTAAGGGCTTTGGGCAATGCATTGCGGTTGAGGAAGATGTATGTGGTATTGAGGGCAATATAGTCGCGAGACATATACCAGATTCCGTTATAGTATCCGCTTTTGCCCCAGGAGTTTTTCACCAGATAAAAAGGCTTTCCCTGCTCATCGATGGCCTTGCCGTAGATCAGCATCACGTGGTCGTAGGTAAAGCGCCAGTCGTCCCACTGTTCCTGACGGAGCTCCTGCGTAGGAATCACGCCGTCAGGCAGATCGGCAAGACCCTTGCGGGAGAAGTCTCCGGAAACGTCTCCGCCCCATGCAACCGTATATCCTGCGTCAAGCGCCTTGTCCAGAACATCCATCAGCTCATCAATTGGAATGTTGTAGCTTGGCCTGAGCCTCCACTTGTATGGTGATTCGATCACAAACCACTGGTTGAAAGGATGATGAGTGAAACTGGTCAGGCTTACATAATCGCTGAGATTAAGCCCAAGGCTCTCTGCAAAAGACTTTGGCGTGTAGGTTTTGCCCTCATATACAAAGGTTTCAGGGCATTTGCCCACATATTTTTCAATTACAGCCTGGACACTGTCTTTCCAGCCGGGCAGAGGCTCTTTGGCGCTGTATCTTACTATACTGCGAACCTTGTTCTCCAGCTCAGGGAAAAAGACCTTGAAATTGGCAAGCGAATCCCCTGTAAGCGAGCCAGGTGCAGGCATTGCATTCTCAGGGCAGATGCCGTATTTGCGGATCACTTCCAGCACGTCTTCACAGGAGCCGCCCTCGGAAATCTGGCTGTAGCCGTGCATACGCACATAATGTGTGGCGCAGTCCAGATAGTCTTTGCTGACCACGAACATTTCGCACAGGTCGTATGTTTTGCCTGTCTTCCTGAGTATCTCGCTTTCAAAGTATCCCAGTGTGGCAAAGTCCCAGCAGGTACCGCTGCGGTACTGGTTCTTGACGCTTGTAACCGGATTTTTCTTGACCGTGGTAAATGTCTTTACATCCTGTGCCGAAGCCGAAACTGCTAACATCAGCAATCCCGCAAAAAACAGTATTCTCATATTTCTATTCATTATAACTTATTTTCCATTGTAAGTGAAAAACTTCGGAGTGACTGAAAGCATCAGCCATCCCCAGTGAAGGCGTCTGCGGTCAGAAGATCGCTTGAGGACAACCATTGTTCTAGTGCCCCACATGAAAGAATAACCTGCACTTAGTTTGCAGTCTTTGAATAATCGGCTCTCTTGTGCCCTGAGGCCAGCCGAAAGAAACAAAATGACAATCAGGCAAACGTATCTCATTTTAGCACAAAAAGGCAATATATTCTTCATAATATGCGAATTTACTCATAATTTCATAACTTGCGCCATATATCGAAAACAGCATTCAGTTTAATTAGTATTATGGACATTATCAAGTCACAATACAAAGTTCCCAAGATTGCAATTTTGGGAATCAAGACAGAGGGCATAATCTGTAATAGCCCTACCGGAACCGATAGCGGTCCGGATTTTAACGGATTTGATGAAGAAGAGGACTGGTCATAGGAGGAATGATTATGAAAAAGTATCTGGTTATTATGGCCGTGGCTTTCGCCACATTGGCCTCCTGCGGAAAAGAAAACTTGAGTCCTGATAATGAAATCGATGAGCTCCCCCCTATTGTCTTTAATCTTACAGCCAAGCATCCCGACGGCACAAAGGTGGTGAAAACCGGTTGGGAAGAAGGAGATGCTATATTCGTATTCTTCAACAATGTGGCTGCACCAAAGTATCTGAAAATGGTATTTGACGGGGAGAAGTGGACTTCATATGAGAAAAACGGAGATACCACGTCACCTGGATGCCTTGGCCTGAAAAATGGCGATTCTGGCTCCATGCGCGCCATATATCTGCCTTTCGGAGTTAACTCGTCAGTATCTGCACAAGGCTCCAGT